>Ga0307376_10000992_pt1 | contig 32399 bp, 61 predicted proteins | sample TR2MG_FD_202536 | JGI IMG/M metagenome (GOLD analysis project Ga0307376, IMG submission 202536) | Soil microbial communities from Risofladan, Vaasa, Finland - TR-2 | ecosystem: Environmental > Terrestrial > Soil > Coastal area > Acid sulfate soil | place: Finland: Risofladan, Vaasa | collected...
CCCCCTTTACTCCACCCCCGCACGGAGGCGGACGGTTACGGGTTCGGCATCGGGATTTGTTCACGAGGCCACTCATTGTCCCACGTCGGCTCACCTTGTCGTATCGCATTGTCTTTAACCCATACTAGCCATCCCCTGCGATGCGCGTCCTCAACAGCACAGAATACATCGTGCATATCTACCGGGGCCGCCCCCGGCCCCGTCTGTGCCCCGATTACCAGCCAACCCTTCCCCGGCTCGACCGGCCACAACTCCGGCAACGGTGATAGCGCGGGCTCGTAGGATAGGAACGCGGGCTCCGAGGGCCGTAGCATCTCCCGGTACACCCGAAGGCGTTCCGCGCTCACCGGGCCGTCGCCGGTTATGGACACGCCCCAAATCAGATTCGAGGGAAGGCTATAATCGAACTCGGCTTTTTCTGGGTCCTCCTCAAACGGGGTAATACAAATCACCGGGCGCTTTAACCCGCCGGGGTTTTTTGTGAGCAGGATAAACTGGTGCTGGGGATACCGCTCGATATAGCGCCAGAGCGCGTATTGAACATCATCAGGGGAAGCGTCATCGTAGTCCGGCTCATCCCAATACCAATCCCCACACACATCCCCCATGCTCCCGACGAATATACGACTCGGCTCCTTCGGCGGCGTCGCCTTGAAGCGGTCCAGGTACACCGTCGGCTCGAAGTCATAGGGGAACGAGGGGAACCGCTCCGCTATTCGTTTCGCGTAGCAGTACGGGCAATGGCGCGGGTGCTTCGGCGAACCCCCCGGCCCCCAGCAGCCGGTGAAGGGGTTGAACGTAAAATCGCACCAGTCTATCGCCGTGCGGTTATAGTACCGGGCCATCGGGGGCCTCCTCATGTTTCGGCTTACTGAAATAAATAATGCAACGCGGGTCTCTAAGGGTTCCCCGCCCGTCATGTTCTAACTTTCTCTTATGCCAGTCTTTCCCGGCGAATAACAGGCATCTCTCCTTTTCAAGATGGGGACACATCGCGCAGTATTCACCGTTTTCTCCCCATACCTCGGCTCTAATTTCTTTAAGTGTTTTTAGAATGAGCGGCATCGGGGGCCTCCTCCTGGGGTGCGCCTTTCAAGGCAAAATTGATAGCGATGGCCCTGTTTCGCCAAATCCATGCGCCTTTCGCCGTCGCCGCGAATACGGCCTCTTCACCGGTCTTGTCCTGCGTTTTACAACTCTCTATCAATCGCCTAGTTAGCTCGCGGTACTCCATCTTCGGCACCACCGCCACCCGCCCCGTGTCGTCCGCCACGACGATGCTGCCCTTGGGGACGCCCACCACGCGGCCCGTGCCGGAGCACTGCGGGCACGGGTCGGGGCATTCCTGGTAAGGGTCTAGCGGTATGACGTTTCCCGTTCCGCCGCACCACAGGCACCCATTCACCGTCGGATTAGCCATCGCTCTTCTCCTCCTGGGTTGCGCTGTCCATCGCGAGGTTGACGACGGCGGCACGTAGGACATTGGCATCCCCGCCCACGGTTTCATCACCATCAAGGCAGCGGCGTATCCGGGTCCCACTACCCCATTCGCTTAGTTCCCGCGCCGCCGCCGCCGCTGGCATCTTCGGCACCACTAGCACCCGCGTATCATCCGCCACAACGATGCTGTCCTTCGGGACGCCGACCACGCGGCCCGCGCCGGAGCAGGTGGGGCACGGCCCTTCGTATCCTGGATACGTGCGAATGACCATCGCAACCCCGCACCCTTCACAGTTCGGGCACCTATTCACTGTCAGTTTAGTTTCCATCGGTCCCCTCCCGTTCCGCCCGCAGTTGACGGGCATTAGCTAATACAGCCCGCTTTATAAATCCCTTTTGGGGTCGTTGTGGAGGCGGAATTAGCTCTAGTATCTTTCGTTCCGCCGCCTCCGCTACATCCGCCACCGTCGGCGCGGCGGGGTCGGGAGGCGGGAGGAGTTCAGCGTGGGAATATATAATCATCCCAATAAACGGACCTTTCACACACACACATTCCGTACCAACCGACTCCACTGTTGCCGGTATATATACCGTCTCCCCGACCCTCGGCGTCCAGTTATCCATCGGTCTCCTCCTTCGCCCCGGCGGGGCGGGTTAAATGTTAGTGCCCACTCTTTTCTATTGTCGGGAAACCAAACATACAACGCAGTTTATAAGCCCAATTATCCTCGTCGGCTAATTTATATCTATCGGCGGCGTTTAGCACATTAGGAGCTTCTACAAGTTCTGGAAACTCATCATTGACCTCATCAAAATAGATATTCTCGGTAAAGCGTGACCACAAAAGAAATACAGCAGATGGCAAATCCTCAATCAATCGTGGCAATAATCGTATAATACTTTTAACGTATGACCAATTGCTTAATCCGAGGGTGAGCCCACCAACATCAAGAACATAAACGTCGGCACCAGCTTGAAAAAATCCTTTATAGTCTATAAGCCGGTCAAATGAAATCACGTAATGCTTAAAGATTAGCTTACTATCAGGTAATATTTCTTTTATCCGATACTCGATTGACTCAAGCATATCCAAGTTAGAGCTATCATCACCCTCGTCATCAATTAGAATCTTGACGTTAACCTGTTTAGTCATCGCTTCCGTCCTTCCGTTCCATCCGAACAAACTCGGCCCCTAAAAACTCCCTATGCTTTTCACCGGGCCTACAGGTTTCATTGAACCACTTGACAATAGCGCGCCCCCATTCTTCAATTGCCTCTTGTGTCGCCGGAATGTCTCTATCCTCAGTTGTATATTCCTCGGCGTGGCGCGTATCATCGGGCCTTCCACATCCTTTTACCCAAATCCTAAACCTCATCACTCCCCCTTTACTCCACCCCCGCGCAGAGGCGGACGGTTACGGTTTCGGCAACCGCGCTTGCGGATAGTGCCTCGCCTCAATCATCACGTTATGAGCATCCACAAATCCCTCGTAGCTCGTGGGGTCCACGCTCTCCTGCTTCATCTCAACGTAGCGGGCAATCACCGCGAGGTCGTCTATCTCAACTGTCAGCTTCGGCATCGGGGGCCTCCTGTTCGGCGTGAACCCGCGCCCACTCTTCCTGCGCTTGGCCGCAACACAACGGTTCGCCTGTATCCGGGTCGATTATATTTTCCCACTCACGACCACAGAATTCGCAGACATCCTCGCAGACGCGCTCTACGGTTATAATGCAACCGTCCTGCGAGCGGTGGTCCCGGATAAACTCTTGCAGTTCTTTAGCCCACCTCTCGTATGCGTCAATTCGCTGTTGTTCGGTTTTTAGATACCGGCCTAAATCGTAATCGGGTTCAATCACGATTTTTAGGTCCGTGAGTTTCTTAACTCTCATCGGGGGCCTCCTGTTTTTGCAGCGCCGCAGCCAGCAGGACAAGCACGGCGGCGGGGTAAAGTTTACAAGCCATATCTACCGCGCTAACGTCATCATCCCAGCTAGGTAGTTTGACAAACTCCGGCCACAGCGCCGCCCGCGCCTCTTCCGGGGTCATGTCGGGGACGACGACGGCGGGGGTTCCCGCTATTCCCCCCTGCGCCACCGCGTACAGCCCGCCGCCGCGCATCGCTTCAATCGCATCTGATAGCCACACCATCCTCAGCGGTTTATTCGTCGGCATCGGGGGCCTCCTCCTGGGTTGCGCTGTCTAGCGCGAGGTTGACCGCGGCGGCACGTAGGATATTGGCATCCCCGCCCACGGTTTCATCACCATCAAGGCAGCGGCGTATCCGGGTCCCACTGCCCCACTCACTTAGTTCCTGCGCTGCCGCCGCCGCTGCCATCTTCGGCACCACTAGTACCCGCGTATCATCCGCCACGACGATGCTGCCCTTGGGGACGCCCACCACGCGGCCCGTGCCGGAGCAGAGAACACAATCCACCCGCCCAAACTCACCCACTCGCGCATAAGCGCGTGTTAGCCAACCGCAACCACCACACATCGGACATGATTGAACCCTTGCGTTTTTTGCAACGGTTGCCCCCGACCTAATCGGTTCACTCATCGGTCTCCTCCCCTTTCCCCGTGGCCCAGCTAATCAAATCTTTCCCCAAGCGTAATGCTTCCGTCCGCGTCAACGAAGGACTAGTACCCTCGGCCCATGACACCGTAACCTCAGGTCCGTTATACCGCACCCAAACCTTTTCAGTCTCCATAACTTTTTTAGTCCCCATCGGTCTCCCCCTTCGCCCCGGCGGGGCGGGTTAGATGTCTCACTCCTGGATACCGCGTCCATCTCGAATGATGGCCGTGGGTATTCCCTCGTCGGCGAGATAAGCGGCGACCTCCTCGTCCGTTCCCTTATCAAGCAGCAGGGCAAGTTCTCTACCCTGGACGGCCTGCTCAACTATGAGCTGGACCCCGCGCCCCTCTGCAACCTCCCAAAGTTTCTGAAGAGTTACCGGGTCGAACTTGTCGCCATCTTCGAGCACCATCACCCGGAGACGCGGGCCTTCGTCAAGGTCAAGGGCAGCCATTTCGAGGGATAGAGAGATTCCCAAGAGTTCGCTGCTGCTACACTGGGAGAGAGAAACGTCCCCCCGGTAGATTCCATCCTCACGAAGCACAAGCCCCTCTACGGGGAGTTCGTGGGCGGAGAGTAGGGAGGTAAGGTTTTCATCCACGCCCTTGATTTGGTCGCTTAGGGAGCCGTAGAGAGCGTCGTTTTTCTTCACTTCGTCGGCGAGTCCAACCCATCGGTTGTAGTCGGCGACCTTTTGGGCGGTGCCGGCAACCTCGGCGACCTTGGCCTTGGCGGTGGTGAGTTCATCCCCGAGTTCCTTGGCCGCCTTCGACAAAACGACCTCCGGCTCGGAGAAGTCTATCTCCTCGACCTCGTAGCCAGCAGCGTCCAGGACTAAGCGGCAGGCCCCCCTCGCCGTCTCCAAGTTATCTTCCACCCGCGCTGTAAGGAGTTCAACGTCCGCCTCGGCTCCGTCCAGTTCGGCCTTGAGGCGAGTAACTTTATCCAGCGCCTCGCTTAACATCCGCCTCGTGTTGTTCTTCTCCATTTCGATGTTGGAGGCGGCCCGCATGAGGGATTCGATTGAAGTTTGAACCTCGTCAGCCTCCTTCTGCGCCTCTTCGACGCTCATGGTCTCGTCCGGCTTGGTCGGCGTCGGCATGGACTCGAAGGCACCCTTGCCCCTCTTCAGTTCGCGGCCCACGAGGGTTCGTTCTTGTTCGAGGTCGGCCCGGGTCTTCATCAACTCCCGCCGCTGGTCCTCAATGCCGAGCGAGCGGCAGAGGATGGCGACCTGCTCCTTCTGGTCGGCCCTCACGAAAGCCCAGGGGTCGAGCGCGTTGGGAGACACGAGGCGGGAGAGCCACCTTTGCGGGGTTTCATCGCCGATGGCGGACTTGGGGATGATTTCGACCGAACTCACGACCTTCTCGCCGTCCTTGGAGGTGGTGAACTCGCGGTGAACCACCACGTCCTCGCCATCCGGGCCGATGAGGGTGAGTTCCGCCATCGCCTTTCCGGGCTGCGGGTCTCCTTGGCTCCCGTCGGTCGCTGTCTTCGCCTGGCGGATAGGCTGTTCGCCCCATGCAGTCTTTCGCCGGCGGTCGAGCCCTTCGAGGGCCGCCGAGATGAGGTTCAGACCCGAGGACTTCCCGGCCCGGTTTTTGCCGACTAGACGGATGCTGCGGCCTTCGAGCTTAAGGTCGAGGTTCAGCAGCCCCATGAAGTCGGTGCCGGCGATGCGTCCGATGAGGTAGTGATTATCCATCGGCAATTTTCCTCCCCAAACACGAATGGAAAAGCCCTTCAAACACGCCGCTTGACGTGAAAGATTCTTCCCGCTCGAACGCTCCGAGAATCAGATTGTATTTCCAGACGGTCGCAGAATAGGATGACGTGACCGAAACTTTGCAGCCGCCTTCTACCTCGGTTACAAAGACGTTAAAGTTTCCTTTGCAGTTGCCCAACCGGTAATCAATCCCCTCTTCGGGAGCGTTGAGCCATTCACGCGGAACGTCGAAGGCGTTGCAGTTTACGAAGCCGGAATCCCTCTCCATGTTGGCGACGGGAAGGTTAAGGTCGGCGAAGATTGAGATTACCGCCGTCCAGACGGCAGGGAACTCCGCCGCGTAGAATGCCTCTTTTTCGACAGCCACATCCTCGACCTGCGACCGCATCCCACAGCCGACAGTCAGGATAAGAAGCAGGGTCAGAACTAGAATCTTCCTCATCGTCTCTCCTTGCTCTATTGGGTTTTTTAACCGGATAACCCGGCTTGTTTCAGGATTAGATACCGCGCTACGGTCCGCCAACAGGAGAGCGGCCCTGCGGTCTCTGGGCACTCATTATCGTAACCCGGGCATGGACACCCAGATTTCACCACATCCTCAGCATTCCGCAGGTCAGCCGGGCAATCCATATCAGCGAAACACGCGAGGTCGGCGCACACATCCAGCGCCGCGTTAAGAATCTTTTCCTGGTCCTCGGTCATTTTCCGTTACTTCCTTTCGTCCCCGCTGGACGGGGGAACTGCACGTTTCGCAGCGTCCCCTTCTCATCGAAGGCGATGTTGATGGCGTTCAGCTTCCGCATCGCCATGACGATTGAAACGGCGATGGTGTTCCTGCCAAATACTCCCCCACCATCCCCGCCGACCTTGGGCCAGCAGTCGCAGCAGTACCCGGCATACAGTTCGTCTATGGAGAAGTCGTTACCACAGAGCTTGCAGACATGCGCCTCGCTCATCTCATCACCAACCCGGCGGGCAGTTTAACCGTGGCGTACAAGGAAAAGAATAATGGCCCCGATGATGCCGACGACAACCCAAGCGATTATCCCGCGCACGACCGGGCCGTGCTTATCCCCGACGATACCCTTCCAAGCCATGACTCCTCCTTTTAGTTCCCGACACACATTATAACACATGACAACGCAGGACACAAGGGGAACGTCAAGGCACTTTATACCCGTTGACCTGCGCGGTTCTAAGTAGTTCGGCGCCCCACTTGAAGAAGCCGTCAAAGTTTCTGTTCTTCTGCTCTTCGACCGTCAGCCGGAACGAGTGTTGGGCTTTGCCTTTTTGCGCGTAGAACACATAATTGTAAGAACTCGCTGAAAACTCCCCGCTGACCGTGTAACCGGCCTCAACGAGCTTGTCAATGCAGCCGACAATCATCCGGTCGAGTTGGCTTCCAGGGGGCACCGCCTCCGGCTGGCTTCCAGGGGGCACCGCCTCCGGCTCAAGCGATGTGGTCATGGGCCTCACCCTCGTTTTAGGTAGTCCTCGGCGAGCTTCTTGACGTGCTGCGGGTCAACCATCGAAACGCTGAATATCTTCTTGTCGGGGTCGAGTACGCCTTCCAACTGCTCCTTTTTCGCCCCAATCACGTCTATCATAACAGGGTCACAGCCCGTTGTGGCGGTGAGGTAGTAGACGAATACCGGGTTCTCCTGGCCGTCGCGGTGCAGACGGCCGATGCACTGCTCCATCGCCCCAGGGCTCCAGTCGAGTTCCCCGAAAACGACCCGGCTGCAAACTTTCTGCAACCCGTCCACACCGGTTCCCGAACGTAGCGACATGACGAGAAGCCGGGTCTGCCCCCCGATGAAAGCGTCAATCGCCGCCTGTTTCTGCTTGGCGGACTCCGAACCCGTGAACATCACCGGATTGTAGTGTTTCAGCCTTTCCAAGAGGATTGAGTAAACCTCTCTGTGCCAACAGAAGAGCAGAACCGGGTCGGGACCGGATTGCAGAAGCATGTCCACGAAAGCCGCGATGTAGGGCGCCTTGGCAATCCCCGTCGCCTGGCGGAGAGTATTCGAGAACTCCTGACTGGCCTTCATCAACTCGAAGCCGCTCTCCGCATTGCCGGCCAGGATAAACCGCGCAAGCTCGGTCGCCGCCGACTCCACCTTCTTGAGATAGGTAAGGTCGGCCTCGATTTCCTGCACCACCTTCGTAACCGCTGGCAGTTCCATTTTCACTTCCGCCCGAGTGTGGAGAACCAAGCGGCCGGCATCGCGCAGGTAGGACCCGAACGCCGCCGGTTCGGTTATTCTGGTTGTCCTGTCAACGGCCCATCGGGTGTCGCACCACTCACGCAGGAACTCGTCTCTATCGCCGAGGAAGCCTGGAGCCAGAACGTCCATGAGAGAGAAGAACTCAACCCCATAGTTGTAAATCGGCGTTGCGCTGCATCCCAGCCGAAAATCCGCCATGTCCGCAATCTGCTTGGCCGCGTCGTACTTGTATGAGCCAGCGATGCGAAGGTCCTGGCATTCATCGAAGATGACAGAGTTCACGTACTCGGCGAGGTGGTCGGACCAGCCACGCAGCTTGTGGTAGTTGACAATCACGATGTCGGGCGTCCCGATTTCGTAGAAGGTGCCCTTCTGGATGATGTGGGTCGTGAGAGCCGGCAGGAACCGATGACATTCCCTCTCCCATTGGACCGGCAGATGCGTCGGGCAGACGACGAGAGCAGGCAGCGTGTTGGGATTTGAGAGAAGGGCGAGACCCGTGACGGTCTTCCCCAGGCCAAGCTCATCGGCGCAGAGAACCCCGCGCGTGTTCTCGACAAGAGCCGCTGTCTTACTCTGGTAGGGGCGTGGCGGCAGCGCCATCGAATAGACCGGCCGCCGATAGGCACCCGAGTTGATGCGCTCGACCTCCACCAGTTTCGCGTCATAGGCACCCGCCCTTTCGCGGAGGATTTCCGCGCTCCTCACCTTCATTGGGTAGCGGTCGAGGAACCATTCGAGGTCTCGGGAGTTCTCCTCAGTAGCGAGAATCCAAATCTTGTCCTTCTCCCATTTATCCACCTTTAAGAACAGACGTTTGAGGAGAAGCCGAACGTGGGGAAGGGTTTGTATTTCCCATCTTTCACCGCTCCCATAGCCTACAAGCTTGACTTTCCCGTAGGATTTTAAAGAAGCGGATTTAGATAAACGACCCTGACGGGCTTTCCCAGCATGAGCCTTGGAACGCCCCGATGCCTGGACTTGCCCGTCACGAGGATGATTCCCGCCACAGTGTCGAGGCTTGCGTACCGGTGAAGTTGCCGAATCACGCTTGACAGCGCGCCGTCCACCTTGACCTCCACGGCGGTGCTCCCCACCATGAAGTCCGGCCGACTTTCCCTGCTCTCCGGGCTTTCCCTGTGGTGGGGAATCGAAGAGCTTGAGAGTATGCGGGCAATCTCGTCTTGAAGCTCGACCTCGCACGAGTAGGTGTACCTCCGGCCCTTCAGGATTTCAAGGAGGCGTTCCATGCGGCCTCATTCCTTCGCCATCTCCCGGGCTTTCAGGATAAGCAGAACCCCGAGCCCCTGGGCTGGTGACAAGTCCTCGGAGTTAAAACGCTCAGGAAGGGGAGGGTCGAAATAGGGCTCGACTTGAGCCTTACCCTCCTCGTCTGTAATTATGATGGTCACTTTGGGCATGGGTTCTCCTTAAAAGCAGCCGGGGAAGGAATCGAACCTGCGTAGACGGCTTCAAAGGCCGCCGTCCTACCACTAGACGACCCGGCTTTGGCGGGGCCGGCGGGAGTTGAACCCGCAGCCCACGGATTAAAAGTCCGTTGCTCTAGCCTGTTGAGCTACGACCCCCCGCTGGTCTTGCCGCGCAAAACCTCCGCCTTGCCCTTGCAAAAGACGAACGTATGGATGCCGGCCTCGACCAAGAGCGTTTTCATGTGCGCGGTTCCAGGGCTTTTTCCATCCCAGATTAAGACCGCCATGTCGGGCTTGCCTTCCCTCAACATTCGAGCATTACGAACGAACCCCGCGCTCTTTCCCCAGCGTCTCCAGTCCGGGCGGTAACGCTCGATTTGGTGCCCGTGGGTGTTGCCCCAGGTCTCAGCCATCGCATCCACACCAGCGGCACCACCGACGATGAACGTGCCTGTCGTCTTGGGAACAACCTGGCGGAGAATCCGGGCTACGAGCTGGTAGTCCCGGATGGAACGGCTGCCAGCTACGAGGATTCGCATTTAACTCCAGTCACATCCGGCTTCATATCCATCCTCGCCCTTCCGGGGCGGCCCGTTGGGTTGCATCTGCTCGTTCAACAAATCGCTCGCGCAACTGTTACAAAGGCCCGGCTCAAGAAGTTCGGCGCCGCACATTCCGCACCGGGGCAACTCCACCTCGAAGAGACCAGGCAGACCCCTCACGGCCCACGGATGGTCGAAGAGGTGGACGCCTCGCAGATGCCAGGCGAAAGCCCCGGGATAAACTTTGCAGCAGGCACCCTCTTCGTGGGCGGCTGTCATCGGTTCGATGCCGTAGAGTTCGACGATGCAGAGGGCCTTACCGGCCGGCTCAATCGGGGGGTTCTTGCTCGAACAAATCAGGAGCGGGCCGCGATAGGAGGTCCGCCACGTCCGGGTCTCGATGGTCTTCAGGCCCTTGGCGATTAGGTTGGCATAGGGCTGCTTGACCGAGAGGGCTTTCATCGAAAACGCGCCTCCTTCAATTTCCTCAGCGTACCTTTTAAGGCCCACCCCACGTCATATATCTTAAAACGATTAACGGCAGACCATGAAAGTTTCGATTTCCGCGCAATCTGATTCACATTTAGACCTCGCCCCAACTGATACATAACTAGACTCGCGCACTCCTGAAAGGTTTTGTATTTATCCATTCAAACCGCCTCCTAAAGTTTCGCCCTTCCACCATTCGGGCCTTCGAGTTCTGCCCCAAGATTCCAAGACCAGTTGTAGTCAAAATCAATCACAGCGCGAAAAGCCATCTCCCAGACCAATCGGCGATGACAGTTCTCACGGCAAAGACAAGCCAAGATGACCGTGTGGTAACGGTCCTCAAACTGTTTCAGTAAGGGCAGGAAATTATCGCAGTTTTTGAATAGCCATTGGAGCCTTTTCGCGTACATCTTTCCCGAGCCGTGCTTCCAGTTTTCGCTCTCCTCCGGTGTCGGTGCGATTGTGTGCCAGTTGTAAATGATGTGCTTCGCTGGATACCCTCGATGTGACCGGCTCACTTGGATTATCGCCACACCGGGCGGCGGCCCGTCCGGGAAAAGCCGCTTGAGGTTCCACCAGTAGGAGGTCAGGACTCGCATTCGGGGGTTTCCTGTTTCAGCGCCTCTATTCCGGCGCGCGTTATACGCCACTCACGATAGGGCCGTCCTTCACAGGTCAACAACCCCTTCTTCTGTAACCGTTTAAGACAACGATACGCCGCGTTATGCGTTCCATGCGTCCAATACCGCTCTCGGACCTCCCAGGTAAGCACGACGCCAGCATCGCCGATATACCACAAGACGGATTTTTGCATTTTACTCACCTGTCGCCCCCTTTATCGCGGCCATCTTTAAGACAAGGCGGCCCTTTTTTGTGATTCGCCAACTTTTGTAAACAGCCGGCCAATGCATACCGACTTCGGCCAGTCCCAGGGATTTCAACCGCCTCAATCGGCTACCAATCGCCTCGCAACCGACCCCCAGGAACGTCGCCAACTGCCATACCTGCTTTTCCTCGGTGATGAGCGTGAGCACTTCCCGGAGCTTCGGCGTGAGATACCTGGCTCCGCATTCGTGGCTCTCATAGGTCTTCAACGTCCACCTCCATGCCCGGCTGCCATCGGAACGACATGCCCCCGAGCGCCATGTCTATACAGACCCACGGCCGGCTGACCTCACCCGGGCGGTGATTCCGAAGCCAGTCCACCGACCAGTAACCGCCAAACGCCTTCCCTATCTTCTGCGTTAATTTCAGCACCAGAACGCCTGAGCCGTTCAGAGCGTCGCTAATCTCAGCCAAGCGTACTTCCCAGTCGTCTCGGTCGGGGTCGCCCTTCCTGACGGCTCCTGGAGGCCAATACGGCTGAATGTGTTCTACCACGCCGTCCCGAACGAATATCCTCCACTCTTCCGTTACCGGCATGTTGCCGTAGGCTCGGCAGTGGCAGATGGGTGAGGTCGTAATCATCTCCCGAATCGCCCATGTGGAAATCGGCAAACCGAGCATCCCAGCGCAAAGGTTGAACTCGGCGACACGGACGATGTGGAAATCCAGACGCCCGGCGTCCTCGACGAAGCAGGTCCGCTCCCAATCATGTTTGCCCGAAGCGTATCCGGTCCGCAGGAAGTAAGGCGGGCGGATGCCGAGGTCCATTGCGCCGTGCAGGAGCCGCCTTTTTAACTCGAAGAGGATGGGAGGGTCCGCGCCATCGAAAACCGTAACGAGGTCGCGCGTCTCCTCTGGGGTTAGTTCCTCGATGACCGTCTTGGGCGTCGGGATTCCCAGTTCAACGAGCCGTGGATACCAGAAGGCGAGGTTGTTCATCTCGTTTTGGCTGTCGCCGATTTCTCTTTCCATGTCGCTCTCCTATCCTTCAGGGGGCGCGAAGCCTGGGCCGAGCGCCGGCGCTCCGCTTTCCAAGTATTTAGCCTCGATGTCAGAGCCGAGCCACTGTTCGACGGTCCCGCCGCTCGGCAAGCGGATGTCGGACAGAAACTCGCGCCGCACGGTCGAGAAGCCGAGTTCGATGGCCTCCAGTTTGGCCTTGATGAGCAGGAGCATGACCCGCCAGCGACGGTTAATCTCCGTCGAGTATTCCTTCTCGGCCGACTCCTTCGTGCGACGGGTTCCACGGCTCGGAGTGTGTGTGAAGGCTTTATCCGAGGGGTTGGGCAGCGGGACCGGAATGGTAATCGCCAAGCCCTCATGCTGGAAGCAGACCACGGCCATGTGGTTCACCATGTCCTCGAATGTCCCGACCTGTTGCGCCCCGGCCTTCTTGAGAAGGTACTGAATGTCGTACTGGGACTTTGAGACCGGAACCTGCGTGTCTTTTGCGTAGGCCATGAATCATCCCAACTTTCTATATTTCCCGCCCTCCAGGACGCCCTTTTTCATGCAGGAATCGCATACGACAATCCAGCAGGGGCATGGGTTGTCGTGGCAGTTTTTCTTGGGGCATGTCTCCCGCGAAATGGGGACAACACCGTGGGCGTCTTCGGCTTTAATCTTTGTTGGACAGAAGGCGCATTTGTAGAATCTGGCATTCGCCATCTTAGCCTCCAGCCTTTTTCTTATTCCTTCCCAGACCAGCGCGCACGCCCAGATAAATCCGCCGATGGGTACGATTAAAAGCCGGCCGAACACCTGGACAAGCGGGTTGTCGCTGTACAGGAAGATGTCGAAGAACATCTCTATGCGGTCGGAGAGCATCAATCCCCCCTCTTCGGATACTCCCTCACTAGCAGGTCGCCCGGAATTGGTTTGCGGGCCGCCATCTGTTTCATCCAAAAAGGCACGCCAGCCGTTCGGCATTGGCCCAAGATTGACCGCACCCAGTCGGAGTGCAGCGGCCGGGCGCCGGGGCCGGACTCGCCCTCGACCACGACCCAGGAGAGCCACGGTTTATCTTTGGGAAGCGGTTGGCTGCCGTCCCCATCACTGACCAGATGCCGTTCGCCCTCGTATTTGAGCTTCTGGTCGAAGAGCGGCACCAGGTCAATCGGTCCCAGCATGGGCGAGAGGTGGAGGCCGACTTTCCATCCGTGTTCGGCGCAGTGGAGGAAAGCATTCGCCCGGCGGTCAAGGTTGTCCTGGTCCTCGGCCGAGATGCAAAGCAGCACGTTGGGGTAGTCAACCCGGTCCTCGTCCTCGAAGAACCCGTACATCTTGGCCGGCCCCATCCACCCCAGGACAATCTCGGGCCGCTTCGTCAGGATGATAAAGGTGTCCTCTGGATTCTCTTGGGTTGCACGGAGGGCTTTGCAGATTAACTCGCTCGGCATCTCGGGGTGGAAGAGGTCGTTCCAGAACGTCCATACGGTCGGCTTGTGCGGCTTCCTGACCTTATCCATACTTTCAGGGAGAGGGATGACCATACCGTTCCAGCGGCCCTTTTCGTCGGTCACGCCGCCCCAGCGCCGCTGCGCCCACTCCGCCGGGTTCCCCGACCGCAGGTGGGACTCGGCCTCCGACCAGCAGTGGCGGCACCCGCGAGAAGCCTTGCTACACCCTTTATGGATGCCGACGCAGCCGTTCCACCACATCCCCTTCGCGGCACGCTTCGGGTCAAGGTTTCGCAGCATCGAAACTCCTAGTAATCATCAATCCGCATCGGCATGATGAGATAGCGCAGGTTTTCCTCGGCGCTCTCAATCAGCCAGGGACGGAGGCTTTCGAGCAGTCTGATGGTGACGGTCTTGGCCTTGAACGCCTTCATGGCGGCTACAATGTAGTTTCCGTTGATACCGATGTCGAGAGGTTCGCCCTCGTAGTCGCCCTGGAGCGGTTCGGAGGCACTGCCGGTTTCGGAATGAGAAACGATTTTTGGGGCGCCTTTTTCGAGGCGGAACCGCAGCCGATTCGACTTGGCGTCCGCCACGGTGTTCATCCGGTTGACGGCTTGATAGAGCCCGAGCCGGTCAGTCACAAACCCCCTCGGGAACTCGCGCGGAATCAGGTGTTCGTAGTTGACATATTCGCCCTCTATCGGTTTTGTCTTGACTGCCGTTCCGCAGAACGAGGCGCGGACCTGACCGGGCGCAATGGAGAGGTCAACCACGCCGGCCTTTTGCGCGAGATGTCGCATGAGCTTGGCGGCCTTCGTCGGCAGAATCGCGCTCTCACCCGCGACCAACCGCCATGTGAAGTCCAAACCGGCAACCGCCAGTCTGCGCCCGTCGGTCGCCACAAGGTTCATCCCGGTTTTGAGGATGTCGAGGTAGACCCCGCAGAGGAAGTAGCGGGATTCATCGTAAGAGACAGACGGGAGCGTCTGGCGGAGCGCGTTGTAGAAGTCCGGGGCTTCAATCACCGCCGAAGATTCCGTGCTCGGGTCGCAATCTTTATCGAAGAAGTCATCCGCTGCCGGATAATCGGACGCGGGCGGCACGACCAAAGAGAACGAGGCCAGCCCACTTTGCACTTTTGAGTTCGCGCCGTCGGATTCCAGGGTGATGAGCTTTTCGCAGAAAGGTAGGGCGTTCAGCAGCCATCGGAGAGGTAGAAGCATTTCGCCGTCTTCCGCCCCCTCACCAACGAGGCTCTGTGTAATCTGGGTCTCAAGGTCCGTCATCCGGGCGGAGAATCCGAGCTTCCCCACGCTGAAGTGTATGCAGTCGAGGACCGGAAACTTTGCCTTCCCCTGGCCGCGCAGCATGGACGCTAGACGCGCGAAGCCGAGAAGCTGGTCGCGCTCGCATGTTACCTTCATCTTGCTCCTTTTCGATGCTCACCACAACACAGGATAACACATGACGGGATTCCCTGTCAACGTGAAAGTTTCAGAAGTAGGCCACGTTCTCGGACGAGATGGGGTTCGGTATCCCGTTGCGGTCCAGCCAGAGCCGGGCGGCGGCGGTCAAGGCGACCTCCAACTCGTAAATGTCTACCTCGAACCAGTCGGCGTGCAGAGGCAGGTCGGTTATCCGCAGCCGGCCTGCTAGCCCCTCGATAAAGCCAAAGTCCATTGAGATTCGATGGTAAAGCGGCTCGACCTCCGTGTGGCGGTAGCGGACCTCAATCTGCTCCAGGCGGTCCACACAATCACGGAAGCTGACGATGTTGCAGGACCGAAGGGTCTCCTTTTCGAGCCCCACCATGATTGAGGCCAGCGCCTTTAACTTCTCGCCGTACTGGCCCAGTTCATCGTGCAAAAGCCGGGACACATCGCGGTGCTTGTGCTCGGCCTTTGCGATGATGTCCTTCGTTCCCAGTTCCCGTATTCGTTCTAATATCCTATCTGGATGCAAGACCGCCTCCTCCTAGATTGAGTTCCGTCTGGCGCACATCGGTTTTCGGTGTTTTCCGACGCCGATGACGTTTTCTGATAGCCTCGAAGTCCTTGGCTTCGGCGAACTCGTGCCCGAGGGTCTTCCAGCAACGCGGCCCGAAACCTCGTTCCCGTGAGCGCGGGTTCGTGAGGGGCTTACCACAGCGGCGGCATTTAGACTCCACTGGCTTCCCTCGGTCGCCGTCTTCGACTAGAACCCTAAAGTTTCCTGGCCTCGTTCCTTCTCCTCGTCACGGGCCTGCCCTTCGGTGAGTACCACGGCGGGGTCCAGCCCCTCGGCCCCGTGCTCGGCCCACCGCCTTAGATACTCGGGGTTCTTCTCGATTCCGATGAAACGACGCCCAAGCTCAAGACAGGCCCGGCCCGCCGAGCCGCTGCCCGCGAAGCAGTCCAGTACCAGGGCACCGGGGCGCGTGCTGACGGTGATGATGTGCTGAAGAAGAGCCTGCGGCTTCTCGCAAGGATGCTTTCCGGGGTAGGCGTTCACCGTAGGGAAATCCCAGACGTCGGTGTACGGCACGTCGGCGGTCAGGTTGAAGGGCCGCCGCAGGTCTTCGTACTCGGCCCGCAGGTCTTCGTACTCGGCCCGCAGGTCTTCGTACTCGGCCCGCAGGTATTCGTACTCGGCCCGCAGGTATTCGTACTCGGCCGGTGTTTTCTCAAAACGATTACGCGGGGCGGCGTGGTAGTCTTCGTAGGGAAGCGCAGGTTGACGGCCACGGCGAGCTAATAATTCACGTAACCATTGGTAATTTTCCGCCGTTGGTAATTCCCATTGAACCAACATCAACCAATGTCCCGCCATCCCCGTGACCGTCCGGCTTCCGGTCTTTTCCTGAAACGCCTCGGCAACCTGCCGAACCGTTAAACCTGCCCTCTCGACTTCCCCAGCGAGATACGCCCGCAGCGGCTCAAACACGAATCCCCGCAGTTCATCGCACTTGGCCCCGTAGCCGGATTCTCCCTTGGCGATGTTATCCGCGCCGTAGTGCTCGCAAAAGATTATGGCTTCCGACGCCGGGAAGAACATCCGCAGGCTCTCCTTGTCCCGCATCTCGGCCTTCGTACTGAATGGGGGTTTACGCCACGTTATCCGTTGGATGATGTTAAACCTCCGCGCTAACATCACCTCAACACGCGCCGCCATCCGTGGCCCTGCGAAACAGTAAAGCGACCCGTTGGGTTTCAACACACGGAACCATTGAGCCGCGATGCCGTCCAGCCACTCAAGGTACTTGGCAGGGTTGTCCCACTGCCGGTCCCACGCCTCGCCCTTCACACGAAAATAGGGCGGGTCGGTTAGAATTAAATCTACCGAGCTATCGGGAAGGAACTGGAGTAATTCCCGGCAATCGCCGCAGAACAACCGTGCATCGAAGGAGTTGTCCGGCTCCCCGGCCAGCACCTCGCGCACGTCCCCAAGGCGGTGGTCAAAGGCGGTCATGCCATGTCCTCGATTTTACGGCGGTGCTCCGCCAGCCAGCCGTGCGTCGTCTTGACCAGCGCCTCAATCTGGGCGTCCAAGTCCGGGGAGTTTAGCCAACCGTCGTAGGTGTCGGGTTTTATAACCACGTCCCAGCCTTCGGGGCGCCGGCGGATTGAACGGCCGCACCGTTCGAGAAAGGACCAGTAGGCAAGCTGGTCGCCCTTCGCATCGCAGAGCAGCTTCTTCCAGTTGTTCGCTTGGCACCATTCGTATTCCTTGGCCGTGTGAGCATCATGGACGACCACGATGTCGAACATCTCCGACTTGACCCGCTCAACCCACATCGTCGCCAAGTATCGGTAGGGATGGGATTTGTAGTAGCGCGACACCCAGCGCCGGTACTTCGCCGTGTCTATGTCGGCGTCCGGCTTCATCAGTTCGTAGATGTTTTTCGGGAAGTCCAGCAATCCGATGACGGCGACCTTGCAGAAGTCGGCCAGCTTCTCCGCGTACTTGACCGCGACGTGGTTTTTAATCGGTCCGGTCTCGCCGAAAAAGACCACTACCAAGGGGCGGTATTCCTGAAGAGGCTCGTAATTCTGCTCGAAGTTTTCCTTATTGACGACCACCTCGATACCGTTGAGGCCCTGGACGATGTAATCGCCTGGGCTCACGATTATGTCCGGGCGGTTCTCGTTGCCCGGAATGACGCCGCCTTCGTTGTCCTGGAAGGCGCTGATGATGACGGGACGCTGCCTAAACTTTCGCCACTTTCCCATCAGAGCTTAATCCTGCCAAGTTTGAGGGCGGCGGCCAGAACTCCCAGGGCGTCCCCGCGAGCCTCGATTTCCACCTTCGAGGATGACCGTTTACTGACGCGGGAAGCCGTGAATGGGTAATCCGTTTCCAAGCCCCGCGTGAGCAGGTATCCATCTGCGGCCTGTGCGACGGCCGCCTTGGATGCGTTCCGGTCCCCACAGAGCGACTTGCGAATTTCGCCGGCGGTCAGGAATACCAGGGGCTCGGTCGCGTAGGATTCTAGGCCGATGAGAAGCCCAAGGCAGACGCCAAGGAGTTTGGAGGAACGCGCGCTCTGGCTGCCGGTCGGGGCCTCGGAGAGAAGGATAACCCTGTCGCCCGCCCCCTGGAAGGGCTTCATGCCTTCGTAAAGTTTCTGAAAGATTATCCGGGCTCGTTCGGCGTCCTGGTCGGCGACGAAGAGGTGGGATTTCGACTTGTCCTTGGCCGTAGGGACGAACGAGGTATAGACGCTCTTTGCCTTCCCCAAAAGGGCAAACCCCCACGCTGTAATCGAGGGGTCGCAGGCAAGGTACAGTTTCATCTCTGGCCTCCGTTCGACTTCAACTGGTAACAGTCCGGCTTATCGAGGTGGAGTCCACAACTTCCTTTCCACTGGGCCTGTGGCCCACGGCGGAACAGGTCGAGCTGATACTTAACCTCGAACAACCCACAGTGGCAACCGTAAAGCCTGCACAGTCCGGTCTTTACTGGAGCTTCAGGTTTCATCACAACCTCGTTTGCAGCATCCGCCAATCAGGGATACCCCGGGTCGAGTAAAACTTGCAGCAGGACATGAGCCGGCTTGCCAGCCGGTCGTCTATGGTTCCATCGCCGACCAGACCCCGCTCAACGACGTTGCCATGCTCATCCACCTCGTCCATGAGCAGTTTGTTGGTTGTCAGGATAAGCAGGTGCCTTTTATCGTAGTGGTGCATGAGGAGGTTGTTGAGTTCATCAAGCTGGGCGCCCGTGTAGTTAAGTTTCGTTCCGATGTCGTCCAGGTAGAGAGCCGAACATCGCCAGACGCGATTTCGGCGGCGGTCAGCCTGCTCTTCTCGGAAAGAGTCCGAAAAGCTCATCAACATCTCGCGCTCCACGGAGACCTCGACCCACGTCTGGGTCATTTCGACGTAGCGGTGCGCGAGTTGGATGGCGATGTTGGTTTTCCCGCTCCCCGGCGGCCCCACAAGAACGGCCCCCGAGTGAGGCTTCGGCCCCAACCATCCCGAGATGTGCTTCTTGAGCAGGGCGTTCAGGCCGGCCAAGGTGCGCTCCGCCTCTACCCGCCTCTCCTCGTCGGGCTCCAGTTCAAATGGGATGTCTATTTGTCGCTGTGTGTCCAGCATCTCGTACATTCGCGGATTAACTCTTTCGAGATGCAGCAGCCATCTTTCCACCGATGTTTTATCGCGGTTGTTGAGGTAGATGGGGCAGGGGCCGGCGACGGTCCCGCGCTCCTCGTCTTTGCGAAGCAGGATACCGTCACAGGTTCCACAGGGGCCGTCAGGGTTTTGACACCCATCGGGGCGGACTTCCGGTTCATCTGTTTTCAAATCGGTTCTTTCGGTTTGGGTTTGGGGCGATTCGACTTCCGGGTTTGCGTCCCCGCTTCATCATGCCCGTGTTTTCCCACGAAAGCCCCTGGCGCTCTTGACGCGCCTCCACATTGTCTATTCCCTTGCGTTGCCCGAGCGCGTAGGTGATGTCGAAGTATTTACCATCCGTCCACCACGAGCCGTAATACCAAGTGTTTTCAATCGCCTTCTTTAAGTCGCCGACGGTATGCCCTCGCCGAAAGGCCCCCAGGATAATCCCCCGCCGGCTGTCGTTGAGTTGGCGGTTTAATTTAACCCCACACTTTTTCAACGTCTCAATGTAAAAATCCCAAACCTCACGAACGACATCCGCTCCATTTTCTATTGAGACATTTTGTAGAGAAGGCAACTTGGACATATTATCATTCTTCTTAGTATTATCATTCTTCTCTTCCTTATAAGGGTGCGCTTTTTCCTGCGCTTTTCCGTGCGCTAAAAGTTCATTTAATTCTGTCTGTCCTGTTGATAATACTGGCCTTCCCGGTTGCTTATTGTGCGCTTTTTCGTGCGCTTTTTCGTGCGCTTTTCCGTTTTCCTCCCCCTGGTACTTCTCCCAGTTGAGCACCGTAATCAACGACCCATCCTTGCCGCAGGGCTTTACGGTTATCGTTTCGGCAACGATAAGCCGGTCAAGTGCTCTTCGGACTGTGTGTCGGTCAACCCCCTCGCCCGAAAGTTTGGCAATGGCTTTCATGCCGGCCAAGAGCTGTCCCGGCTCCAGCGTGTATTCCTTGCCCTTGTAGAAGACTTTCCCCGCCCCGTGCCGAGCCATGCCGAGAATGGCGATGAAGACCACCTTCTGTTGCGCGGTCGAGTCATACCAGACCGGAGACTCTAAAATCCGACGGTGAAGTTTTATCCAGCCCTGCATCAACACCGACCACGAAAAACGGCTCTGGTTGCATCGCGGGGGATGCGGGCCAGAGCCGTTGAAACCTCGGCTTCCACAGCACCGGCCCGCCCATCTTCCCCGTACTTTTTAGAATAGCACTCGCGCGGTCCGTCGGTCAACTACTTTTCGAGCGAATAGCTGGCGAACCGCTTGCCGTTCTCGTGTTCGACAATCTTGGTAGTGATGTCGAGGCCGTAGTTGCGCCGGAGTTTGAAGATGATGGCCCCGAGGCGCCAGCATCCGTACCAATCCAGCGCCTCAAGGGGGGTGATGGAGCCGCCGGACTTCAGGTGGGCGTGAATCTGCCCGGTGGCCGAGTTTGGGTCTGGCTCGGCGCTTTTCTTCTCCGGGCAATCCAATCTTGGGATAAAAGGCACGAGACCTCCTGGTTTCGATTTTAAGGCGCGAACTCTTACTCGACCACCCAAAGGAGTTTGAGATGCTGTTCCTCCCGTCTCGGTTGAACCGAGAGGCCCTGGAGGTATTTCGGCGGCGGTATGAAACCCCGAATCCCGTAGGTCTCCATGAGGGCGTCTTGGAGGTCGTAGGTTTCATACCTCACGAGGTCGGCCGTCTCGAAGAGCCTTGCGCGGCGAGCCTTTGAGTGGGACAGTATCGCCCGGCGCGTTAATCTCCCGGCTTTGCGCCAACCCCAGCGAACCTGGAGGTTGAGCAGCCACCGGCGAAACTTTAGCTTTCGCGTTTCGTTCATTTTCCCACCATCGTTTCAAGCCGGAGCTTTAGTTGAAAAAACTGCCCGTACAAATTGGCTTCGAGACTGTCAATGGCATCCAGGATGTCATCCTGCCGGACGCTTATCTCAATCGGCTTGATAACATCATCCTGACGCTCCGCAACAGAGTCAAGCCGCTGGCCCAAGAGTTCCGCCCTACTTGCGAGGTTGCAGTCGTTGATGAATCCCAAGGTGAGCAGCACGGCGATTACGAAGCAGACCGCGATGATGACCAATCCGTTAATCTTCTCCACTTGTCTCCTCCTCTGTTTCGTCGGCCGCTGGCTTGTACGCTTTGAAAACCGACGTTCTTTCTTCCTCCAGGAAACGGCTCACGTAGTCTTTTTTGTTGACTGTCTTGCCGTCTTCGATGATTTTCAAGTCCCGGCCCTTGACGATGTTGCTCAACGTCGTCTTGCCGAGGTTGATGCCTCCCCAGATGTTTTCCTCCGGGATGCCGTGGGCAATCATGTCCCGGACAATCTCGGCCGTTTCAAGCTTCTGCACCGACTTCTTGGTCACGACGTAACCGAGCTGGCGTCCGTCGGTGAGGGATGCCGGCCCCACCTTGTTCGCGTAGTCCTTCAGGGTGGATTCCAGGGCTTTGAGGTGGGCGGAGAGGGCGAGGTAGGCGTCGGCGTAGGCCGTCGCGGTCTCGGGCGAGATGGTGATTTTCGTCCCCAGTTCCGCGCGGGCTTCAGCCAGGTACTCGCATTCCATCTGGTAGGGGCAGTATCCGCAGTGATGCCCAACCTGGCCGCGCCAGTCGGTCCAGCCATCGGCGAGGGCGCACGACTCAAATATCTCGTCCAGCCACGAAGCCTGCTCCTCACAGGAAAGTTCCCACTCCGCCGTCTTGTTTGAATACCGGACGTTGACGATGCGGCCGGTGATGCCAACGAGGTCGGGCCAGTGAAGGCTCATGGCGGCGGCGTAGCGTTTGATTTGTGGAGGCGGGTCTTTCGGGACGATGTTGGACCGGTCGCTCTTCCAGTCGCAGACCATCCCGTAGTCGCCACGACGCATCCCGTAGTCAATCCGACCACGGAAGACGGCCTTCTTGTCGTTGAAGCCGCACAGTTTCCGGTCCGCGTCTATCCCGAAGGCGAACTCAATCAGCCGCTCGTCCTCGCCGGTGACGTTCATCTCGTACCGGGATGCAAAGTTTCGCAGGACGGCCCGGGCGTCCTCGCGCACCTCGGGGTCAATGAGGTCGTCCAGGGTGCCAAGATGGGAAACGGCCTTTTCCAGCGCCGTCTCGGAGGGACACTCGCCGGCCTCAATGCAGAAGGTCAGATACTTGGCCGCGCCCTCGTGAATGCCCCGGCCGCCCAAGAGGAAGGAATTGACCGCGAGGCTCGGCTTCACCTTTTCCCGGTACTGCTTCGAGAATCTGGCCGGGCAATCGGTGAGCATCGTGAGCGAACTGTTGGAATAAGCCATCCTGACTCCTGTTTTTGTAATGGTGGGGGCACCCTCCTACGAGAGCCGATTCTTTGGCGGCCTCCCCCGCTTCTTCTTGGGGAGAGTGTCCAGCAATCCCGTCTGGCCGGGCTCATCGTCCAACTCCTGAGCGGGGCCATTCGCTTTAGACTCTTTCTGTTTGGTGCACTTGCCGCAGAGGGTATCCATGCCGGCGATGACGCCGCCCTTTGGGTCCGCCGAGTCCACCAGTTCGCCGCAGGCCGCGCAACAGTGCAGTTCCGAGGCGGGGGCCGGCTCTCCGGTTTCTGCCTGACTTTCTCTCCGAAGGCGCTCTACGTCTCCTGGATAGAAGGCGGGGCCGAGTTCTGAACTCGCAACTGGCTTGGGGGGCCTGCCCGCGCAGTTTGAGCAGTAGGTCTTATCTTCGATTGTGAAGTGCGCGCGCTGTGGCAAGTCGAACTTCTTCCCGCATCCGTCGCAGATGAAGTGGTCTTTCGCCGGGGTTGCCTCCGCCTTTTTCGGCTGGGGTTTTTCTTCACGGCTGAAAACCGTGCCTTCCACTGTCTCCTCTTCGGGATGTTCCATGCCCAACAGTTCAGCCAGCTTGGCCTCAGCCTTCTTCTCGTCCAGAAGTTGAAGCTCGACCGCGACCTTCACCAGAACCTCTGGCTCGACCGGTATGGGCTCGTCGGCCTCCCGGTAGGCAATGACAACCCCGTCAATGTCGCCAAACTGCATGAGCAGTTCTTCGGCGACCGACCCTGGGTCCGCCTCCACCTCCGGCGTCTCCTCGACCTCCTCGAACTGCGCTTCGTCGTCCTCGGCACCGGGCAGGAACTCCGCCACAGTATCAGCTATCTCCTCCTCGGTCTCCTCACCGAGCGCGGCCGGCGGCAAAGCCGTGAGTTCCGCTCCTATGCGCTGTATGCGCTCATAACCGAGCAGGCGCGCCTTCTGCGCCACGAGGCGGAGCTGCTGTACGCTCTTGAGCGCGTTGATGAACTCGTCGGGGTTTTTCTTGATGATTACCGTGGCGAGGGGGATGCGGTGGCCTTTTCCTGTCCTGTCCACGACCTCTTTCTTCTGGAAGGTCAGGAATATATCGGGAACCCATGCGAGAAGGCCGCCGGTAAGCGTGAGGAAGTGTTCGAGGGCGGCCATGATGCCGGTGATGGTGTTGATGCCGGTCGTTCTGAAGGTGTAGACACCGCCGAACTCCGGCGCGAACCGGTAGGCGAATTGCAGAATGCCGTGGGCCTTGCAGGGGTTCTTGTCCTGGCGCGCCTCCGGGCAGGTCGGTCCGCACGGACCCCAACCACACCCGGGAGACCAGCGGACCTCTTTATAGCGCCCTTCCCTTTTCGTGTCCCTTATCCGCCTGACCGCGTTGCGCTCGGGATGGCTGGGGTCGTTCACACCGTTGCCCCGGCACCACCACATCCGGCCGGAGTAGAGCGCGTAATAGGTAACGAAGACCTCATCAATCTCGTCCCGAATGAACATTATCGGGAGTTCTTTGATGACGGGGGACCCCTTGGGGTCCAGTTCCATCGGCAGGCTGTGTTTTTCCGAGTAGGCGGCCAGGGCCTCGACCGCCGACTTGTCGGGAAGGAATTGGTCGGTCTCGGGGTCCTTCTCGGTTGTTACTAGCTCGAAGTGATTGAGCTTGACCGGAAGCCGATATTCGTTCCCGCTTTTTCCCTTCCGCTTCTCCCCCTTCTTCCCCATGATAACTCGACCGCGTTCCGTCATCCGCAACGGCTCGCTGAAGTGGATGCCGATGGGCGGGCGGTGCTTGGCGCCTTCTAATTCCCAGGCCATTATGACCTCCGGTTCAATCGGTTTTTTCGTCGGGGTCCTCGATGACCTTCCGCATCGGAACGCCCTCTCGGAGTAATCTTTTCCACTCCGATTCGGGGATGCGGTAATATCGTCCGGCCATCACCGTGCGGACCCGCCCGTCCCGGCACATACGCTGCGCCGTGTCCTTATTTACGTTCAGAAGTTCCGCAAGGTCCGATGTCGTGTGGTGCATGTCGCCCGCCTGTATTTTCGGTCTGGGGCAGGCGCATGATAACACAGGTCATCGCATCTTGTCAATTCCGTGTTCTCGAATCCAAACTTCGCGTTTGGCGGCCACGGACCACGAGATTGAACCCATCGCCTGTTGAACCGTTCGGCCGATGGCCTCCAGGCGGTGTAGCTGGAAGTCGGGTTTGAATTGTGACTCCGGGAAAAGCCGCGTCGCCGCGTAACCAAGCGCGCGGTATGTCCGCTCGTGAGCGTTCCGCCCCACGTCCTTCCAGAGTTCCTTGAGCGCGCTGGCGCTCGCGGAACAGTTGCGCGCCACGTCGGCGACCAGAAGGCCGTAATGCAGGAATCCCGCCAAAACCAAGCGTACCAGGTCGCCCCAGTTGACCTCCGGCTCCGGCTCGGGCCTGCTCTTGACGCGCGATACGGTGGACTCATGCACACCGACGAGCTTGGCAATCGCCACTTGCTTTAGGACGCCCTCCCGGAGATGGGCGCGGATTTCCCTCACCTTTTCGTCGCTCAACTTTTGCATGTAGCCCTCCGCTTGACCGGGAACCGCTCGGCATCCCCTCGCCACAGAAGCGGAACCTTGGAGACCACCTTGGGAACCAGTATGCCGGCGCCTATTAAAGTTTCCACAGTGCGCCGACTCACGCCCATGATGCGTGCGGCCAGGTTGACTGTGACAAGCCTAGACACGGGCGGACTTTCGGGAACGGCGATAGTGCCGGGTAAGCCGCTTGGCCTTGAGGCGCCGCTTCACCCGATTGATTCTGCGGCTGAGAGAGGCCAGGTATCGCCGCCGGCGCTTCTTGCGCGAGAGTTTCGTGACCCGGCACTTCTCATGAAACGTCTGGTGCGCCGCACGGATTTTCGCGCGCCGACGCATCTCCCGGCGTTCACGCCGACGGCGGACCCAGCCAGCTATCGACCGGCCAATCCGCCGGAAGAACCGGCCGATGGCGCAGAAGAAACGCACAATTACACTTCTTTTGCGCCTCCCTTGGCGGGTTCCGGCTATCGTATTGTCAAAGTCAACCGATATGATGTTCCGCCTCATTGCGTTCCTTTCAAAGTGACGACCGAGACCTCTTCCGTAGAAAAGGTCGCAATCAAAGTGTCCACGTTCACCGAGACGAGATGGTATTCGACACTGGTGCCGTCCTGCCTCCACGGCCCCCCGTCTTCGTAGACATCCTCGTCCCATGAGCCGTCAGCATGTTGCCATCGCTCGACCGAGCCGTGGGCTATCCACCGTATCTGCTCGGAGACGGAAATCCGGAGCGGGATGCCCTCGGCCAGAAGTTCGGGCCAGAGTTTTAGTTCCAGCGTGGCGATATGCGTGTGGTAGTTGTAGCCCTGGGTCGGCATCTCGCCCTCGTCGAAGATGAGGTCTTCACCGAAGCCCTCCGCGATAACCAGGCGCTTTTGCTCATATCCGTCGCTCACAGGTTCCCCTTATCTTTCAGGACGGCCTCCACGACACCGACCCAAAATCTTACGAGGTCCAAAAGTCCGGCATGTTTGGCCTGGTCGAGAGCGAAGCGAAGGCATTGCTTGTAATCCGCCCTCGCGTTCGAGCCTTGAACAAAATCCATCAGGGACTCAAGCTGAAGACGGCATTCCCTGTTCGCTCGGATTTCGTCGGGGTACACATCGTGCATAAGCCCCAAGAATCTCGGCGTGTAGCTGGCGGTAATTTTCGGGTTTCCCATCGGGTCTCCTGCGGTAATTTTCTGGTTTCCCATCGGGTCTCCTTTGGATTCCGGCCAGTAGGCTCGGATGAGGTCTATTTCCTCTTCTGTTGGGTTTTTGAGAGACATTTTATCTCGGCGCGAAGAACGGGAAGTAACTTGCCTCCGCCCTGTGAAGTTCCCGCATCTCATCGCGGCACCACGAATGGGTCTCCCCGCCCTTGCGCCGGAACTTCCGGACGCGCTTGTGGAGTTCAATCGTCTGCTCGTAGTAATCGCCGCAGACATCCGGCCAGATGTCGAAGTAGATATAGTCGTACTTCTCACCGTTCGGCGGCTCCCAATCGCGGGCGTCCCCCTGATAAACCTTGAGACTGGGATGGGCGAGGTGCGGCGCGACCAAATCTATCACGTCCTGGTGAAGCTCCACCACCGTCACGGAGTTCACCTTGTCGTTTCCCAGAATCGCCGGAAGGATGAGCCCGATGCCGAGCCCAAAGATAAGAACGTCGCCGAACGCAAATATCATTATTTCACGCTGCGTTCGCCTCTCGAAGTCAGTGTTCGACATGAAGAGTTCACCGTTTACGAGAAGTTTGAAGTAATCCCCGGAGCTTATCCACTAACGCGGGTTTTTCAAGTTGTGATATCTCGCTCCATCCTCGGTGACGGTGAAGTGCTCAATCTCGGCGATACCTTTCTTGCCCGCCGGAATGATGACCTCGCGGTCCCTGCTCATCCTTTCAATCATGTGACCTCCCATCGGTTCGCCCAGCGCGCATTCGGCTGGATGGAATTGCGGGCGCGCAGGCGTATGAGCGCGGTCCTTACCATCCCCAGTTTGTACCGGTATCCTCGAATCTTGAGTTTCTGGAGAATCCGCCTTTCCCCCAGAGGCTCATCTTCCAGGAGCAGGTCGTAAATCAGGTCGTCCAGTTCGGTCGAGACGTGGTTATTCGTCATCAGTAGTGGTCCTCCGCTTCGTAGTAACCGCAGCGGCCGGTCTTTTTCTGCGGGCGACGGTCATCGGGCAAGGTGCAACACTCGCCCTTGTAAAGCCATGCGAGGTCCACGAATCGGCAGGTCACGCAGCCCAGGGCGTCGTGAATCGCCCGCCAATCAGTCTCCTCCTCGCTCTTTTCGCAGTCTGTCACAGTGCTCCTTCACGGCTCCCTTGTACCCGTGCGGGACTTCGAGCCGGTTATGGACGTACAGGACGATTTGGATTAAGGCGCGGGCATTGTCGTCGTCCGCGCGGCCGACCGCCCCGAGCAGGTCGTTCTCAATGACCGCCGTGAGGAAGTGCCCGGGTGGCTGTCCGACTTCCTTGTACCGCTTGAGCCCGCTCATCGTGAGTTCCGGTATCCGGGAGTAGTCGGAGCGCCAGTCGTGACGCGGTCCACCTATCTTCGGCGACCATCTTACGGCACCTTCCGGGCTCTCAATCCAAATAGTGCTCTCATCCGGGAAGAGAGGGTCGGTAAGGGCCTCCACAACTTCTGCTGGCTTTGCCCTGAGCACATCGTTCTTTGTCATTCCTTCTCCCAGAGTGCGATACGGCTTTCGCCGTCGTCGCGGGTTGCGACCAGCCGGTATCCTTTGCGCCCATAGACGTTGAGGTCGGCTTCCTCATCGGCTGCCTGAACGACCTCGCAAGCGGCGGCCAGGGTATCCAGCGCGGTATCCTCGTCGTCAGCCTCGAACGAATCGAGGACGGTCTGCATCTGCCACCAGTTCCCCACGGCGCCGGCGGGGCGGAAGGCATACACGAGGTCGGTCACTTCGTATTTCATTCACCCTCGCTTTCTGTTCTGGCGGCCCTCATCCGGTCGGCCAGTATCTTCGTGTGGTCGCACACCGTATTCCACGCCTGAACGGCTCGCCAGTGGTGATAAGCCCGGCCCTCCAGATTACGAGCCCTTCCGCACCGCCCAGATTTCGCCATCTCGCCGAGACATTCCAGCAGCCAGTCTTTCAAGGTCTTGTCATCCACGACAACCTCTAACACCAGCGGGTGCAGGGTCGCAAGAAGCGTCTCGACATTCACGGGCGTCATGTCCATACCGTTCTCCTCAGCCATTAACCCTCCTCACGGCCAGTTTCAAGTTTCTATCTATGAGTGCATGGGAGGTAGTTCACCCCCCAAAGATTATCCGCTCATTTGGTCAATCAGCGCGACAACATCCTCAAGGGCCTTGAGGTAGCCCATCCGCTCGTGCAGTTGGCACTCGTCGTTCTGGATTTCATCAAGGCGATGGTTTACCCAAATGAGCGAATAGTGAGGATTCTCGGCCATGCTCTCTGCCAGTTTCCGCCGGTCAAGCATCCATGAATCGCGCGCCTCATTAACGCGCCGCTGGGCTTCCTCAATAGCCTTCATCAGTCTTTTGGTTACGGGTTCCATCGGTCCTCCGGTTTAGGCATGACTGTGTTGAGTCTAACACGCTCTCTTACCGCCGGGATGGCTCCCGGCGGACGGAGGGGGCGCTAGAACTTCTTCTCTGTGATGGCCTGCTGGAAAGCTAGTCTCGCATCTTCCTTCTGGTCGGCTGGAGCCATCACTAGTTTGAAGAGGCAGCGGACGACATGGAGTGCGTAACTGCGGTCATTCGAGTTGGGTAGACCTTGAAGGCGGACGTTGAGAACCTTCAGAACAGATTCCACCGTGTCCTCGTCTTCCAGCCTCTCTTCGTCGGCTCTCACGATTTCCTCGGCCGCCTTGCGGGCCAAGGCGATGAGACAGGCGAGGTTGAGCGGGATGCGCGAGGTACTGTCTTGACGGTCGAAGACAAGGACATACTCTTGGTAGTGTCTCACGATGGCATCTGCACTCACGTCGTTGCCCATTGCGTTGTCGAGGTGGTCCCCTACGAGATGGGCGCTGACTTGCGGCTCGTGCATCTCTTCGCCTTCGCCCTCGGTCGCCCTCAGAAGCTCGCGGGCAATCTCGGCCCACCACTTAGGCTGTCTAAGGAACTCCATTTTATCCTCCTGGTCTGGGTTCTTGGGTCTAGGGTTTATCTATGAGTCCGGGGTGGGCTAAAGCCCACCGAGTCTATCCCGACAGAACATGCTCTGCTCGTCCCGATACCATGCCCTCGGCACCACGTAGGTCATCCCCAAAGTTTCCCAAGGCGGCATCCGCTCTTCCGTCTCGGGTTCAGGAATCGGCACAGCCACAGCGCATTCCGTCATCCCCGACCTCCGTTCTGTGGGCCTTTCCAGCGCCCGACATCATAATAGCACAATCGCGGAAAGATTACAAGACCCCACAGAAATAAATACTGGGTCTCAACAAGGACGCCCGCTTGACACAGGACAACGCAGGTGATACAATCCGGTCGGTCACTTGACCGTGGAGGGCCAAATGCCGGATGAGATAACTGATAGACTGGACGGGAAGACGCTCTCGACCTGGGCTCTGGTCCCCTGCGAAATCGGCGCCGACTCGCATCTCGTTTTCCGCTTCGGGGTCGGCTCTTCTGCAAGATACATCGTCCTCTGTTGCAAGATGGGAGAAGCCAAGGAAGCAACGGAGATGAAGTGCCCTGTCTGCGATTCTCCAATCCTCTACGGTTCCGGCTTTATCGCCCTATCCTACGATGACCTCCCCACGGTGCGGATGCAGCATTCACGCGGCGGCGGCCTACTACCCGTTAAGTGTCCCCACTGCGGAGCCATCCACCACATGACGGCGGAACAGGCCGTGATGCGACATGCTTGGCGATGCCGGAAATGCAAGCGGTTCCTCGGCCGCTCAGGCTACGCCCCCTGAAAGGAAGCCCCATGTCGGACAAAGGTAAGTTGATGGGCTGTGTCGTCTCATCCCTTGTTTTCGCCTTCTTCTTCGGTGTCGGCCTGTTCGCCCTGGCCGGCGGAATCTATCTCGCCTACCAGGGATTCGTGAACTTCGGCGAGGGGTTCTGGTACATCTTTGAGATGGTCGCCGGCGTGACCGTCTCCATCTCGGCTCCCATCATCCTCGTCAGGGTCTTTGCGAAATACCGGCAGTCCAAGGTTGGCAAAGAAGAAATTGACAAACCGGCGTAAATTAGGCTAAACTCCCCTTGTGGCACGGCTAACCACCGGGTCGCCTGTCATCCCCGACAGAAAGGACCGCCCGAAAGGGCGGTTCTGCTTTATCCTGCGGTGGTTCCAAGTCGAAGGTATTGAGGGTCGGTTCCCCGGTTCCAATAACCCATGTGGGTACGGTTTAAAGAAAAGGCCCTCTTGGGCCTTCTCTCTGGCTAGGCTCTATACTCCTAACCGAATCGCCGTAAGTTTAACAAAACCCGGAACGGCATGTCAACCCTACCATTCAAACCTCAAACCGACGACGCCGGCCAGCCGCGCTGAAAAGTCCGTCCTGATTCCTGCCACGGCCCACAGGCCGCCCCAGATTCGACGATTAAGGTTCAACTCCACTTCCCACCCAGGGTAAGAGGTCGTTGCCCCTACGCCCCAGTCAGGAAGCCTGGGAAAGTTTCGTATGCCCTGCACGTCGGTTATGTGCAAACGAGAATCCGGCGAGGACACGAAGATTACTCCCTCTTCGGTGACGGCAATCTCAAGGGCCGCCTCGAAGCTCTTAATCGTTACGTCGAAGGTCGGCGGCGGGTAGCGAAACTTTGCGGCCCATGCGTCGTTCTCCGCTGCCCAGGCGCCGGCGAACTCCGGCGGCGGGGTCGGCCCCTCCGTCTGTTCACCGGGGATGTCCACGTAAACGACCTCGGGGGAGACAACCGTGGCTGATGCGAGCAGGATGACCTTCTGCTGAAGCTCTTGGATTTTCGCCCGGGCCTGTTCGTTCTGGACCTCCAGCGTTCCAATCTGGTCCACGGCGGCGAGGTAGCGGCCCTGCACTTGGTCATCACGGAGAACGTAAGCCTGCGCCGCAGCCTTGAGGGCGTGGTTTTCAGCCCTGTAAGCGATATTCGAGATGAAGACGAGCACCAGTATCACAGCCAGAAGGATGCAGGCCCCGATGAGGATTTTAACTTTCACTTCGAGACCGCCTTTCTATGAATACCACGGCGGAGGATTTCCCCTGTACGCCCGCGATTGAGTCCACGGCTGCACCTCGGCACCGATGTGCCAATGCTCTTTAACTGTACCACCTACAACGCCGTTTTTCCAATACCAGGGGAAATAGAAGCCCGCGTCGAACAGGGCGGCACGGACCTCATCCCGGTGCTTGCCCGCGCCGGAATTGAAGAAACGGATGGCGGTCTGCTCGGCCGTGAAGTCTATGGCGCGGCCAGTCCAGTGACCGTTGATGTCTGTCTTGTCGGTCTCCCCGCCGTAGTCGGTCTCGCACGTTTTCCCGCGTGGGCGGTAGCACGAGTTCACCACGAGCGCCCCGGTCTCCTGTCCTCCGAGGTTGACCATGACCCGGTGGAAAGTTTCCAGATGGCGGAGAAGTTCCGGGTCAATTCGCATGTCGGTCGAGGAATACCGTCCTACGGCCAACCGTTCCGGGACCGCCACCAGCCCGCTCTCAATGAGGTCAATGGGCGTCGTTTTGGTGAGGATGCGCGGCGGGGCGGGCCTTGCGTGGAAAAACTTGTTTGAGACGGCCATTACCCCTCCCCGTCCTCATGGGTGGTGTGCCCGTTCCCGGCGGCGATGTTGGCCGACCGGACCTTGGCGTTCTGGTAGGACTTGAAGGCGATATACGAACCGAGGAGGGTAAACCACCCCCCGGCCACCACCATCGGCACTCCAGCATCGAGCCGGTCCATCAGGAAGGCCATGACGATTGTGGCGACCGTAACGATAGTCGCGGCCACCATCGTGAGGAATCGGCTGCTGTTCTGCTCGAAGGCCATCAGGTCCTCCTTCTGTTTACCGGTGGAGGGCGATTTTGATTGCTCCCCAACTACCCTCTTCAACCCGGCTGTTACCAACGGCTGACGGTTCCCACCAGACGCGGAGGCGAAGGTCCGTTTCCCACTCGGCCCACTGGCCGCCGTCGTAAATCCTGGAATGCGGATACGCCCATGTGTGAGTGGCGTCATCGTACATCTTCATGCTGTCTGGCAATTCGATGACAGCGAAGAAATCGCCAGGGAC
>Ga0307376_10000995_pt1 | contig 32361 bp, 16 predicted proteins | sample TR2MG_FD_202536 | JGI IMG/M metagenome (GOLD analysis project Ga0307376, IMG submission 202536) | Soil microbial communities from Risofladan, Vaasa, Finland - TR-2 | ecosystem: Environmental > Terrestrial > Soil > Coastal area > Acid sulfate soil | place: Finland: Risofladan, Vaasa | collected...
GTATACACTGGGTAGTTTTAATATAGGTATTTAGTTAATTATTCGAATTTGGAAATTTTTTCACTTAAAGCATCAATTTGCTTTTGCTGTTCTTTGACAGTTTCAATCAAAAGTCCTATAAGTCCATTATAATTAACCGTTTTTGTATTCTGACCAGTAACAAGTTCGGGGAGAACTTTTTCTACTTCTTGAGCAATAACACCCGCAGATGCTTTGTTACTATCTTTCCATTCAAAGTTCACACCACGAATACTAAGAACTTTCGATAATGGGTTTTCAATTGTTTTGATATTATCTTTTAAATTTTGATCAGATGTTGTATTAAAATCTGTTGCCTTAACAGATCCAATGACATCAAGAGATTCCGTTGGTGTTGCGGAATTTATACCAACACGATTATTTGAGTCGTCATAAAAAAGTTGTGTTGCACCACCAAAAGCACCTCCATTATTATACTGAATTTGACCATCAGAACCACCAGGAGTTCCACCACCTCCTCCGGAGATAGTGACTTCACTAATACCAGTTATTCTGCCATTAGCATCTACTACAATTTGAGCTACATTAGATGCATCACCATAAGTTGCAGCAGAAGCACCAGTAATTGATGTAAGACCAACTGCGGAACCAGAGAATGATGTTGCCGTAACAATGCCAGAAACATTAATACCACTAGAGTTAATAGTTACTCCAGATCCTATTACTGTAGAAGTAAATGTTGGTGTATCTGATAATGTAATGGTGGCACCGACACCAGATGCAGATGCCGTTAAATTATCACTAACAAAATTAATATCTTGAATACTATTTGCAGTACCAACAACAGATCCCTCTTCTCTGACGGTTATGCCATTTATACCACCACCACCAACACTACCACCACCACCTAAAGCAGTACTGGCAATACCTACCCACTTAGATCCATCATAAATTAAAAGTTTATTAGTTCCTGTTGTCTGATCAAAACTAACATCGTCAAGATCTTTGATGAATCCTGCTCCACCACCACCCATCGTTGAGAGTTGAGTAGTAATCCTATTAATGAAAAGTCTGTAGTGATTTGATAGATCATCAAGAGTTGCAAACTTCTGATCAAGAGGTGTTAATGGATCAGTTTGTCCTCCTGCCTTTTCTTTTACTGATGGTGGTTCATTAAGAAGATAATTTTCCTTTAATATTTTTTGATCTTTCTTAATTAAAGATGATAGTTCGTTTAATTCTTTTAGACCACTTTTAAGTGAGGATATGTCTCCTTTAATAGATGAAATATCTTCATCATAATACTTTACTTCAGGAAGTGTATCAACAGTTTCTTTGAGTTCATTGAAGAATTTCAGAATAGACTCATCGGCCTTAACACTCTGCTCGTCAATTTTCTCAATTTGTTTCTCAAGAGACTGTTTAAGTTTATTCTGTTCGCTGAGGATAGACTTCTTTAATTTTTTATCATCATCTTTAAATGTATTACGAAGTTCCCAAATTCTAATTGAAGTTTCTTTAATTTCTTGATATATTTTATCCTTAGTTTGTGTAATCCTATCGTTTGTTAGATCAAGATTTTCATTAAGATTTTTTACATCAACTTTGAATTCAAATTCTTTAACTTCAATAGACTCATTAATTGCACTAACTTCACGATCAATCTTGTCTTTGATTAAATCAATATGCCCCTGTACTTTATTGAAATCATCATCAATGAGACTGAAGGTTTTACCAATCCAAGAGAAGTCTGGAACCTCCTGAACTTTCTGAATCCAGTCAGGAAAGGTAGGTATATCTTGATTTACCTGTTCAATTCTCAATTTTAAAGATTTTAGGTCTTCTTCATAGTATTTTACCTCTGGAAGATTGTTGATTTCTTCCTTAATATCCGTAATTTTATCATAAATTATATTAATATCGTGGTCATAGTACTTGACCGTAGGGATTTTTAACTCAATTTCAGATAATTTATCCCCAAATTCTTCATTTTGAATACTTAGAACATTAATTTTTTCACTTTTTGCATAATCTTGTTGAATTTGTGAAATTTTATCACAAATTTCCTCTAATTGTTCATCATAATACCTAATCTCAGGTATTTTTGGGATATCTTTTCTTACATCATTGACCAAACGGATCAATTCTGACCATTCTTGAGACTGAACCACTTCCAGAAATGACTCACCATTCTCATCTTCTATGGTTTGAGTCTCTTCTTCAATAATATTTTGATTTGATTCTGAAATATAATCTTCTACTGATGGAAGTTGTTGCCTTTCTTCTATAAAATCTTTATATGAGGGTAAGTTACTATCCTCCAGATAATCGTTTATTGATGGCAGATCCTCTTTGTTAGACATTCTATCAGTAATAATACTTTGGGATTTCTCTCCCTGATACATTATTTATCAGTATTACTATTCTCTGTAATCTAACAATGTTTTGTTTTAAGTGGAAATACCTGCTGTCACTATAGCAGAACCTTCAACCATTCTTGTTACTGCTCCAGTAGAGGAGGTCAAAACAACATCATATTGATATCTTCCTGGTGACAGCTTTGTGGTAACAGGTGCTGTCATTGCAATAGAGACTTTTGATGTTATGGTATTAATACCGACAGCAAAATTGTAAATGATTGGTGAGTCTGGATATTTTTTTAACTTGGATATCCCAGTAAATCCTACAAGATTAGAAAGAGATCCATCAGAATTAGTAGAAGTGAAAACTTCACTAAAATCTGCCCCTTGTGGGATGACAATGTTAATTGCAGGAGTGGCAGCCATTTCTTATCTTTTTAGTTATTTATCTTGACTGTTTTGTTTCAACAGTTTTTGTAACTCGGCGGTAGAACCAATGAACAATGCATTATTGACAGTTGTTGGACCCTTAAGGTCTTTTTCCTCACTTACATCTTTTAATTTCTGTTGAAGTGTAAGTAACTTATCTGTTGCATCTGCTACGTTCTTGATCAACTGACCAGCAACTTCATATGCTCTTGGCATCTCACTTTCTTGAGCAAGTTCTAAGATACCATTGATAGCCTCCTGTCCCTTTTCAATAATAGAATATAAATTACCTCTGGTGTATTCGTAGTCTTTTTTAATATCTTCGGAACGAGAGGTTATCTTTTCAATCTTTTTTTCCACAACCGTCTCTACTGGTGTAGTTTCTATTTCTGTGGAAGAAACATCAAAAGTTTGGTCTAATTCATCATACTTTTTAGTCATGGATTATTCTCAAAAAACATTACCATCGAAACCAAAGTTGTCACCGATTTCAATCAGAGAATTATCTGCTGCAGTAATCTTACCAACTTTTGAACCTAGTAGATGGTTCTCAAGTGGTGTTTCATCTTGAGCCCTATCAACGATAAGTTTATTACCACTCTTGGATTTAATATACATCGACTCTTTGTCGATCATAATATAAGATCTAACTGGAATATTTGTTGCATCGTCAACTTCGATGACGCCATCATTAAGATCAACATTTGTTGACAATAGGGTTACAACGTCTCCGTCATAATTTTTGGTTGCTCTAGGAGTAACTTGATAAGTAAGATCTCTCTCTGCAGCCCTAGAACCTTTAGAACCGGCAATATAACCAACAGAAACCTTATCAATGATTTCGCTACTAACATCCTTCACAGGGCCGTACACGTATGTCTTAGCAGTAAATGTCAGTGTATATACAAGAGCTCTTCTGGTATCAAAATTTCCCTCATAATCATCCTCCATCTGAATGGTATCAAGGTTGACTGGAACATACTTAACTTCATTCAAGTTACCTAAAAACTTGATGGGAAGTGAATATGCAGGTTGGAAGTATGGTAAGATTTGTTCGACAATCTGTAACATATCATCATTCAACTTTGTCATAATCGAAAGCTGAACTGTCATATTATATGGAACTGGAACGTAGGTTCTCTTTATAGAACCATCTGGTGTTTCAGTTACGATTGTTTGTGTTTGAGTTACTTTTCTACTTGGGTCATATTCAAGATTAGTGAATTCAAAGGACATTCTTGGAAGAGTAACCTGAACTGGACGATTCAGATTTGCCTCTTGTTCCATTCTTGCAAGAAACTTTTGAGTGGGCCCATAAGCAAGAGGAACTTGGATGACACTAAAAGTATCATTATCTCCATCTTTATGACGAACCTCTATCCCATTAAAAAGAGTTCCGAATCCAATAATGACGGATCGAAAGACTTCATTGTAAAAATACTCAAACATTATCCTGCTCTATATTATAACTATTTAGATTAAGGCATTCCAAATGGATTGACTTCACTAAAATCAATTAGTTTGTCACCTTCTGTTTCAATAGTATCATTATCTGCAAATGGTGTGACAAAGTCATCTTGTTTTTGTATCATTACCGAATACAGTGCTCCAGATTCAGTTCCATAAATGGGTTCACCTGAAGTAAATTCACCAGACACAATACTAATCTCAAGTTCCAAGGTAGAAGAAGTCCATCTATTGACTCTCGCAGTTGTTCCAGAAGTCGAACCAAGTATAATCTCATTGAACAAATATGTTCCTATACCAACCGTTGCTCCAACTCCAGTAGTTGGATTATCAACAGTTCCATTAATAGGAAGATCTCCAGTAGTATAACCAGTACCAGCATGTATTAGATAGGTGTCTGTAACGTTACCAGCAACGTTAATATAACCAATACCAGTTGCTGACGTACCTCCTCCAACTGGTGGAGAGAAAGAAATTAGTGGATTGGTCAAATATCCAGAACCACTATTGGCAACAGACACACTTTGAATAGTTCCATCTCCAAGTCGTGTTGTCGCAGCTGCTCCTGCTCCAGACTTATTAGTTAAGTTTGTGAATGATACCCAAGGAGTAACAGTATATCCACAACCAGAGTTGGACATATAAACTGCATTGATCTTTCCTCCAGACCCACCTGAGCAATTGACATAATCATTGGTGATAGAAGAAATACCGGCAGTCATAGTTCCACCAGCAGGAGCTGATGAGAAACCTACAATTGGACTATGATTATAATTATTACCCATATTCTTAATGAATACGTCAGTAACACCACCAACAGTACAAATACCTGCTGTTACTGTTGCGGTAGAACCAGCACCAATCATCTGAAGAGTTTGAATATAACCATGATCTTGAGTATTATCATCGATTTCATCGACACCAGTATCAATAACCTCATCTTCGATACGGAACAAACTACAAGTCAGTGTATAAACGTAATTTTTTTGTAATTGGTAGAAAGGTTGCTCATGTTCGACATATTTAATCTCAAATAATCTGTCACCAAGAGGAAAATAAATTAAATCACCTTCTTTTGGTCTTGATGTCAGTTTACCATTAGAAATAGATTTTGCTAAAGGTGAAATATAGTTCTCGTATCTTTCTTTTGAGATAATAATCTTCAAATCGTCATAATTTTGTATTCCAAACTTACTTAAAAGTGTTCCTTGACCACCATATCCTTCATAACTGTCAACATACGCCTCAATTGGGTAAGAGTTATTGAACTCCGATTCAATAACCTCTTTGATAACAGTATTTACAGTCACAAACTGTCTGGGCATATAATATACTTCAACACCATACATCCTCAACTGTTCGTTGATAAGATCTTGAACTAAATTTTGTTCAGATTGTGATCCTTGGAGAAAAAATGGATTTAACATATCAGCCAATCATGTCCATCGGTGGAAGTTCATAAGTATTGGACATTTTTTCTCTAATTACTTCTAATTCTTTCTCTGCATCCTCATACATTTGTCTTCCATTCAGTTCAATTCCACCAGGTAACTTAACACCTTGAAATTTCATCATATTTTGGCCCCATTGTCTCTTAATTAGGGATGTAAGGTATGGTTTTAGGAAGGAATCATTCCAAACTCTAGTATAATCTGTACCATCCATGGCTCTGTAGCACTCAATAACCAAGAATTCACCTACTGATACAGTATCATAGTCAATATCAAGATACATTCTATCTTGTCTTTGGTTAAATCTGATATGTTTGTGAGTATTTAAGAGGAAATTCATCGTTTCCAGGTAACTCATAGTCATTGAATATGACAACATGTCATATCCAGAGGCTGCTGTGACTCCGCCCCAAAGACCGAACACATCATTTAAGAAAAATTGGTATTTTACATTAAACATACCAGATCCAAGAGTATTATTGAACTGAAAAACCTTTTCAATTCCAATAATATCTGCAGGAACTTGTATAAAATTACTATTTTCGTAGTAAGTGAACGTTGTTGCAGTCCCAACAATGGACGTTGTTGCACTTGTGGATGCAATTCCTGTCTGATTACTTCCTGAAGCACCAGGTGGTCTTGCTTTTCCTCTATCAATATCGTCTTGAGTTAATTGATATTTGAGAAAAACCTTATTTACACCATCAAAATGTCTTTCATTAAACAACTGAACGGCATCATCAACCAAATCTTCAATTTGTTCATCGGCAACATTAATCTCCAAGACAGGATAACCCAACTGTCTCTTACAGTAATCAATTAATTCTTGTCTAGAAGCGGGTTTAGCCATTTATAGAACATTCTTTTTTCTATTTATGTTTGTCCATAAAATGATTAAGCATCATCTTAATTTCACTCAAATCACCCTTAATACTACCAAGTTCATTTTCAATGTCGTTGATTCGTTCCTTATCAGAAGAAAGTTTTTTATGATTTGTCATATACATGTTAAAATCATTTTCATTTTTGTTAATTATAGCATTAGAACGGGTATCCCTAAAATACCCGTCCTTACCTTCAATTGGTAACATGTCCATATTATGCTAGAGCAATTGCACGTAGGTTTCTAAACTGAGGAACAATTGACTGGTTGGTCGATGTTCCAATAATCTTGATTCTGAATGACTTGAATGCAGGAAGATTATCATTACTGAATGTATACTCTCTGAATTGGTCAATTCCTGGACTTTGAACAATAAAGTCATCATACTTAGGAATGTTTATGTCCGAAGAACCGTCATTGTCAACCTGACTGATAAGGTTTCCATCGACATCAAAGTTACCATAACCAGGGAATGGAACAAATACAGTCTCATCTGCCAGAGAATCATCTTGATCTAATGCATAGAATACTCTAACATCATTATATCTAGAGATGTAAGCATCAAGATAAACTTTCAGACCACTTGCTGGATTCTCCAAAAGAACATTCTTACTTACATAAGTGAAGTTATTTGGATCATCAACTGTTGTATTGACTCTAGGATCAGTTGCATAATTTGTAATTGGTGCATTGACTCTGTTGGTCACAAATACAATAGAAGAATTGTCTAGGTCAATTGCTGGTGACAATCTATTGTCTGAACTGAAGAGGTTAATACCTGCAGTAAAGGACTTATTACCAGGTTGAGTAGTGAGATATGTGTTCTCATTAATCTGAGAAGCAATCATTCTAGGATCTTCAAAGTAGTTCTTTCTGAAGTTTGCGACTTCTGTATAACCCTTATCAACATAAGAAGCTTCTCCGCCAGAAATACTGGTCTCAGAAATGGTTCTTACCTGAATGACAACATCAGTTCCTTTCGGTTCAATAGTATTGATCTTAGGAATCATTAGGTTGAAAGGTAAGTTGTAAGTACCTTTTGCATTAGTACCACCAGCCTTTGCATTAGTTTCAAAGTATCTTGATCCAAAAACGGTACCTGCAGACCTGTCAATACCATAATCTGTGTCGTCCATATCAATCTTGACATTATAGTAGTCAAGCCCAATAGGATTGGCCTTAGTCACATCTCCAAGATTATGTGTCCTATTAATTCTTCTTAGTGAAACACCGTCAAGTTCATATTTATAAACCAAGTCAGAAACACTGTGACTAGTTACCTGACTATTATCAATACCTCTAGTAATACCAGTCAAAGTATTGTTGGCGACTCCAGTATAGGAAACAATTTCCTTACCAATCTTGGCATATCCTGGATTAGTAGTTCCAACACCAACACCTTCAAACTGACCAAAGACATTTGTATTCCCAACACTAATAAGTCCAGTATCAGTTCCAGTGTAACTTACTGTCAGAGTGGAAGGTGAGACATCAGATGCAACATCTGTTAAAGTAACACGGTTGATTCTTGTATGCATTCCATGATTTCTCTGGAATACTTGCATATGAAGTCCATCACTATTAATTCTAATTGGTGCAACTGGAATTGCATTTCCACCAATACCCGAATTAACTACAGTAGTAATACCTACCTTATTGATATAAGAGAGTTGTGTGAGAGTATCAAACTCACCCTGAACATTGTCAATAACAAGTTCATTATTACCAGAAATCTCACCAACTGAGAGTTTCATGTTTCTTCCAAGTTGAGTATTACCAACAGTGAGAGGTCTTAAGACATCACCAACTGAGTAACCCTTACCACCAGTATTAATGGTAGCACCAACTGCAATACCACCTTCAACATAAATGTCAGCAGTTGCATTTAGTCCATTACCAGTTATTGAAGTAAGTGCAACACCTGCAAAGGTATAACCACCTGAAGAAGGTGTATAACCAATACCAGAGTTTGTAATTGTAAGTGTTGAAGTTGCAGATCCTGCATAACCTACTAATGTTCCACGACCAGTTTTACCTACCTGTAGAATGGTATTACCAAATTCAAGTTCTGTATCTTGAAGTGTGGTTCCAATACCTACACTAATATTTCTAGAGTCGATACTGATAGCATCTTTAGAAATACGAGAAAGTGAAGTTGGAAGTGTTGGGTTGAAGAAACCAACAAAACCTTGTCCTGTAAAGTTCGCTCTATAAACAGTGAATTTCAAGTCTTCATACTGACTTGGTGTCCAAACAGATGCGTTTTGTGACTTGAATAATGAACCAAGAATTGGTTGTGATGATACCAATTTCTGTCCAGACTCTGATCCCAAAGTTGTAACGTCAGGTTCGCCAAGTCTAGAAATCCATACTCTATACTCTAGAGAATCTGATAAGAGAACAACAGAATATTCTTTCAGTCCTGCAACATATACAGGCGATTCAAATTCAACTGTTGTTGGTACAGTTCCATCAAGAGACAAGTTAATATCCTTGGGATCAACATCAATTTCAGAATAAGGAAGAATAGTAAGGTTTGGAGTACCAATAGTAGTTTCTCTAAGTTGAACAGTAACAGGAAGTGTGTCATCCTTTTGACTGAAGAACAAATCAATTTTTGTTATGAATATACCAGTTTCTTCACTAATGAAGAATGTCTGTGCCAGAGGGTCACGACCAGGAGGTTGCGGTGGTGAAGGAGGAGATGGTGGAGATGGTGGTGGTGGTGGTGGGTTAATAGTAACATCACTTAGAATAAGACCTGTATCAGTATCTGATAGTTGTCTATTTTCGGCAAACTCACTGTTGACTTCAACTCTTGCATTTCTGAGTGAAAGTGTTACTTCTTGAGTATTGTCAATACTACCTTCAGAATAGAAGATCTCCTCACCTGCGGTTGTTGAGAATCCTTCAATAGGACTATTAGTTGGATCATTCGTAAGTTTGAAGGTAGATCTACCGGTTTCAAATACAGGGTTCTTGAGGTCAGATACATTAGGAACTCTGAATGATCCAATCAATACACCAAGTTTATCAGTAACCAATCTAACAGAATTGACTACTGCAGTTGCACCACTAGTACCACCAATAAGAACCATACCAGGTCTAACTCTACCCTCAAATTCAGGTTGATTTTCATTTTGAAGACTGAAAGTATCAACATTCAAAATTGTAGATGTTTCTGAATATGTAGCAGGAACATTATTGTTCCTATCATATGGACTCTCTACATAAGTATCAGATGGATTATTGTATGGGCCGTACTTATGATTTGCAGTTGCTACTCTGAATGAAATTGAAGGTAAGGTTATTGCCTGAACATTCTCAGTATTATTGGCTGCAGCCATTTCACCATTAACAGTCTCACCCACTACAAATGTTCCACTAATCATTTGAACTTCGACCAGTTTGTTGAAGGTAAAGTTAGAAACATCTACACCATCAAAGAATGGATAAACTTGAGTGAATGGCTTCAGACGTTTTGCAGTAACTTCAATATTACGAGATCTGATGAAGTGAACCAGTTCTCTACTTACAACTCTATCACCAAGAGTTTCATTATTGATAACTTCAGTAACAGTTGATTGTGAACCTGTTCTCTGTTGATCCAGAGAAGTGGTATTTCTAATTGTAGTTGCATTACCAGTTGCACCCCATGGTGCTCGAATTCCGGCCTGATTAATTTGTTCCCTAGAAAGTTGTCTTCTTTGACCAGTACTGTCTGTATCAATATCAACATTGACACCGACAGTTTCCCATGAGTCCCACTGAACAGGAGTAACACCAAGTCTGGATCCATCTTCTGCAGTAGTGACTTCTGCTTGAAGTGCCGAAGCAATTGCCTCAAATGCACCTTCATTTTCTACAGTTCTGGTTTCTAGTCTATTAACATCAATCCAGATATCAACATCCGGTTCAAGAGAAATAGAACCATTCCAGAATTGTACCAGGTAAGGAGTTACACTCTCAGTTCTAGTAGCAAATGGTTGTACCAACCAGGAAGTGTCTGTATAATCAAGAAGTACTGTTTGTCCTTTTCTCTTAACACCTTCTGCAACAATTTCAGCGAATCTGGAATCTTGATTTGCTTGAGTTGTAGTTCCAATTCCTGCAATTGCAGTAGATGCAACCTCCAGATTGATTGCAGTCGTATAATGAGATGGTCTCAGAACTCTGTTCTTAAGATCAACACTATTTTTAACCCCAATAGTAGTATCCTGAGGATTCAAAGTAGAGAAGTTATCGATAAAGATTCCACTCTTAAATCTGTTCAGACCATTTGAGTCAGGAACAAAGAGATTTAGTGTATTAGTTTCAATCAAACTTAGAGAACTATAATACTCAAGACTCTTAATTCTCTGCTCCAACTTAGAAATATCTCTCATCTGATATCTCTTATGTTGTACAACAGACACTCTTGCAGTTTCTGTTGTGTAAAGATATGCTGGGAGGAATATGTTTGCAATATTCAAAGAACCACTAACTTCATCAGGAAGTTTTGGATCATCTGATGGAGTACCATACTTAATACTCAATCCACCATCTGGAGAAAGATAAACTCTATCAGCTCTTCCAAGATAATAATTATAATCAAGTGTCATTGACTCATCTGATGCAATAACATTTTTTGAACTATGTTGTCCAGTTACTCCACCATCAAAATCTCTTCCATAGAACTCAAGTGGAGATCTGGAATTTGCAGTGATAGAGTAATCTTTTACTCTTGGTCTTGCATCAACTATGTCAGTATTTCTGACTCCATCAATAGCATTGATTTCTCCATTATAATCAAAAGAATTATAAGAGTTTACAACTGTGATATCACCAGTGTCGGCAGAATCGTAGAATGCCTTAGAATAATACACTCTTAACTGTCTTACAGGTGATTTAAAACCTGGTTTCCTTATTAGTCTGGAGTAGTCATAAATGGTCTCTCTTTGACCATTATCAAATGTATATTGATCTGTAATGTTTCTGGATCCAGCTTCAAATGTACCTACAATTCCACTTACACCAGATTGACTGAACTGAACGACCTCATTCTTCTCAAAAGAAGTATCATTCAAATAAATGAATCCAACAGTTGTATCAGTCTTTCTAGTCAGATAAAAAGCTTTTGCACCACTGATTGTACCAGTAATGGTCTCACCTATAATGAGGTCATTTGTTGTTGCTGTAGGACCATCAAGAGACCCTAGAACCATACTTGGTGATTGCGCAGGACTAGTATTGGTAGATTCAAAAATACCGTGAATTTTGACAACATCAGGAACATTCAATGAAATCACAGAGTCTTGGACTCTGGTTCCAAATGGGTAGTTACCAAAGGTAAGTCCATCATTCAGACTAGTACCTGCAAAACCTGTATTTGTACCAGATGCAGAAAGTTTGGACTTATCAACAATAAGACTATTTGATATTGATTTTCTCTTAACCTTGACAGTAACAGAACTCTTTCTCAGAGTTGTGATTAGGATTGAACCTGCAGAATCTGCACCAGAAAGACCAATGATTTGAATAGTAGTAGAACCATTGGTAAGAACAACCTTATCAGAAGTCAGAACCTCTGTGGTTCCATTAGAGCGAATAAGAATATATCTCTCTTCATCAAATGGTAGGAAGGTTTCATTTGTTCCTGCATCAATTGCTGGAGTCTCTCCTTCAGCACTAATTGAAGTTTGGAACTGTTTTCTAATGACAAGATTAGAAGAACTAAGATCAACAGAAGATAGATTTTTCTTGGGAAAAATACTATAAAGAGACTGATTGGTGGATTCATTTCCACTTCCAAAGTTTCTTTGAACCTTACTATTAACAATTGCTAGATCATTTACACTAGTAAGTACAGAAGGAACAGAACCTTCGACAACACCAGTGACTGTAGCAACACCGACAATTTTTAAAGCAGATCCACTATTCTCAGTAATTCTACCAAGAGAAGGAACCGAACTAGAAATTGTGGTGTATTTTACCAGATTACCAACAGTAGCAATACCAATAAAGGATGTGGTTGCAGTTGTAATAGTTGAGATACCAGTCGCGGTATCACCAGCAGTCAAGGTTGCATTTCCAATAACAAAATTAGATTTTGGAACAATATTGGCAGTAAACGTATTTGCTGCACCAACAATACCATAAACTGACTGAATATCAGAGTTACCATATGATCTAGAATCAATTACATATCTGTCATTATCCTTAACACCGTTAAATACCAGGTTTTCTCCAATAAAGAAGTTACCTTTTACATTATATGCAGTAACAGCAGCTCCTGCACTTACTGGACTTCTAAGATATGCAGAAGCACCACTAGATTCACCTTGAATAAAGGTTGGAAGTGTAAGAGTTACGTTCTCATTGACTGTAAGATCTGTATTTGTTTGTACATCAAACAGTGAAAGATCCCACTTGTTCAGATTTGAGTTTGTAGTGTCATAAGAACCCGATTCTAGTGCAAAATCATAGATTCTTGCAACACCAATTTCCTTACCAGCAGCGGTTCCATTGGTTTGGACTCTTTGATCTCTGAGACTTAGAGTATTTGAAGTATTAAAACCAATTGTTGCAGATCCAAAGACAGTATCAACTTCAAAGGTGGGACCAAAACCAAAGTTAATGGCTTGATTTTGAAGTAAACGCGTGGTTCTTGGTTTTGGACAATCAATGAGAGTGGTAGATCTGGTTTCAACCTCAAAACCTTTCACATATGCCTTACCAGGTGAAATTCTGTAGATTGCAAGGTTTTCATTAGGAACACTACCCTGAGCAGTGGTTTGTCCCTCTTCGTAAATACCTCTATTTCCTTCACCATCATTTAAACTATCTCTTAAAGAAGTAGTAAACTCTTTAATGTAGTAATTTCCTGATTCATCATAAGTTCTTCTGGCGAGTTCTTGAGACAGAATATTATATTCAGTTTTATTGACATCTGATCTTAATTCGCCACCAATAACTTCAGATAACTGAACAAAGTTACTATCTTCAAATTCGTCTAAGGGTCTCTTTGCAAGAATTGCACTAATTTTGAAGCGATCTGCCCCTGGAGCACTATAATTGTTAAAACCTTGGGCATTATCTGTGAGAGTTGGATCTACATCAGAAGAAATAATACTTTCTGATACTTGTAGACCAATTCTGTAGTTTGGTTTGTTTGAATATTGATCAAGAATCAAAATTTGATCGTACACATCAACAAAAGTACCTCTCAAAAAGTACACACCATTGTTCAGAGTAAATGCTGAACCCTTGGCAGAGGCATTTGTTGTAAGTGTATTTGCAAAACCTTCACCGGCAGAGATGAACGTGGTTGCATAGTTAATATTGACTTCTGTTACCAGAACTTCATTATCAAAGAAAGTCTCAGTTACAGCATCTGTACTTGCAGAATCAAAATATGTAACATATAGAGTATAATTTCCTCTCTCTGACTCTTTATTTGTGATATATGTAATAACTTTTGCGGTTACACCAGAATCTCTACCACTAATCTTCTGCCCAATCAACTGGTCAAGATATAGCGCAACAGGAATTCCAAGAAATTCTTCCTGAATCTGGATAGCGTAGAATGTTGAGTTATAAGTTACGTTACCAGGAATTACCTGAGCACCTTCTTTAAACAGGTGATCTCCCACATCTTCAACTTGATTCTGAAGAATGGACTGTAGATTATTAAGTTCCCTGGCCTGGACAGGATATCCAGGTTTGAACAATACCTTATAGTAGTTACTCTGAGGATCGAAATCATCAAAATAAGGAGCAACGTTGAGATTAGTTTCCTGTGGCATAATTCTTTAGAACTGCAAGATAATCTTTACATCTTCTTTCTGTGACGAAGACCTTGTTACGGAAGGTCTGTTATCAAGGAAAATAATGTTTCCAGAATACTTTTGAGACTCTGGTTGTGAAACACCATTAGTGAAGGACTGACCAAGATAATATGTCCTACTATTTAGAACCGTCGAAACACCGGTAAATACTGTGTCAATACCCAAGTTAGCACTTCCTCCAACAATCGTAATACTACCACCAGTAGTAGTATTACTAGTAAATCTATTCATATTAAATCCATATGTTGGATCAGGATTTAATGAACCATTGGTACTAAAACCTGCAGTTGACTTATCCTGCCAGTACTTCAGAACACCAGTAACTTGATCATATGAAACAACTCTACCAACAGCAGTTGATCCAAGACCAACTGTTTGAGTGATGTATGCGTCCTGAGTAAATGTTGCTGAACTATAACCAGTACCAGTTAATCTAAGAGCATATACTGCACTGGCCTTATCAAGTGTAAGATTTGAACTTGAACCCTGTGTATATGGATTTTCTACAAGTCCTACAGACGCAAACTGGTTACCAGTGATAAAATCTGGATTTTCAGTATCATTTTCAAATCTAGAATATGTCAGAACGTTATATGCACCTAGTTCTCTATAGATATCAGCACCATGACCACCTTGTGGTGGGACAATTACATTAAAAATTGGTAAAGTTGTACCAGTAGGAACTCCACCAGATTCCCAATCAACAGAACCAAAGGTATATCCAGAACCTCCTTTGGAAATATTAATACTTTCTACTTTAGAGTCATTGTTGATAACAATGGTTGCTTCTGCACCATTACCATCGCCCTTAATAGGGACTCTAGTATATGTTCTATTGGCAGTACCAATACCAACACCGCGGTTTCTGATTGTGACGACCTTTAATTGGCCACTGTTTGCAGCATTATCTCTTATCGGAGAATCTTTAGTGTTTGTATACCAATCATTAGGAACAGGAATATAGTTAGTCGAATCAAACTTAATTGCCTGACTTGGGCTAATGGTATAAAGGTATTTCCAAATGTAACCATCACCACTACTACCCGCCTCTCTTGGTTCTAGATCAGTGAAAGTTGGTTCGTCCAGAGAAGGACTACCAACAAAGTTGTTTTCGGGGTCAGCACCATTATAGAGACAAATATAGACTCTATAATCACTATTCATTACATAATAATTAGCAGAATATAAGTCAAACGAACCCGAAGGTTGTGAAGGATTATTTCTACTAATATCATTACGGTACATGTCATAGGTAGTACCCGATGTCCAGGTTACTTTCCTAACAACTTGACTTACATCACTTGCATTGATTTTTTTCAACGCAAGCATTGAATCCCATGTGTTACTGTAGGTTTCAAAACTATCAATCGGAGTGGGAGGATTAGAATCCCAGTTCGATTGATAATCAGTTGCATTAGGAATACCAATGAATGTATAATAAGAGTTTGAGCTGGACTGGATACCGGCAACAAAATTCTTAGCATTCAATATTCTAAGTTGATCAGTAATTATTGCTGCCATTTTGTTAGGACTTTTTGTTATTTAGTTAGTTAAATAAAATCGTTTTCTTTCAACAGTAGGTTGCCCCTTAACTGACACAATATCACTCTAATCCATTATAAACTTATTTAGACATAGTTGTCTGATTTAAGAGGACTATTTCTACTAACAAGACCAGAAGTTGATATTCCTGTATATCCATTCGATGTATATGCAGTAAATGTCTCAATTCCTGTTCTTGTATTAAAGAGAATCTTACCCCAACTATATTGTCCTGTAGCAGTTGATCCATAACTAATACTACCAATAGAACCAACATTTGTTGTAATTCTTCTGACAGCTGTAATACCATAACCAGTAACGGTGATCATTTCTGTCGATACTGCCGCAACCTGATAGACTGCGTCAGAGTAAGTAATGGCAGTTCCAACAACATTGGACGTGGTGTCCTGTGTATTAAATGATCCCCCAGCGTCAATATTAGTATCAAATACAGTTAGATAATCACCAACATTAATTGTACTGACTGTAATACCAGTTCCAATCAAATATCCATCCCTCATAAATGAATCTTCTGGAATAAAGAGGTCAAATATGTATTTGTTTTGTGAACCAACCTTTGTAGTATTGAAACCAACAATGGTTCCATAATCTCCACTGTAGGAATTGATAGGAATTAATTCACTAACAACTTCTGGGGTTTCAATAAGAACAACTGGTGGATTGGAAGATGTATAACCTGCTCCAGGATTTACAACTGTGATTGTATTGACCGATCCACCAGAGACAGTTGCGGTTGCAGATGCCCTCTGTGTCAATCCAATTCCTACAGGTGTAGAAATGACGACCTGTGGTGCAACTGTATAACCAATTCCAGGATTGGTGATGTTGACAGAAGTAATTGTTCCTGCGGAAGAAACAATTGCTGCAGCAGTTGCTCCAACCAAAGTATTTTGTGATACAATGTTAATGCTGTTTTGGAAGGATCTTGTAGTCGCTTCGTTCTCTGCCCCATAAAGAGGTCTTACTGAATCAACATATGCAACGGTTGATGCCAAACTTACTGGTTGAATCAGATAGGATGAAGGGTAGATCAGAGGCTCATAATGAGTTCTGTCCTTACCAACAACCTCACCATCAATAATCTTATCGACAAGTTGTTTACACCAGGTAACAGGTCTTAAGAGATTTGCGTCAGTTGTAATACCTGAACCACTATAAGGATTGGTGAATACAGAATCAATAGTGATAATGTCAGTAACTATTCTCAAATCTTCTTCAAGACTAATACCCTGACCAAGTTCTGGGTTATTGTCAATGTCAAGACTATCACCAGGTTTGACAGTTTCTAGAATATCAACGAATCTAACATCAACACTACCGGTTCCTTTATAGAACAAAATCTTAGATGTATCACCTACCTTAGGTGCCTCAGTAAATTGAATGATACTACCACCCTTGAAGATATATGCACCTCCAGGAACTTGTAGTATATCATTGATGAAGACAATTAAAGTTTGTTCAACATCAACAAGAGAACCTTTTGCAGCAACAATTGTAAATGGGTCTTCATTAAGTGTTATTTGGAAGTTAGTCTTCTGACCATCAAACTCATTATCAAGAGTATCGAGAACCTCTAATTCTCCAACAGACCAAGAGTTGAACTTATCATCATAAACTTCATCGATCAGAAGTTGGAAGTTTTCAAATGTTACACTTGGATCAGTAGGAATACCAGTAGTTCCACCAGATTCAATTGTAAGTCTCTCACCATTACCATAACCAAATCCATAACTTCTAAGTGTGAAACTAATAACACTAGAACCTTGACCAACTACAATATCAACAGTTGCACTTTGGCCAGAACCAACATAACCAGGTGAGTAACTCAAAGGAATATTATCATAACTCAGTGGTTCATCAAATACAAGATCTGGAAGATTTGTTCCAGTGTATCCTACACCTGGATTTGTGATTGCAACACTTACAATATGGCCACCACTTACCGCGGCAGTTCCAATAAATTCAATATTAGGAACACCTGTACTATAAGTCTGAACACCAACATTAACAACAGTTTGAATACCAGATCTATAACCAGAACCAGAATTTGCGATACTGACATTGGTAATTGTTCCAGTAGCAGAAACAGTTACGGTTCCACCAGCAGAAACAAGAGGCTGATATCCAAATCCATTAGAAGACCCAACGGAAACCATCAGACCACCAATTGGATACTCGCCATTATTTGGATCATAACCAGTAGGAAGACCATTATTACCAGTGAATGTGATACTGGTAACACCAGTATTTTCGGCCATTCTATAATCACCAACTTGAAGTGAAGGTGGCTGATTTCCCGTAGGTTGTTGGAAGATGCCGTTAATAATAACAAATGGATTTTGTGTCGCAATACCAATAACATCAGAACCACCAACTTTCATACTAAATTCACTTCTAATACCAGTGAACTGATCAGAAATATTATCATAGATATAATTTTGATAGTATGTTTCATTGGTCGAATTTATAAGACCAGATCTTATAAACGATCTTCCTTGGAAGGATGAGTAACTGGTAATACCAGTCCAATCAGTTTCATCAGGATTTTCTGCTGTAGTGACACCAACTGGCTCTGTGCCTTTAGGTGCAGATGCAAAGTTCAAGGTGTTTCCAATAATATTATACTCACCACTTAGTTTTTCGACTAGATCACCAGCAGAGTGTGATCCTCTTAAGGTTCCTAGTCTTCCTCTACGAACATTGATTGATGTTGTATTACCAACTCCAACAGATGCGACAGTAACAATCTCATCACCAATACGAAGGTTATCGCCAGTGAAGATTGAAGTGATACCTGTAAGTAGGATGTCCTGTTGGAATACAACATCTTGTGCGAGAGTTGTTGTAATACCAAAAGAAACAATTGGTGATTGGATAATATTATCAACTGCAAGAAGAACCTTCTGATTCTGTTTTGTTGCAGTAATACTATGTCCTGCACCAATACCAGTAGATCCGATACTTAGAACAACTGGATCAAGTTTCAGAGCATTTTCACTAGTAGTGGCAAACTTAAGATCCTTACTATTTGGAGCAACGACATATAGAGTTGTTGGTAACTTGTCAGTAAGACCGATACCAGGAACTGTTGTTGCAGCAATACCAATTGCTGCAGTTGTTCCTGCACCAGGAGAACTATAAACAACTTCCTCACCAGTTACAAAGAAGTGATTTGGAATGGATATACTATTATTTGTTGTTGAAACGATTCCAGGATCACTACCATCAAATCCTCTCAAGAAAATCTGATCACCCTCATGCTTCAGGTCAAATGATGTTGCAAGATCAAGTAAAGTTCCTATGTAAGTTTCTTCATCACCGATAATACGCAAATTATTCAAATTGATAAGATCTGGTCTACCACTATCAGTAGAAGGTTCCATTCCAATAGTGAATACTCTTACCTCAGCATTAATACTTGCATTAGGTGTATATGTAAGATTAAGAGTACCACTAGTCGTATCAATACCAACTTGACCTAGAGAACCACCACTCTTAACGTTTGCATATTCAACAAACTCAGATGGAGTAGTAACAGATTGAAGTGTGATAACTTCAAATGATTCATATTCGTTGTTAGTAGTATCTTCAACAGTAACAATATGGTAACCAGCTTCTGTTATTCCAGAGTAACTAGCGATTGTATTTGCGGTGGGAGAACCAGATGCAGCGATTGAAGTAAATTTAGAATCTAGTTTTGCACTGTTTAGATAAGTTGTTCCTGCAACACCAGTATTATCGGAGGTAGCAATAATAGACGTATTGACAGTAAGTCCAACCCCAACGCTTGGGATGAGATCAACATCAATATTACTTCCATCAACATAAACATTGAAAGTACCAAATCCAGTTATATTAGTAGAAATATTACCGTACTCCAAGAAATATACGTCAGTTCCATCGTGAACCAAATTAAGTTCATCTACAGAGTAGTTATTACTAGTATCTTCAATTTGTACAAGTAACTTGGCAGATCTATAAGTATTTGGAATGGAGACAATTGTTGTAGTTGTGCCAGCAGAAACATTGACATGAGTACTATCAACTTGAATAATATCACCGAATGAAGTTGTACCTATGCCACTAATATTGTCAAGAATACTAAATGATAGGGTATTGACATCGTAAGAGTTGTATGCAAAATTGATTGGATAAAATCTTAGTTCCCACTTTGTGGGGTCACCACTTATAACGAAGTCAAATGAGCCCAGATTATTTCCACTATCAACCTCACCATATTCTGAAATATGTGCTGTATTATTGTCATGAAGAACAGAGACAAATTCGATTTGTCTCTGGTTAGTCAGAACCTGATCTCTACAATATGTAAGAATTTTATTATAGGTATGACTTGTAGGGAAAACACCTACATTAGAGTATTTCTCCAATCTTACAACACTGTTGAAAGTGTCACTGAAATCATCAATACTCAGAACCCTATTACCAAAAGATTCGTTATAATCTACAAGAATTTTATTATCAAAATTAATTTGATCGGAAGTTAAATTACTATCAACATAAAATGAATTTTCTGATACGTTATCAAAATCGTGCCAACAATGAATACTTGACTCACTAATGACATCAATGACAACTTCAACATCAGATTGTGCAGAAGTTACAACTAAACCACCTGGGGTTTGTTCTGTAGATTCTACTCTTAGATCTGCAAACTTTGCAAGGCCTGCAACGTGACCAAGACTACTGACCGCATCATCCCACTTATCAAAAGCTACACTGGATTTAAGTGAATATGAAAGATTTTGATAATATTCATTATTCGGAATTCTCTGAAGACTATCATTCAAGAATCCAGAGTTTGTTTTCCAACCATTAACGAATGTCGTTCCTGCACCCGTCGAAACAGTTGAATTGAAGTTTAATTTGTTCTGAACAATGACTTCTGTTCCAGAAGACCCACCAATAACTTTAGAACCAATTTCAAATTCATTAGGAGTAGAAACTACTAATCTTCTGTTAGTTGGATTCCATCTTTCAACAACACCTTTCTTAGTACCAGAAGTTACAACCTCGTCAATATTGAATTGATTTGGTTTTAAGGTAATGTCAAATACTGGGAAGTCGCTTTCAGGAATTGCTCTACCTACAGATCTTGTAGGATCCATTATACCTGGGTTCTCACCAGACCTTAGGTATCCATTAAGATTGTAGTCGAAGTATGCACCAGAACCACCAATTTGAGAATCAAATCCAGTTACTTCGAATAATGTATAGTTGTAATTTTGAGAATTGTATCCCCTACCTGTAGAACCGATACCAATAGAGATACCTTCGATCAGTACCTTTTCTCCGGTTCTGTATCTAAAGTTTTGTGGTTCACTAAACTGAGCACTCAAAAATACTCTGACATTTTTAGTAGCTTCTGTATAGACAACTGAAGAAATACCTACACCGTTAGAGTTTTTAACTGGGATGATCGTTGGAATGTTACTATAAAGACCATTAGTATTTTTAAGAATCTTGACTTCAGTATCACCAAGAGTGTATCTGATATCTACATTCTCAACAACTTCACCAGTAAATCCATCAAGAATAACTAATTCTGGATTTACCAGATAATTTTTACCAGAAGAAGTGATACCAATACTATCAAATGATTGTAGTGCTTCTACTTCCAAAATCTCTGGAACATTTGTAACAACTTTAAGTGTTTGATCAGTGGGATAATTAAATCCAATATCCTCAAATTTGGTAGAAAGAACTTCACCAATACTTTCACTGGTTAATGTGATTATTGCATTACTACCAATACCACTTCTTATTGAAGTAATACCAGGAAACTCTTTATAACCGGTACCACCGTCACTAACATCAATTTTTGCAATAGGACCAAATGTACTTCTAGAATTTGTGGTGTACTTACAAATCGAATTAGAAGAATTGTATAGAGAAACATCGGGCACATCCTTAATACTATATTCAAATGTGGTTGTTCCTACACCAACAATGTTATAGTTACCATCATATAGTGACTTAATAACTTCAATACCGTTATATGAACTTACGTCTTCATCAATAACAAGATCTGATTTGATTGATGGAACAATATTCAAGAAGTCCACATCAAACTTGTAGTATAATTGTGTTGGGACAGAATCACGAACATTTAACTTGAGAGTTGCTGTTGTATCAATACCAGGTCTCCCACTCTTGACAACATCAAAAGTACTTGTTTTACCTGCAGTAAAGAAGATATTTGAATACTCTCTGTCAGAGAATAGATTCATATCAAAGGCAGAGTATCTGGCCCCACCACTAATAAATGATAATGAACTGTCAGAAAGATCGAACGTAAGTGTATTATTTTTCTTGGTTTGAACCTGTGGATTAATCTTGGAGAGTGTTCCAGTAGAGGCACTAGTAATATCAATGAAGTTTGGATTCTCTAAGTTGACCTCATATTTTTCTCTTACTAGTCTTACCATAGTGTCGTTGAAAGGAACTATGTAATAAATTGTATTATCTTCAAGACCACCAGAAGGTGATGATGAAGTGTGAATAACTTTGTCTCCAAGTTTAAAGAACTCATCGGAGAAGGTAATAGAGTTTCTTACAATATCCACATCACCGGCAGTAAATGATCTTGGATCAAATACAATTCTTCTATTATAATCATCATACTTAACAATTACTGTATCTTCTAAATTTGGTTTAATTTCAACGTTAACTAAATCTCCTCTTACCAACCCATGAGTGGAAGAAGTTGATACTGTTACAGTATTTTTGGAAACCTCTGCAGTAACTACCTTGTTCAGGTTTGTAGTAAATTTATGTGTATTACCAGTACCAACATTAGTAAAGTAAAGAAGAGCTGTAGAAGTATTAACACCAACATAAACTCCAGTACTACCAAGTCCTACTTTATTGGAACTAATACCAATACTATTCTTAGAAAGTGGTATTGCATAAAGATTTTGGTATGACGTGAGATTTACATAACCTGCAGAAGTTCCATTCCAAACTTGAACAGATGATCCACTGTTTGTAGAGTAGAAAATTGGATCATTCAATCTCAAATCATGATCAGGATAGTAGATACTTTGTGGTTGAACAAATACCTGAGTCAGACCAACACCTGGGTTTGAGAATGTAATGGTATTACCAATACCTGTTCCCAATACAGTTCCAAGACCAACAGACTCTGCAGGATCAAAGTAGAGAGTATTGTTAATATTGAATGTTCTAGTAGTTTTTAATGTACCAACATTGATACTAAACTTTTTAGGATCCTCAAAGAGGATAGAAGAGTTTGTATGTGGAGCACCATTAGATCCTTCTACAGCTCTTTGAACTCTGATTCTTCCTGTCTTCTTGTCAATGTTTAGAACTTTTACTTTCTCATTATCAACTTTAAAGATATCATCTGGTCTGATATATGGGAACTCAAGGAGACCATTAACATATAGGTATCCAACATCATTAGTATTTGCAGTAGAAATGCCAAGAGTCAATACAAAGTTGTCAGTTCTAACACCTACACGATAAGACTTATCAAATCCTCTAAAGTAAGATGAAAGACCACTTACGTTGACAACATCATTATTGTTGAATGAGTGAATCTGTGTCGAGAAACCAATGAAGGATCCATCATTAAAGGGCACAAATTCAATATCATAAAATATCGTTGATGCAATACTTACAGTATCAATTGTCTTACCATCAAGTGATGTGACTCTTGCTTGAGCACCATTACCACCACTATTCGAATTATCAAATACTACAGAATCGTTGATCTTATAGTTAGAACCACCGGTCAATATACCTACACCTTCTATAACACCCAGAGATGCTGAGGTTACCTCTATAACTTGTTTGTTGACAATATTGGAGTTGAAGATATAGTTATATCCAGTTTCTTCATTATCAAGGTTATAGTAATATGTGTTTCTCAACCAACGATCACTTTGAATATCATATTCAGTTTGGTTGGAAGATGATCTGAAATTAAAGTTGTTCGGAACTGAATGATATGAATCACCAATCAGATAAGGGAACTGTGGTCTTCTGAATCCTTGGAAAGGGCCAATAGAATCATTGATTCCATTAATAGTTGCAAAGTATGCATAGACACCATTTGGATAATCTGGTGTTACACAAAATCTACCGTTGTGTTCATCAAGATCGCCACCTCCAGTGTAGACGTAATCTTCAACGAAGAAACCTAAAGAATACTGGGAGGCAGATGGTCTGTTTACAGTGTTAGACCTTAATTCATATCCAGACTTCATCTCCCTTACAAAACCTGAACCAGAAGCTTCAGTGAAACCATATGGACCATAAATTGGATTACCATCATATGCCCAACCAATAATTGGTGAGTGAAATATATTTGAAACCTCAACACCATTTACCAGAGTGAGATCTGGAACACCATAGTTGGTATTATCTTCATCAGTTCCAGTAATGACAAAAGTATTCTGTCTTAATGGACGTGGTGCATACAAACAAGAGTATTGTAATTCATCATCATTAATACTGTTATCAAGAAAACCATCATCATCACCAATGACATTGAGATTTCTTTCGAACAGGTTGATATTCCACTGGTTAATCATTGGATCAACCACAACTTCATTACCGGCAGCAGTTACCTTGATGGATGTTTTATCGGGAACATAACCTGCACCAGCTTTGATAATTTTGACAGATACAATTCCACCATTCTTAAGAACTGGAGTAAGAACTGCATTCTTACCAGTTGATGTTTGAAGTTCAAGTTCAGGAGGAGAGTTATATCCACTTCCAGAATTATTAACCAACACATCTACGATCTGACCATTGTTAACAACAGGGATCAGAATTGCACCAGAACCACTAAAGAGTGTTACTACTGGTTTTCTATCAAAGTTAATAATATCAGATGAACCATATCCGACACCACCACTAGTCACATCAATAGATTCAACATTTCCTCTGAATACTGGTTGAACCTGACATGAAAAGTCCTGATCAGATCTGGTAGAAACACCAGTTACACCATTGACACTAACAGTGATTGGTTGATAGTTGAAAGATCCTGAACCAACTGATCTAAGTTCAACTTTAACATTTCTATCATAGTAATAATTAGTAGTGGTGTTTCCAGTTCCAACTTCTACAAGTGAAAACTTATCACCACTAAGTCTTACAACATAATAATCTTTGGATTCTACAAGACCTTCAATTGGCGAAGAACCAGTTGTATATCTTACGATTTCTTTTTCAGAGTAACCATGATTCTCAATAGTAAACTCATTTGATGCAGTATTAACACCAACAATATTTCTCTCTTTATTTTCGTATCCAGTACCAGGATTCGTTACAACTACAGATGTGACAATACTTTTTAAAGTAGAAGACCTAAATCTATGAACACCATTACCAAATAAAGTTAAGCCAATGGTATTAATACCCGTAATAGAGTCATTTAGATTTTCGTAAAGTTTGATTGTCTTACTGTCCTCAACTCCAACGTAGTATGATGCCGTACTAGAAAGACCTCCAACGGCAGTCTGACCATCTGTTAGATAGATTACTTCCTCACTGTCTCTAAACTTGTGATAGGTGGAAAATCCAATGGTACTAGATCCCAAACTTACCTGTGCAGAATTCTGTTCTGCATTAAATGATACACTATGAGTTACAGACGAAAGTCTAACTTCTGCGGATGCATTAATACCATTACCACCAGATATGGAGACAAAGGGTCTGTCTTGATAATCAAAACCACTATCGAGAATATCAATTCTTTCTAACTGACCCTTGACATTTACAGTACCAGTTGCACCAGTTCCTACATTATCATCAATTCTTACGATAGGGGGATTGATAATATCATAACCCCTTCCACTATTTGTAATTTTAAGTTCGGTTATATTGCCATAATTCACTTTGTTAGGAGATTTATAGTTTAGAATCTCTACACCATTATTCAGAATACCGGTGTATCCAGAAACAGTTTTATATTCACCACTCTTGTTTATAGGTGATAGTATTTCTCTATAGATTGATTGCGGTTCAAATGTTTTATTGTAGAAATTGAAGTATTCAAATTTGACGTTTGATACTGTACCATTCAATGTAACAAAGATATCATTAAAAAGATTTGATCTACTTTTTGAAAGTTTGATACTAAGACTATCGACTCTCTTGACATAGAATACACCTTCAGTAACATTATCAAATGTTGATAGAACTGATGTAGTAATTGTATTTCCATCACTATCTGTGGTTGTAGTGATAGATTTACCTGGAGTGTAGTAGATAGCATCACCAGTATAAAAACCATGATCACCACTATTCAACAGTTGAATAGTATTATTAGTCGCAGTACCACTAAATGTCAAAGATCTATTATATGGATTTATTAAAACATTTCTGTATGATGGAATTGAATTGGATGAAACAAGAAGGTCGTCATTAAACTTAGAGTAAGTATTCTGAACATTTGTAAAATACTTATTCAAATAAGAATACTTCGTCGAGTTTGTATAAAGTATTTGGTTCTCTGCTCTATACTCTTTTGACGAATCAAGTAACGTTTGTGTATTTACTGAAAACTCTTTTCTAGAAGAGATTGCCGAAACAGTTCCTTCGGTAATAATATTATTTTTATCAATAAAGTGAACTTTATTACCAATCTCTAAGAGATGATCTTCATTTAAAACAATACTATATTTTTTTGAACTAAGATCAGTTAAATTGAATGATTGTACTTTCCAACCAGTTTTAATATTTAAATTCCAGTTTTTTGTTTTCTCTGTATTCTTCTCAATACCAATAGACTGAATTTGAATTGTATCATCCTTCTTTAGAGAAAAGTTCTTCTCCTCAAAGGTAATGTTCTTAAGTGCTGTAGAGATCTTTACCTCAATCTTCTCTTGAGACTCACTTTGATCGACATATGCATAAGCAAGATTGTATAGGGTAATATCTGTTCCCTTTTTGATTATATTACTTACTGGAGAGACGTTAAAAAACTGATTATTGTTTTTGGTCGAGTATGATGCAATATACTCATTGGCATCAACATCAACAGTGTCTAATGTTCCTTCTTCTGGAAAACCAACTGTCGAATCTACATCAATGTATGTTGAACCAATTGAAACGTCATTTAGAACTTTTGTCTTTTGATTTGGTACAAAAGAACCTAAAACAGTACCGTCTACATTGATATCTCTCTGATACCCAAGATCAAGACTGACTTGATAGTAAACTACTCCATTATATACGACGGGTCTGACATTACTTACAGAACCTCTGGCCCCACTACTGTCCTGGAAAAGAGTTTTATTCCTGAGATCCATAGGATCACCAAGATATTGCTCAACAATAATATCATTGGTTACCTTGAAGTTTGCATTGGAAGGTCTTAATAGAAACTCACTGGGTCTGATAACCTCTACATCTTCACCATAAAGTGCTCTGAAAAGAATTTCAAAGGATCTATCAGTTCCTTTTGATTTATAAAAACTATCTGAATGATATATAAAGTTCTCTTGATTCAATCCAGAATATAAAGTTCTATCTTCAAAACCAGGGACAACTTGTGACTTTAGTTTTAATAAAAACTTTTGTAAGAAGAGAATATTTAAATTCTTTATTTCTGTATTTTTAGTGTGAGTATCAGCCTCTGTTGTAGTGAATACTAACTCATCGGGAGTGTTGGATCCTTCATATGACGTTACTGCACTAAAACCCCTTCTACAGTTCTCAAAAGTTATATCAGTTTTATATTCGTAGTAAATAATCTCATCGTCAATCTGAATCAAACCATCTCTAGTTGGAAATCCTTCGGTAAAGTTTTCTGTAGAGTTTGTCGTAATTGTCGTATCAGTATATGATAAATCTGCACCAAGAATTGTGGAGGTTTTGAGGTGGGTTAATTCCTCAACCTTTACATATTGGTCAATATTCTGAACAATATCATATGTTCCACTTTCAAATTCTTGTGAAACATAATATTGTTTTAAGAAATCAACAAGAAGTGGGTAGTCGTCTCTAACATAGTCGGGAACTTGGCTCTCGACAATATTCTGGAACTTAATTCTATCTACTGACATTCTTTATTATCTGATGAGAGATCCGTTTGTATAACTGGATGATACTATGTAATTTGTACCCGAAATATCATTACCAGAGGAAATGTTATCGGAGATGGTACTTATTGTGGATTTTGAACTGTCCAACTGTAAGTAGAGATCCTGATAACCGATTACATCGTTTGAATATGGAGAAATAGAAATTTCAATTAGTGGAACAGCCCTACTCACAACTGTTGATATAATATTGATTGGATTCAGTTTAATTTCACCTTTAACATAATCAATAGTTCCAATTGACTGTTTCAATATGACAGGTTCTGTTGGGGAGTTCAACTTGAACAAGAATATGGATCCTGTCTTCAAATCAGTGCTCGGTCTATCACTGAGATAAACGGTATCACTGATACCACTAACCTTAAATCCTGATGATTTAATGTTGTAACCAAGTTCACTCTTGACGTGGAAACGATTTCCGTAACAAATTTCATATTCGGTAAAACTATTTAACACAGGTTCCAAATCCCTTCTCATGGTCACTGTGGTGATATTCGAAGTTATCGAAACATTACTGTCGTCAATAATTTTTTGAAACTTACTATACTTAAATCTCGCACCGAATCGATTCAACCCTCCAGATTTTGAATATCTATCAATGTTCTGAATGATCAATGTCCTAACAAAATCAGCAGAAGGTGCAACTTCTGTATTGTAATATGCTTTGACATCAGTCTCAACATACAAATACTTTAGATCAACAATCTCTGGAAGAATACCGACAACAGAATATTTCTTCAAATCATCAATAAGATTCTCTTTGATATCGATAGAAAGATATACTCCATTATTTGGTTTCACACTTATAAAGACCTTACCATATGCTGGAGGTGTCAGAACCTCTCCACCAAATGCAGATACAGATTCAGTCTCTGTATAAAGTTTAGGAACAAGCGCTTCATAGTCGGCTGCAGTAACTGCCCTGTTCTGTGATGCATAGATCTGTGTTGAATATTTCTTAACGGATTCGGTAGATTCAATATCCTTTCCACCATAGGAAGCAGTATTGATAGTTATCAGTGAGATACCGTTGTTAACTGCAATACCATTATTATCTACCAGAGTACCAGAGAATCTAAGTCTATTAATACCATCTGCAACCGAACCAGCACAAACTGGGTAACTAACACTAATATAGTTTGGTTCTTCTAACTTTTTACCAAATACACCATCACCAAATAAGACCTCATATCTTTCACCATCTGTTTCTTTGAGAAAGTATACTGAAGAAGTATCATCAACCTCAAACAAACTATCAGCTAGTGTATATTTCTGTTGAATTGAAGATGTCTCCGAGTCTCTTACAATGACACTTATCAAATCAGTATCAATACCTACATTAGAAAGAATAAACTTCTGGTTAGGAAGTCTAGAACTTACCGTGAATGATTGGGTAATATATGTTCCTTCATAAACGTCAATATTCTCAAACTTCGCAAACCCATCAGAATCTACTGGTACAGTAACAGAACTAGGAACTATAAAGGTAAAGTTCTGACTTGAAAACCTTACGCTACTTGTAGCACAGATACCAGAATTTAATGTGATAGATGCGGCGCTAGTCCCTCTTGCATCAATAGAGAAAGTAATGTTTGCCTTCGATGCTTTCCTAGATCTTGGAAGATACCCAATGTTTCTTGCCAAGGAGACAACATTTTGTCTCAACGTAGCACTATCAATGAACACTTCATTTGCCACCATATTGGTGTTATATGAAGTGAGATATGTGTTATACGCTAACACATCAACAATTGTTGAAAGGTTGGACCCTTCAAAGTCGTAATCAGTAAAGTTTGAATTCGCTTTAAGATAATCCTTAATCGAAGTCTTTATCTGATCAAAATCTAAACTACTGAAATTTACTAAAGGCATCTATCTACCTAGTGGGTTCTAATGCTAATGTTAATTCCTGTGTCGGAACATTTATTCCAACAACTTCATACTGAATAGTTGCATCCATTGTAGCCTCATCATAGTTGGGTTTAACTAAGACTTCAATAATCTCAACTCTGGGTTCATAATTTTCAATAACTAAAATAATTTCATCACGAATGATAGTTGCTGTTTGTTTATCCATGTTCTCAAAGAGAAGATCATAAACACCAGAACCTAAGTTAGGTTCAAATGGTCTTTCCCCCCTCTTTGTCAGAATCAAATTACGAATCGATCTTGCAATTGCAGTCGTATTTTTAATTGCAATCAAATCATTATTCAGGGGGTTAGTCTGAAACGAAGCACTAATGTCCTTAAATTCTTGACTGACCCTTTGAACTGGCACAACAATACAGGAATACTGTCTTTATTTAGACACTATTTTCAATATTCGTTTAATACTATCTGTTGAGCACCACAAGTACACTGATGATCAGGGTGAGAACAATCAGTTGTTTCAAAAAGTCCATCAGTGTTCACTTTTTTCTTTGTGTTCTTTGGTGTGAGATTATCATTTGCAATCTCACGAAGCATGTTATCTTGATTATTTTCCATCTATGATAAATCCTCTACGGTGATATTCCTTATCTTCTATGTATCTGTATCCACTTGATTCTTCTAACTCTGGGATCTGTTGATCATCCCATACAGGAATAGCAATTGTATTGTTATATCTAAAGTCTGGGTTTCTTCTAAAGTGAACCTCAATTAACTTACCACCAATAAATTCACAATTAATCCACTCATACTTATTTCCTACATCATTCAAGACCTCTGGGAACTCTATAGTCCTCTCTAAGGCCTCCCATTTAGTCCATTGGTAGAGTTTATCTTTACTGTCTCTAATACCTCTTACAACCAATTTTGATTGTTTGTTCTGATAATCTACTGAGATATGTTCTCCTTCAAATATCTCACACCAAAACTCTGCGGGATGTAAATGTTCGGTGTCTTCCTTTATCTCTTCTATCTTACTATATCTACTCATGCCCAAGATATTAAAACATGGACGAACAATATAAAAACCAGGGTTAGGAACTTCTAGTCCAGCTGGACCACAAGTATAACCTAACACCTGGCTTAGTTGTAATTTATTATAAACCCACAGGTCTTCTGGATGGATTGAAAACCATTCTTCAGACACTGTGAGATGATAACTCATTTACCTTGACCCCTATACCTCTTCTTTGCACTATTACGAGAAGTAGCACTGAGTAGAGTATATTGTGAACGACCTTGACGAGTCTTCTTTGGTTTTGCGGGAATGTAATTCCCATTTTTCCTCATAGCCATAATTACTTCTCCAATTTACATTTACCATTTAGGGAACTAATTCCCATATTTAATGTCACGAACACTCCTATACAACTACTAAAGAAAATAATCACATCAGTATTATTTTTATTGAATTCTTTAACTACTGTTGTCAAACAGAAGATTCCAATTACAGTTGATAGAAACATCTTTTTCCAGTTTGGGCCCCATGATATAAAATAAGTCTTACGACTTCCACAATCAGGACATTGTTTAGAACGATTTTTCCCTCTAGGGTACCATTCATAATCACACGAAGAATACCAGTTTTTAGGTCGAAGATTACGGGACATTTTTTTGAGACCTCTTATACTGTATCAGAGACAATATCTTGTGTCAATCAGATAACCCTAGTCTTTTCATGTCCAACACGAATACGAGGATCACACCAGATCTCAAATCCAGATTCAATTGCATCGAGACAGAATGAAACATCCTCTCCACACATATCTTGAACAGCACCTGATTCAAAGACTTGCATCTTAGGAGCAAACCAAGGATACTTCATACCCTCATTCTCAAAGACACCATTCTGAATCATTACCCAACCGAAACCAGTGTAGTCAACAGTAAATGGCTTCTTACGTTTCTGAATACCATCTACCATCTCATGATTCATCACACCACCATTGTTACGGAAGTCATCTTCATCCAACCAATGTGCAACTGATGTAGTACGACCATCTTCAGTTGAATACCAACCAGCTACAATCTCTTTCTCTTCACCTTCACTATTCAATGCAAGGTCACATAGTTGCCAGAACTTATTAGTGTCAAATACAATGTCACTATCAATCCACAACTGATAGTCATACTCCAACTTACCATCCCATGGAATCTGATCTGGTCCACGTAGTACATTGGCACCCAAACACTTACAACGTGCAAAGTTAACCATTGAAGAGTAGTCTTGACTAATCTGAATACTCATCCCATTCTGAACCATATCGAAACATAGTTGAACAAAATTCTTCAGGTAAGTATAACTTACTCCACGACCAGGAAGACAGAAGACAATCTTCTTTCCCTTCATTCGTTCTTTAATCGCAACATAGTCCC
>Ga0307376_10000998_pt1 | contig 32335 bp, 54 predicted proteins | sample TR2MG_FD_202536 | JGI IMG/M metagenome (GOLD analysis project Ga0307376, IMG submission 202536) | Soil microbial communities from Risofladan, Vaasa, Finland - TR-2 | ecosystem: Environmental > Terrestrial > Soil > Coastal area > Acid sulfate soil | place: Finland: Risofladan, Vaasa | collected...
CTATTATCTGCTCACACTTAGTTTCAGATCGGAACGGCGCTCCTAAGAATGCTCTGTTTAATGGGGCATAGTCAAATCCTTCACCAAGAAGTTGATCTGTACAAACCAATACGGTGGTTTCACCGTTGTTTAACTTTTGAATTTGTTCAGCGACATAGTTTTTGCTGTAGTTTCCTGTAGCAATACTTGTTTTGTCCCAACCTATAGAAATTAGATCGTATAAGATTTCGCAGTGTTTCTTTCTGTTTGACAGCACAATACATATATTACCCTTAGTGGCTTCCCTCAAAACATCTCCAACTATCATATGATTTCTTTTATCATTAGGCATTATATTTTGGGTCATTATTGCGCCAACATTAGAACCATCCACCATGCGTGGGTGTTTAAATGCTTTATATTTTACGGTAGGTCTCATCGCACCCCCATATTTTTCAACTTCCTCAATAGGGATTCTGACTATCTCTTCACCGAGGGTCTGAAACATTAAATTTTGAAGTTTATCCCTTCTGTAAGGTGTAGCTGTTAACCCAAACATTTTGTTAGGATTAAAACAGCCTATTACTTGCATGAAGGTCGATGCGGGACAGTGATGTGCTTCGTCCAGTATTATTATACCGAACTCATTTCTCAGTTTGTGTAACTGAGGTACTCTGCGTATAAGTGTCTGCACCATACCAACTGTGAACAAGTTGCCGATTTTCCATTTACCTCTCCCAAGTATTCCAATGTCATCTTCTTTAAGTGATGGAAGAAAGAAATTTACTCGGTCTATAACTTGATCAACTAACGGTCCGGTGTGAGTCAACCATAGCATCGGCAGACCATACAGCGGAAGTATACTTATACCTATTACTGTTTTACCACTACCAGCAGGAGCTACAAGTACACCTTCATCATGCTTTGACATGGACATGACGGCGTCATATTGATATGGGCGATATCTTATCCTAGTAGAATCTATATTATAGTTCGGCGTTATTATTGGTCTATTATCAGTTACCTTACCATCAATGCCCATCTCAAGCATGGTTTCAAACAGTTTGTTTTTATAACCTCTTGGTATTCTCAAACTATCATCAGGCAAAATGTCAAAATTATTTATAAATGGGCTTATTTTCCATGTACTTCTTCCTGCCTGTATAGCTTCCCCATGTTTAGGGTTATCTAATCTAAGTTCTGTTATTAATCTTTCTTTTAACTCAGACGGAGCTTGCTTCAGCCTTATTTTGTTCTCTATTATTATCTCCATCCGATAGCATCCTCTTAATAACCTTTTTCCAAGCTTCATTCTTACTCATGAACGCTGTTGGATATGGTTTTACAATGTATTTTTCTTTCTTCTTTTTAGTTTTTTGATTCCGAATTTTACTCAAATAACGCTGTCTGTCTTTCTTATTGGCGTATCTATGTTTTAAACCTTCCGCTCCGCCCTCACCTTTTATCTGGTCTCTGAATGACATCCAGCAACTTTGCAAATAATCGCAGTTTACTTTAAGTTCTTCATCTCCGCAGTAAGGACCGAGGAAATTACACACTGCATATCTAAATTGTTCTGGGTCAAAGTTCAGACCCTCACCTCTTTTTCCATTCCACTTTTTCACCTCTATTATTGCAGCGTGTATTTCTTTTATAAAGGTATGTGGAGAAGTTTTATATATTTCATCATAACAAGTGGTAGGTGCACCCAAACAGAGGGTGCATGCACCGCAGAATATATTGGTAAATTCCTTCTTGTTATAAAACTTCTTTTTCTGCCTCGTTTTATTCTTTTTCTTTGCCATAGCTACCTGTTTTTGAATGCCTCTTTTGCTGTTCGACCGTCAGGTAATTTCCAAAATACCCAACCACTTTTTCTGACAATTCCGCTTACATCCTCAGCAGCAGCTGATAAAGAGTTATACTTAATATTACCTATGTAATAACCGTCTTCTCTGGCGGTTAGTATCCTTGGAAAACCTGTTCTATCTACTCCAACAAAACACAAGTTAAAAGGAATTCCGTCTTTATTTAATGATGTATCATAGGCGTTATCTCCACCCTCAGGTTTATCTATCAATAGCCCTGCATTTATCTGAAGCAAGTTCGTAACCATTGTTTCTAGCATACAAACTCTTTCCTCTAAAGATTGAGGTTTCACCGCCAATGCAGTACCCTTTCTTGGCAACGCTTTACCTAGCGTTAAACATTTTTGTCTCTCAAACATTTCTTATCCTTCTCCTTCATCTTCGTTTTTTTCAATATCAAAATCAGATCCTTTGCATGTGGAACACTCCACAACGTTTAACAACATTGCAGAACGCGCTGTCTTCTCCCTTATAATTGCTTTCTGATCATGTCTTCCAAACGAAATGTCGAGATTTGTTTTTATTAGTGCATCGACAGTAAATGAGTGACTGCCGCAGGTTAAACAGGTTAATTTAGTTTTACCAGTTTCATCCAGCAAAGCTTCTATGTGCCGTTCATCTGTGACAGTACTTATTACTCTTAGACCGCCGAAAGATACTAATTCCATGACTTACTCCTAACCGTCGGCGTAGGTTCCACCACCCACTTGAAAATTACACTCATCTTGAGCGATGCTTTTGATCTCTGCCATTTTGCTTCATCTCCTTTTTTATTTTTTTTCCAACCAAAATCTTACGACCATGATCTTGTTTTTTTTAAATTCAAAACTTTACGACCACGATCACTCTTGACCGGCTGTTTTCATCTTTATGATTTTCATGTCTTCGTCCATGCCAATTATAATCCAATTGAATAGGATATTACTATCCATTTTGGTCTTTTTGACATAAATTTTGTTATATTTTACTATATTATACCTTAAATCTAATATAAGGTTAGATATATTATCCTGATAACCCTTGTACTTGAGATCTGTCCAAGCAGCGGACTCAACGTCTATAACAGCCTTATCTTCGTATATCGTGATAGCCGTTGCGTACTGCTCAATTGTAGCATCGTAAAATGCTCTCTGATCAAGATAATTGAGATAAGATGACCACATTATCCCAACTACCACAAGGCCCCAAACGCAGCAAAAGGGAATTCCCCAAGCAAGCGTCATTTTGAGCCTAATAGTTTTCCAATCCGAATCCGTTAGAACAATTCCATATGCCAACAACATACAAAGACCTAAACCAATAATTATTACAAACATGTTGTACCCCCGTTAATTCTTGACTGTTGTGGTATTTGCAGTTTTCATGGACATCAGTTTCATATCATCATCCACATTGACGATTATCCAGTTGAAAAATGGATTTTTGCTCATTATGCGCTTTGAGATAACATCTTCATTGTATCTTATAATTCTCTCTCGAAGATCCATGATCAATTCATGGATGTTATCCTGATATCCTTGATATTTCAAATCAGTGAAAGCAGCTTTTTCGATGTCAATTACAGCTTTGTCCTGATACATTTCTACTGCAGTGGCATATTGTTCAATTGTACTATCATAAAAAGCTCTGAGATTCAGATAGTTGCTGTAAGAGCCGGCAGTGAAAGTTATAAAAACAAAACCTACCACCACCGCTGATACAACGGCACCTAGGACAGATCCGCCACCAAAAATGTATTTAGCAGCCTCTTTTTTGTCTTTGTTTTTGCCGTCTGTATCAATGTAGAAACAAAACCAACATATAACAAAAACAACTGCAATTAGTAATAGTATAATAATCATACTGCTCTACCTCCTCTAATATAAGCATTTTTATCGGTTTGTCAAGGATTTACCCTTGTTTTTTCAAATATTTTCGTGGTATTAGTATACAGTGTCCTGCTTTACCAAGACCATCTGCACTACAGCCGTCCACAAATTCACCTAGTTCGACAAAAACAGTGTTGGACCGTGGTAATCCACCTATTAACCTACACTTCTTACCCTTCAAATTTTGTTTTTTGAACACAAACTCCTCTCTTATGAACACTTCAGTACCAAACTCAGGTTGAGCGAAATATTTATACAAAAATTTGATCGGAATCCATAAACCACAACCTGGAGTGCACATACCGCTTAAATCACCCCATCCTTGTATTATTTTTTGGTTTTTAGTCACGATACCGTAGTGTGTTGTGTTGTTACTTCCATCTTTGAGTATACTTGCTACAATATACGTGCCCGGTGGGATGACAACACTCTCATAATGTAAAAAATCTTTAACTGCAACCGAGCTTCCGACCTTATAAATGTGTTTCTTCATTACCATGCCCCTTTTTGATCAAGCCTTCTTGCTGAGCGCAATGCGATTAAACATGCCTGCGCCTTCTCTTTACGGTTTCTGGGCGGTTTTATTGTACTTATTAGTGCGCAATCGATAAAATCTTGAAGTGCTTTCGCAGCATCCTTAAACTTATCCATTTTCAGCTTAGACAAGCTAGCTTTTTGAATGTTTTCGTCTAATGGTGTAACTATAGTATTAGCAACACCGCTACAAACCCATTTCAACATTTTGCTTGGCACATCTACAGCTGGCTGTTCAAGGTGGTGCAACAGTGCACAGCATTCGAGCCTAGCTCTACTAGCAAAATAAATCTTATTTTGTTCTCTTACTATACGATTTACTATACTACTAGTGCCGTTTCTCTTCGCCCATTCATGATAGCTCTTCAAATCATGGACGCCAAGCTCTCTTGCCTTCTCAGCGATTGCATTACAAATTATTGTTGAGGTACTTCTTTTAAATCCATTGTCCGCTAGCGTGTCGACGTTGCCTGAGCAAATAGCATCAATAACTATATCATGCAGTGATTTAACACCATGTTTCTGCTTGAATACAGAGTTTCCAGTTTTATCCAAAAATACCTCGACGGCAACAGCCGTTTTCTGGTCATTGGCAACGTTAGAATTCTCTACGATGCGCATGATATTATATGCTAATGCGATAACCGGTCCAGTATGCGACTTTACTCCGGTGGCACGGCGAACTAGCTCTGCATGGGACTCACTATCCAATGGCAAGAATGGGTGAATATCGTAATCCTGTAAGTTCATGCATTTGATGTGTGGAATACCAGCTTTCTTATTGAGTAGCCGGATGACATCATAACAAGACTTATTCGGATTTGTCCATTCTTTCTTAAGAGCTTTCTTGGCTTCTGGAGTGTGGAAAGATGCAAGATAGATGGTATCACCATCATGATCTAAGCCGGTAGAAACCAGGCTATTACCACTAACTCTAATGGTAAATTTTGCCAAAGGATCGTCCGTTATGCGAACTTTTTGAGGTCTTACTGACATAAAACCAAGACATGGGAATCTCTCGACTAATACTATATCACCATTAACCACCTTCAACCCAGCTGCCATATTTCTATGGATTTCCACTGTATTTTTAGGAATAGCATTGGTGACAGTAGCGTATGCCTTGGCAGAATAGGGGTATCTTACAGCCATCCCATAAGTGCTAACGTCTCCCCTTTTAGTACCCATCATATCGGATACGCGTCTGAAATACTCAGATATAGCACCAAAATACAACGTATAATTAATTGTATCTTGAGGTCTTAGTATTATCCTATGACCATGTAATACTATATTATTTATTAACACGCCGAGTTCACTCAGACCAAGCTTACCAGTGTCATGTCTCCAACACTTCCTTAGATAAGCTCCAGGCACATAGATAGCTTTGGCGACATGAACGACACCTTCTACTATTGGTGCGCCATTTTCAGCTAGCAGCTCTGATGGTAGCACTTCTCTTGGAATACCTTCAGATACAACCCGCAAACGATTGTTGATGACGGTTTGGAACGGTATTGGCAGTTGCATCATAAATCCTGCTGGGAAGTATGTCTCATCGACTACCGTACCAATTATTTCTTCCGGATCTAGGATAATACTTGCAGTCTGGTTGACCGGCTTTATATTTTCCAAAGATACACCAGGTTTATTTGGTACATGCTCACCACGTTTGGATCTCATGATATTCATTTTATCATGTAAATCTTCAGTACCCTGAGCATAAGACATTATCTCATCAAGCACTGGATTGTCTTTACCAAACCTGGTTTGAATAGCTCTAAACTCGACTGTGGAAAACTTTAAACCAGCTGTTCTCAGCTCTCTACCATTCTTTTTGGTAGTTGCCCCCCTACCCCACAACGCTCCCTCTGGTTGAGAGATAACACCCCAGAACACTATACCACATACACCAGTTAACTCACCAGCATATGTATGGCATTTCCAAGCACCATTTTTTGGAAAACCTTTGTTTTCCAGGGCTTTTTCGAAGAGTTCCGTTGGACATTCATAGTTGTCATCAATGACGAGTCCTTTTTCCTCGGTAATATTATTACTGAGAGCTTCAAGAATCTGTCCAAGATTTCTTCGTTTCTTTACGGAGGTACATGCTGATATAACATCAATCTTCCTGAACTCGCCGGTTACAGGATTAATTCCATGACCTAAATCTTCGAATCGTATAACACCTTTGTTTCCATGAAGATTAGTGAATTTTGTACCATCTTTGAATTTTCTTATGAATTCGATAGTTACGTTGAAGACTTTCTCTTTTACTCCACCGACGTTGGTAACACTTTCGCTTATAGACACAACTTTTGCGCTATCAGCCAATGTGTCAAAAAACTTATCGGACCCGTCTGGAGCCGTCGAAAGCCTATGTCCCTTCGACAATTGATCTCCGACTTTCACTAACACTGTGCCGAAGCATTGGATACGACGTTCATATTTGGTGAATTTGTCCAAATGACTCTTATCCACCAATATTTGGTCTTCGAACACCTCTGGAGTATCTGCAAACAAGGTGAATAGATTCCAACCCTTACGGGTAACACCTTCATCCATCAATTTTTCCATGGATTTGGACTTAATCAGTGGTGTTTCTTCACCTTTCATACCTAGAGTTGAGAATAAGTTCCGTCCAGGGTTATGATACTTCATGCCGAACGGTGTGAGCTTTCTAATGTCTTCAGTGAGGATGTAATTCCTTGTTGCGAGACTGCCGTCGGACAAACCAATAGATGTCCAGCCTTTACTGAAATAAGCACGGTTCTTTTCAACCTGATATGCTAGTTGCTTTGCTGGGTCTTGCAATTCGTCAAACATTGGATCAACAATAAGCAAACGTCTGTTCATAACCCAGCTATTCATGTCAGTCTCGTGTAGTGGCATTTTATTAACCACTTCATTTATAGCTCTTTGGAGATTATAACACACGATTGATGTATTGTCATATTGGGAAGAATTAATAATTCTTTGCAGATAAGGCGTGCCTTTTGCAAATGAAGGCGGGACAATGCCTGTAGGATCATCACACATAATAAAGAACATAGCAGCAGTATAATCTACCAACCGCTCTTCCGCTCTTATATAGTGTGAACAAAGAGCCCTTTTGACGTCATTACAGCTTATAAGAGCTACGTTGTTTTCAACATACGGAACAGGTATCGTAACAGAATGGCTTATTTTGTTTTTGATGAAGTTCAGCCAAAGAGTTTTATCCTTTATTTCCATTTCCAGCTTTAACCCGAAATCTTTCCCCGTCTTTCTACCTTCGACCTCCGTTCGTAGATAGAATTGCTTGTAAATATTATCGCACAAGAACTTGAACTTTTCCTCACTGACCATCACGTTATCGGTCATTTAGCCTCCTCTGCTGCGTAAGTTTGGGGTTAATTTATATAGCTATACAATTTTACCTTCACTTCACGGGCTGGAGAAACTCCGGCCTTTGGCTCTTATTCTTTATATTGAATAACTTGGTGGCTTTCTTCTTTAAGGCAGTCCTTGTCATATCTACACATCTAATAAATGCATCCTGTTTACCGTGACAATGATCATGAATTAGTTGTTTACTGTGTTCAAAGACGTCTTCCCTGAAGAAATTTTTAGACATGTCCTTCAACATTCTTTCTGCGTTAATGACGTCTTTGCTACAATATTTCTTTATCTTGAACCCGTTTGATAAGTATCTCTTGTGTGATAGATCTCCACGTGTTAAAGCGGTAACGAGCACAGGTCTAAGTGCTTCTATGACTTGTTTCTTAACCTGCGGATCTGATGATATTGTGTTAATAAAATTTTGTTTAGTATTTTTAGTAGTATTCAGAGCTTTTAAGCCTAGTATATGACCGAGTATGTTAACGTCATATTTCTTCACTTTATCAATATTCATTTGCGCTAGTGCTTGTTTCAACATCGAGCTGGAAATTATGGTTTCAAACCATGTTTTGAAATTTGCTTCATCTAAGGACATTATATTGAAATCTGTGATTGCTGGAGGAGCGGCAATTACCACAGGCATTTTGCCAGGACTCCCTAACTTCGCTCTGAAATAGTCTAGTTTTGGATTCTTACGCTCTTTATGAAACTCCTCTATGTAAGTATCGATTTCATCTGAAATTAATCCAGGAATAGCTTTTGGAAAGAATGGAATATGTGTAATTACCATGTGTCTTTCAGGGTGGGTGCGTTCCTTACCGAAGCCGTATCTCATTAATAGTAAATCAGCTCGGGCTATAGTTACTGTACGATTTAGAAATTTGTAAACCAGCAGCGGCGGCCCTGACCATTTAACATACCCCACACTACCACGCCTTGGACTGTACTTCTCATCACTCGTACTGGTCAATAAAACAACTTTTGTTCCTAAGTCGAACATTTTTTGCTCCTTATTACTTTTTCTGCTTTGTAACTGGCTGCATTGTCATTTTATCTAACCATTTCAATCTTTTATCATAGTGAATTATTGTTGCTTTTGCCTCTTCCTTATCTGTTACCTGAAAATATTTATCGTTTGTATACGCCATGAATTTGGCTGAATTCAATATGGCAGAAACAACTCGTTTATGGTATAGAATGCCAGCCTTGGCACCTGCTGATTCCAACATTCTGAGTTCTGCAATAAAGTCTGTTCTGAAATTCAAGGATTCGGCATAATTTTGAATTGTAACTTCTGGATTATTCTCGAAATATTCGGTAAATCTTGCAGCAATTGCAACTGAACTTTTGTTACTACTCGGCCATAATGAAGGGGCGGTTTTCTTTGCGAAATTTGTGGATAGATAATACATGTAAAGAGCTTTTGCACATGACCAACCTAGGAAATCAATATTTCCCATCTCCATCACGTGGGCTGTTGGCAAAGTTTCCTTATTTACATGGATATAGTATTTTCTACCTACTGGCAAATAATTATCGTGTTTCAACATCCTTTCATCTGTAAAGACTGGAACAGAAAAGTTATTTACGTTGATTCTGTCCATTCCACCTTTGCCTCGCCTTATTACTACAGCTCTTACCCTAACAACATCTTGGTAATCTGGATCAGGATCATTCATATAAGACATAAAACACGTGCTTCCAGGAGTAAATGTGGTATCTTTAACATCCTGATTCACAACGAATTTTTCACCTGTTTTAGGTAAACAACACTTTAATACACCTTTCATTATTAAACCCCTTCTTCCTCTATAGTCATCCAAGAATTACTTGCGGTTATAGAAGCACTTTTACCTGAATTTTTTATAGTGCTTATAAAGTCAAGCTTTTCTGTTACGAAGAGCTTCTTCTTGAGGCACACAATATTATCTTTTTTCTTGACAGACATGACTAACCTAAGCCCTTTCAATCCATCAGTACCATCGAACTCTCTACATTCGGTTATATTAACCAAAGGCATCGTGGCTTTCGTTATACATCTAGTCTGAACAGCCTGACTTCTCATCAAAGCATTAAACTCTACATCGTCAATCAATCCCAACAGTCGGCCTTCGTATGTTTTTGATTTATTCTGTGCTCCAGTGTACACCTTTACTTTGATTATGCTCTTTTTGTCTGCCATATTTATTCTCCTTCACCAGCGGCTTTTACCTGTTGCACTTCTCCTGCGACTTCCTTGCATTTCTCCATGACTTCGTCATTTTTTACACTGTCTGCGTTTACAGATAAACATAGCTCCAATTCGTATCCGTACAGTACGAAGACATCATCGATCGTTGTTCTCATACTTGCTGTGTACTCATTGGTGTTTATCATATCCTCAATGTCCTTAGCTAGTCCTTCAACATCACTTTCACAGTCGGATTCATACACATATCCTTTTAAAACTGCTACATGTTGTCTGTAAGTCATTTCTAAGGCCATAACATAACAATTTACACCTTCTTTGATTTCCGAAGGTAAAATTGATCCAGGCATTAATATACCATGGTAAACTTTTGTGGTTTGATGTTCTTCTGGGGATAAGAGACTGAGATACTCTATCATGTCCATATAATCAGTGTGTAACTCTATGTCTGCGAAATTAGCTTCATCTTCCGCCACTACAAATATCTCTATTCCTATAGATTTATCTAAATTCATGCTGCGAATTCCTTTTTGCACATTTTGCCCAGTAGATTAAAGATTGTTATGTTAAAATCCATCCACACACCGCTTGATATATCTTCCAATATCTTTTCAAATGGCAAAGCTAAAATCTCTATGTCCTGGTGCTTTATGTAGAACTTAACCATTTTTGGATAGCTAATTTTATATATAAGCACCTCGACTTTTGACATATAGTTTGCGTCGTAGTGATAGTCCCAAGCCGGTACAGGCTCTGAATACTCCTGATCAGTATCACGGTGTGACAGAATGTGTGTTATATTTTCTATTTGTGGCATCACACCGAATTTATCTTTTGAAATACGGGATAATATAGTTCTAGGGTGAATTGGACCAAAGCAGGTGGTCCTTAAAACAGCCGACCAGTTGGTCGTGCCAGCAGTGTATAACATTCTATGGACTAGAACTCGCCCATCTGGCACAGTAACCACTCCACAAACCCACCTTGACTTATATGCATTGCTAAATCCCTGAACTGCCATCTTTTTCCTTCTTTCCAGTATACATGGAGACAAATTCGCCGAGGGGTAGTTCTAGGAGATTGCTCACCATGTTAGTAAAGAAATTTCTTCCGTCTTCATGCACCCGCATCCACTCAGGATGCCACTGCACTCCACAAGCTTTAGCTTTTGGGAATATAGCGGCTTCGACCTCCGGGCCTTCCCATTTAACCCTTTTGTCTCCGTCTCCAAAATAGATTTTTGATAACTTCGTGGGAGACCAGCCAACCACTTTACAATCCTTACCCGGAATCACCATCTGGTGATGGAATGAATTTATCTCTCTTATTTTATTGTCTTTTAGGCATTCAAATTGGTGAGTAACATTTTCATGGTTGTCAATATGGTGCATCATCTTCCCACCGTCCATAACATTCAGAAACTGGAAGCCTCTGCAGATACCAGCCATCTTGACGCCGTTCTTCTTTGCAAGGTTGAACAGATAGCCTTCTTGCAAATCTCTGTCAATGTTTGAATAACACATTGGTTGTAGATCTTGACACACATCACCATAGAAGCTTGGATGAACGTCTGCTCCTCCGGTAAATAACACCAGAGAGAATTTCTTAGGGTTAGCTATGAAATCCTCCACATAACCAGACACCCTGCCAAGTTCTCTAACAGCTCTGGCGTACTCAGCAGATCCGACGACTAAGATTCTATGCTTCATCCTGCCCTCCTTCGTCATCAGTTGTTTCGGCTAGAAAATTTTCCATCTCAGGAACCTCACCATCCTGTTTCTTTTTCTTCGCTGGATTTATATCAACCCACACTTCCGCAACCTCGTGCTCTGGGACCAAACGCCTTACAGCATTATCTACCACTGCTACAGAATATCCAGGTTGACTTGTTTGAAAGCCGCCATTATAAAGTTTTCCCGGTCTGTGAAATGTGATACTTTCTATTATTAAATCATCGGCCAGGTGGTCAGGATTATGACCAATTGTGTAGTTTTTACCACTTTTTGTTGTTATCGCCACAAGTTTCATAAACTAACGCCTCCTTCTCTTGGTTGGTGCTTTGTTTGCCTTGGTTAGACCAAGCTTTTTCTTGAACTCTCCCTTATCGACCCACCTATCACCCTCATGTCGAGTGGGCCTAGTATTTATCACCATATTGTTGTTTCGCATTACTTCGGCCGGATGTGTTTTGGACACTACTTCAGCACAAGGATTTTCAGATATAGCTCCTTCAAAGTACTTTGGCTCATCTATTGGCTCGTTTAATGGGAGGGTATGTGGCAGCGAAACGTACCCATCACTAGTAGCATAAATAGCATGGGAATGTTCAGTTGGTGCTTCGTAGGGATCGGCTAGCTCTACCCTGCTTAAATCTGAATCTTCTTCGTTAGGGCTTTCCATCTTCTGTACGTATTTAGCATAGCTGGAAAGGTTCTTTGTCGGAGATTTCTTTTTACCACGTAATTGCATGGTTTTACTTGAGATTAAATTTGAACTACCTTGTAATCTTTGTTTATGTGCCTTTATGTGGTCAGCAAACCTATGTACATCACTTAGGGAAGATACATGGTATCGGTAATAAGAGGGGTCCCTTGGCACCAGCTCTTTCATTTTTCTTTTTCCGGCGTCACTATACATTTTATTGTAGTCAGAGATTAAATGCCGAATGTCTATTCTGATGGAATCGCTTAAATCCCTATTTATACCCAGCAAATATCCGCCTCTTTTATTATCAGCTTCCAAGATAAATCCTAAGTCTTTCCAAGGGCCATCAGCAGTAGACTTGCCCTTAGATTTTTGTTCTTTTTCTAACTTGTCCGCCAACTTCTTTGCTTGCTCTCTAATTTTTGCAATATTTATTTTAGACTTCCATCCTCTATCCACTAGCTTTTTAACTCTTACTTCAATATTACTGAAACGATCTGGATCTTTCATTTTGTTGGCTCTAAGAACCCTATCTTTACAATCAATATAGGCACCATCTACCAGCTCAAATATTTTACCGAGGGCATTAGCTGCTAGAGAACAACATCTTATATCAGCTCCTCTGGCCAAGTCCAACGGCATAAAGAGTGGGTCTTCGTGGTCTCTAACAGGGTTAACTATTGATCTTATTAACTGTACTCTTGCATTATCAAAAGTTTCAAAACTGATAGTCTCCACTATTGGTAAACTTTCTTTATATGGATTTTTAGATACAGTCAGTTTATGAGAGGCTTTAAATGTGGGTTGGTATCTACCTGTTGAGGGGCCGCCTTTCTTAGAGCCAGTGGGTTTAAGTTTTGGTACCTGTGCTTTACCATTTATTCCCACCCTGGTCCATTTTGCTGAATTATGAAACCTAGCAACAATTTCACCATAAGCGTAATTATTAACAACGATGTCTAAGTCTCCTTTAACCGGAAGGTCTGCTAATATATCTCTGATGGCTCCTCCATATGCCAAGGACATCTTGCCCATTAATTCCAGAGCATTGTCGAATCTTTCTGAAATTATTTCAATGACATGTGGTGAATCTATGACTCTTATGAATCCATCGTTCTTTTTCTTCATAGTTTAACTTCCTTCAGCAGTTTTCGATTCGCTTATTCGCAGATATATGAGTGACGGTGCATCTTTTTCGAATGTCTCCACTTGTTGCTTACATTCTTCTATGACCTTTTCAAAAACCCAAGGCTGGGCCGGAGTTAGAGTTCTAATGTCGCCTTTTGCTGATAGCTCGCTCCTCTTTTTCTTTATATACGGAGCTAAATCAGACATGACAACACTGAAATACTGGATTTGTCCATTAGAAAGCTCCAATTCAATGTGCCATTTCCGTTTACCGGCAGGTATATCATCTTTACTCATTGCTTTCTTCCATATTTTCTGCTGTTTTTGTTTTAGACTTTGTCTTTTTAGTCTTGATGACCGACTCCGACTCTTTAATAATTTCGATTGGCGTACCGTTTTCATTGGCGAAAAATGTCTTCAACAGCGCGATATCTTTTAACTCTTCAGGGTGCCACTGAACTGCCATTATCCGGCTCTCGCCCCAATCTCTAATCATAATGGCTTCAGCAACCCTGTAGTTGGACATGGATTTAGAATCTTCCAAACCATAGGCAGCAGTAGCAATAGCGATGATTCCGCCCATGTTTCGAACTATTTTACCATGTACACCTCTTCCTGGTTTGAGCAGAAGAGCTTGATGATGCATGCTGTTGACAAACGTCCTTTTATATGCAGTGTGATCTTCGTTATAGAGATAGTTTCTGTCAGCAAATACACTGTGAGAGAATGCAAATCTCGGCAAATCAAGAGATGTCGCCAAGGAATGGTCATTAATGTGCTGATAATAAACACTGTATTCAGACATTAATTTGGCTTCTTGTAATCTTTTATATTCTCTTACGAGCAATTGAAAACCTCGACATATACCAAAGATTGGTTTGCCGACACTGATAAAAGCATGAAGCAGCGATCTCTCATAGTCGTCTTTTGCAGGATCTACACCAATAGAGTGAACATTATCTTCCCCATAAAAAGTTGGGTCAAGATCTATTCCACCTGGCAACAATAAACCGTCGCAGATTCCTGCAACCTTTATCGGATCGCTCTGTTCTGCAAACATTACTGCAGTGTATCCAGCTTCCTGTACGTAGTCAGCATAAGCTTGGTTAATAAAGTACTGTGTCTTACTTCGGCTTGTCGGGATACAAATTAACATAATTATGCCTCCAGTTTCCATTCCTTTACAAAGTTGTAGTTTTTAATATTTGCTAAACAAACCCCCAAATAATGCCGGGAATCTATATTTAACAATGGTTTAACGTGTTCTTCGATAGCAATAGTTGCTCGATCTACCAAACCTTCATTTATTATTCTTTGGACCTCATCACTACCACCAATGCACTCAATTAATTCTGCTTCACGCTCTTCTCTTACTAGTTTGAGAGCGTCAGTGGTTAGACTGTCCATAAGCATTACTAATTCCGGACTTTTTAACCAGAAATTACTAAGTACTCTGTATTCAACACCGTCGTACACCCCACCAGCATCCACCATAACAGGTCTATGACAGCCAGCTTTTCCGTACAACCTTCTCCTATCAATAGCCTCTTTCGAATTGTCCAAGATTACAGAGATAATACCGTGAATGGAATCCATAGCTTTCACTACTCTTATCTTCCCCCACGGGTCGAGGAGAAAATCGTTTCCATCACCTTCAACTTTACCAACGTGAATATGACCACCACAAGATCTGAAATTCGAATCAGGACATGTTGGGGGCTCATTTTCCTTTGGAATCCATGCATCATAATCCGGGCTACATCCGAAAGCTTGTGCTTCGTCGCACTCCAACTGATCGTCGTCAAAGTTTGCGGAAGGCTCAGCTATCAATTCATGACCCTCTGGTAATTTAACCAACACCTCTCTGAAGGTTTCTCTGATCTTTGCGACCAAATCCTCTCCACTTTCTGCCGGTGCGGTTGCGAATTCCAATGCAACATTGTCGTGTTGAAGCCGACCACCACTTGGTAATTTCTCCGGATCTTCTTTCGTACCTTTTATATAAGGTATGGCGGAGATCAATTTTCCATCAGCTTTTCTTTTCAAAAAGAATTCAGGGTCAGTCCCTATCGTAAATCTTTTGTTCATCATTCACCTCTAATGTGTAGTATATTTGCTTCAGAGAGAACGTGCTTCTCTTTTCTTATTGTATATTTTCTCCGCTCTCACCTTTAACCTTTCCTGTCTCTCAGATTTATATATTTCCCAAATTTCCTTCATTCTTTTATCTAAAGGCGAGCAACCAGTTGTAAAGCTACAAAGCTGAAATATTCCACCGTTTGAATGTACGGACCCCGATTCTGGATAGGCATCTTCCATCGGATCACAAAATATTTTGTCATAATATTTCATCATCATGTAAAATTTCTGATACGATTGTCGAAGATAATGTTCTATATCCCAGTCGGTTCTGTAGCTACCTGAAGTTTTGTCTTCGTCATACTTTTTTATAACTCCTTCACACCACTCCTCGATGTCATCTACATCCATAAACTTAATCGGGCCGTAATTTGACATGACTCTGAATACTAACGTAATCATTGAAGTTAGATGTGAGTATCTTAGCCATTCTTGGGGGCCTGTAAGCAACCACGCATTCCTGGCTGTGCCGTTTTCCAGCCTAACTGTTGTTATAACTGAAGGGTTTCCCCATCCTGCGATCTTCTCGTAAAAGTTTATAAGTCTCTTAGCAGAAAACAGTTTTTCTTTAAACGCATATCGCTCGACCTTGTTTTTGCAGTCTCGACCAATAAGCAGCCTTAGTTTAGTTAAATCCACAGCGTCTGAATATTTACCGCTTTCTGTGTGCTCGTGAACACAGTCTCGCAGGGTGTCGTTGATAAAATCTCTGCAAGTATAAAAAGGAGTAGCTTGTCTCCTGATTCCATCTACAGGTTTGGACACCATAGCGAATCTTATGTATTCGTTTCGACTATTACTCTCATATGGTCCAGGACTTTTCCCTCTTATCCTTAACAACATTTTACCTGCATATTCGTCTGGTCTTTCGGCCATCTTAACTCCTTTTAAGCTTCTTCAGTTCCTTGCTTACAAACTCCTTCACAACTTTATTTGGTGATATGAACTTACACAAACTTTGAATCCCACATCTGTCATGAAAGGTCTGATTCTGGACTCCTTTATCGAAGAATATAGGATCTATATCGTTTTTGTCCAGTGAGAATAACTTATCGGTATTCTTCAGAACTATATCGAGTTTGTTCCATATATCTTTCAGATAGTGCATATCATTATCCATTTTGGAAGCTTTTTCACGTTCTTTTATTTCTTCCTGGTATGCCTTGATTAATTCGGTGTTATTTTCGAACTTAAGATCTTTGTCGCCCATTCTTATCAAATAAGTATAGGCAGATACCAAGAAAGGAGACGACATCCAAATTGGATCTCCTTTGAAAATTGCTACGGGATTCCCAGATTTGTCATGATCATCCACAACTTTGCTTCTCTCTATTTTCATCATATCTTCGTAATGATATAGAAGTTTTTTAGAGCGTTTAATAAACTTTCTGAATGCTTTTTCTGCACTCTTTCCGCCCGGCATTCTAATTAACATGTTCATGGCTTCCATACAAACCGGAGGATTTTTTCCATATTCATACGTAAAACCGTAAATAGTCCATTTATTTTTATTTAATTGGGCTTTAACAGCGTCATGTAAGAAGTCTCGGCACTTAATAAAGTCGTGGCATTGCATATCACCGTCTTTAGGTGACGTTAAGAACGCGAACTGAACATTAACTTGCTGATAGATTTCTGCTACAGAGCCCCCACTATTGAACCATTTAACTGCCATCTTAGATAAATCTCCTTTCTTCATTTAGTTATAACCTTTATTTCTCCATTCAATGAATCGTTTTAAGTTAACCATCGTTATAAGTATAAAGGAGGTTGACAAAATTATGCAATTTAAAGCGATCATTGTTGAAATAATTAGCAGTGGGATTTTTAGTCCATGGATATGTACAGCAACTTCACTTACTATTGTTAGGAAAGAAAGCACTATTGAACCTAAAAGTAGGAAACAAACTATATCGTAAAATGTCTTTCTAATTTGTTTAAGTTTTTCTAAATCGTGCACTTTTACCTCCACTAAGTCATGTTGAAACTGTGATTACAATAGACGCAATTACATTTTTTATTATCAAGTGGCCAGTACTTATACTTATCCGACCTCTTACACTTCCGCTCTCCATAGTAACGTAGCTGTATCACTTCTACAACATGAGTTTTAAAGCCGAGACTCCTAACATCTTTTGAACCATGAATCCACCTTCTCTTTATGAACCATCCACAATTTTGGAAATCGTCTAAAGTTAAAACTGTTTCCATACGCCGTGTATATGGGCTATAGATACCACCTTTGGGATAGTGGTGACTTTGTAGGATTTGTAAGAACATTTCTGGGGGATTCATTTCATATTTACATTTTGGGCATATATACCCACCAACCTTACCTTCTTCAGTAGCAAAATAATATTGTGTTGAAGCCAGACCGCATCTTCTACATACTTTAGGTGTGTGTACAAATAAGGTATCTGTATTAATAAAATTGACGGGTCGCATGGTGAAACTTCCTTGCTATTTCAAATTGAGACACTTTTGCATGTACAAAATTGTCTATGTAGTTTTTTATTCTTCGTGATATTTCGTGAATTCTTTCGTCATACTTCCCCACATAGTGAAAATTTAATATTAACTTGGCGTGTTCCTCCCTTATATCCACGAACTTTATACTCTCGTTCAAGCTAAGCATATCTCTTATGGCAAGTAACACTGCTGTTGACCAAGTTTTTGGCATATAGAAATTGAAAGTTGTGAAGGGAGATTCGTGTTTGGTAAATAATGCCCCCAGTTTATAATAATCGTCGTATTGACCGCTAGATACTGTAACTATTGTGTCATAGTTTGCTAAGTTGGCATATCCAGCGTTTACAGACTGCATGAGGTCACTCCTTACGATGTAGGTTTAGAGATTTTAAGCTTTACCGCAGTGTTATTTATAGTATGATCAATATTATTCTTGTCGAATAGCTCTTTGAGCCTTATGGATAATCTGTAGTCGTAACTACTCCCCGCCAACAAATGATATATACCCTCATTGAATCCATTATTTTTCAAAACATAGCGGCTTGCAGAATACATTTTAGATAAATCGTTACTATCTATTATAAGATCTTGGTTGTCGAGGATAAAAGGAACTTTTTGAAAGAAATTTTTCGCTACGAAGGTGAAGTGTCCGCCTCCATATCTGGCATATTTATTTATATCTGCTTCAAGTTCTTTTTCTTCCCAGCTCTTGGGATTGAAACCACCTATCCCAGTTCTCATTAGTAAGGTATAAAGTGATAGATAGTGAGGAGATTTTTGCCACCTTGGTGAGCCAACTACCATATAAACGAATAATGCAGCATCTCCACCATCATCAACTTTGTAATACTTAGTTTTCAACCAGCCGTGCTTCTCCTCAACATGGTTAACCAGTTTTTGGCCAACCATTATCTTATCAATAGCACTCTTTCTAAGCGCATTAATCTTCCGCCGACTAAGTATAGATAGTCCCTTATGCGGTACAGGATAACCTATACCAGAAGGTACCGCCATTCTGCTGTATATGAGTAACCTTGTTCTATTCTTGTCCACATTGTTCTTAGTGCTATTGCTGTTAAGAAGCCTTCTCAACTTATTTGTAAGCTCCTCCCTACAACCCTGAAAAGGATAAAGTCTTTGGACATATCTTTTACTGTCAGGTTTTTTACACAATGCAAACTTCATGTTGATCGATCCATAAACACCGCCGGAAATTGCAGTCAAGTCTGTTTTATAAAGTTTCATCTTAGATCTCTTTTTACCCCTTTGTATCCTACTATGTTACATTTTTTGCCATATATAAAATCTTTCTCGACGAATACATCAATGATAGGCTCCAATGTAGACGAGACTACCACCTTTTCTTTGTCTAAGCCTTTTGCAAGGCTTTCAGCTGCGTCCACTGTCTTCCCAAGCAGATAGCGCAACTCGGCGCTAGAAAGTTTATCTGTAATAGGCCCCTTTTTCAAATCAATATGAGCAATTGACAATAACGACTTTAGAAGGTTCATCTGACAATTGAATACGTGTAATGGATCTATATCACCTTCGTCGTAAAGTATTTTGTAAGGCACTTGTATAAAATTTTCCGGGATTATACTTGTCGTGAATGCAGGGAACACCCTGAAGCTCATGGTGCCTCTTTTAAATTTTTTAATTGGTTGTCGTTTTAACATAAATCATTAAACCTTTTCTGAACCACGCTATCACCAGTTTCATCTCTTGTGAGACGAAAGATACCATCACTGGAGCCGGCAGAATTGAAATTAGTTTCGAATTTTCTACTTTTGAATATCTTGGCTCTATTTTTCAGAAGAACCGGCCACTTTTCCACATTTTTCAAATAGTAACCGTCTGTCATGCTTTGCTTGTCCGCGTTTTTTATAAGGGTCTTTACCAACACATCGGTGCTGAACTTGTTACCAAGTGCCTGAACGTCCGCTCTTCTGCCTAATCTGATGAGTAAGAGATACAGTGATACTGTCATAGGTGCTGTAGACCACCATCTCGAACCTTGAAATATGTAAACAATACCCTTACTTTTCACGTCCAATTTCGCTTTGAATGCTTTGGATAGATACCAACCATATTCTCTTTCGAAATGGTTTACTAGTGCCAGACTAGCAGCGATCGTATTCTTGCTCCATGCTTCATATTGTTTTGTACTTGATCCGGGGTTTGCGTAGGCTAGTAGGGTGGTTTTTTCTGTGGAATAACCGGGCATAAGAAGTTCACCGTTGTAGTGTCTTCTTATACTACCAATGTATCCTTCTCTACACCCGATCAAAGTGGTAAGTTGTTCTGTAGCACCTTTTACTATTTTACTACAGGGAGAAAATCTGAATTGAGTGGAGGCATAAGGATCAGTTTTTTCCATATGCTCTCTGGTATTCTGGTGTAAAGTCAACTTCACTGTAGAGCCTGACTTCAAACCAGCCGATGGTTTCTTTACTAAGGCCATTTTGTTTCTATCTCCTTTATGTTATGAATCTTGCACAACCAGCAGCCCTAGGAGTACCAGCAGGGGGCCGCATACCCTTTTTACTGACCTAAGGATTTTCATTTGAGAAATCAATCCTTATACCCTAACCGACTAGCCTTGAACCTTCAGCCTTGAGTCTTTCACTTGCTGGTGGTCCAGCCCAGTAGCATAGGCGGCCTTCGCTGATTTTATCGCTGATCATGCAAGAAATTTTAACGGTTAATAATTGTCGGCATCACGATGTTTATTTCGTCGAGGAGAGTGTCAATATCAGCAATCTCATCTTCGATATTGTCCATGTTTTTGTCCCTTGTAGTGGGATCGAATTGATTTATAACGAAGACTTGCTTAATATCACTCTCTGTGAGGTGTGATAGGGTTTGATATTTCTTTTCTTTTCTGCGCATTAATTTTAAGCACTCCAACATGGCCGGCAAAGTTTTGGTTCTGAGTAGAAGAAGCTCATCGATGGTCATTTCTTTACCCTTGTACGTAGTTGTATTTTCGATATTTGCTTTGTGTAGAGCATGTCTGAGTTCTGCGCGGTATTTAATCTGGTCATTTAGTGCTTGTATCAATTTTTGCGTGTCGTAAGATGGTTTAGGAAGAGAAGGTAGCGTTACGCCTACCTCCCCAACGTCAATATTAAAATAAGAACACCATCTTTTAACACGCTCTTTATTCTTATCAATCTTACGATCAATATGTTTGATTTTCTTAAGCACCTCAAGTATAGTCATCTTTTCGGACATTGTTATACCTCCTAAATAATAATGGGGAAGGGTGCGTTAACGGCTATCGATTAACCGTCGCTAATCTCCAGCGGTAATTTGTCACCATCCTTCCCCGAATTTGTGAACCCTGGCAGGCCAGGAGGGATTCGAACCCCCAACCGTCGGATTTGGAGTCCGCTGCTCTCCCGTTAGAGCTACTGACCCGTTATTGTTATCGTCCTTTCTTTTGTTTTTGCTGTCCAACACGCCGTCTTCCATTAACCGTGTCTGACTCTTTTACAATATGGGAAGCCAAAGCGCAGCCGCCACGCTGCCAGAATACAGAAGGTCTAGCGTAGGCGGCACACACTTTAACACCACTTTCTTCTATGATTCTGTTACACCCTTTGTCTTTTTCACATTCAGGGTGCACAGGTTCACGTATGATTTCGGATTTTTGCACTAAGCACCTCCTGTTTTAGCTTCTGAAACTTTTTCACAGATTAAGTTGAATTTAGCATCATCTGTAGTTGTGACGACAACTTTGTTTGTGTCTACTCTCTCAACTTCGGCGACATACACAGATTCACCGTCTTCATTAACAAAGCTGATATTGTAAAGCTTTTGTGCGAGTGTCTCAGCAACATCCCACTCATCTAATATGACTGTACTCATTTTACCTTTCTTCTCCTTTAGAAGAATTTAACATTTTTGAATCCACTTTTGAAGTAAGCGGAGGCTCTCTCAGCAAACCTGTCGACGGCCTTGTTTATCGATCTTGGAAGAGCTCTTCCACTGCTGGTCTCATAGAAACCAGCGTTATTAGCTCTAATACCGTCTGTAAGACCACGCATGACTGCGATCAGTGTTGCATCTTTCTTCATGAAAGGTTCTGTTTCCTCTGTAGAATGACGCTTGGACCAACCGATGATGACGTCCTTACCGTCAAGGAATGCTACCAATGCACCGATTGGCGCTTTTCTAGAGGTTATTTTGTTGATCTCATTGGTCACGAAATTGACAGTAGCGCCAATAGTTTTCGTACCCTTCGGCCGAACAAATTGTATTATGAGATTTCTTCTCTTGGAAATTTTCTCGGCTTGTTCCCTTATTGATCCGCTTAATGCGGTAGTGGTGTTAATTGGTTCAAGCACTGGTTTGTTTTCGTCTGTACCGTTTAAAGCTTTAAGTCTGTCACTGACTAGCTTTGCAAGCTCTTTATTATCCGCTTGCGGATTTTCGGCTTTAACTTCGGCAACGACGTCGGATTGTTTTGCCATTTTCTAATTCCTCCTTAATGTGGTTGTTATTTAAAGGCTTCTTTCGCACCTTATGTTGTCATGTTGTTCGGGAGTTCTAATTTTTTTAGTTTTTAGCATGATTTCAATACCCATCACGTCTCTGCTGTGCTTCATGTATAAATCAAATACTCTATCGAAAGCACCAACTACGTCCGGCGCGCAGACTAGTTCTTCTCTCCAAAAATTAGTAGAATATATAATTTTAGCTAAAAAGTTGAACATAATATCTTCCTTCTCCTTCAGCTCTATAGGCACTATAACACAGTCTCCTTCTTTCTTGCATAAAGACGTCCCCATGAGTTTGGTTATCGCTCCACGAGCATCCTTTATAGTTGGAAAGCCTTTTGCTTTAGTTTTATCTCCAGTCCATTCTTCCACTGAACTTTCGACCTTCGAGAGATATATCATAGGTCTCTTTGCGTATACTAGGTATTCTTTTTTCATGTTGAAACCGATCCTTTTTCTTCGACAACTACGGACATAAGTTCCGATTTGGTATTTTTAGCCATTAATACGGCTCTGTCTAAAATCTCCAACGCATCTTTTCCACCCCAGTGAACTATACTAGATGCACCTACCATATAGATTGTAGTCATGAATCTTTTATCATCTTTAACTTCCTTATCTTCATCTTCTTTTTCGTCCACCATTTCGTATATGATGTCCAAATCTTTATCTCTTATTGATTCTACAGCTGCGCAGGCTTCCGACATATCATTAAATCTGATAGCCTGCTTCTTAAAAGAGTTCCAGCGTGTCATACCTCTGTATAGCGGAACACTTCTTAGATATAAATTTCGTTTCTCGTCTTTGACTATAATTTTGCTATTTTTTGTGTCAAGATGAATCATTTAATTTCCTTTTGGCACCCCCGACACGATTCGAACGTGCGACCTACGGATTAGAAGTCCGTTGCTCTGATCCACTGAGCTACGGGGGTATTTCGTTTTAGTGTAAAGCTTCTTGGTCTTCGGGGATATTGAATTGTTTCTTGTACTTATCACCCTTAATCTGGTCTTCAGTAATTTTACCGACGAAAGAATCCCCACCTACATAACACGGCGAACAGGTCTCCGCAAAGAATTCCCAACCATCGGTTTGATCGCAGCCTTTAACGTAATTGTTGTACAATACCCAATGACGCATGGTTTCTCCGCCTGAATTGTCGATAACAATCCATGTTCCCTTCTGAGCTCCAACTTTAAACTTTATCCAATACATCTGGGTTTGTGGAGTCATGAATAGTATCACAGATATAACAATACAAAGCACTGCTGACACAACAGCAAGAGCTTTTACTATTGGTTTAAAACCTAGCATAATTGCCACTACAACCCACGCTATTGCACATATCGCTGCAAACACCATTAAAACAAAAAGTTCAAACATATCCTTTCCTCCTTATGTTATAGTAGTCAACAAGACTTACAGTATTTCACGTTTTTCTCCTCTTCTTGGTCCAAGCCTCCGCTTCTGCTTTGAGTCTATTTTCCCAAATATCTGTTTTGAACCTCTTTTTACCGTTGTTAGCTATAATTGCTAGCAGATCCGTAACTTCTTTCGGAGACTCTTTTTTTGCCCAAGGTAGCCTATCTTTTGCCCATTTAACATTTTCAATTAGATACCTTTTATAGGCATCGGACGGTTTGTCTATGACAGGCCAGTGTATAGACCCTTGTCCATAATCATCATAGAAATATTTTAATCCATCATCGGTAGTAAATATACAATTTGCTGGAATATATCTTTCTTCGATATGATCATTTACTATGATGTAACATTTTACTTTTCTTGTTGTCATTCAACTTTCCTTTCTTTGGTCGGGGCGAGAGGATTTGAACCTCCGGCTTCCTGCTCCCAAAGCAGGCGCGCTACCAGGCTGCGCCACGCCCCGTTTTTAGAACATAGCTATGTTTCCCCCACCTAGCTTCCTTTTAGCAAATAATGTTCCTAATAAGGTGGGTTTCTCAAGTCTGTCTGGATCTAAAACCATAGCCCAAATATAATTATGTGGTATGAGTTGTTGAACAGCTTCATCCCAATCACCTGGTGTATAGTCCTTTCCTAAGCGATAGTCAGTCCATTGCCAAGTGACATGGTTTTTACCATTCAATTTCATGTCTATGTTTCTTGGATCGTTTAACATCTTCCAAGTTATACCTCTATAATATCCTAAGCGCCACATCACGGTCTCCATTTCTTATATGAATATTCTGCGCATTCTTCTGCTAGAAGTTTGTATATTTTGTGTTTAATTGATCCAGCGCCGCTAATAATAACACGGCTTGGTTCTACACCGCTGTCTATTGCTTTGTTTATATTTCTTACTATTGCACATACATTTTTACACGCACAATGGTTACATGATAGTGTATTCATAATGCACTCCTTTTGGCCGGGTGGGATTCGAACCCACGACCTACCGCTTAAAAGGCGGTTATTCTGCCTGGCTGAATTACCGGCCATCTCTATGATTGGACAGCTCCGTTTGGGCCAAATTTTATTTCCATATTTATTAGACGTTGTTTGAACATAATTAGTGTTGCCGCCTTAACTTGCTTATCGAACCACACGTCAATAGCTGGTTTGTTTTTGTTTAGTATGGCTATGCTCAACAGAAGTACAAAAACTATAATTGCCATTTTAAATGCGCTCATGCAATCCCCTTTACCATCCAAATATTATGTTCGCCCAATGTATTCCTATTGCCATTATGAACCCAAAAGCTATTAATATTAACAAGCTGCTTATTAGTTGTATAAACCACCACGCCATGGGGGCTATTTTTACATCGAATATGAAGTATAACATACCGCACACTAATAATATAATAAGTAAATATTCATAAAACACAATTTCACCTCTTATGCATAGTTCCAGTTGTCAAATACGACTCTCTCTTCTGTTTCTTCTGGCACGTCTAATGTGTTTGTTAGTAACCATTGATCCCAATGATCCTTCTTGAAAGTGTCGGTGTTTTTGGCAAAATTTTTCTTCTTGTAATTTACATATGAAGACATATCATAAAGACCCTCTTTTGCCTGCTCTCCGGCTTGTTTTTGGTCTTCCAGAAGTATGAATTTGACTGCATTTTCAAAGGTATCTGATATCACACCAATAGCACCACCACAATATCCCCATTCGTATGGTTCAAATATAAATAGTTTCAAATTTAATCCTCCTCTTGAAGCTCCGACTGGATTCGAACCAGTGAATAGTGGGTTTGCAAGCCACCGCCTTATTCCTCTCGGCCACGGAGCTATTTAGAAAATATCAACTACAGCACGTTCATACGTTTCTATATAAAATTCTGCTGGACAATTGGTACATTTATGCGTTTTTAGCACTACATATCTTCCGCTTTTTGTTTTGTATGCTTCTGTTTTTACAACTGCTGTTTCTAGTTGACATTTAGGACATGATAGTATAATTTCACCTTCACACATTATCAGACTCCTTGTTATATTTTTATTACAATCTTTACACTAGAGACGGACTCAAATGTAGGAGTAGCTGAGTGTGCAGCTTGGTACAGATCAAGTGCACTTATTTGCGTTTGGTATTTCTTTTCAAAGTCAAACAGCAGACTTTTAATTCGTTTTTGGAGCTCTGCTTTGTCAGCTTTCAATTCTGCTATTGATTTCTCAGACATTAAGCTCTCCTTTTTAAATATAAAATTCCATTTCACATTCGACGCATTTGGTGAGTTCAAGTGATATGTATTCACCCTCTTCTGTCTTATGACCTTCAGCCCTTATGCGCTTCGTGCCACTTTGACACTTTGGACATGTTATTTTTTTGTACGTATATGTGTAGTCTTTTTGCGCTTTTTCTTCCATCTTTCCTCCGACTTCTTCACTTGAGCATTGTGTTCTGCACACCGCTTTTCATACTGGACTTGTAGAAGTCTGTGTAATCTGAGATCTACCTCCGTATAGCTTACGTTGAATATGGTTGCGATTGTTCCAGCTGCACTTAGATCGCCACTAGGTAGCATTTCTCCCTGCATATAACTATGAAATTTATTGTCGCCCATTATTTTTGCAACTTTAGTAATTGCTTTGTCAAGGTTCATGTTAGATCCTTTCCAGCTGTTTCTTTAACTCAGCAACGATTTTCTTCTTATTGACACTTGCCCGTTTAAGTTTCCTTTCGAGATTTGCGTTATCATCCCGCAACTTTTTAACTTCTCTCTCCAACCTTTCTAATTTTCTAGTAGCTTCCTTGCTGTTCAACACTTTGGTAACTACCCGTGTTTCACATGCACTGCTACATTGACAATCACTTGGCATTTCGGACCTCCTTGACAACTTCATTTGCAAATAGTTTAATAACATTACATAAAGGATTAGGTATCTTATAATGAATATGACACCACCCTTTACAGAACCCGTACACAGAACAATCCTTACATGCTGGTCTTGTGCAGGCACTGCTGCGTTTGTACCCACTAAATACATCACCTATTTTATTGGGCGTCCCGATTAACGTTTGACATTTGTAAATGTCCCCATTGCAGGCTACCGAAAACATTTCGTTTCCTATCCTACAACCACTAAAACCTGACTTTACGCTACAATTATTGAAGGAGATCTGTGTAAAGTTATAATTGAATTCCTTCAGTATGGATATTACTTCAAGTAGCTTCTCTGAGAGTATCTCCCAGTGTGGTAATGATTCTTCAAAATAATCTGTTGTTAAGCACCATCCATATTTATTCATACCCATGAAAGCAGCTAACACGTCAAGATTATCTATGTTTTCTTCCGTAATTGTGGTCATTATCCACGGATCTCGCAGTCTTGTGAGCTTATCTGCTATGTTTTTGTCCAATACTTTAACTTTTCTACCATTGTCTACTGATATTGACACGCTTACTCTTTCATGTTCTGCGAACTTCCAAAATTTCTTCGGGACGTCAACAAGATTTGTAAGCACTTCAACTCTTGCACCGTGGTTTTTGAGCATGGTTTTAGCAAATGTATTCCATATATCAAAGACAAGCAACGGTTCTCCTCCTGCGAACCTAAGGTGTATATCGTCCGTATTCACCTTTAGTAATAGTTTATATAATGCTAAGTATACTTTGGACGGCATTACGGCATTTCCTCGTACATAACAATAATGACATCTTAAGTTGCACATATCCGTGGTGTGAATCCATGGTGAAACGAATTCCATTTTATCCACGATTAACCTCCCAGTGGTGAATTGTTTTGAATCCTTTTGTATCTTTTTTGTATATATAGGTATCAAATGATTTGAGATTGATTCGCTCATAGATATCCTTAGATACACCCTCGTTCAAGTCTAAAAACCACAACAATAATCGTCTCATAAACCAGCCGGTGTACCTTCCTTCACACCACAACACATCCCTTACTTCACCGTCGACATAGTCTTTATTAGATCCTCGCTTCATAGCTGCTTTACCATCCGGCCTTAAGTACATTTTAAAGTCATAAAGCCTAAGAGGTTCGCTCCGAGAGAAAGGTATCATCCAAGCTTTTGGTTGGTCGGACTTTAACATCCCATAGACGAAAAATTGCATTTCTAGCCCCCAATTCCCAATTTTATTTTTTACCGAAATTTTAACTTTTGACCATGATTATTCAATTTTAAAAGGCGGAAGTTTTCTATATTGTTTGCACATTTCTGCCATAGAGTTATAAACACGGTTTATATTCGATAATTTTACGGTAAACTGATTCCAATCCGTAATCGCTTCAGAAACATCTTTGTAAGCCTTACAGATCTCGCTATGTATACATGTTGGACAAGTTACTGTATCTGGCATTATTCCACCTCAGTCCATTCCCCGCTCTTGGGATTATACTTAGCACCGCAAATATAACAAGATTCAAAGACAAATGTGTGAAAATGGTCATCTTTGGTTTTGCAAGTTGTGCGTAAGCCTAGCTTTTTGGCAATTTCGGTACCATATTCTTCAGATTTTACCCATCTATCTTTTAAAGCAGCACAATCGTCACAAAGAACAGTTATCCAATTTCCACTTCTTCTTTCACCTGACTTACTACACATTTCGCAAGTTTTTGCAGATTGTCTATATGCTGCATGTATAAGCGTCCCAATCCGCTTAGATTTCGAAGACGGACGATTGGTGTATATAGTAAGCAAGCCAAATTTTGCTTTGCATTGGTGTATCTCAAGACCTTTAAATTCCGCTAGTTTAGACCATAGTGGGTCCATTACTTCAAACCAACCATTAGCACACTCGAATCCACGGCCCATAGGCATTTCTCTGGGACTTTTGAACCACCATTTAAATAAATCCGGGTATTTATCAGCCCAGTATTTTTCAATTCTTTTATCCATACCAGAGTACCACCTTTTTTATGTTTTTATATTCCGGCCAGGCTGCTCTAATCTTTTTCCAAGCTTCCTTCTTGTTCTTAGCCCGAACGAAATTCAGATATGGTGAGAACGTTAGTGAATAGTAGAATTTCTTCATTTATATCACCTTTACACCACATATTAAGCGATTTTTCCATTTCCGACTTGTGGCTAGATATCTTAGACCAAGTTGTACTTTACCATTACACTGGTATGCGCAAAGTGGGCATACTAATATTCTGTTGAACCATGTTACAAATCTTGATTTCTCGTCCATTATACCTCCGACAACTTCCTGCATTTCATTGGTCTTGGCACCTGGTTTTCTTTGTCGTACTTAAGATCGTAGGACAAATTCATTCGGCAAGTTGGGTGTCCACCATCATTGTCAAAGTTACCACATGTCACATGGTGCTTTGTTTCTGTTTGCCCGCCATAGCAGAAATCGGTATTCGGGACTTTGATTGGAAGTGAAACTGTTTTGAATAATTTAATTTTTTCTGACACGATATTTACCTCTCCTCTAACGTTAATCCCGCTTTTTCAATATCATCACGGAATATTGTAAGATTGCCACTTGTACCAAATTGAGCGATTATGATCTCCTCATCCTCGTCATAATAGGCTGGAACATCAACAATCAACGTAATGGCTGCACGTTTTTGCTCATCCTTTCTATTGCTTGTCTTCAGCCTAATTGTAAGATCTTTCCTTATTGCGAGTTTTGCTTCTTGTTCCATTTTGAAGCCTCCTTTTGTGTGGGCGGGGATGGATTCGAACCATCGAAGGCTCTGCCGGCAGATTTACAGTCTGCTGTGTTTGACCGCTTCACTACCCACCCATATTTTTATTTTGTTCTCCAATACATGAAGCCACATTTCTTAAAACTACACGGCTTAGCTTGCCATGCTCCATCATTCTTTCCAACGCTCATAAAGCACAAATGAGCTTTTGCCATAGCCGGCCCTGGCGATATAAATTTATAATAAGGACAGCCCGGTCTTAATTTGTTAAATGTTTTCCCATCCATCATTATTAACCCCTTATTCACCGCATTTATTACAAAATTTTCGTCTTTTCAACAACACCACTGTGGGTGTAATAAGACCTATTGCTTCCCAGCCCTCGTCGCCTAGATCGTCCAGTTTTCTTATTAACCGCTCAGTGTCAATAATACCACTTGGTGAAGATATTGGGACATTTAGTTCTTTGTACTCAAATTTCTTCATGATGTTCCTTTCGCATATCCGTTTGCTGCGTTGTGTCCGTTTACTTTAAAATTCGAAGGAGATATAACCTTCTTCGTTCTACCAAAACACGCTTCACACAGTGGCCAGATTTCCCCAGAGTTAATCTTTTCAATAAGTTTAACATCTGGTTTTACAAGTTTTTCGAATATGTGTCCACAGTGTACACACTTGAATTCATATATCGGCATTACTTTTCCTCCTCCTTAATTCGTTTCTTAAGCATTCTTTTAGTATCATAAATTACCACTTTCATGCTTAAGTTTGGTCTATAAAAACCCAAACTAATCAACATACAAAGGCCATCTATGATTTCAAGGAGTCCTCTGAACCACCTTAAAAAATAATAAATAAAGTCGGGTTTCATAATACTATACCTATTCTACTACTAATGTTACGATTCTCAATTTAAGGTCGGGATCTTTCTCTCTCTTATTCCTGACCGCTTCGCCGGCCTTTACGAGTTTGGTTCGCTCCTCATAGGTAACTCTTCTACCGTCTATTGTTTCATAATAACTACGCATGGTTTTCTTTTCAGCGATACCTTTAACTTTATATAAAGTAGCGTCTCCTACGTCTTCAACCCACGGTCGTGAACAGTATCTACCCTTTTTGTAAAATTCTTTGGTTGATCTTTTGAAAATGACGTATCTCGCTGGATCAGTTCTTTTCTCCGACATACCCATTGTTCTAGCACACGCTTTACATGTGATGGTTTCTGTATTATTTAACAAATGAGACTCTTTTACTTCGTACCTATCTTTATCTTTTTTGTAAGACCAACGTCGCTTACAGGCTACAAAGATTTTCTCGGTTTCGGGGACTTTACCACAGGAAACCAGCCTCCCTGTTATTGGGTCTGTTTTGTATCTAGTATGTCCACCCACCTTTTGTTTGTAGCCAGCATGAACAACTAGATCAGGACCGTATTGAATCCTAAATGGATAATCACACCGCATGCCACAATAATTCATCTTTTCACCTCATAATTGCGTTTATATATTATGAAGGACATGTTGGGATTTGTTTTTCCCTCGTCTCCGAAAGGCTTTAAATGTCCCTGTCTATAACTGTTAGCTCTACCACTATCCCATTTAACACTAATCACACCACTATTAGTTACTCTAGTGACGGTTCCAGGACATGCATGCCAACTTCCCCATGTCGGATTTGACAGAGAAGACTTGAATCCAGTGTAAGTAAGTATTACCCTATCTTCCTCCTCGTATATATAGTTACCATTCTTTGTTATTCGCATACGCAGTCTCCTTGGTGGGCCCGGCTGGATTCGAACCAACGTCCTTCCGGTTATGAGCCGGGGGCCTAACCGCTCGGCTTCGGGCCCATTAGTGAGTTGGACTACCACCTGTAAAAGTTCTTATTACACCATTCAGGCGTTCAACTTCTTTCTTCAAACGATCCACTTCTTTTTCTGCTGCTCTTCTTTTTCGTTGTTCTTTTTCTAGTTTCTTTCCAAGAGTATCCTTTGGCTCGTCTTTAGCATTAAATTTAAGCCAAGCTCTACCATCTTTTTTACTTCCGAAATGTGCCACTAGAAATTCTCCTCTTCTTCCAAGAAGCCAAAGCTGCTAGCGATTATTAAACCCGCTACTATTATTCCAATACAAATTATTACAATATATAACATATGGCTCCTTTAGAACTCGAAACTAATTTCAGCACCGGAGAAATTTGAAGTTAAGTCAGAGAAGGCAATCATTTTATAGGAATAACCAATCCTAACATTACCCAGTTTTATGCCTAGCCCGGCTTCAAAGCCAAGTTCTCCGTTGAACTCACTCGACCACACTGGATAAATACCAGCTATCCTGGAATACATGTGCTCTTTTTCAAAAGAAAAACCGAATACAACGTCCACAAAGTCTAAACTTGTGAAACTGCCAGGATATTTCCCATTTGCGTCCCTATTCCATTGCTCATAATTTGCAGCTATGAATGGTTCTAGTGAACCTTCATTTAACAATTTAGATTGAGCTCCAACTCTAAAACCATTGTGGAGAAGTTCTGGGTCTTCGTCAACCGCTTCTCCCATCATAAAGCCTTCTGCAGTGAAGGTAGCTTCATAACTAACAAACTGTTTAGAAACATCCACTCCAAGCAGAAAAAATGCCTTGTGCCCCTCACTTATATCCTTCTCGATCAACTCCATACCACCAATCTTGGTGTATGGTTTTACGTCGAACGCGAGGCAGTTTGATTTTAATAATAATGTTGCAAACAATATACCCATGAACATACT
>Ga0307376_10000999_pt1 | contig 32326 bp, 43 predicted proteins | sample TR2MG_FD_202536 | JGI IMG/M metagenome (GOLD analysis project Ga0307376, IMG submission 202536) | Soil microbial communities from Risofladan, Vaasa, Finland - TR-2 | ecosystem: Environmental > Terrestrial > Soil > Coastal area > Acid sulfate soil | place: Finland: Risofladan, Vaasa | collected...
TTATTTCATCTCCATAACAAGTTAATTCAACTTCTTCTTCAGTTGGCTTCTTTTTGTAGTCATCTGTAATAATTTTAATTGTGTCTAATACATCATCACTATAAGCCCCATCATTTTCTATTTCAGACATTTGTTCTTTTATTTTTACATCTAAAGCTTTTTTATACAGCTCTAACATATTGTTAGCGTGTTCATTCATTGCTTTTATAATTACATTTCTAAATTCCTCTCTTATAATATCATTTACAGGAATCCATTGTTTTAGCATTTGATCTATTTCTTTCATTTTGTTTTTGGTTTTAGTTAGTTATTTTTTTATTTCAAAGTGCATCCAATCATAGTTCTTTTCTACACCCAAAGAAACAAAGCCATTGTTATAAAATATATCAATCATTTGTTTGTACTCAGGTCTTGCAAACCTTGCTGTCTTAGATGTTTCTTTTAATTTGTTTCTAGCAGGGTCTAAATCAATAGCAATACCCCAACTATGTTTTGACCAAGCAGAGCCACCTCTCATCCTTCTGTAATTAAAACAACCACCATAAAGGTCAATGCCTAGCTCTTGTATTTGAGCAAGACCATAAGCATCTAAAAGCTGTTTAAATACTGATTCAATATTAGCTGCTATTAACTTATGGCATCTTATTCTATTTACTTCAACTTTTAAATCCCAAGCTAATTTCATAGGGTAAGGCAATATTACTGTTGCTAAATAACCTGCTCCTGTTTCGTTAGGGGCTCCATATTTTTTTATTGCTTGCGCTGTTGTTATCATATTATTTTTTTTATTTTTTATAAACCCATTAGGTCTTATTGATGGTGGGTAATAGCTCATTTTTTTATTAGTTTTTTTACTTTAAATACGATTCTTTTAAAAATCTTTATAATAAAATAAAATACAGAAACTACTCCAACTACTAATAAATATATTAGCCCTCCAATTAATCCTACAAAAAGTTCTTTAAAAATTTGAATTGCTATAGCTTGAATTTTTTTCATAATATTATGTTTTTATTTTGTTTTTTATTTATAAAATATTTTTTTTTTAAACTTAATTCTAATTCTTTATCTATTAAATTACTAGGCAATCCACCATTTTCAACATCTGCATACCTGTAATAGTTAGATACGATCATATAAGCCGTAAAATCTTTCTCAGCTAATTTATTTAAAGTGAATATTTTTTTTGAATAAGACAAGGATAGGTATCGTTTTTTTATTTCTTCAGCAGTTTCCATAAGCAAATATATAATAAATATAAATTGTTAGTTGTGTCGTTTTTTAATTAATACTCATTTTATTGTTAATATCTTTACTGTCTTAAGCTATCCCCTTTCATAAATACCACCTTACATAATCTTCTTATCCTATCGTATATCCTGTCGCCATACCTTTGCTTAATAGCGCTAGCATCTAAATTGGATGTTAATAATAGTAATTTCAAATCATCTTCTGCCTCAAATATAGCGTTCTCTACTGCATCTATTTTAGTGCCATAATCGTTTACTATCTCCTCAGTACCTATATCATCTATAACAATGAATGGAGTTTTATATTCAGTAACCTGATGAAGCTTCCTAGCAGTAATAGGCTTTAGTATTTTACCTTTCTTAGCGTTAAAGATTAAAGGTAATACTCCTGTAATTATTATAGACTTACCTCTACCACAGTTTCCTATCATAAACAATCCCTTACCCTCTGTATCTGATAGCCATTCTATAACACTATCATACTCAGGTAGATGCTTGTACTCTTTAATTGTTTTATCCACTAACATAAAAGCTTTAATGAATAATGCTTTGCACTCCTCTTTGCTTCCAAAAGAATATCTCTTGTAGTCCCTAACTTTAATGTGAGTTGCGTTCTTTAATGTTTCTTCTAGTGTTCTCATATTTTATGTAATTTTGAGCCGAATAAGAAAAGTAATCGGCTCATTTCTATTTAAAAATTAATTTTCGTTTTAGTTGAAGCCATATATTTAAAATTTATTATAATCTTTATTATCTAATTGTTTTCTCCCTGTCTTATCTTTAGGAGTGTTAGCCTCCCAAGTCCTCACACAGGCTCTCCAATCTTTCATTTTGTTTTTACCTACTTTCCATCCATTACTTTCGTAAAAGTTAAAAAACTTATCACTATCTACATTGCTTCCTCTGTCATTGCAATACTCTTTAACTTCTTCAATAGAAGGCTGTATAAAGCGTTTTATAATTGGCTTTGCATCAGGCTCTATATTTGTAATGTTTGTGTCTGATATATTGTAAACATCATAATCATCTATAATTTTTATAACCGACCTATGAGTAGGGGAGTTGTCATTTAAAACTCCATACTGAAACTTTATAAAACTAGGAATAAACCATTTATTGCCATTATCAAAAACTTTTATCTTGTGAGCAAAAACTCTACAAACATCATCTTTATTTATCTTTGAGTTTAACCTTACTGATGCTATTTCAAAATCAGCCTCCCATATTCCTGCGTGATTGCAGTCATCTAATATATAAAGCCAAAACAATTTATATTTTGGTTCTAACCCCCTGAAAAATCCTTTCTTCCATTTTTCAGAATCTGTCATTCTTTTTGCCATAATTATTTATTTTTATTTTGTTTTTTATTATGATAGTCTTGTAAATAGTTATTAACTATCTGTCTATGCTCTAAACTACCACTATATGTGTCTGAAATATCTTCTGCTTCTAATTCTCTAGCAATTTGATTTTGACTTTTTTCTGCTCTTTTTTCTACTAATAAATCGCTTTCGCAATCAGGACACCATCTGCACTCGTATTCATCATCAGTAAATTCGCTTTTAGCTAAGTCAGAATTACCACAATAGTAACAAGTTTCTTCGCCATCATCATTAAGCATTATCTCAGAACTTGCCGTTCCATAATCGCCATACCAATAGTTTTTATTTGAGCCCCTGAAATCTCCCCAACTATCTCCTGCCAAATCATTTTTATAATTAGATTTTTTACGGCTAGATTCCTGTTTGTATTCGTATTTACTGCAGCCTAACTCAGCCACCAACATACTTATCATATCAAGACAATTATTAGAATCATAAAACTCTACAATCTCCTCATCAGTATGTGGATTGTAATAGCCACAACTCATATTAGCAACGCATACGCCAATGCCATTTTCTGCTAACTGCCCAACATCTGTAATGCTGCCTGATTTTTCTGAGTAGCCATAATGTTTTAGTATAGGAGATATTCTTTTGCTAAATTTTTTACTATACAAATTACCAAATATATTGTTTATAAAATCAAAAGCCCCCCTTCTGTCTGCTTGAAAGCAATAACCTACATCTTTAAACCAATCCATATCAGCAGCAGAACTACCTATGCAGCCCCATTCTTCTGAATGAAAGAAAGCGCATTTTATATTACTGTTGCTCATTAGCATTTCTAGTGCTATTCATATGCCTACTTTATCATCTCCACCTACACCAACCTGAGTGCCTGTGTCTGAATTAAATGCAAACAAACAATTATTATCATCAAAAACTTTAAAGCTTGTATGTATTTTGTGGACTGTGTCTGTATGCGAAACAATACAGGGGTAAAATTTTGCGTTTCCTTTTGTAATGTATATATTATTTTCTTTAACAACAACTTTTGCTTCAGGTACATTTTTTTTGCAAAAATTGTAGATGTAATTTATCATATCATATTCATTGCCTGTTGTAGACTGAATAGATAATACATCCATTAGTAATTTTTTTCTATCTAAGAGTTGTTTATTCATAAGTGTTTATTTTTTTAGTTATTTAGTTGGTTAGTTAGAATATGAAAGGCATTGCTACCTCTCAAATTCTGAACAAAGATACGACATTTTTTTGGAACTACCAAATTATTTGGCAATTATTTTTATATTATTTAGAAGGGCAAGTCATCTTCATCTATACTTGCATTAGAAGTTACTGTATTAGGAGTTGTTGTTTTTGGCTCATAAGCATTTTCATAAGCGTAATGCGTAGCCCCTTTTTCAGAAACTTCTTTTCTTTGGGCTATAGTAATATTTACCCATCCTTTCTTTGAGATTTTTTGCAAATCATCTACTTTAAAACTTGCGTTAAATAAATCCCCATACTTAGTAGTAATTTTTTTAATACTACTTGCTACATAATTTTTTTCTGACATTTTTTTTGTTTTAATTATTAATTTTATTTTTGTATCTGTTTTTTTTATTTATCAAATCTAGCAATTTCTCCTCAAGAGATTCTATATTTCTTTCAATGTTTTTCATTTCGTGAGAGTAGTAACTATCATCTTCAATTAGTATTGATTCTATTTCTTCAAAATTGATCCTATAAGATTTTAATATCTTCATAAATATATCGTGCTGCTTTGAATTGTGTATAATTGTGGCGTGGGTTTTATTAAGAATCTTTCCTATCTTGTCATATTTTAATCCAAAAGTATTTCTAAGCAATCCACAATACATTCTTCTAGCATCTACAACTATATTTTTTCTACTTTTTGATTCTACTTTTTCCCAATCTAAATTATACCTTGAGCATATTTCGGATTTAATAACATTGTTTCTTTCTTTAGTTAGTTCTAATGTATATTTAAGCATTTTCATCTTTTTTAATTAACGCTTGAACTCCATTATACTCTCCCTCCCCATAAACTATAACTAAATCATCTTTTAAATCAATCTCTATAATGTCAATAATGTCTTTTACTTTAACATTTAAAAAATGTGCTAGTCTTTGCATTTGGTAATATCTAAGAAAGTATGGATGATCTAAATACTTTTCAATAGTAGAGCCTTTAATATTTAATATTCTACCAAATCTTTGTTTTGATATTCCTCTTATTCTTAATATTGCTTCAAGTTCATTTCTTGAAGTTCTTACTTTATCATAATCATTTTTCATTTTAATAATATTTTGGTTTTTTTACTATGTTTTTAATTAGTTTTTTAGGTACTAAAAAATTAACCTGTTTATCTGAATAAAACTTTTTAACTTCATTTCCTAGCAGTATTAATATTTCATCTTCAACAATTTCTCCTAAAAAGTTATTTCCATACCATACTGAATAATGAAAGGCTTTGCTGTGATTTTTATATATACTAATTGCTAAACATTCCATTTCTTCGCATTTGTTCATACTGCTTTCTTGGGTCGGTTTCAATTTCATTTTCTTTTATTTTTATAATAATTTCTTCTGCTTCTATTTTTGTTAAACGATTAAGAGAGTTCATAATATTTTCCTGTTCTCTTGATGGTATTCCTGTTTTGTGTAAGAGATTCTCAATGTGCCCTAGCTGCCACATTTCTGCTTCTTCAGCTTTTCCATCAAGAATCTCATCCATCCAATCATTCATTAGTCTACAATTTCATCTTGACCAAACATTCCTTGCTCGTAGAAACCTGAAATTTTAAGTACGACCCTTGACATAGCTCTCTTTTCTGCCATAGCGACAGGAAACTTTTTACCACCACCCATTAAGTTTATATCTGATGCCTCTCCAAAGCTCATCATATTTCTAACTTCGCTGTGTCCTTTCTTCATACTAGCAGTTGCTCTCATTACAACCCAATCTTTTTGCATAACCACAGGCTCATAAACTACAGTTATATTTTGCTTTGAAACAATTTTGTCTATACCTGTTCTAGTAATAATTACAAATCCTCTAGTATCTTTATAAACATCTTCTTTAACTAAGCCATTTTCTAAAAACAATCTTTTCATTGTTTCTTCTTTGGTTTCTTTTACTTCTACTGCTTGTTCAATTTTTTTCATTTTTAAATAATTTTGTTGGTTAATATTTTGTTTTTGTTTTTGTTCATATTGTTTATTTATTTCTTGATGATATTCTTCTTCTTCTTGATAATAATATTCTTCTTCAAAATCTATCATAGATTGAGCCATATCTGCTATATATTCTTCTTTTCATTGTCCCATAGCTAAGATTTTTTTAATGATTCTAAATACTCTTTATATATATTACATTGTAATCTGTAACTAGCAATATTAGTTGTTTTAGGAAGTCCATCTGTTTTTTTATATCTAGTCAATATTGTTATTGGCGTTGATTCTATATCATATCCTTTCTTTCTTAAAGAGTAAATAATGCTTGATAGCCTATAAGCTCCATACTCATTTATAGCTTCTTTTTGTGTTAAGTTTCTACCATTTTTTAAGTGCTGTAGAATATCACTTGTTTGTGATTTCATAGTTTTAGTTTTTTAGTTTATTATTTATTTACACTTAGACCTCCATTATCTCTACCTGCTTTATTATCTAGTTCTATACAGTTTTGTATCGCTTTACTTAGTGAATCATCTCCACTTGAAGAATTATAAAAATCTTCATTTTCCCACATATAATAAACCCATTGAATTGCTAGTTTGTGAGTATTAAAACAACATTCTCTATGTGTACCATAACTATCAGTCATTTCAGCATCATAACGACCATAAGGATATTTTAAAGGCATATCTTTTACTTCAGTTATACTATAGGTTCTACTTTTTAAGTCTTTCTTTTTTTTCATTTTGTTTTTGTTTGGTTAGTTATTTAGTTAATTGTTTGTTTAAAATTCGTGGCAAAGATACAACATTTTTTTAATATACCAAATTATTTAGCAAGTTTTTTTAAAAAAATATGTAAAAAGTTAATATATACTCTAGTAATAACTTTAACTTTAACCTTAGCTTTAGCCTTAGCTTTATCTTTATCCTTATCCTTAGAGGTATGCTATACCCTTAGCAAACGGTATAGTATAGGGTATAATATAAAGTGTAAAAAGTTAAAAGTAATGAGTTAGTCTTGCCACTTGACCACTTTCTTTTTCGTGAATAAATGCTTCACAGGCTTTTGGAGCACCACAAAACCCCTTTCTTGAGTGCCAACTATCTGCTGCTGATGGGCTTCTCATATATTCTACTGTTACTCCAATAAAATCTTTGGCATCTAGCCATTTGCGTTTTACTTTATGATGTATATGGTGTAAATACCAATATCTAAATTTAGCTTCACTCCACATTTTTGGTCTTTCTTGAGCCATTAAAAGAGGAAGGGTGTCCATTTTAGCCCCATCTCCGTGCTCTAATCCTATTAAATTATTACCATATTGATAATACTTTCTATGAGCAACACTAATGTCAAAGGTAATATCATCTGCATTTCTAAACCAAGATTTTAAAGTATGAGCTAAATGAAACCCACTCTGATAATCGTGATTACTCATTGAATGTAATACATCTACAGGAGCTTTTTTTCTAAGCATTTCTATAACCTTAACATAAATATTTAAAGCAATCTCATAATGCTCCCACCACTTACCATCAGTATCCTGATGAGTTCCTTTGGTGGTAGTATTATAAACATTATCAATATGTAGTACATCATTACCAATGCAAAATAGTATTCTATCTATATCAAATCCACTTGATTTTTCAATAAGTCCACTTACCCCTTCTAATACTCTATTAACAGCAATTTCACAATTATAACCCTCTCCTGTTTCTTTCTCATTAGAATATTTACCTATATGAATATCTGCAGGATTAATTACTAGCAAATGAGTTCCTTCTTTTCTTTTTATTGGATTGTATTTAGGAGAATATTCTGATATAAACTTATTAATATCGTTAAAAATATCCTGCTCATTTAATCCACAATCCTCTTTTGTAACTATAGAGAATCTATAATCTCCACTAGCAGATTGCCAATGCTTTACAGAAACCACATCTTTTTTATCTATACCTCTATCTAATAGATGTTGGCTTAATGCTGAATTATCATTAATATTAAGTAAGGTTTTTGCTCTGTATTGATAAATTAAATTAGCTTCTTCTGCAGAAAGCCTTAGCCTTTTTCCATTATTTTCCATACGCAAATTTATACAAAGAATATATTTATATAAAAAAAAAGTGAGAAGTTATTAACCTCTCACTCTTAACTAAAAACCATCTAACTATGAAACACTCAAAATTAGACAACAAAGGTAATCTTTTTTTTTTAAAAAACAATGTTTTTGTTTATTTTTTATTGATATCTGCTATTCCTTGACCAAGAATTAATGCCATTCCTGCGTAAAATATTTCTTGTGCAGTTTCTTCAGCAACTCCAAGATATGTAGCAATAAGTGGAATTAATATAGACCCAACAGCATACCAAAATTTCTTACTTGCAAAAACTTGTTTTATAACCCAATTTTTCATTTTTTTTTTTTAAATTAATAATAATGCCAAATTATATTTTGGCTTTTTTTTAAATCCGTGTCCAAATGTATAAAAGTTTTTCCAATTCCAATACGATTAAAGCCTACTTTTAAAGCAGCGTTTATAATTTTAAATCTTCCTGCTGTACCCACGACATTTATATCTGCTGCGTTACAAGGTATATTTGTATGTGCCGAACCTTTAACGCCTCCAATTTTTGCATTATGTTTAGGTGTTCTATAGCCTGAATTTATTTTAAATGGTATTCCTGCAAGTTCTCTAGCCTTATCTAATTTGTTTAAAAAAATTAAACACATATTATTTCCTGAACCAATTTCATCAGGGCTGTCAAATTCAGAAAGCTTAAAGTATTTTATATTCATATTTCTTAGCTTATCGTTATACATATTACCTACCCTGTCCTCTATATTGTTTTTTATATCCACTCTGCCCTTTTGAAGCATTTTTTGAATGAACTCCTGATCTTTTTTTTGTTACTTTTTTTGTAAATACCCTTATAGATGATTTAACTTTTGCCATTATTTTTAATATCTTTCTTATCTTCCTCTTTAAGGAGTATATACTTCTCCTCCTTCTACTCCCTCTACAGGAGTATATCCACCTTGAAATACTGCAAGATATTCTACATAAACTTCATTATTTCCTTTTCCTAAAGTTGTGTCTGCCTTAGCACTAATAGAAGTTATAGGTCTTAAAGTTGGCACACTAGAAGCTGAATTTTGTATATCTACCGTATTAGCCATTAAAATAGCACTTGTTCCTGCAGGTAAATATTGGTAAGTATATACAGCACTACCTGTAGACATTCTAATAGTAACTCCAATAGCTGAATCGGTGTTTGTAATTCTAAAATAAGAAAATGCAGAGCTAACGCCCTGTCCTGCAATATCAGGAAGTGAAGTATTGTAATTAAAAATACTTGTAAATGCCGTGCTAGTAATACACATCATTCTTTGGTCAGCTTTTCCATTCCCACCTATGTTTCTGATTATAGAATTTCCGTATGTTACTCCATTTATAATTATATTCTCATTGATAGAAATGCTAAGTGTAGATGAAACTATTGTGTTTGCCATAATTTTTTATATTTTAATTTTTTTTATGTTTTATAAATTTATAAATTGTGTAGAAGATGGCTAATAAAAGAGAAATAAATGTTAAAATTTCATTGCAATCACTTATACTCATACCTATTACCCCTGCATTTGCAAGCAAAACCTCCGTTGTATCTCTCATATTAGATTTCATTATTAATTTTAATCCTTCATTCTATAACCTGTAAGGTATACCTTTAAACTTATTGGTGCCGTACCACTTCCTGATAATGTTACATTTGCAGATATTTCATTATCATTTCCTAATTGATAATCAGATATAACTGCAGGAGTTGTAGCAGTATTAGAAGTTTTTTCTCCTGCAAGTATTGTTAAAGGGGTAGAGAGTATTGAAACTCCTGATTCTAATATAGATATTGTTGTTAATATACCCTTACTAGCAGCAGAAACACTTGCTTTAACATTGGTTAAGTAAAAATCATAAGGCATCCTAATGTTGTCTAAATCAACAAGAGTACTTATAGCACCATCTATCCTTAAAACAAATGTTTCTAGCTGATAACTCCAAGCTAAATTACCTGATTTATCAATTTGATTAAGTCCACTTGTCTTTCCTAAATAAGAATTATTATCTGCATTTTCATATCCTTTAGGAAAATGCCTATTACCATCTAGTAAAAATTTATGCTCGTTTGATGCCATATTATTTTATTTTAACTGTTACAGTTGCAATTACTATTTCCATACAAATATGGATTTCCACAATCATAACACCCTCTAACTCCTGAATAATTTGAATACATACTATCGTAAAAGATTATTCCGTGATTTTTATATGTGTTACTCATACTGTTAGGCTTATTAGATTCAAATGTAGGGTATAAACCTGCTTGATCAGATGAATTTAAAAAATCCATCATATCTTTTGCAAATATTTCAGCCTTTCTGTAAGTATCTTGCTTAAATGTATTGTAAGTGTCTTGACTTATTATTCTTGAAAATTCATCTATATTGTTTACAACCCCACTAGATGTTATATTACTCATAATATCATTAACCACTTCAAATCTAACAAACCAAGCCAAGCAATCTTCTAAATAATAAGTCATAAATATTAAATTATCAGCACTTAATGAGCTAGTATCGTGCTCAAGCTTTAGCTCTGCATAGAATTTTTCTCCCAATAAAGGGCGTATATGAGCTAATTCAGCCAAGATAATAGTATTCTCAGAAACTAAAACAGGGTCGGTGTTTTTATTGGTAAATGTTTTATCAATTACTTCTCCTGCATTTACTAATGGTATATATTGTCTAGTATTGCTCATTTCGTTTTGGTTGTTCTACTGTTATTTCTTTTGATTCATCTGCCTCTCCATCTCCATCTAAATCTTTTTGCGTAACTATAATTTCTCTATCTGCAATAAACATATCGCCATCTTCTAACATAGGCAAACCTTCATCTAGTAATGCTCTTTGCTCATTAATAGTGAGAACTTGTTTAATGTCTACATCATTAGAATATGAGATTGGTGGCTCATAATGGATTCTTAAATCTCTAGGGTCAAAACCCATTTCTTTATTAAGAACAGCTCTAATTCCATTTAATATTAAATCAGATGTATCTCTAATAACGGTTGTCATTACTAAATCGTAAGCTATTCTAATCTCACTTCCTGTATTATTCATTTTTCCTGAGCTTACAATACCTGAAAGTGATGGTTGCCATCTATGAGAAGTGATTATGTTTTGATCAGTTATTTGTTGTAATTCTAGCCAACTTCCATCTTGGTCATCTTTTAAAATCTGAACATTAGCAGGAGATGAATCTCCATTTTTTACTATAAATAATATTTTTCCATTATTTCCTTCTCCTACAAACTTTCTTTGTGCTTCTTTAACTAATTTTTGAGCTTCTTGCTCCCCCATATCTCCATTAATCTCTACTATTGCAGATGGTTGAAATCCGTTTAAGAATTTAGTATGATTCCATTTGCCTATTTCAAAATCAACGCAAATATGCTCTAGTGCTGCTACATAATCAGGCAATCCGTAAAACTGAAATGTAGGCTCGTAGTCCTTAAAATGAACTACAAACTTACTGTTAGCTACTCTAGGGTATATGGGTATTTTGCTTATCTTTTTATCTTGATTCCAATACTTGCACCAATCAGAATTTACATAAACCTCTTTTTTGTTTTTTGACACTCTAACTGTTGTAGCATCTAAATGATAAAGATTTACACCTCCATCATAAATAACGCACTCCATATAAGAATTTCCAAAAGTGTAATAATCATCAGACAATTTTTTAAATACATCTCTTAATGATTCTCCATCTGCATTTACATTTTCAATAAATTCTCTTAAAGAATCTGTTTTGCAAACAAATTTTGCTCCACTTGTAAATACTGTTTTTTGAGCTAAAACGCTTCTATGAGTAGAAGATTTGCGTTTTAATTCTGCTAAATATTGAGGAAATAAATTGTCATCTCCAAAAGGAACCCAATCGTTTGGTAAATCCCTTACATCTTTTACTTCTTTAATAGTTGGTGGAGTTGCTAAATTAAAAACACCAAACTCAAAAGTATTATTTTTCTTCTGAAGGCTGTTTGTTGATTGATTTGTCTTTACTGTTGCTGCCTTTAGTGTTGTTTTCCTCATTAGATTTATTAGATTTTTCAATTTTATCTACACAGTTAGAGCCTCCATCTATTTCTTCATAAATGTAAGCTAACTCCTCTTGTGTTGCACTACTCCAAATTACACGAAACTCATCTCTACCAACCCCAAAATAAGTAGCTCCATTAAGAAGTTCTTTTTTTGCTTTATATTCTGCCATTGCTATATATATTTTAATATGTGGCAAACTTACCACATTTTTTTGATTATTACAGTTGCACATTAAAAAGATATAAGCAGAGAGTGTTCGTAAAAAACACTCTCTACTTTATCTAATATTTACTAAAGTGATGTTGCTGTTATATCTCCTGTTTCAATAGACAATGCCCCTGAATATGTATAAGGTAATTCCCATTGTGTTGCACTTAATGTAACAGTTAATCCATTAGGGTCAGTTATTGCCATACCTGAACCTCCTTCTATTGTTTTTAAATTAGCATAGGTTTGGTTTCTTGTCCAAAATGTAGTTCCTTGTGATTGATTTGCAAAAAGATAACTAAATCCAACAATAACTCTTACGCCACTAAAAAACTCCACTATTGCTACAGGACAAGCATCTCCTAAATGCTGAAGTGCAGCTAATCTTTCTCCTGTAATATTAGGAACATAGAAATTTAGTCCTATCTCATATTTTGTAGCCCCACCTTCTTTCGTTCCATTAATTGTCATTGCAGCTTCGCCCTGTTTAGTTTCAAACCTAGCCCAAGGATTTGCTGCTGCAACTACAAAATTTGTTATAATTCCTGTAGTAGGAGCAGTAGCAGGTGTTACTCCTGTAACATTAGCTAAATCTGTAATGAAAATTTGTCTTATCCCCCCTACTGCATTTAAGTCAGCACAGGTGGTTAATAATCCTGATGTTATACTTGCCATTTTATTTTATGTATTAAAATTATTAAATTAAACTACTCCTAATGAAGCTCCTGTAACTAAAGAGTTCCATCCATATTGGAAGCCCATAGTAAATGCTGAACGAATATACATATTCTCACTAACCTCATCATAAATGATTTTTAATTCATTTTCAGGTCTTGAAACATCAGTGCCAATAAATAAATTACCTTTAGCTGAATAAATAACTCCATTTTTAGGAGAAGATGTCGTTTTACCTGTTTGTTTAAATGCTGTAGGTGTATTTGCACCTGTTCTTACACCAAGAGCTACATCCCATTCGTACATAGCTACTAATTCAATACCTCTATAATACAATTTAGCCTTTCCTTCTTGAGCCATTCCGTGCCCTCCATCAACTGAACCTGATACAGCTACTGCAGTTAATGCACTATACCAAGCGTTGTATATGTTTGGAGTTACAAACATTTTTTTATCTCTTGCATCTACTTGTTGTAATGCTGCAGGAGCTTGGTTAAATACTGCATCTAATAATGTAGTTACATCTGCAACAGAGATAACACCTCCTATTGTTCCGTAAGAAGCTGTAGCAGGAGCACCTGCTGGTAAAGCACCTACTACATAAGTCATAGCACCTACTGCACCTCCTCCTGTAAAAGCACCACCTGCTGACATTGTATCCCAAAGACCTGCACCCATTGATCCGTAAGAACAATCTAATCCTCCAGGTACTGTTGCTAAACCTGCCCACATATTTCTTACTAAGTCAGAAGCAATACCACCTCTTACTCTGTCTATGATAACTTGAGCTAATTGAGTTCCTGTTAAATCTGACATATTTACTCCATTTTTGTAAGACTCTACAATTACTTGGTCTTTAAATTCATCCCAACATTGAACTTGTTTAACTGATACATTTTCTGCTGTTATTGTTTTTTGAATTACAGTAAAACCTGCAGGGTTGCAGGTATTTGTTGTGCCACATCCTGTATGTAATGCTGTAATACTCGCAAGTTTAGGAGCCATTACAATGTTTTGTTTATATTTTACATTTGGGTAGATAGTATAATTTTTCATAACATCATCCGATTGAAAAACAGGCTCTAATAAAATTTTAGATGCGTAATTTCCAACATAAGTGCTACCCAATCCATCTAGTGCTACATTTGCCATTTTTTTATTTTTTTAATTATTAATTTTTTATTTTATTTGCTAAACTATTCCAAAAAGATACTTCAGAACTTTCTACTTTGTTTTCTGCTATTACTGCAGGGTCGCCATCAGTAGATATTTCAGTTCCCCTTGCATTTGCTTTTCCTAATAAAGCTGTAAGCCTTTCTATTTCTTGAGTTAAAGTTTCTTTTTCTCCCTCTAATTCAGTAATAGATGCTTCCATTTCAGCAGCCTCATTTTCAAATGCTGAAAATTTATTTAAAATTTCAACATCATCAATGATAGACACCTCAACTTCTGATTTTGATTCAACTCCTTCAGTAGATTTATCGCTTTTTACTGTAGCAATAATCTCATCTACCTTGCTGTTAAACCAATTTTTTAAATCCTCAGTCATTTTTTTACTTTTTATGTTAATACTTAATTTGGTTTTTATTTCTTCGTTTGTTATGTTTTTAAACTTAGAAATATCGTATTTGGCTGCTACTTTAATAGCATCCGAGATAGAATCTATAAAACCTAACTCATACGCCTCTTTTGCGTTTAACCAAGTTTCTTCATCCATCATTTGTTTTACCTTATCAAAAGGTAAATTTGTTTTTTTCATATATATATCAGCAATCTCTCCACTAATTTTCTCTAAAAGAGCTGCTGTTTTTCTCATTTCTTTTGCTTCGCCCATAGCTCCACCCCACGCATTATGAATCATAAACAAAGAATTTTCAGCCATAACTACTTTATCAGCAGCTAAAGCAATAACACTACCCATACTTGCAGCAATACCCTCTATGTATACTGTAGTTTCGGCAGTTCTTTTCTTTAGAATGTTATATATAGCCATTCCATCAAACACATCTCCACCTACACAATTTATATGTAAGCTTATAGGAGTATTTTTGTAAGCTTTGATTTCATCAATAAATCCTTGAGCATTAACTCCAAAAGTACCTATCTCATCAAAAATATAAACATCTACTATATCAGAAGATGTTTTTGAGTTTATATTGTACCAATTTTTATTCATAAATGCAAAAATGATTTTTAATTATAATATAATTACGAAATTTTTGGAAAAAACTTTAGTATGTAATATTGGCCTTAATATCTCCCTTTACTCTTTCTTTATAAACTATATTTTGAGCTTGTCTTTCTGATATGTCGTATTTTATAGATAAGTCCATAAAAGTATGAGTTCTATTTCCTTCATTAAATTTTAGCAAAGTATCAAAGTCATATATTAATAAATAATTTCTTAATCTTTTAGGCTCTACCACTCCCCTTTCTATTAAATGCCTAAGAATATCTACAAGAGTTGGCTCAAACCATCTTTTTGAAATTTCTTTTTCTGCTACTTTAATATACTCATAAGCTATTTCTGTACTATTTTTTCTTGCCATATATATATATATATTATTTTGTTATTTTTTCTTCTTCTAAAAAAGAGGCTACATTTTCAAAAAATTTAATTACAGATTGCCTACATCCTGTGCAGCTTTTTTGTTGTTTAACATTTGGAAAATGCTGATGCCACAAATCAAAAAAGAAATTTAATGCTTGATCATTATATAAATTGTTTAATTGCATTTCTTTTTTGTTTATTTTAGATAGCTCAATTATAGTTTCTTTTTTTTCTTCTGAGTAATTTTTAATAATTTCATTAAAATTCATATATATAAAAGTTGGTTATTATTCTTTCCATTTATTTAAAGGGCACTCTCCAAAGTATTCTTTTGTAAGGGTAGTTTTAGCATCTAAAAAACAAGTGCATTTCCCACATCTAGCTCCTTTTGTCCATTTTGGGTATTTTAAAAGCAAGAAGTTTCTGTAAAAATCGCATTTTTTACATACATCCATTCTTTCTTTTTTTATTTTTTTACTAACAAACATTTGTTTATATTTTAAATAGTTGATGATGCTTGTAATACTTTAACTTGGTTTTGGCTTTTAGATATATCTGCCTCAACAACATACACTTTTTGAGAACCATTACTTTTTCCTGCACCCATAGTAAACTTTTGTTGAGCAAAAGCAGGATTATTTAACATACCTCCATCAGCAAATTTAACTCCCCCTCCTGCAATATTCATATCTGATAATTGATTCCTAAACATTGCTGTGCTTCTTTTGTTTATTACAGCCTCCCCTCCTTCTAGTTCAACTAACCTGCCACCTGCAGAAAACATTTCCCCACCTTGTGCGTGTGATTTTCCCATAACCATACCACCATTTGCAAATTTTTTCCCCTGCTCAACTATGCCTCCCTTTTCCATAAACATTTTCATAATTTTACTTATTAAAAATATAGTAGCTGCAAAAGCTATTAAGTTGATTGGAAATGGTAAGTTTTTCCCACTTGAGAGTATACTTTTAGTAGCATCAACACCTAAACTCGCTCCTGTTGCTGCTGTATTAATGCCTGTTACTGTCGTATTAACCCCTGTTGCTGTTGTGTCTGCTATTGTAGCTGCTGTATTTGCTGTTGTAAGCGCTCCTTCAGTAGTTTTTAATGCTATGTCTGTTCCTGATATAATGTTGCCTTGAGCATCTACAATATTCTGAGCTCCTTTAGCTGCAGTTTGCTTTATAATTCCAAGAGTAATTAAATCTTGTTTTAGTTTTAAAACAGTATCTATTATAGATGCAGCCTTGCTTATTTCTATTCCTGCATTTTTTATATCGTTTAAAGATTCGTTATCTCCTGCTAATGATTGTAAAGCCCCACCAACACCACTCATTGCACTAACCGATTCTTCTAGCCTTTCCATTTGAGATTGATGAATCTTTATATTGTTTTCATCTATCTCATTAGCTATTGCCATAGTTTTTACTGCATCATTAGAAAGTAAAGCTCCTTTTTGCGTAAGGTACTCTCCTTCTAAAAATAAAAGTTTTTGATTGTGTTCTGCCTGAGTAATTAACCCTAAAGCTAACATCTTATTAAACTCTGTTTCAGCTGCTTTTTTCTGAATCTCTAATCTTTCTAGTTGCCCTTTTAACACAAGTTTATTTATGTCATCTTGATTCTGAGCAACTTGTGTTTTATTAGCTTCTAGTTCTGCTGTTTTATTTATCCTATCTCCATCTAAAAGTGATCTTTCATTTTCTAAAAATTTTTTCTTTGCCTCTAGCATTAATAAATTAAACCCTTCTTCTGAAGTAAGTCCATCTTTTGAAAAATCTTCTTTTAATGCTAATCTTTCTGCTAATGCCCTAACCTCAACTTCGTAGGACAATTTATTAATATTCAAACCTTTTTTTGCGACAAGCTCTTTAGTTTTAATTTCTTGTTCTGTTGCTTTTGTTAGTAGTTCAGATTTTTTCTTTGCAAATTCTTCATCATCACTTAATGCTTCAGATTGGTCTTTGTAAGATTGTGCTATAAGTTTAGATTTCTCTATCTCTCCATCTACTATTGATATTAAGCCATCACTCATTAATTTATTAACACGCTGTATACTCTCTTGTAGCTCTTTTTCTAATGGAGTAAAAATATCTATAGTATTTTCAGGAGTATAATCCGTTGTAGGTGTCACAGTACCACCTTCACTTTTCATTTGAGCTTTCGCTCCTTTTTCTACTAGCTCCTCTAAAGCTACTATAGCATCTGTAGATTCAGGAACTAGCTGTTGCATAGCTTGTAATTTAATTTGGCCTTCTTCTAAAGCATCTATAGCATCACCATATGCGTCCATTTCCTCCTGTCCAAAAAAACTTGTATTATCTCCGTCAAAATAATCCTCTTTAGCTGTTGCGAGGTCTGTTTTTAATTGTGCAACTTCTTTTCTTTGCTTTTCTAAAGCTATATTCTGTAATTTTTGGTCAACTTTAAGCCCTGAAAGTCTATCTGCAGCAGCCTTCCCCATAGCTATATCTAAAATTAATGTTTTATATGTTTCTAGTGATGTATTTAATTTATCTTGAGCAGTTTTTTGATTTCCTAATGCTATAGATTGAATATCTGTATTCCGAATCAATGTTTGTGTAGGATCAATAATATCTTTGTGTTTTTTTGCTAATTTTGTTAATATTCTTATCCTTTCTTTTTCTATTTCTATTGCAGTTTTTTCAGATTTTTCTAAATCTTTATATTTTTTTGTTAATTTTTCAGCACTTTCTATTTCTTTTTCGGCAGCCAACATACCTTGTTCCTCTACTCCTAGTAATATTGCTTTTTTGTCTATCAATGTTGATATAACTCTACCGTACTCATCCATTGCCCCTGCTACTTTTTCTGCTTCTGTTTGAAGGGTAGCAAAATGAGCAATAACTGACCCTAAACCAACTACAAGTGCTCCAATCCCTGTGCTAATTAGTGCAGCTCTTAAAGTTTTCATACTTGCAGCAAAAAGAACGGTTGATTTTGAAGCAAAAGTTAATGCCGTACCTGTAGCAGTAGTAGTTGTTGCAAAAAGAGCAGTTGCTTTTGTTGCAATAGCCTTATATAAAGCTAAAGTTTTTAATCCAACAACATAATATGCTATAGCTTTAGTAACTAATTTGATTTTTTCTATCAAATCCTTAAATCCATTACTGCCTTTTACCATAGCATTTAGCCAAACAGTCATTTCGTTTAAAGATTGCTTTATAGCTCCTCCAAAATTTTCCATTAATGATATACCTGCTTCTTGAGCTGCAGACTTAAATCTATCTGTAGCTCCCTTAACTGTATTTCCCATTATAAGAGCCATTTGTGCAGCCTCTCCACTAGCTTCTTCCATTCTATCTCTTAATTCTAAAATTGAATCTGATGAACTAAGCATATGCTCAAAGGTAGCAGCTTGTCGCACATCAACCACTTCCATAATATCAGCCATACTACCACCCTGAGCAACAAACATTTCCATAGCAGGAATTAATTGATCTAATCCGTGTATTGTGCCACCAAAAGCTTTAGTTAATTCAGATGAAGGGTTTTGCATTTTAAGTAAAATATTTCTTAAAGATGTACCTGCAATAGAAGCCTCAATACCTGCATCTGTAAGTTTAGACATAATAGCAGCAGTATCTTCAATAGAGAATCCTGCTGATTTTGAGATTGGTGCAACTTTAGTCATAGATGTTTGCCATTTCTCTATATCCATAGCAGATGCATTAAATGATACAGCCATTACATCTGTAACTCTACTTGCCTCTCCTGCATCTAATCCAAAACCTCTAACTGCAGAACCTGCTACTTCTGATGCTCTAGCTAAATCTGAGCCTGTAGCGATAGCCAAATCTATTGTTGGCTTAACAACATTTTGTATTTCTGCTACGCTAAATCCTAGCTTTGAATACTCTACCATTAATTGAGCTACTTGTGTAGTTGTAAAAGCAGTAGATTTACCTAATGCTCTAGCAGTTTCGTTTAATTTTTTAAATTCTTCATCTGTAGCCCCTGAAACGGCATAAACAGTAGCCATTGTATATTCAAACTTAGCAAATGTAGATATTAAACCACCAACAGTTTGTGATAACATTCTAAACCCTTGCATAACAGCCCCATAAATTGCTTGAGCTTTTACAAAAGAAGATGTCATACTTCCTGTTGCTTTATTTGCCTGTTGAGTAGTTTTAGTGTTTTGACTAATAGATTGATTAAGGCCTCTTAATGCTTTAGATTTTGCAGAAATAGCCTTAGCGTTATCTATATATCCTTTTTCTTGAGCTTTAGAAGTAAACTTACCTGTCTTTGCGTATTTTTCGTGTTCTTTTTGTTCGGCTCTAAGTTTTTTTAATTCTGATTTTAAATCAGCAACTTGCTTAATGTTTTTTATTTCTACTTGTATTGCTACTTTGCTATTTAATGACATATTTTTATTTTTAGCCTACCGTTATTCTTATTTCTTTACTTTTACCTGTTTTTTCTAAATTTGATTCAACTTGTTTTAATATACTTCTTTCTATTTCTGATTGAACTCCCATTCTAAGAACTGCATCAAAAGCAACCTCTATAAAAAAGTATCTTCTAGGAGCAACCTTCTCCCCTCCTTCTGTTAAATATTTTGAAGATAACATTGCTACTATTTTTTTAATTTGCCCTTTTTTAAAATCAAGCCCTTTGTCTTTAGCCCAATTTAAAATTGCATTAAAATCAACAGAAACTCCATTTTTATCTCCCTCATTTACAACTCTCATATAGCTAGTGTTATTCATAACATCTAAAACTAATTTACCTCTAACATAATGAATCCTAGTAAAAAACCCTTTTGCTAATTTGCCTGAAGCAATATGTTGCTGAAATTCAAGCTCTGATTTTAATTCTTTAATGTAAAAATTACCTGCTTCTCTTAATTTTGCTCTTATTATTTCATTTTCTTCCATTATAAATTAATTATTTTGAGGTTCTTCAAATGCAGGTTGAGGAGATGACAACACATCACAGTACTTACTTTTTTTATCAGTAATTCCTATAGGTAAATTAAAAATTTCAGATGTTGATATTGGATTTAAGTATTCAAAAATCATAGTGCAACACGCATACATAGTTTGACAGGCAACTCCACTCAATCTTCGTATACTTATAAAAACTGAATCGTTTTGATTAATAACTATAGACTTGTCATTAACTTTGGTGTTAGTATTTCCATCCATTAATAAAACTTTATTATTATCACTTGCTGAGGCAAAATCTTGATAGAATAATAATTTCATAGGTGTTGATGTACTAGCATCAAGAGTTGTAGATTTACTCCAAATACTAATTCTAAATGTTTCTTGGTTTACACAAGATCTTGTGGCAAAATTCACAAATCCATCTACACTTTTTAAATAACAATCAGATGGAGCAGTAAATATACTATATCTAACTGCCATATTATTATTATAATTTGTTGTTTCATTTAAAATAAAATTTGAATTTATATCATAAGCTTCAGCGTGATTTGTTTTTTTAACATAATCATTAGCTGTATTACTTTTTGGTAAAAAAGTCCAACGCTCATTTACTGCTATTTGAGTTGGAGCTTCTGTTACTGCATTAAATCCACAAATAGTTCCAAGACCACCTTCTAAAGCAATCCCACTATTAGTTATTTTTCTTCTATTCATTTTTTTATATCATTGTAGTCAGGCTTTCCACCCAACATTATTTACCCATATTGAATAGGGTCAACAGGAGCACTTCCATCTTCATTAATCGCTCCTCCACTATTTGTTCCTCCTGCTACATTATTTATCCATACCCCCTCTTGAGGCAATGAACTTCCTGTATCAGGTGCCCATTGATGAAGCTCTACTTGAGTTGGAATATTTAAGTGAGGTTGATAATCTATAACCTTTATAAGCCTGTAATAAACCCCATCAATATATACTAATTTTCTAAAATCTAAATTAATTATATCTGTAATTTTTAAATCTATATAACAAATTCTAGTTTTTGGATTATTTATTAAATTATCTATCATTGGCTGATAATACCTTTGGTACAGCCCCTTGCCTACTTGATTCCCAGCAATAGAATCTGTAGTAGCAGGATAAATCCAATCTGTAGCCCAATAATTCCCATAAGATAATCCAAATTGATCGGTAAAATTATATCTATCATTAAAAGAAGATGTACAAATACGAGCAGTACCATTTGCCTGATTGGTGTTGGGGGTTAAAGAGGTTATAGCCCAATTAGTAACAGGACTAGCTTGTACACATTGCTTAAAAAAGGGTCTAATGTTATTCGTTGTAGTATTTTCAGTCCAAAATCCCTGTATCATTGGTCCCCCTATCGCATCTCGTACAAATTTTCTATAAAATAACATTCTCGGTTGAAAATCATACCCTTGAGGTGGCTGTCCGTGTGGAGTAGTAGCCATTCTTGCTGTGTAAAAGTTTTTACTATTATTTAACAAATCCCCTACATAAGCGCTTTGCGTATCTACACTACCTGCAAAAAATGGATTTTCAAATATAGTTTCCCCTTTGGGATATGTATTTGGTAAATCTACTATTTTAGGGTAATTATCTCCTACTCCCTGAAAATAATTTTCTGACATACGCTTTACTCCTGCATCATTGTCATCTGTTTTGTATTTAAAGATAAGCCTTCTAGTAAACTCTGTTTGAAAAAAAGATAAAGTATCATCTTGTCCTCTATCTAATTTATTAGTCCAATCTATAGCATATTTTGGTGGTAAGTAAAATGATGTGTATGGTTCGCAATAAACAGTTTTTTCAGATTCAACTGTATTAAATTGCAAATTAAATGCGTGAGCAACTCCTTTTACAAAATCTAATTGTTTTTGGTCTGTAGGCAGTACATCTTTAAGGTTATATGTGCATCCCCAAGCAGGAATTTGTGGGTCTAATAATTTAATAGATAAATTCCCTGCCCTTGAAATAAAAGAATCACTATTATTCCCATATACAGACAAGCTTATATAGATGGTTAATTGAGTTGCATTATAATTTTTAATTTTTACAGTTGGGTATGCCTGAACATTAAATCTAATTTGCTCTCCTTTATTAAAATAACCTGTATAATTAAAGGCAGGAAAATTGCCTTTTAGTTCATAACTTGTATTAGCATTTTGTTCTGCTCCCATTTCAAAAGCAGAAATAGATAGTGGTGTTCTATTAACCCAAGTAGTAGTATTAGGATTTTTGCTTTCAAGACCTAACTCTCCCCTCCAAAGCACTTTTGAATAAGAATTATAGGAGGAACTACTTGTTCCCCCTACCCACGAATTTGAGGCAGCATATAGTGAATAAGATATATTAGAAAAGTTTATAGAATAAAACCCTGCTTCATCTATAGTCCAATAATTATAATCTTGACTTGCTGTTCCAAGTGTTGTTTTACTCATAAGTAAGCTTTGTTGAACTATAGAGTTGTTATTAACAATCACTCCACTTTGAGGTTGCCAATATCTTGACCCAATAAAAGCTACTGAACCACCTGTACTACAAGAAGATTGTTCAAGTCTAATTACTTGATGAATTGTTTGAAGGGCACTATATGTCGTTGTTACACTTGGTGCAGCAGCTCCTGCTGCTCCTGCAGCAACAACATAAGGAATAGTATTAGTATAATTACCAATAGTCATAAATTGTTCGGAAGGAGTACCTCCACAAGTATCATCTAAAAAATTACCAACAAACAAATTAGCCTGTTCTTTTTGAGTGTAATCATTAAAAAGAAAATTTGGCGTAGCATATAAAAGTTTTTTAAAATTATCACTTTCAATAAAATTAGAACTTAGTTTATACCCTATACTATTAAATATATAGTGCATCATTTTATAAATCCATATTTGAGGTCGCCAATCATTTACAGGGTTAATTAAATGAGTATCAGGTATGTATGTGTCAGATGTGTTAGGAGTAATAGGGTTTCCTGATGTATGGTCTATATAATCATTTTCGTATTTTGTTCTTTTTAGCTGAATAGCCCGACCTTCGTGTTCGCCTCCTGCATTTACCCCTCCATAAAAAGCAATAGGATATACTATTGGAGAAGTGTTTGCTGATGTTACTGAACCAACAATCGTTGTGGCTAAATTTGTTTTTTGCTCTGAATGGTCGCTATCCCAACTTCCTATAACAGCCTCTGCCGATAATTTTAAATTATCAGAATTTGGTAATCGCATATCGCTTAAATAAAGAGCTTCTAATGTCGTGCTCCACCCAAGATTATCTCCATAAAAAATACAGCTATAAAAGACAGGAACATCATTTATTCTTACCACATCTTGCAACTGAAATAATCCTGTTAAAGAAAACAAATTGTCTACTAAAATCCTGCAGGGTATTTTGGCGTACAATAAAGAATCAAATAATGTTGAATTTGCTATATTAAAATTTTTAAGAACTGTGTTGTTATTTGATGTAGCAGGTATTTGAAATGTTTTGCTATATGCACCTGTTCTTGCTTCTATATTTGAGGGGTCATTTACAGAAAAAGTAAGAGCTAATGGAAAATCATCACTTGTGGTAGCATCTAAAACTCCATACACATTACTCACTCCAAAAGGAACTTTATAAAGTTTTATCTCATCAAGTTCTATGGTTGTGCTTTGATTTGCATAAAAGCGTATTTTATCAGTATTAGAAGCCCCCTGAACCCATTGTTTGGTTACTTTTTTCCAATAAGGTGCATTCGTAGTAACAATAGTATTATCAACTAAAGTAACATTGCCTCCTGTTGGATCGTGGTTAGCCAAAAGCAAAGCACCTGTTAAATTATAATTTCTTACATAAAATTCTACTTGATATTTTTGACCTTCCATTAAATTAACAGGTTGATGAAAATAAGAACAATTACTTGTGCTTGTTTTTTTAATACTGCCTGATGAAATTACCCAAAGATTTCCACAACTACCTGATTGTAAATTTGTTACCCAATCGCTAGTAGTAGCAAAATCTGCATTACTAAGCATTTGATTAATGCCTGGTATATTTTTATTTAATTCTGTAAGCTCTATAGATATTGATTTTTGCATATATTAATTTCTTTGAGTTACTACTGAATGAGAATGTATGTATTCTAAAGTTATTGTAACGCTTCCTTTTTGTTCATCATAAGTATCTACTTCTTCGCTAGTAATTATAATTGGAATGTAATCAAAATTTGAAGGATGTCTACCATCTGACAACCAAGTGTTTTCTATGTTGCCAAGATCTCTATTTGGCAAATAATTTTCATAATAAGTACCTGGTTTTTGTTCTAACGCCCAAAATTCAGTCCAAACATTTGGAGAAGATATAATTTCTCTTAGCCATTCTGCGTTAGATGAATCTAACGGTAAAGATGTAACAGTACCTCCCTTAGTAGCATCTACACTTAAAACTTCTCTACCTCCTCTATAAACATCTCCCTCTCTCCAACTGTCATTATAATAAGTGTTTTTAGTAGCTTTATTATTTCCATTTGCACCACTTGCAAGTTGATGCCCATAGTGATATTGTTTTGGCGTAGAATAATAATCAGCCCTATTATACCCATAAGATGTCGCTGCTCTGTTAGGATGTTTTTTTAATATAATATTTTTAGATGCCGTATAAGATTTGGTATTATTTCCTTTAAAAACATAAGAATCTATCCCCCCACATTTATTAAGCCAATATATTTTTACATAAGGTGGGTGAGCACTATAGGGATGATAAAATCCTTTAGCTCTTACTGATGTGCTTGTTATAGTAGTTTTTAAATCAGTATAATAAACTCCTGCATAATAAGGCGAGGCAGTAGATGATGTTATAGGCTGAGGTGTTCTTAATTGCCTATCTCTATCTATTTTATACCATCTGTACTCGTGCATACTATCTTGAACACGCTGAGCAGCAGCACCTGCACTAGCTCCTGAAGGAATCTTAGTTATAGAAGTCAATCCAATGCTGTAATAAGCAGTTTCATCATTTATAAATAAAGCTTTTTGATTAGCAGTTGTTCCTGTATCAATCATATATCTAGTATAAGTAGTTCCATTATTTTCCCAAATATCTTGGATAGTAGATGATTCGTGTATTATATTTGCATTAATAAAAACAGGGCTTACATTTTGAGCACAATATCTAAACTGACTTCTATCCCATACTTCATAACCAACATCATATCCTGCTGTGCCTGTTATCTGAGTAATAGTTCTTTTAGGTCTTAGATTTTGATTCCAATCATACAGCCTTCCTGTTTTAAGAACATTTCCTGCAGCATCATAAGTTTTTACTTGCATAAAAAAAAGATGGCATAAATCTGTAATTTGCCCTGTAGTATAGCGTACAGTAGGAACAGGAGTAGGGTATGCAGGTGGAGTGTACCAAAGAGAATATTGATTTCCATAACCAGCAAACCAATACAAAACCTCGTTGTTATCCATTGGGCGAATATCTTTTGCTAACCTCATACCAACAGATGCAGCATTACCTGTAGAGAGTCCATTTGGAGCATTACTTGCGTATGAGCGAGCGTAGCTTTGAGATTGGCCCCAACCACTTTGAAGCAAAAATTGTCCTGTTGCACCTCCTCTATTACTATTAACATTTGACATCCCAAAATCAGGTGCGTGATTTATAATTGCATATGGACCATAACTATCCAATGGAGTGTTTGTAGTAGGTTGCACTATACCATTATTATCTATTATTTCAGCTCTATATTGCAATCTTATCCATCTATAACAACCATTTCTATTAACTATAAACATATTATGCCATACAGGACTGTTAAGGTTATCTTGTTTTTGAGGCTGCCCTGTAAGACCTCCATATTTATAATTACTAAAAGTCCCTTTTCCGTGTGGTAATAAGCAATAGCTAACTAAGTCTTTGCATATTTCACTAATATCTACAGTAAAGGTATGTCCATAAGGAATTTGAGCGTGTTGAGCCTCTAAATTTAAAGGGTCATTATCAAGCTTATTTGCTATATCTCTTGATTTTCTTACTGATGCCACTAAAGTCCAATCATTAGGAAAAGCATACTGTCCTTGTGGGTTTGCAGTAACATCATAATACTCATTACATTGATATATGTCAAAAATAACATTTACCACATCTCCTTTTTGAGTGCTTGTTACAAAATTACTAGCTAGAGGCTCATCTTGTTCAGTCATAGAGGCTTTAGTCCACAACACACTATGAATTAAAGGCGAATTTACGCTTTGAATAGCTGAATAGCTCCCTAAAAATTCATTTTGTCTATTAAGACTTGTATCACTTGTATTGTTAGGGTCTTTAAATATTGCTAATGTTCCATTATATGTCGCCATATCTTAATATATTTTATATTTATTGTTTAAATAATTACTTACTTTTTCTCTATCATTATTTGATAAATATTTATCGTAGATTATTAATTCTTGCCAATCCCCATCTAAATATCTAACATCTACTGCAGAGGGGGTAGGTATTCCCCCATCACTTTGCTGAGTGCATCCAATTCTAAATTTCTCACTTTCAAATGAGATATTAAGATTAAAAGCTGCATTAGTATTAGATAAACTACTTGTAGATGTTGCAGATTTATAATTTAAGTATATCAAATTGCCTTGTTTTCTTAAACATCCTATATGGTATTTATCAACTGCATTTTCTGCTGACTGTGTAGCTAGTATTGTAGTTCCATCACTTACAGAAACTTTGTAATTTCCTGTAGCATTTGTTCCCATTTCTATATAAGAACCATTTGCTAGATTAAAATATCCAAATACGGCATTACTTACTGCTTTTATCTTGCTCACTTCAAATATAGTAAATCCTTGAGTAGTAGTGCTAGTAGTAGTAAAATTATTAACTGAAACTAAAGAGTTTGTTGTAAAGGTTGTCATTGCTTTATTTGAAAGACCTCCATAACTATATCGTAATGGTTGAGCTGAGGCAACTGATTGTGATAATCCATTTGAATTACCTGAACTATCCCCAATAGTATTTATTTTTTTAGTTGGTATACTAAACAAAACATTGCTATCTGCCCTTAGCCATGCTTTTAGATCAGCACCTGAGATTTCAGGTGGATAGGCAGATACAGGATTAAAACACATACTCATAACTCTCCAAGTAAAAGTCATTTTAATTTGTAATAATTGATCATTAGCAGCTTCTTTAATTCTTTCTAAAGATAAACTAGAATCTTCTAAAAAAGCAACAACAGGAGTTGGATTATAATTTGTTGGATTAGCCTGATAATGTTTTAAAAACATATCTAACCACTCCATTCCTAAATCCTGTAAATTTTGCCATCTTTCTTCTATACTTTCGTTTGATTGCTCTGTTCTATTATATAAATTTGAAAAGTAAACTTCAAAAGTGTAATTTTCCCATCCATTCTGTGAAAAAATTTCAGGAAATACGGATGTTGGTGGAGTTATAAGTAAAGAAGGATATTGAGTATTATGATTATCATTAAACTCCTCAGTATAGCCAAAGGACTTAGTTCCGTAAGTCCATTTACTTTTCATTGCTGTTACTATTTCTACTAATTTTATTGACATAATTTACATTACTTTATTTGGATTAGCTATTTTCTCACTAACTTTTGATTCATATTCATTTTTAGCAGTTATATAACTTAAATAAGTTAAAACTTTATACAAATTAGTATCTTGAACACTCTCTATTTGATTTTTTCCATCCATTTTAAAAACACCTTTTTCTGCTAAAACATAAAGACTGTTTAACCACCCAAAAGGCTTTATATAAGTGTTATAAAGTCCCATTGTTTTTACTGCCCCAAGCCCTTGAGATTTTTCTCCGAATACATATTGAAAAGATTTAATAATTGTTTGTTTCGTTTGGTCAAAAAAAAACTGAACTCAAATACTTTGTCCATTGTCAATTTTTTAAATTTTTCAGATTTTTCCTCTACTAAATCTTCATCATATTTTTCTCCTGCCCTCCTGCATAAGATTGCCATTTGCTGAGGTAATACATCAAATCTTCCATTTTTCATACTTTCAATACTCATATCAAGTTGAGTAGCCTCAATAAAATCCCCATAAGTATTTTTTCTTAAATTTTCTGAAGGATAGTAGTATGTTTCTCCTTCAAAATCAAAAGACCTATGCCCTTTAGGCTCGTATTCTTTTGTTAATATTCCTACAAGACCTACAACTTCTGCAATTTTATCAGCATCCACTAAATACATATGTTCTTTTTTTAAACCTGACATATAGCAAAATAAATCACTATTTAAACGAACATTATCCATAATTTTAACATTACCCATTATTTCATCTATTGTCGGATCATCTTTATATCTTTCTAAAATAGAATTTTCTTTAAGCTGTGCCTTTTCTTGATGGCTATGTATAACATTAGAGATACCTGCATAGTATTCTAATGTCATATCACTCCAATCTGTAGGCACATCAAAATCTACTGAATCATCTCCCTGCTTTAAGCTAATTGTTAGGCTCATATTTATGTTCTTTAAAGGTTAATATTTCTGCTTGTATTTTTTCTTTTAATTGTATATCTTCTAGTATATCTGTAGTTTCTCCAATAAAATCAACAGTCATATTAAATAATTTATCACTTAATTTATCTATTAATTTTGCATTTTGTTTATTTTTAATTCCTGACAAAAATCCAATAGTAGCGTAAAGCATTAAATTTGGTGTCATATACGCCCACTCTGTTCTTTTATTTTCCCCTTTAGATAATTTATTAAAGGCATTAGTGTAGTTTATTATATTTTCAAGAATTTCATTAAAATCCAAGAATTTATTAACCTCATCATCTTCTGTGGCTTCATAAACAGCTCCCTGTATAGATTTTATATATCTAACAAGCATATCTTCGTGTTGTTTGTTTAGGCTACTTAGGTTCATTAAAAAATTCTTAATTTTTCGCAATTATATAGTTTTTTTTTATATTACACTAGAAATTTATGGAAATCAAGAAAAATAAATAATCTTGCTCCCACTCCACATATTTTTATTTATTGCCATTACTAAACAATCTACCATATCATCATTTTTTCCTGAAGGAAATTTAACTAACTGCTGAACAAACTCCTCGTTCCATTTTCCTTCAAGTAAACTTACTCTGCCTGATTCTAAAGATGCTGATATATCTTGAACTCTAGCTACTTTATCTTTAGATGGTGGTTTATCCTCTCTTACATTTAACCCTGTTTCTTTTTGTAATGTCTGTACGATTGACTTCCCTGATGCTTTTGGCTCTACATAAATTCTACTTCTGTTATTATAGCCATTTTTTTGCACCCATTGTGGAATAAATTTAATCAAATCAGGAAAATCTTTATAAACATTTATACAATCTATTATTTGCCATCTATTATCTTGAAATGTGTACGCTAATAAAGCTGAAGGGTCATTTTTTTCATCTGAAGTATAGGCAGGGTCTATAACAAAATCAACTACCGTTTCTTTTCCTATCTCTATTGCCTTGTATTTATCTATTTTAAGCCACTCGGCTCTTATCATTCCTGAATTTAAAGGAGTTGGAGTTTGCATAAGCTGCCCTGCATATCCATAGCTACCTAAAGCTTGTTTATAATCATCTAAAATATCTTTATTAAATCTTTCAGACCAAAACAATCCATTTTTATCGTAATTTTCTATTAATTTTTTAGGTTTTACATCATCAGACAGCTCTGCAGGTATGCAAATATGTTTGTATTTTGTTCTGCTTGTATTCCCATACAATAAAAATCCACTTAAATCATTATCGTGTATTCTTTGCATAATAATTATTCTTACTCCTGTTAAAGGATTATTTAACCTAGAATAAAATGTTGTTCTATACCATTCATTAGCATTTTCTCTTTCTATTTCTGATGCTGCGTGTTGAGGAGATACAGGGTCATCAACAATTAAAAAATCTCCTCCTTGCCCTGTTACTGTTCCCCCAACTGATGTTGCTCTCCTTACTCCTAAGAAATTATTTTCGTATCTTGATTTTAAATTTTGATCTTTTTTAATATGAAAAATATCCCCCCATCTTTCTATAAACCAATCTGAAGTTATTATATCTCTGCTTCTTGTAGAATGTTCTATAGATAAATCTGCAGAATAAGATGCTGTTATAAATCTAAATTTAGGATTTTTTATCCAAGCCCATACAGGAAACATAACAGTAACAAGCAAAGATTTAGTAGACCTAAAGGGGATATTAATTATTAAGTCTTTTGTTTTTGGTTTATTGGCTATTATTCTTTCTGCTTCTTCTTGAAGAATATCACATAAATATTTATGATGCCAATTAGTAGAAAGCTCAATACTAGGCTCGGCAATATGCCACGCTTTTTTAAAAAACTCATAAAATGATAATTCACATAACTTTTTTTCTAATGCAAATTTTAAAGCATTATCAGTTGTTGAGGTCATCAAGTCTTGCTCTTAATTCTTCAATGCTAACATCATCATTAATCTCAATCTTAACTTTTTTAGTTGTATTATCGTTTATTTCAGAAGATGATAATTTTGGAACTGTATAGTTAAGCAATTTTGAAACTGCATTTATATAAGCTTCAGGATTCTGTTCAAATAATTTATCTAACGCCATTCTTATTTTTGTAGAATGACCTTCTAACGCCCAAGTCAAAGCATTTCTGCTAATTTTAGTTACGCTAGTAGTATTTTTATCTAAAGAACCTACAGGTCTGCCTCCTTTGTTGTTTTTTGTAGTTAAATATTTATCTGCAGATTGTCTGTATGGGTTTAGATTATCAATTTCATTATCATTCATTATTTTACAGTTTTTATAGCATTAGTTAATTTATTTATATATTCATCTAACTCATCATCTAAAAGAGATACTGTTAATTCTGAATATTTTTTAATTTCTTGATGCTTTCCTATCTCTAATTCTTCTGTTTCTTCTTCTATTTCTTCTTCTTTTTTCTTTACATCATAAGTAAATAAAATGTTCATTTTTTCTCCTTCTTCACTTCCCTCAACCTCTACCATTAACTCTCCTTCTGTATGCAACATTTCCATTTGTTCTTCTGAGAAATGTAATGTATAATCTACAGGCGTTTCACTATAAGTTTTTTCAGGTTTTATAGTTTCTTCTAAGAAATTTTCCTGATTGGCAAGTTGGCAATCTTCAAGAGTTAGATATTGACACTCTCCATCTACTCCCCATTTATATTTTCCATCTTCACATTGTTCGCACGGCATATTTTTATATTTTTTAATTTTTTTTTATTTTAAGATTGTTCACAATCTCTATACAATATTACTGCTCCCCCTCTAATTGATACATCATAAAAATTTCCCATAATCGTAACACCTGCATCAATATGAGTGTTTGTGATTGAAGCTAATTGAATTTTACTAATATTTGTAGCAAGTAAAAATTTGTCAAATGTAGCCCTAACTAAAACAACAATTTTATATACATTTGAATAATCTTTACAATTTGGCATTTCAGGTTGTGATTGAGGATCATCAGCTCTCCATCTCGTAGTTCCTCCTGGAACAGCTGATAGTATTATAGTTTGACAACCACACTTTCCTTGTTCTCCATAAGCTAAATCAGCAGTTATTGCAGGAGAACTGTTAGATGTTAATGTAGTAGGTGGATGATACATAATTGTTTATTTTTACAAATAAAACAATTTTATTTAAACATTATAAGAAATTATAAGAAATTTTATTAACTTATCTTTATTCATATCTTTATCTTTATCCTTAGAGGTATAACATACCCTATTATATACTCTAGCGTATACTCTATTTAAAATATGAAATTGAATTATTATTTTTTTGAAAATTTTTTTTCTCAAAGTTGCTTAAAAGTTAATTTTTTTTTACATACCTTCGTAACTTATAGAATACGCTGTTGCTCATATCGCAACTAGCATATTTTACCTTCTTAAAATGTTTGAAATGTTAAAATACTTAAACAGTAAGCTTACCTTTAAAATTGGTAGGAAGATAACTATTAAGATTTTCCCCCCAACAATAAAAATAAATCTGTA
>Ga0307376_10001000_pt1 | contig 32291 bp, 20 predicted proteins | sample TR2MG_FD_202536 | JGI IMG/M metagenome (GOLD analysis project Ga0307376, IMG submission 202536) | Soil microbial communities from Risofladan, Vaasa, Finland - TR-2 | ecosystem: Environmental > Terrestrial > Soil > Coastal area > Acid sulfate soil | place: Finland: Risofladan, Vaasa | collected...
GGTCTGCACTGGCCTGGAACGAGGGCTCGAATGCAAACTGACCCTGGTCTGTGCTCCGGCCGGCTACGGCAAGACCTCGGCCCTGGTGGACTTTGCCCGGCACAGCCCGCTGCCCGTCTGTTGGTACACCGGCGACGAGCACGACCGGGACCTGGTAACGTTCGTCGAGTACCTGGTGGGGGCCATCGGCGAGCGCTTCCCGGGCTTTGGTGCGCGCACGCGAGCGGCGTCGGGCTCTCTGCTGGGCGATGCGGAGCACACTACCCACTTTTTCCACGACCCGTCCGACGTCATTGGGGAGTTTGTCAACGAGATCGTCGAGATTGACTCCCCCTTCGTCGTCGTGGTGGACAACTATGATGCGTTGGATGGCGCTTTCGGGATTCGCACGTTCGTCAGCCGCCTGCTCGAAGTCATGCCCTTCAACTGCCACCTGATGCTGGGTAGCCGCGTGTTGGCCAGCGTTCCGATCACCCACCTGGTTGCCAAGCGCCAACTCGCCGGTTTGAGCGACGGAGACCTGCGTTTCAGCCCTCAGGAAATTCAGGCCTTGCTGTGCCTCTCGCACGTCCCGGTAACAGAGAGCCAGGCGGAGGCGTTGGCCGCCAACGCCGAAGGGTGGATCACGGGGGTCCTGCTGTTGGCCGACCTGCTCCGCGAGGGAGCGAGGGCCATCCTGCTCGACGCGGAGAGGGCCATAACCGAGGCGCACGAAAGCGCGTACGAATACCTGGCCAGGGAGGTCTTGAGCCTGCAGCCACCCGACGTCCAGGATTTTCTGCGCACGTCGGCCGTACTGGAAGAGATGTCGCTGCCGCTGTGCCGCGAGGTGCTCCAGATCGAGCAGCCGCAAGCGCTGCTGGCGGAGGTCAGGCGACGCAGCCTGTTCGTCACGGAGTTTGGAAGTGGGGCGGCGGCCACCTATCGCTACCATAACCTGTTCCGCGATTTTCTACACCAGCAGTTACGCCAGCACGACCCGGCCCGCTACACCGAACTCCACCGGCGCGCGGCTCACCTGTTCGAACGGGAGTCGGATGCAAGGAATGTACTCGTTCCCCCCATCCGCGACGTCGAAGGGGCAGTGTATCACTACCTGGCTGCCGAAGCCTATCCCGCGGCCACGACGCTGATGGAGCGGGTGGCCATGGAATGGTTCACGCGCGGGCGGGTCGAGACACTGCTCGGATGGGCGGAGGCTCTGCCTGAAGAGGCCAGGGCCCAGGCTCCGCGCTTGTCGCTGTACCAGAGCCGGGCGCTCACCGACCGGTACGACTACGAACGGGCACAGCAAGCCCTGGCCCACGCTGAAGCCGGGTTCATGGCCCAGAAGGGCCTGGCGGATGTACCCACCCGCGCCCACATGGCCAGGGTGCACAACCAGCGGGCGCGGCTGAGTTTCCTGGCCGGCCGCTACGAAGACGCCATCGCCCAGGCGCAGCGAGCACTGGAAGGGCTGGCCCCGGACGAGACCCTGGAACGGGCACAAGCGCAGCGTCACGTCGGCCGGGCCTACGTGGGCATGGGGCGCCTCGCCGAAGGGGTCGTCGAACTACGGGCAGCACTGGCGCTGTTCCGGCAGGTCGGCAGCCTGTACGACGTGGCCAACCTGCTGCAAGACTTGACCGTGGTATTGACGGCCCAGGGGCGCTTCGACGAAGCGGCCGCCTGTGTGAACGAGGCACTGGCCATCGGGCGACGGCTGGGAGCACCTGCGTTGCTGGCCGGGGTGTTGAACGACGCCGGTTGCCTCTACTATGCGCGGGGAGAGTACCGGGAAGCGCTGGACCTGTACGAAGAAGGGCTGGCCGCCGCGCAACGTGGGAACGCCCGGCGGCTGGAGGCCTACATCCTGGTCGGCATGGCCGACCTCTACCGGGACGTGGGAGCCTACGAGCGGGCGGCCCCGCTGTACGAGGCCGGCTGGCAGATGGTCCACGAAAGCGAGCCGGGCCTGGCGGTCTACGTCCTGGCCGCGCAGGCGCGTATGGCCCGCTGGAAGGGGGACCACACCCGGGCATTGTCCCTGTTGGCGCAGGCCCACCAGTTGGCGCGGGACAAGGGTCTGGAGTTCGAAGAGCGCGGACTGCTGCCCATGGACGAGGGCATCGTCCTGGTCGAGAGCGTCACCTTCCCGAAAGAACCGGACCTTTCGGGAAGGGGCGGGGAAATCGCAGCCGGCCTCCGCCTGCTCCGCGACGCGGCACACTTCCTGGAGCAGCGGCAGGCCAGGCGAGAGTTGGCCCGCGCCTGTTTCCTGCTCGCCAAGGCGCACCTGTTGATAGGCGACCAAGCCCGAGCGTTGGAGGAGTTGCGCCGGGCGCTGGGCCTGGCTGGGAAAATCGGCACACACCAGTTCGCGATCGCGGAGGGCCAGCACGCCGAGCCACTCCTGAGGCTGGGGGTGGCTGCGGGCATCCCAGGCTGCCGCGAGGTGGTCGAGGGAGTACAGCGGCTGAAAACCTTCAAGGAGGCGCAGGGGCCAACAGCGATCCAGGAAGCGGAAGAGGGGACCAGCGGGCGGATAGAGATCTATGCCTTCGGAGAGGGGCGGGTGGTGCGCGACGGCCACCCGGTCTCTCTGGCCGAATGGCACACCGCACAGGCCCGGGAGTTGTTCTTCTACGTCCTCCTGCACGGTCCCCTGGAGCGGGACGCCATCGGCCTGGTGTTCTGGCCCGACGCCTCCTCGAAAAAGATGGTGGACAGTTTCCATACCGCCCTCTACCGCATCCGCCGGGCCGCCGGGGCGAACGCGATCGTGACGGAGGGAGGGCAATATGGGCTGGGCGACGTGGACTATTGGTTCGACGTGCGCGAGTTCGAGGCATTGATCGAACGGGCGCGGCTCTTGCCCCCCCGCGACGTGCAGGCCGAGAACCTGTGGCAACGGGCGGTGGCGCTCTACCGGGGGGACTTGCTGCCTGAGGTAGAGCGAGTGTGGTGCGTGCCGAAACGAGAAACGCTGCGAGACATGGTCATCGAGGCCCTGATCGGGATCGGGCAACATCACGCAGCGCGCAGAGATTTCGAGCAAGCGGTTGGCTGGTACAGGCACGCTCTGCAACTGGACGAATTGCGCGAGGACCTCCACCGCCACGTGATGCACTGCTACGCCGAGGCCGGACGGCGGGCGGAGGCTCTGGCCCAGTACCGCCGTTGCCAGGAGATCCTCGAACGGGAGTTGAGCATCGAACCGTCGCCCGAGACCCAGGCGCTGGTTAAGCACATCGCCGGGAAGAAACCGGGCTGAAATTCCCGCCAGACCCGCGCAGAGTCACCACTACCGACCCAAAGAGGCTGCCGCCGTGCAGCCTCTTTCGTTTCTACGCCCGTTCAGAGGTTCGTTCAGAGGGTTGTGGTATCCTGATTGTGGATTCGAACCAGGGCCAAGGAGGATTCGATGGACAACAAGGGCGGGAAGATGGCGTTGATGCTGACGGCCGCGGTGCTGCTCGTGGTTCTGGCCGTCGGTGCAGTAGCACCCAATGGCGCTGGCATGGTGCAGGTTGAGGATGGGCTGCACGGCCTATGGGCGGACCCGCATGCCGGCGGTGGTAGCGACGGGGGGTAGATGATGCCCACACGCACAATGGACGAGTTGATGTGGACGGCTCTCACCAACACGACCTTTCGCGAGCGCTTGCTGAACGGCCAGCGCCGCGAGGTACTGGCTACGGTAAACCTCACGGAGGCGGAGCGACGGGCAGTGCTGGCAGTGAAAGCCGAGACGCTGGAGACTTTCGCCAAGGCGCTCTGCCAGGTGGGACCATCAGGAGTCTAAACCAACGGTAGCGACATCGGTGAAGAACAACAGGGCCTGTGAAACACAGCAGAACACGACGCTCGCCTGGCCACGCTTGTACCCATCCGCACGGGTGTACTCATCCGCACAGGCGTACTCGTCCGCACGGATGTACTCGTCCGCATTACCACCTGCCGTTCCTGGAGAAAGACGGGTCTCGAAGAGCGGCAGGGCTACATCCCTGACCCAGACGGATGAACTCATCCGCACCCTATTCTCCCTGGAAGAGCCCTGGCGGAGCAGGTTCCTGGACCTGGTGGCCAACCTGGCGACGAACTCGACCTGGGATGGGCGACCGCCGACGCGGGAAGAGGTGACGGCCTGGCTGAGCGCTGACCTGGACCTGTGCCGGGAAGTCAAACTGCTCCTGGACGCCTGGTTGAGGCCAAAGCCGGCTGGAAGCCAGGACCCTAATATGCCCCATTCCCCCACAGGACCTGGGGAGCCGTGCGCAGCAGGATCTTGAAATCGAGCCACAGCGACCAGTTCTCGATGTAGTAGAGGTCCAGCAGTACCATCTCGTCGAAACTGAGCAGGCTGCGGCCGCTGACCTGCCACATGCCGGTCAACCCTGGGCGCACCTCCAGCCGTTTCTTGTGCCATTCCAGGTACAGGGCCACCTCGTCCGGGAGAGGTGGACGCGGACCGATCAGGCTCATTTCTCCGCGTAACACGTTCCACAGTTGCGGCAGTTCGTCGAGGCTGGCACGCCGCAGCAGGCGGCCCATGCGCGTCAGGCGTGGGTCGTTGTGGATCTTGAATATCGGCCCATCCGTCTGGTCCAGGTGCCGTACCCGCTCCAACTCCGCCTCGGCCCCCTGGCGCATCGAGCGAAACTTGTGCATCACGAACGGCTTCCCACCTGCTCCTATCCGGGTCTGATGGAAGAAGACCGGGCCGGGCGAGTCCAGCCGGATGCCAAGGCCGATCAGCGCAATCAGCGGCGCGCCCACCACCAGCCCCACCGCCGCCCCCACCACGTCCATGGCCCGTTTGGCCAGCAAGGCCCCTCGCTCAAAACGGACCTCCCGCACGCCGATCAATGGCACCCCACCCAGGTCGTCCACGTTGACCTGGCTGAGGCTCATCTGGAAGAGGTCCGGGACGACGCGGGCGTTCACGTGCCGCCGCTGGCATTCGCGCACGATGCTCATGATCTTGCGGTGGCACGTCCACGGTAGCGTGATGATCACCTCGTCTACCGCCTCTTCCTCGACCAGGCGGGGCAGGTTGTCCACCGCGCCCAGCGCTCTGAAGCGGCCGATGTCGGTCTGTCCCTTCTGAGCGTCGTCGTCCACGAACCCGACGATCTTGTACCCCAACTCAGGCCGGGCCACGATCGTGCGCATCACCGTACGCCCCACCTCGCCAGCCCCCACGATCATCACCTTGGAGACGCCGAGGCCCCGCGTGCGCAGCCAACCCACCACCGCCTTCTGCACCATGCGGGCGACCGCCAGCAGCAGGATGGCCACCATCCCCGCCTCGATCAGCAACAGGCGCGAATAGTTCAGCGGCTGGAGCACGAAGGTGACGGCCAGGATCACCACCACCGATTTCGCCGTCGCATTGATGATGCGGTAGACCTGGTCCAGCCACGCACACCTGCGCCAGTTCTGGTAGACCCGGTCTATCACAAAGGCCAGCAGCATCAACACGACGAACAGCAGGGCAAAGGGAAGGTACGCTGACGGTGGGTGATAGTAACTGATGTCACGGAACCACTGCAGTTCGTAGCGCACCCAGTAGCCCACGAACGTGCTGGCGCCGATCAACACCACGTCTGAAATGATGACCCACCAGGGGGCCCAGCGCTGTCCTTTCACCTTCCCTCCCCTCCGGCTTGTCCCGGCAAGCCCCCCACGCCTGCGGATGTGCCCGGCAAGCCCCCCACGCCAGTGGGGGGTCCACCGGTGTACTCACCGGCGACTGCCTGCCCACGCGCCTGGCCCAGCCGTGACCCTACCCCCGCCTACGACGGGGGCTTCGCACAGTGCCCGCCAATAGACGCGCGCCGTCTCCTGCGCCGCGCGCGGCCACGAGAACTGCCCGGCGTGAGCCAGGCCCCGCTCCCGCAACTCGTGTCGCAGTGGCTCATCCACCAGCAGCCGGTGCAGCCCAGCCGCCAGCGCCTCCACGTCGTACGGATCCACCATCAAGGCCGCCTCTCCGGCCGCCTCGGGCAACGAGGACACGTTCGAGGTCAAGACGGGCGTGCCGCAGGCCTGCGCTTCCAGCAACGGCAACCCGAACCCTTCGTATATGGAAGGGTAGGCCAGCACCGTCGCCGCGTTGTACCACAGGGGCAACTCGTCGCTCGCCACGTACCCCGGAAACGTCACTTGCTCGCCCAGGCCCAGAGCCTCAACCCTGGCGAACAATTCATCGTACAGCCAGCCCTTCCCGCCAGCCAGCACCAGCCTGGCCCCGATGTGCCTATCCGCGCCAGCGCGGATGCGCGCAAACGCCTCCACCAGGCGCACCAGGTTCTTGCGCGGTTCCAGGGTGCCCACGAACAGCACGAACCGCTCCGGCAATCCCCGCCGCTGGCGGAAGGCAGCCACCTCCCCGGCCGGCAACGGGCGAAACATCGGGTCCACCCCGTGATAGACCACGTCTATCCGTTCCGCCGGGACTCCCAGCAGCCGGGTGACTTCGCTGGCAGTCTCGGCTGAGACAGCGATCAGCCGCCGGGCACGCCGCGTCGACAGGCGCGTCAGCACGGCCAGGTAGAGCCGGTTGGCAGGCCGGAACAGCGCAGGGAATCGCAGAAAACTCAGGTCGTGGATCGTCACTACCGCCGGGCAGGAAGCCAGCACCGGCCCCACGAAGGCAGGCCCGTGCACCAGGTCCGCCCCGATCCGGCGCAGTACCCACGGCTGCGCCACCTGCTCCCACACCACCCGCACCGTGGCCCGGCTCGTCGGCCAGCGCGAGCGGAGCACCGGGAGTCGAGGGATGTACTCACGGATGTACTCATCCGCCTCATCCGCCTCATCCCCCCCATCCGCGACGTCGGGAGGAAGCACACCCTCGCCCAACAAGACGGTATACCGCAACCGGGTGTACGTGTCGGTGTACCCACCCGATGTACCCCCATCGGCACCCGCCTCATCCGCCTCATCCGCACCCCTTTGCCCCAGGTAACGCAGCAGATGATGAATGTACTGGTGCACACCCGCACTACGATACCAGGCCCGGCCTGAGAGGAGATGCGCGTTGATGGCTACGTGAAAAGGGATGTCACGGATGTACTCATCCGCCTCATCGGCCCCGTCCGCACGGTCCCTTACAGTACCCTCGATGTACTCATCCGCCATAGCACAGCGATTGCGATTATAGCACACTGGGCCGTTCCAGGCCAATCGAAAGCCCAAACCGGATGTACTCACGGATGTAGCGGACGGGGGTACGTCCGTCATCCGCCTCATCCGCCGCCCATACATGATACGTGGTTTCTCTCCCAAAAGACTGGAAACCCTTGCGAAGGTGTGCGAACTGGGTTCGCCTGAACCTTCGCAAGGGTGGCGGTTGGCCGATTTGTTGATTCGCGATTTATGGGTAGAATACGACCACTCTGATTTGCATAATGGAGAATCCCATGAAAGACACGATCACCCGAGACGAAGCGTGGAGCCTGATTGAGGAGTATGGCAGTAGCGAGAATCACGTCCGCCACATGCTGGCCGTCGAGGCCGCTATGCGCGCCTACGCGCGCCGCTTGGGGCAGGACGAAGCGCTGTGGGGGGCGGTGGGGTTGGTGCACGATTTTGACTACGATCAATTCCCCGACGAGCATCCGTATTCCGGCGGGCGCATCCTGCGCGAGAAAGGCTATGCCGACCCCCTGGCCAACACGATCCTGGCGCACGGGAACACCGGCGTGCCCCGCGACACGCCACTGGCCAAGGCCTTGCACGCCGTGGACGAACTGACCGGCTTCCTGGTCGCCGTCACGCTCGTGCGCCCGTCCAAAGACATTCGGGAGGTAGAGGTCAAGTCGGTGCGCAAAAAGTGGAAGGACCGGGCCTTCGCCGCGGCGGTCAACCGGGAAGAGATCGAGCAGGCCGCCGCTGCGCTGGGCGTTGACCTGCAAGAGCACATCGGCATCGTACTGGAGGCGATGCAGGGGGTGGCCGGGGACATCGGCCTGGACGGCCGGCTGGCGAAGCCGCCGAATGGTCCGCAGCCGCCGAATTCATCAGGCTGAGGCGGGGCGTCCATATCATCCGCTGAAGCCCTGGAGGATAGCACGATGGGCAGCGGAGTCCCAAAGGAGGCCCGGCTTCAGCCGGGAAACCCCCGCTGAAGCGGGGCGTCCGTACTATACAGAGCGGCCAGGAGCAGACCAGGGGGGCAGCCTGATCCACCAATCCTACCGGTGTACCCACCGGCCGAATCACGTGTTCTCCCCGCACCAGGTACCACCTGCACAACCTCCTAGAACAGGTGGAACGCCGCGATGATCGGCGCGAACAGCGACGACACCAACGACATCACGGTGATCAAGGTGTTCAGGGAAGGGCCGGCGGTGTCCTTGAACGGATCGCCGACGGTGTCGCCTACGACACTGGCCTTGTGCGCGTCGGAACCAGGGCCACCGAACTCCCCCGACTCGATGTACTTTTTGGCGTTGTCCCACAGGCCACCGGCGTTCGCCATGAACAGGGCAAAGATCACGCCGGTAAAGATGCTCCCGCCGAGAAAGCCCCCCAGCGCGTTGGGCCCCAGCAGAAAGCCCACCAGCAGCGGGAAGATCACGGCCAGAAAGGCGGGCAAGATGAGTGACGTCAACGCCCCCTGCGCGGCCAGGCCAACGCAGGAAGCATAGTCGGGCTTTTCGAGGCCCGCCAGGATGCCGGGCCGCTGGCGGAACTGGCGGCGGATCTCGTCAATCATCTTGAAGGCGTTGCGCGTCACGGCCAACATGGTCAGCGCGCTAAAGAGGGGCGGGGTCATGGCACCCAGCAGCACGCCGGCGATGACCTTGGGATCGAGCAGGCTGATGTTGATCGGGAAGCCACGCCTGGAGACCACTTCTGCATAAGCGGCGAAGAGAGCGAGCACGGTGAGCGCCGCCGCGCTGATGGCAAAGCCCTTGGTGATGGCCTTGGCGGTGTTACCGGCCGCGTCGAGCACGTCGGCGGTGTCCACCACCTCCTGGGACATCCCAGCCATTTCGGCGATGCCGCGCGCGTTGTCCACGATGGGGCCGTAGGCGTCGGCGGAGACGATCATGCCGCTGATGGCCAGCATGCCCACCGCGCTGATGCCCACGCCGTAGACGCCGCTCATCCCGTAGGCACTGGCGACGTAGTAGGCGGCCAGCGAGGCGGCCACGATGCCGACGATGGACGGCACGATGCTGATCAGGCCGTAACTGAAGCCGGTGATGATGGTGAGGGCGGCGCCGGAGCCGGAGACTCTGGCCGTCTCCAGCAGGGGTGGCTTGTCGTCAGAGGTAAAGTAATCGGACGTGAAGCCGATGATGACACCCGCGATCAGGCCGGCCAGCGTGGCCCACAGCACGCCCAGGTTATAGTTACCGAACAGGACGAGCGCCACGACCATGGCGGCAAAGACCAGGCAGGTGACGATCGTGCCACGGTTGAGCGCCGCACCGGGCTTGCCTTTGGCGCCCACGTGCACGAACTGGAAGCCGATCAGCGAAGCAAAGATGCCCAAGGTGCACAGGATCAAGGGGAAGACGATGTAGCGGGCTCGTTGGCCGGCCGTCAGGGAGATGCCCAGCAGCATCACGGCCACGGCGCTGGCCACGTAACTATCGAAGATGTCCGCCCCCATGCCGGCCACGTCGCCGACGTTGTCGCCCACGTTATCGGCCACCACCGCCGGGTTACGGGGGTCGTCCTCCGGGATACCGATCTCCACCTTGCCCACCAGGTCGGCGGCGATGTCGGCGGTCTTGGTGTAGATGCCGCCACCGGCTTTGGCCAGCAGCGCCAGGGTAGATGCACCAAAACTGAAACCGAGCACGATCTCCGGGTCATGGGTGATCATGTAGACGGCGCTCATGCCGATGACGGCCAGGCCCACCATCGCCAGCCCCATGACCGATCCGGCGTTGAACGCCAACCGGAAGGCCTTGTTGAGGCTTTGGATCGCGGCGGTGGCGCTGCGCACGTTGGCGGAAACGGCCACCGTCATCCCCATGTAGCCCGCAACGGCGGAGCAGGTGGCCCCGGCCAGAAAGGCCAGGGCCATGGTCAGGCCCCGGCCGGGCTCCACGGCAACGGGTTCGCCATTGCCCAGGCGACCGATGTCGAAACTGAAGATGAAGGCAATCACGATCCCCAGGATGACGGCGACCAGCAACAGCGCCGTGTACAAGCGCTTCAGGTACGTGACCGACCCCTCGCGGATCCACGAGGCGACCTCTTGCGCCCGCTCGCTGCCGGGGTCCTGGCGATTGACCCAGAAATAGAGCCAGATCGCCGTGCCGACCGAGATGAAACCAGCAATCGTACTGACAATCAACCAAACTTCCATACGCTTTTCCTCCTGGAACACGGATTTGGCGGACGGATGTACCCATCCGCTAGGTACATCCATCCGCATTCCGCATTCCGCATTCCGCATTCCGCATTCCGCTGAGAACCGGCTAGGTGGTGGTAGAACGCCACCAGGGATAATGCCTGGCGCGCAGTTCCTCCTGCGACAACATCGGGTAGTACGCGAGCCGTTCCTCGTTCCCCAAGAAGACGCCACTCTTGATCATGCGGTAGGGGAACGCAGCCGGGTGGATGCGGTCCACCATCTTGGCGCGCACCGTCTTGGTCTTCAGGTCAACCAGGCAGTCACGCATGTGCTCAAGGCTAGAATAGGGGAGATCCCGCACCGCGCCGTGCACCGGGTCTTTGGCCAGTTCGCCCAATTGCAGCTCCACGAAACAGATGGCGGGCAGAGAGAGCAGGCTGGTAGGGGTCTTGACGACCAGGTCGTAGAACCCGCGCGGGCCGAGCGTACTGACGACCAGGGGATGCACCGGAGCAATCTCCTGGTACAGGTGCAACTCCTCGGTTTCTTCAGGCAACTCGATGCTGGCGTCCAGCCCCAACGTCCGGCCATCTTTGGTCACCAGGTAGAGCCTGAAAATTAAGTCCAGCGGCACACGCTCCAACACGCGGTAGACGGAAATGTAGATGGAGGCCTTGGGGCTGCCATCTTCGTGGGGCACGCAACGGCGAATGCCCTCTTCGACGCGGAATTCGGGATGCCGGAAGCCCGGGTCCACTTCGAAAAAGATGGCCTGGCCGCGTGACCTCTTGGCGCTACCGACCGCATAGTAGACGCCAAACTCCTCGGGTGTCAACATGGAAGTGATCAGTGCCTCAGGTGCCAGGGATAGATACAGATGGACACTCCTCATAACGTCTCCTTTCTCCATATTAGGGTCCTGCTCACTTTCGGATGCAAGGGATGCACTCATTCCGCATTCCGCATTCCGCATTCCGCATTCCGCATTCCACAACGGCTACGTCCCCCAGCGCCACCCTATCGGCGGCCGGGTTGCCGGCCACGTCCAGCACCGGCACGTTGACCACGTCGGGATACGAGTAGAGGCCGGCCCACACCGCATAACGTCCCGGCGAGAGGTCCTCGGGGACGGGGACGGAGAAGCGGCTCAGCACCAGGTCGCCCGCGCGCCAGGAGGCGGTGGGAAACCCGGCCCCGTCGTGCTGGCTGCGCAGCCTCCCCTCCTCGTCCAGCAGGTGGACGAAGAAATGATAACTCATCCCGGGCGGTGGCGGAGAGACCACCCACCAGGCCAGCCACACCTCCAGCGCACTGCCAACAGATACCACCTGGTCCATCTGGTAACCCAGGAAGGCCGTGCCGTTGGCAAAGCGCAGCGCTTCCGGGAAGCGGGTCAACCCGGCCAGGGCGTCTTGGCGGTCCGGTCCACTCCGGTAAAAGAGCCGGTAGGCCCACCCATCGGGCAGCCGCACCACCGGGCCGGGCCGCACATTTCCCAGCCCTGTCAGCCGCTCCAGGACCGGCGCGAGATCGGAAGCGTTCTCCCGGGTAGTCCCAAATCCGCAATCCGCAATCACTTCCGCCACCGGCCCGGCCAGGTAGACGGTCTCGGGAGCATCTGGAACCGGCAACGCCAGACGTCCGTCGGCGAAGCGGTGCGGATGGCCGAACAGCAACGCCTCGAACACCGCCGGCGTCTCATCCGTAGCGGGATTCACGCCCGCGCTCAACACCACGACCTCGGACGGGCTGGCCAGGCGCAGCGCCTCCTGTGCCGCGGCGCGGGTGTACTTGAGGGGAATGCCATAGCCCCCCGTGGTCGGGTACCGGTCGGTAAACAGGAGCAGGCGGCCGATCACGGCGACCTGCCAGCCGCCCCACCCCAAGAGCGCCACGGCGAGGGAAGAAAATGAGTAAATGAGGAATGAGTAAGAGGAATGCGACCTGCCAGCCACCCCACGCCAACGCGGCCACAGCGAGTGGCGGCGCAGCCGCAGCGTGGACAGCCACACCAACACGTCCACCAGCAGTACTGCGATCAGCAGGAACTGGACCGGGTAGAGCAAGATGAAGTAGAAAGGCTGTACCGGCGCCGTCGGCCGGCTCTGCAGGGCAACCGGCACGGCGAACCACAGCAGCAACAGCAGGAGAGGACGGCGGCGCTCCTGTGGCCCGCGTACGACCTGGACCAGCGCGTAGAGGAGGGCCAGAGCAAAAAGCCCCATCATCAGATAGTTGAGTCCCCACAGGTTCGGCAGGCCCGCCAGGTACTCGGGATAGAGGCCACCGGCTAGGCCGTGAATCCCGGCGCTGCCGGTGAGCACAAACGCATAGCGCAGTGCATCCGCCGAGAAGCGCCCCTCCCCGCCCGCGTACCGGGTAAAGCCCCGCAGGTTGGACCAACCGTGGAGCGCATCGTGCACCACGTAAGGAGAGAGCGCCAGGAGAAATAGGGCCAGGCCCACCAGGAACGGCCAGCGGGCCACCTGCTTGCGGTAGAGGAGCACAGCGATGGCCAGGATCGGGATGAACGCCAATCCTCCCAGGTGCAGGCCGACGAGGGCGGCCAGGCCCACGAAGGCGCCCACCAGCGCCCAGGGCTTGCCCCGCACGAAGGTAGCGAGAAGGGCGGCGAAGAAGCCCAGGGTGACCAGGGGCAGGTTCTGGCTCCAGATCTTGCGGCCGTAGACGACGGCCCACGGGCTGACGGCGAACAGGAAGGCAGCCAGCAGCCCCACGCTCCGGCCAAAATAGGCGCGGCCCAGGCCGTAGCAGGCCCACACCGCCAACCCGTTGAGCAGGCCGGTGAAGAGCACGGTGGCCAGTGGGTCCCGCCACAGGCGCAAGGGAATCGCCATGAGGTAGAGGGTGAGGGGCAGAAGGGCCATGCCCCTGGAGGAGTCTGCGCCGGTGGCCGGCAGGTCCCCTTCGTAGGCGATGGCCAACGCGCGGCGGACCACGGCGGCCTCGTCCCACTTGAACTCGGCCAGCGTGGGCCAGCCCATGCGCAGGAGCAGGCCCAGCGCCACGATGCCCAGCACTGCTGCGCGGCTCCCCCATGCCCGGCCAATTCCCGTCCGCCCCCGCTCCACGTTACCCTCCATATCTCTGCGTCTTTGCGCCTCTGCGTCTCTGCGTTAAAGCAAAGTACGTTGCGCCAAGAGCCTGCACTATATTCGCTCCACCAGGTCCGCGATTTTGTCCACTTCGTGCGGACCAAAGACGGGGATCTCTATCCCCTCGACCTGGCCGGCCGGGCCGACGGCGCCGATCACCCACTCGTCGAACAGGTCCCGGATGTAGCGGATGGGTACATCCGACTTATCCGCGTCGTCAGGCTGCCCCCGCAGGCACACGATCTTGGGGAACGTCTGCTGGCCCTTGAAGCCCTCGACCAGGACAATGTCCGCCTCCAGGTGGGAGATGAGGTCCTCCAGGCTGAGCGGTTCCTTCCAGAAGATGCCGGCCCCCTCGGGCGAGATAAAGCCTACCTGGCCGGCCGCCTCCGCCAGCAGGGCGGTGTCCTTCCCCGGCAGGTCCACGTAGTGCGACAGGTGCTTGACCGCCGCCACCCGGTAGCCCCTGGCGATCAACGCGCGGGCCAGGGCACAGGCCAGCGTAGTCTTGCCGCTGTTGTGATACCCCACGATCCCGATAACTTTCGGCATCCTCGCTCCACTACCCAATCTATTCTCACACAAAGACACAAAGACGCAAAGTAAAACACGAATATATGCGGATGTCTTTGCGTCCTGGCGTCCTGGCGTCCTGGCGTCCTTGCGTTAAGGATTTGTGCGGACCACGCCAACGTTGTGAGGCAATACTATACCTCAATGGGTGCCACGAGTCAAATCGCGACGGACCTTCCCGAGAGTTTCAAGGTGCGCCGCGAGATCCAAGGGCGCCAGTAACTTTCGGGAAGGTTAGGTCGGTGGGACAGCCACCGCTACCTGGAGATGTACTTTGGCATCCCCGGCATCGGCGCGGTCCTGCACACGATCAACCCCAGCCTGGCCCTGGACGACCTGGCGTACACGCTGATGCACGCGGAAGACGAGGTGCTGATCTTTAACGAGGACTTCGCCCCCCTGGTCGAACGGGTGCGCCCCCGCCTCCCCTCTATCCGCAAGGTAACTGCTCACCGCGGAGGCGCAGAGAACGCTGAGGCTCCATGTAAGCCGCAGAGAAATGGTCGCTCTCTGCGAAAATGGTAAATACTCTGCGTCCTCCGCGTCTCGGCGGTGAAATTGGAATACGGCTGAGTAGTTACCTCCCAGCGCCAGTTGACGCTCCACGCGCTCGTGGCGGGCATCACGGTGTCGGCCTTTGGCAACTATGGCGGCGTGGGCAAGCACGACGTGTACATGCCGCTCACCCCCATGTTCCACGTCCACGCCTGGGGCATCCCCTACATGTCCACGCTGTACGGCGTCAAGCAGGTCTATCCCGGCCGCTACCAGCCGGAGATGCTCCTCAAATTGATCCTGGGCGAAAAGGTGACCTTTAGCCACTGCGTACCCACCATCCTGCAGATGCTCGTGACCGCGCCGGCGGTCCAGGGGCTCGACCTGAGCCGTTGGCAGGTGGTGATCGGCGGGGCGCGGCTGCCCAAGGGGCTGGCGCTGGCGGCCAGGAAGCTGGGCGTCAAGGTCTACACCGGGTACGGCATGTCGGAGACCTGCCCGATCCTGACCATCGCCACGCTCAAGCCGTCCATGGACGAGGACACGCATCTGGATAAGGCCATCTCGACCGGGTTCCCGGTGCCGCTGGTCAACCTGAAGGTGTTGAACGCCGCGGGCCAGGAGGTAGCGCGGGACGCGACGGAGACCGGCGAGATCGTGGTGCGCGCGCCCTGGCTCACGCCGGGCTATTACAAGGACCCCGAGCGGAGCGAGGAACTATGGGCCGGCGGCTGGCTGCACACCGGCGACGTGGCGCACGTGGACGAGCAGGGGTACGTGCAGATCGTGGACCGCATGAAGGACCTGATCAAGAGCGGTGGCGAATGGATCGTCTCGTTGGAACTGGAGAACCTGCTCAGCCTGCACGAGGACGTGCTGGAGGCGGCGGTGATCGGGGTGCCCGACGAGAAGTGGGGCGAGCGGCCGCTGGCGATCGTGGTCCCCAAGCAGGGGGCGGAGGGCAAGATCACCGCCGAGGGCTTGCGAGCGCACATGGAGAAATTCGTGGCCGACGGGGTGATCGCGACGTGGGAGGTGCCGGACCACTACGTCGTGGCCAAGGAGATCCCGAAGACGAGCGTGGGCAAGATTGACAAGAAGGTGCTGCGCAGCCGGTATCCGGCGGCGCCGGAGGCGTGAGGTAGGGTCAGGCCAGGCAGTGGCCTATCGGGGATGGGGGAATCACAAGAGCTGGTCCCGCCGATCCGTGGTCGGCGGGACCAGCGTTTCGTGTTTATGACCTGGAGAGCTGAGGCTGCTGCCCAACCCTCTCTATTCTCCTTGACCGATTTCATCGCCTAGACTGCTCAACTCTTCAGTCTCCGCTGAAACAGGCCCAGGCTGGAGGTAGGAAGGCACCGGCAACATAGGAACTTTCTTCAGCACGGCGTTGTAGAAATCTACGGCCCATTTCGGACGTATCACACCTGCCAGCACCAGCACCGAAACAGTGCTGACAAGATCGAAAATCACTGCTACCACAAGAACCAGGACCAGCGCGGCGGATGACACCCTCTGTGCGGCCCAGACCAGCACAGCAATCGTGACGGCAAAGACCACCACGACGACCAAAGCGCCGGTTAGCAGACGAGGAATGTAGCCCACTTGCCCTGATACGGGCCGCGGTTTGTCTTGGAGGTTTCGGCTGACTTGCACCTGCACTTCGCTACCACTAATGACGCTCTGATCGTTGCCAATGCGAATACTGTACCCACCACCTGACACTTCGTCCGGTGGATTGGTCTGTCTCCCACCGCCTGATACAGGTGCTACCGCACCTCCCTCTGTGCCTTCAAGGGATCGACGTAGACGCTCTGATAACTGGAAGGAATACACCCCGTCAGGGGCTTGTTCGTAATTCGTGACGTCTTTTGTCCAGAGTCCCCCCCTACGGTCACTGTACGTCCGAAAGTAGACTGTCCCTGTGCCCGTCCCAAGATTGAGCTGGACGAAGTTGTAGGAATTGGGGTACTCACGCGTCTCATAACAGGCACCAGCGGGAATAATCGTGACTTCAGTATCTGGGGTGCGTATCTGCTGCAGGCCTGCCTGGTGCATGTGACCATGCAGCACAAAATCACATCCTTTGCACAAGAGCGGCTCTACATCGTTGCGGTCGAAATCTCGCAGCCAGTCAAAAGGGTGATGCATTACAGCCAAGCACAGGCCGGCATCTCCACGTGCATCCAGTGCAGCACGAACCTGCCGCTCCCCAAGGAGCAGCTTGTGGCGATCATCATCGGAGGCGGCGAGCCAGGCGGAATTGAGGCCTATAATGACGACACGCCGGTTGGCCACCTCGATCTCCTTAACATAGAAGTAGCACGTATGGTCAAAGGGAATGTGGTCTTCACCCAGATACTCATTGACAAAATCCCTGTAACTGCGGAAACGCTGGAAGACAAGTGCGCGATCATCCTCACTGGCCAGAAGACGGTTAATAGCCCTACGGCTATCCAGGACAGCCGTCGCACCGGCACTAAGAGTGGTGATCGCACTCCTGTCCACATCATGGTTGCCAGGGACAAGAAACAGACGGCCCTTGGGCAAGCCTGTGGTTGCCAGCAAGTCGTCGAGAAACGTCCGGGCCAAGGCATACTCTTCAAGGCGACTGGCAGAAGCAATATCCCCGGAAATGATGATAAGATCAGGTTGCAGACCGTCTTTGTTGATACGTTCTTCTACGTCGTGTAGGAAGGGTTTGAGAACAATATTCTCGTCGTAGGCGTCCGAAGCACGAAAATGCAGGTCAGATAGGTGGAGCCAGGTGATGGTTCGCAGAGCACTCATCCCTTTAGCCTTCGGATGACCACCGTGAGCCTCTGATGCAGTAGCCTTTTGAATGATGTCTTCCATCTCTTCGACCATCTCTTCAGCCGTCTGGTAGCGCCCGCTAGGGTTCGATGCAGTAGCCTTCCGGACGACAAGTTCCATCTCTAGGGAGATTCGTGGGTTCCTCAACCGGGGAGAGGGAACACCTTGCGTGAGACGCTTTACCAGCCGATTTACGGGATCGGCTTCTTCCGCATAGGGTACTTCGCCGACCAACAAATGGTACAGAACTAGCCCCAGAGAATATATGTCACTCCGCGCATCTGTGCTCCTGGCATCTACAGTCTGTTCAGGAGATATGCAGTCGCATGATCCCGTCATGCCCGCCTCATCTATTGGTGACTCTCCTTTGGTCAGCGCTAGGCCGAAATCCCCCAACAGCGGCCAATCATCTTCTCCCATGAATATGTTGGCAGGTTTGATGTCGCGGTGAATGACCTCCTGTCGGTGGGCACATGCTAGCGCATGCCCAATATAGATTGTGATCTGAACTGCCTTAGCTGGATCGAATGGCGGTTTGGTTTTATTCAGCCGGTCGGCCAATGACCCCGCGGCGGCATATTTCATGACGATATAAGCCCGGTCAACTTCCGGATAGAAATCATAAACGGGCAGAATGTTCGGATGATCCAAATGTGCAATTGAGCGCGCCTCACGGCGAAAGCGCTCAGTGTCCTCGTCCAGCAAGTCAGCTTGCGGTATTAGCTCCTTGATAGCCACATAACGGTCCAGCGCAGGCTGATAAGCTTTGTACACTATGGACGTTGCTCCCCGCCCCAGTTCTTCCCAGTCCTGGAATCGGTCCAGCCATCTCTGCTCACGGGGGCGTGTAAGACGGGTCTGATTGCGTACATAATCCTCGAACAGGGTCGAGAAGATATGAAAGTCACCATTTGCTCTGACCAGCAGGCATTGCCGCACCAGGTTCTCGAGAGTCACCTCCGAGACCTGACGCGATGCCGTACCCGTTGCCACACCGAACAGGGCCTGTTGCGCTTCCAGTTCCAGGCCATCCCAATAACCGGCCATCTGCTCCTCTAGTTCTTGCCTGCTCCTGATACGTACCTGTTCAAGGTCTTGCTCGCTTGATGCACCTTTCTGCCCGCGACGCATGTCAAAAGCAATGTGGCACACCTGCTGTGAGAGAAACGGGTGCCTCCCGGCCAGACGAAGTATCTCTGTGACCATCCGTTCGTCGAATTGGACGCCACATTCCGCCGAGGGTCCACGTATTAGCCTGAGCGTTGATTCATCATCGAACAAGCCGACATGCAGGGTCTTGAAGTAGTTGAAGAACGGTGACCCCAGTATTTCCTTCTCGCGGTTGAGTTGAAACAGCGTACGCTTACTGGCCGTCACGTAAACAACCCCACGTGTAGCCAGGCTACGCAACCCACTGAAAAAATCAAGGCCGTAACTCTGATTCTCACAAAAGACATCAAACTCGTCAATGAGAATGACCGGTCCGATCCCTCGACGTATGAGAGAGCTGAACGCCCGCCACAAGTCAGCCAGATCCATCCCGTCTTTTGGCTCTTCCATAGGCTGAACTGACCTGTCTTGGGCGGCCAGCACTTCATCTATTCCGTGGAGAGCCTCAGAGTACAACGCCGATGGCCTGCTCTTTCGGTGCGCGCCCCCATCTATGTAAACGTAGACATGGTCTGTTCCCTCATTAGATGATACACCTTGATTCAGCGCTTTCAGGTGAAAAAGTAGAGATGTCTTACCAGTCTTATGTGGGCCAACCAGGGATACACACTGCCCATGGTTAACCGCTTCCAGTATCCGGCGGGTCTCTTCTTCTCGACCGTAGAAATATCTCTGGTCCCTGATAGGGCCCCAGTGGAAGTACGGATTGTCCAGGACTCGCATGAGCTCTCCTTTTCAGATGTTAGGAATTCAGGTTCTCCCGTAGTTTGTAGGGCAAGCCCATTTTTAGCCACCATAATTGTGAGCCACTGGCCCGAAATAGGCCGTAACAGACCGTTCCAGCAGCGAAAGCGATCATCTGGGCGAAGAATTCCCGGTAATTGCAATTGCAGCGACATCAATACCCTACAAAAGACGGGAGAGCCGGAATTCACAGAGATACAGCCCAAACGATCGGAACGGGACACGCACCACTTATGCTGAGGATGCAACACCAGCAACTGGGTGTTCTGGTGGCAACTCCAACACATAGCCGAACCCACGGCGATTCCCAATGTACTCGCCTACCAAGCCCAGTGCTGTTCTGAGCTTGCTGATGAGTCCTTTGATTCGCTCCGGCCCCTGATACACTTCCTCGGGCCAGATTTCTTGCTCCAGTTCCTCATAAGATACCAGCTGCCCTGAGCGCTCGACCATCAAGCGCAGTGCCACGTACTGGGATGGACTCAGGTCAATCGGATGATCATTAACAGAAACCTGGCGCTGGCGGAGGTCAAAGCGCAGTGGGCCTGCGCGTAGGACATCTGGAAGCGACTGGCGGCTGATGAAGACTGCGAACAAGGGAGAGAAAGGCCGGTAGTATCCTCTCTCTTCAACGACCAAACCAAGCTGAATCAGTCGTTCCACGGCAGGCGTGCGAGATTCACTTGGCAACGAGACAAGTGCTTCCCGCTCTCTTTGAGTGAGATGGTGCCAGCAATAAAGAAAATGACCCTCCATGTCTTCGTAAACTGCCGACTGCAATCCTTCCATACCACGAGGCTCTAAGCTGCGCTTTTGGCACCATAGCTCCCAGGCCCAATAACCGGCAACCTGGGTAAGGAAGGGGTGGTTACCGCCCACCTGGACAATCCAGTTAACAACCGCTTCATCCAGCTCGACTTCACCTCTCTTCACCAATGTCTGAACCATATTCCTGCAGGACCCCAGCTCGAAAAGACCAAGTTGAGTAGGAAAGAAATAGTTGAAGAATGGAGAACCAACGTCTGTCGTACGAGCGTACCCTAGCCGAACCAGGGGCACGCGAGTTGCTGTAACGAAGGCGACATTATGCACTGCCGTCAGTGAGCGCAAACTGGGGAAGAAACTCGCATCAAGACCGGCGTTGCGGGTCATGTACTCAAATTCATCGAACACAACAACGACCTGAACATCCACCCGGTGAAGGTGCCTGACAATCTGTCTAAGCGTTTCGTAACCCGCCGATCGTGCCCCCACCATCTCTGGCAGCGAAGCTGGCCCCGTCACGGGCAATCGCTCCTCAATGGCCTCAACGATACGGGCATAGTTCTCGTTCTGGGACCGCGACGCGAGTTCCTGGCAATCCACAAGAGCAAACAGGAACTTCTCGGGTCTCAAACCGTGCCGAACCAGGATCTCAGGATGGGAGACATGATTCAGGAAAGAGGTCTTCCCGATTCTCCGCTGACCGATAACCGAGAGACTCTGACCCCGCCTCAGCAGATCAAGTGCTCGCCCAACTTCGGTCTGGCGATCGAAGAAGAAGCTCGGCTCTTTAATGGGGCCACGATTGTAGAATGGATTGCCCACCACGGCGCCCTACTCCTCTGTCAATGACCCCACAACCAGACTCAGGGGTTGGTTGCGTTCGACCCACCGTCGAACCAATTCGACTTTGAACCTGTAGCCAGGTGGATCCCCATCCAGTCGCTCAAGGATCTCCCGCCGGACCAGGGCCTCTTCAGCCGGAAAAATGTCCTGGGGGTCCTGATCTGCTCCATAGGCTGCCAACTGCTTCATCACGTCGCTGGTATGCACAAATTCCTGGCCAATCAGGACTCGTGCAGCAGAAGCCATGACCATTTGATCCAGTGGAGAAGCACTATGCCACAAATACGTCAGGTGTCCTTCCGCCTCAACGAGGATGTCGGGGATAGCATCACGAACATGCTGTACAGTGATGATCGGCAAGCGAGATCGGTTACGTAAATCAACCAGGTAATGACAAACAAGCTGCACGAAATAGGGATGACCAGCGGTGAGCCGGATGATCTCGTCCACAGCATAGGGATCGAAGATGTCCTGCTCTGGGGGTTCGGCGATCAGCCGCCGAGCCTCCTGCTCATCCAGGAATCCAATCTGCTTGTGCAGGGCCTGGTCAAACAGGATCGACCCATAATCTGAGGTGAGTTCCCGCAGACGATGTGAGCCAACAAAGACGAAGGCCAGATCGGGAATATGCTGCATCAGATGGCGAAGGAATATGAATATTGTGGCATCTAGCTTCCCCTCCTTGACACGCTCCTCCAGTTCCTCGAACTCGTCAAAGACCAGAACCAACGAACGCTCACCGATGGCGTTGAAAACCCCCGGCAGAAACTCCCGCTCGAACCTCTCAGTCGCGCTACGTCCTGTGCCATCCAGGGAGAGAGGCTCGCATTCTATGTCATAGTCTTCCAATCCGTCACAGATCATCATCCCTAGAATGCGTAAGAACAGATCGGTTCCGGGTTCAATACCCAGCGCCTGGCCATCCACATATACGACGGCATAGTGGTTCTGATCTAGCATTTGAGGCATATGCAGCGCCAAAGAGGTTTTGCCGGTGCGGCGCTGCCCGGTCAGTATCAGCACGTTGTGCTGCCCTCTGGTACCAATACCGCTCCGTACAAAGTCAGAGACATCCTTGCGATCCACAAATAGACGGTTTCCAGGTCTCAGAGGAGGGCCAGGAATGTAAGGGTTTTCAATGGGAACAAATACCTGCACTTGTGGCTGAAGAAAAACCCTGCCTGCATAAGGAGTCCTGCGATCAGTTCCCAATCGATCGCTCCACACGGCGTCGAAAGCTATGCGCAGGAAATCCTCACGTTTGGGGTGAACCTTGAAACTCAACCGATGACTTTGGCCTGGCCCCAGCCTCTTTACCAGGAATCTGCCATCTGCTGAATCAAGAATATCGTACTCGTCGCTTGCCGCGATCTGGACGGCAATGTCAGTGGCAGCACTTCTCCCTTGGTTACTTACCCGAAGATCAATGCCAATTGCTTCGTCAGTCAAGATGGCCGTCTGAGCCTCCAACTGCATCGCAAGATCAGACCACCCTATCAGTTCATCTCTCCTGCTATGCACCACGGTTGCCCACGAGTTCCGGATTTGTGCCAGAACCAGGAGCTCCGAAGACGTGGAAGGCCTACCGTCCGCCCGACTGAGCATCCGTAAAGCTTCAGACAGACGATCAACCCGGCTTTCATTCTCGAGCTCAGGATTCTGAGAAAGCTCAAGAGCTTCAATCACCTGCTGTAAACTCAATAGCTGGTCGACCGCCTCAGGGAAATCCACAGCCAGACGACTGAGGTTTTCTTGATCATCTAGCTCCGCATCAAATGCAATGATTGCATCAATTGTATTGGCCTTGAAAGCACCCTCGAGGAACGTGTAGAGGGCTTGCATCTCAGGGCTGATCCCGCCATGTTCAGGCCTGGGCCAGCGATATGGGATCACAAACGACAGGAATAAGGAGGAGACAACAGCGTGGATGTCGTCTCTGATCTCAGGGCTCAGATCTGGTACACTTGGATTGTCCCGCCTGATCTGTGCATACAACCGTTCGATCCCCTCCTCATCGAGGACTTGATTCGTTGTGCCAGGGAGATGGCCCTGGGCGATGCTCTCAACGATTCGGACCAGTGTGTGATTTTGGACTCCTCGGCCGATATCGGTCATGAATTTCGCGGGGTCTATCCCTCGTCGAAAGAGGGCCTGCGTAGCAGCCAGGACTTGACCCGACTTGGAGACGCCTTCGTTGATCTGGGCAAAGAACTGCTGCGCATCGCGATACAGACGTGCCTGGCGAAGCCCGATGTGGACAGGCGTCTGACGATTCACGCGGTCGGCGGCCCGTACACGGTCAGAGTGTGCGAACGTCCCCCTCCGTCTGAGTAGGACGATGAATCCAACCCTGACAAGCTCAGAGCTTTCCGCGCGCACATAGCGGAGAGGAATGAGCAAGACGGAAGAAGTACGTTGATAACCAGGAAAGCCGACACTCGCCAAGAAGTCTCGAGCCCCACTGCCCTGGAAGAACCGCAACTGGCCACACTCGACCTCTCTTCCCAGTTCGCTCTCGTCGGGGTCAACCTCCTTTGGCCAACCAATGTCCGGCACATCTTCCGCCGATCGCCGGAGATGCATTCCCCCCTCAATCCATCCTCCTTCTAATTCATAGGCTCGCAGCTTGTCATTCCAGGAATAGACAACGCAATCATCGCATCTGAATTCTGCTAGCATATCCCTGGTTACCAGCTCAGTAATGTCGGCCATGTTCAGCATCTTTTCGCTGTACCGGGAAAAGCGAGCATACTCTGCCTTTGTCTCCTCGCTCTCAAGGCCCAGCGTCAGGTAGGGCGACAAGACGTAGACAAACAACAGAACAAGGGGCCAGACAACAAGAATGGCCAGGGATTCGACTATTTCCTGCCCAAGCAGTCCGACCAAGATGTAGCTGGTCTGAGAAGCAGCCTGATAGAACCACATGGTGATGAACGGTGCGATGGCTGTAAGGAAAAACACAAGAAAACCAGGAGTAGGCAAGGGACGGTCACCTGGCCAATGGAAAGACATAAGCCGATTGTATGACGACACAAAGATCTTCGACAAGAGTATGTACACAGTAACCGAGGCGAAGCTTGCCAGCGCATTCGGTATGAAAGCTACTGAAATCGAATCGGGCAACAGCGAGTATAATCTACCGATGGTCGCCGTGGCCACTATGGATTGGGCAGTGTAAAAGAGAATCCTCTGCACCGTGCGACCAGGCATTTGGCGGACGCAGGCTGGCAACTCTCGCAGCAGACCATAACCGACGAATGCACCTACCCCAGAAACCGCAATGACAAGAAAAGGGTCTCTGGTCAGCATAAAGGCCAGGAGGAGAACGATAGGAGACAGAGTGATGTGCTGAATGGCACTCCAACGAACTGGACGGGCTTCCACGATGAGAGCGGAAAGAAGCAGGATACCCAGAATACTGAGGTTCTCTGACACGAGCATCTCTTTCCAAGGCTGTATGGCCAGGGCCACAGTGAGCCCGGCTGCAACGATCAAGACGGCCTGGTAGACATACAGTAGATAGCGGGGCAGGTTCAGTTTCCACTTCATAGTCGGCATCCTATCGGGTTAGGCGACGGCATGAGTACGCAATATGCAGACCACCACAAATCAGACTAACCCTCTACTATTATACCATGTAACTTTGCCAGTATCGCAGTCACTATGGTCGCTAAATGGTGGACTTGTGGTAGTTTTTCGGTGCCAAATGCGTCGCTGCGTCATCCACACACGGGAAAATGCTACCCGTTCCGATCTTCGGGGAAAACAACAAGACGATAGCCTCTCAGTGGAGCATCATTGTCAGGAGGGATACGCTCAATCTCCTTGTCCACCTTCAGAACCCTACGCAGCTCGTCAAGTTCCAAGTCTACAACCATCAGTGACAACTGGTCCAGCCCGTGTATTCTGTATTCACCAGTGTGGACGTAAGAAGCGTGTAGATCAGCATAGAGCTCGTCACAAGATGCCGGATCATCTCTTCTTAGAAACAGACGAAGGAATACGCAAGCTTGCTCAGGTGACAGGTTACAAGGCCTATCATTCACATAGACAGTCCGGGGATTCTTCAGGTCAAGGCGAAATGGGCCAGCACTACACACGGCAGGCTCCCTCGATACATGATCGCGAAACATCTTGGGAAAGAGGAGATATCGCTCAGCTTGCCTTTGCACGATCCCCTTGCTTATCAGTTTTGCGATCTCGCCCGGCCACCGAGAGGCCAAGGGCTGCAACCCATCCAAGGCTAGCAGGATCAGTTGCTCTTGTTCGCCCAATGTCTTCAACCAACTCGCAAACAACTGGCGCGCGTCGAGCAAACAGGTCTCATACACGATGCGCTGGAAAGTGAGGCCTGCTTGCCCGCTGCTGGCTCCCGGGCGCTTCATCGCTTTCGTCAGTTGCTGAACCATGTATTGCGCCATTGGCGACTTGTCAAATGGCCTCTGACCCTCCTTGCCAGAGAGCCAGCGCATCGCTATATCCAGAGGGTTGGTACGGAGTCTGAGAGCCCAATGGCATGTACAATCCAGCAGAGACAGGTTTCCTCCTGCCCACTCAACGATCTCATCTGCCAACTCGTTTTCCAGCACCCGATCCACATCCAATTGAAGCAATGTTTGAGCAAGAAACCGCTGGGCTTGCTCAGGTGAAAGCACAGGATTTATGGGCACAAACTGATCACGCTCCAGGATGTCGGTCTTGGGGACCACGACCAGAGTAGGGCAGTACCTCTTGGGAAGACAAAGCAAGCCTCTACACACACCCTCCTCAAGTCCTGCGGGAAGACTGGAGCAGTGGTCTAGGATCAGTACAGGCTTATGATCTCTAAGACCGCGAAAGGTATCTGCTAGATGCTCGTAGCTGGTCTCCAGGGCACCCTCCGCTTCACAGACCGCTGAGAAGTTTGAACGCGAACGGTCCAGCGCTGCGACGATTGCGCCCCAGATGTGCTCAAGGGACAGGTGAGCAAACTGCCGCCCATCAAGCAACACCATCAGATAGTCCTGACCAAGACCCAGTTCCGTACGGACTTCCGGGAGGATCAACTGGCGCACAAATGTGCTCTTTCCGGTTCCTGGCAGGCCATGAACAAGGAGATGAGCTCCTTCTCTAAGCCGCGCAGCGGCTGTTCTAAGGTGTTCCGTAGGGCGGAAAACATGTCCAGATCGGGTTGACAACTCAATGCTGCCAGTCACTCTATCACCCTCCTCACGCTAATGTACTCGAACCGGAAAGCGAGCTGAACCACGTCACTAATACCTTGTCAGGCTCTCTCCTCCCGAACGGTGAAACACTGTGAACAGGGACACCCACACGCGTAGAGCCATCAAGGAGTTGGCTATGACGGGCGAGTGGGAGATGCTTCAGGCTTGGGAGGCTTGGATGTAGGCGTGGGTTCGGGCGTAGATGTAGGTGGTACAGGAGTGCGGGTCGGACGTGGAGGCGTGAGCGTAGACGTAGGTGTCGGCGGTACGGGAGTTGGCGTCATCGTATGCGTGGGAACGGGCGTCGGCGGCACTGAAGTTGAGGTGGCCGCCGGCGGAGCGGTCGTGGATGTGGGTTTGGGCTCCAGAAGTTCTCTGATTTCCTTCTCGAGTGTAACAACCCGTTCCACTGCCTTGGTCGCCAGAGCTCCAACGGTCCCTAAAGAACTCCCCATCTGCGTCTTGCCTTGCTCCAATTCGTGTCTTTCGGCGTCCAATTGCATGGTCTGTAAGGACAACAAAAGCAGGCAGCAGAACATTGTGTTGAGCACGGAGAGAAGAAGGATAAAGCGCCTACGCGAATTCAAGGCTAGCTGCTTCCGTGCATACGCTAGCAAGCCCTTTGCCGACTCTCGCACAGTATTCCTAGACATCCTATGGCACTCTCCTGTTCAATCGTGGTGGTTACGGAATCTTGCTCCTACGCGAGGTTCGCCGATTGCCGTGGTACGCTACCATCTATGGGATGAATCGCACGTCATCTACGTAGGTCCAGGTATTGAACCATCCGTCAGGATAACTCCTGTTCTGGAAACGGATTGTGATTCGCTGGCCGCGATAATTGTCAAGGTCAATTTCCCCAACTCGCCAACCCAGATTTTCTTCTACTGGTTGTAGATCACATCCGTGTGTGCCCGTGATCTTTGCATCCCGAAATACCAGGATACCGTTGATCCTGACGTCGAATGTGTCAAACTTATCGGTCAGATACGGGTTCTTGTCCTGGGTCCAAATGTTGTACCAGAAAGAGAGCCTGGGAGCAGCCGTATGCGGGACGGGAAAATCCTGTTGTATCCACGCACTGCCCACCGGAACACCTTTTTCACACTTGTAACCTGGATTTCCTAAGAGGGCAGAAAAGTTGCCTGAATGTGGATTTGCTGACGTGATCGTTCGAGGGAGTTCTCCTTCATGTGTCCAGCCAGTCCACCCGTTCTCAAACCCACCATTGATGATATCAGGTGGAGAGTAATCTCTGGCGACGACAGGCATATAAACTAGATAAACCGGGGGATAGTTCTGGACGATGGCAGGTAAGTAGATTGGATAGATTTCCCTGTGAATGCCAAAATCTACTGTGTAAATACCGGTTACAGACGGTATACTCTCCGAAACGGGCGTAGTAGCAACCCAATCTGGCGGAATATTGATGGCAACTGACATAGGGGGGTCATTCGAAGTGCGCAGCACGTAATTTCCACCAGCGTCTACCACAGTGGTTAAACCTGTGCTGGTTTGCACGCCTACACCAGGGACACCTCGCTCGTCCTCCTCTCGAAGACCATTGGCGTTCAAATCGTGGAAAACATCGCCCGTGATTTTGCGCCCACCGACGGTGACCGGGGGGTTGTCAAACTCCTCGCAAATGGTTTCCCCGTTGGAACTCAGGTAGCAGATGCCAGACCCAGGCAGGTTGATCGGGCCTTCATAGTTGGGGTCCAGATTGACAGTGGCTGTAAAGCAAATAGTCGCAGAGCCCGATATTAACAAGGTGTCACTAATGGGCAGAGTGACAGTGGTGACTCCACCAGGCCCTTCGACGCACCAGCCTTCAGGCCACCGAGCACAATCCAGTTCTACACCAGATACCAAGATGTCAGCGACGACCACATTATGTAATTCTAATGCAATCGCCAGATAGATCGCTTCCAGAGCACTGGCGTCAGGTGCAAAGAAGTATTGGCCGCCCCCGATATTGGCGATCTCTTGTAAGAACTCTCCATCGGCATCGCCGCCGAAGCCGATGGTGTAGATCTTGACATCATCCCTGGCCGCCGCTTCGGCTTGTTCCCGGGCGTACTCTTTAGCCGTATTCTCATCTACAGGACGATTGGCTTTCCCATCAGACAGAAGTATGATCGTCTTGACAGTATTGGACACGTAGCGAGGAGAGGTGATCAGTTCCTCATGGCTGACTTTGATACCTTCGCCAATATTCGTATTTCCGCCGGCAATGAGATCATCAATGGCCCCCAAGACACTGCTCTTGGTCGTCGTCAGTGGTAGGACCCGGTTCATGTACACAGTGTCACTATAGGGAACAACAGCGGCACGATCTGTATCCGGCAAAGAATTCACAAAAGTACGGGCTGCCGCCTGGGAAGCTTCCAGGCGAGTCTGGGTCACCCCCTCTCCTGCCGGTTCAGCCATGCTCCCCGAGACGTCTTGCGCCAGAACTACATCAACCTTCCTGGGCTCTAATCCAGTGATAGTAAAGCAAATAGACACGATTCCGCCGGTATCCGGATCATCTGGCTCGACCGTCTTAGTAACGTGGACAGTTGTGGTGGCGGCAGAAGCGGCCGTGAAGTCTGGAGGCGCATCGGTCGAGGTATTGAGTGCATCGCCATTCTTGGAAGCAGAAGCGACTGTCCACGTGCCCAGGACTGCGAGCACAAGCACGATCCCGAGTGTCCCCAGTGTGAGCGACAAGAGCAGAGCATTCAGGCTGCTCACTCTGTGCCGCGCGTATCCTGGATTGCTGCGATCCACCCGGTCCATTATTCATCCTCCCTGTGGTGCATACCAGAAGCGACACCCCTCGGAACGGAGAGGCGGCCTACTCTTTGTCCTCGCGCAGGACCTGGTAGTACCCTGATACTATCATACACCCCTATTTGTGCAAAGTCAATAGTCAAATCAGTGAAGGTTGCTCACCCAGGTCAGGGAACAAGACCGGCCAGCAAGTGGCCACGGTGTACCCGCAGGCTCTTCAGCCAACCGGGTATTATTCTATCACAAACTTTGCTGTCCGTCTGTAGGGGGAGTCTGACTGTCACTGTAGGGAAAGTTGGACACATTGCGCGCTAAAACTCCCCCACCTCCCCAACGCGGAACCGCTCGATCGCCAGAAACCCCAGCGTGCACACCAGCATCAGCAGCGTAGACATCGCCAGCGCCTGGCCATAATTCGCCGCGCCGGGCCGGCCCAGGAACCGATAAATCGCGATCGGCATGGTCGGCCGCTCCGGCCGCGCGATCAGGCTGGTCGCCCCGAACTCCCCCAGCGAGACGGTGAAGGCGAACACCGCCCCCACCAGCACTGCCCGCGCCACGATCGGCAGGTCCACCTCCCGCCACACCCGCCAGGGGGAAGCCCCCAGCAGCGCCGCCGCCTCCCGCAGGCGGGGGTTGATCGAGCGCAGCGCCGGCAGGATGCTGCGCAGGACGAAAGGCAGCGCGACCAACGTGTGGGCCAGCACGACCAACAGCGGCGAGGTGCGCAGGTTGAGCGGGGGCCGGTCGAGTGCGACGATGTAGCCCAGGCCGAGCGTCACGGCGGAGGTGCCCAGGGGGAGCATGAGGAGGGGGTCGAGGAGGGAGGGGGAGAGGGGGGGAGGGGGAGAAGGGGAGGAGGGGCGGCGGGTGAGGGCGGTGGCGGCCAGCAGGCCCAGGACCAGCGAGAGGGCTACGGTGGCCAGGGCGAAGGCCAGTGAGTTGCGCACTGCGGCGGCGGGTGGCACGTAGAAGGCAGAACTGCGGGGGTTCTCGAACAACTGGCGGTAGGAGGTCAGGGAAAGGCGGCCGCCGCTCGAGAGCGTGAGCGAGCGCTCGACCAGGGCCGCCAGGGGGGCCACCAGGAGCGCCAGCATCAGCCCCACGTTGATCCCCACGGCCAGCCACTCGCGCGGGCGGCGCAGCCTGCGCTGGGTCACCTGGCGCGGCCGCAACTCCAGTGGCCGCGTCACGCGTGCCTGCAACCGGGTGTAGACGGCCATCAGGGCGAAGGTGAACAGGATCTGCACGAGGGAGAGCGCCGCCGCCAGCGGCAGATCGAGGTATTGGATCGTCTGGCGATAGATCTCCACCTCCAGCGTGGCGAAGCGCGGCCCGCCGAGCACCAGGATGACGCCGAAACTGGTGAAGCAAAAGACAAAGACCAGCAGCGCCGCCGCGCCGATAGCCGGGCTCAGCAGGGGCAGCGTGACCTGGCGCAAGGCCCGCCAGCGGCTGGCCCCCAGCATGCGGGCGGCCTCCTCCAGCCGGGGGTCGAGGTTGGCCCAGTAGGTGCCCACGATGCGCAGCACCAGCGTGTAGTTGTAGAACACGTGGGCCAGCAGGATGATGCCTAGCGTGTACTGGAGGTTGAGCGGCGGCCGGTCCAGCCCCAGCAACCCCATCAGCGCCAGGTTGACTAGTCCCCGCGGTCCCAGGAGCGCGGTGAAGGCCAGCGCCACGACGATGGTGGGCAGGACGAAGGGAACGGTCGTCAGCGCCTGGACGAGCGACTTGCCGGGAAAGTCGTAGCGGGCGAATACGTAGGCTCCCGGCAGCGCCAGCCCCACCGTCAGCACCGTGGACAGCGCTGCCTGCCAGACAGTGAACCAGAGCGTGTGCAGGTAGTAGGGGGTGCGAACCAATTTCTCCAGCGCCGCCAGGCTGAAGCGTCCTTCGGGGGCGAAGGAGAGGGAGAGGATGGAGGCGAGGGGGTAGAAGTAGAAGAGGCAGAGGAAGGTGAGGGGGATAGAGTAAATGAGTAGATGGGTAAGAAGGGAAACAGGGGAGGCAGCACCCCAGGCAAGCACTGTACGCATGGGGCGCCCCCGAGACGGGGGCTGCGAGCATTGAAGATTGGGGATTGCGGATTGCGGACTGCGGATTGGGGGTTGGGGGTTGGGGGTTGGAGGTTGGAAGTTGGAAGTTGGAGGTTGGAGGTTGGACGGTTCTTGCTTCCTGCCTCTTGCCTCTTGCCCCCTGCCCCCCTGCTCCCCTGCCCCCCTGCTCTTATCTCCTTGTCTCCCTGTCTCCTTGTCTCCTCGTCTCCTTGTCCCCCCCTCTCCTTGTCTCCCCATCCGTCCGTTCCTCATTTACTCACTCCTCATCTACCTCCCCCCCTCAGCGCAGCACCACCTCCGTCCACGCCTCCACCCACGCCTCGCGGTTGGTCTCGATGGCGGCATAGTCCACTTGGGCGGGGTGCTCGGGGATGAGGGCGAATCTGGAGAAGACCTCGGGCAGCGCCGCGTTCTGGTTGGCGGGGAACATGAACATGTGGAGCGGGATGTCCTCCTGGAAGGTCTTGCCGAGCATATAGTCCACCCAGGCCTGGGCCAGGTCGCGGTTCTGGGCACCCTTGAGGATGCCGACGAACTCGACCTGGCGGAAGCAACTGCCATCGCCGACGACCGCCGCCGTGGGAGCCTCCTCGAGCGGCTGCTCCGCGAAATACACCTCCGCCGGCGGGCTGCTGGCGTAACTGACGACGATGGGCCGGGTGCCTTCCCCCTGCGAGCCGTAGGTGAACTGGCCGTAATAGGCGTCCTCCCAGCCCTCGACGGCCAACAGGTCGTTCTGCCGCAGGTCAGACCAGTAATCCAGGTAGGTATAGTCGCCCGCCTCGCCAAAGTGGCCGATCGTCGCCAGCAGGAAGGCCAGCCCCGGCGACGAAGTGGCCGGGTTCTCGACCACCACCAGCCCCTTGTACGCGGGCTTCGCCAGGTCCTCCAGGTCCGCGGGCGGGGTCAGGCCGTGGCCGGCAAACCAACCCTCGTCGTAGTTGAGGCAGACGTCGCCATAGTCCACCGGCAGCGCCCGCTGCTGGGGATCGAGTTCCAGTTCGTCGGGAATCTGCTCCAGGAGCGGCGATGGGTAGGGGTCGAGGATGTCGGCCTTGAGTGCCCGGCTCAAGAGCGTATTGTCCACGCCGTAGAGGACGTCGGCCAGCGGGTTGTCGCGGCTCAGGATGGCCTGGTTGAGGACCACGCCCGCGTCGCCGGCCTGGAGCACTTCGACCTTCGCGTTATACTGCGCCTCGAAGGCGGTGATGACCTCCTCGCTGATGTCGAAACTGTCGTGCGTCATCAAGCGCACGGTGCGAGGCTCGGACGGCGTGGCCGGCGGCGACACCTCAGTTGCAGCAGGGGCCGGGCCCGGCCCACAGGCTGCCAGGACCAGCAGCCCAGTCAGAGCAAATACAGTTATGAATTTCATCCTCCACCTCCCTGTGGCAATTGCTCGCTCCCTCTCCCTCCCAGGGAGAGGGCT
>Ga0307376_10001003_pt1 | contig 32246 bp, 71 predicted proteins | sample TR2MG_FD_202536 | JGI IMG/M metagenome (GOLD analysis project Ga0307376, IMG submission 202536) | Soil microbial communities from Risofladan, Vaasa, Finland - TR-2 | ecosystem: Environmental > Terrestrial > Soil > Coastal area > Acid sulfate soil | place: Finland: Risofladan, Vaasa | collected...
TTTTTTAATGATATATTTCATTAAATGTCCAAAAGTTCTAGCATCAGGTGTTGGAGTTTTAAATCCACCTGACCAATAACCCCTTTTGTCATTGGTATAAGAACCTTCACCATGAGTCATCTCATAAGCAAATCTTATAATATCGGTATATCGTTTTCCTTCAGGCCCTGCATCTTCTATAAACTGTAGAATTTTTTCAGTTTTACCTATTGAAGATACTCTATTTTCATTTAATACTTGGTTAACTGTTTTTGCTTTCATATAAATATTTTTTAATTTATGCTACTTCCGCGTAAAAAACCTGTCTTTGTGTTCTAACAAAATTGCTAATCATATTGATTTGAAATTGCTTTTGTTTATATTCTTTCAACAATCGTTTCTTAGCTAACTCAGAATTCTCCACCCCTCTTTGTTTTATTTGTTCTGTATAATTATCAATTAATTTCATACAACTTTTTAGTTGAGGCATTGATTCACATGAATTTATGATAGTTAATACTTTTTGGATGGGGATAAAATTTTTTGAATTCATTAGTTAGTTTTGTTCTTTTATTTCTTCAGCTTTTAAAGCCTTTAAATGTTTTTCTTCAAATTCTTCCGGTGTTTCATAGTTTCTCATATCTAAGTTATTTGAATTTATATAACTTATCCAAGTAGTTTCTAATGTATCAACTTCTTTAAGATCCCCGGCCATCATTTTAAAAAATAATTCCTTAACAAATTCCCAATTATTACAGATCTCAAAAACTATTAAATTGTTTCTAAGTTCAGGAGCGCTAATTTGTTCTTGGTGAGGTTGTTGTTGTCCCCCAAATTGAAAAAATTGATGCATATTTACTTTATTTATCTTAATTAATATTTATAAAAATAACAAAATATTTTGATAGAAAAAAATTAACCTCCCATCATATATTCTTCTAATACCTTTCCTAAAATCTCAGCCGCCCTTTCTATTTCAACATATTCTTCATATAAATCATACACATTTTTATCCATTGAACTATCTGGTTCTTGGGTAATAATATCTTCAATGATATGATAATCCACACCTGTATATCTGATAACATCTCTAGGGATACTATTTAACATAGTAGAAATAACTTTAGCAATGTAATGACGCAAAGGATCCACACCTAGTTTATTCATTTGCCAACGTTCTATTTCTTTATTCGCCCATAAATCGTCTGCCCTTGTATTCATAATTATTAAAGGTTAATATTTAATATACCTTAGCCTTCCCATAGGTGTCACTGTAACCATTATTGGTACGAGGTTAAAGGATACTATATTAAATTATTTATTCACCAAAAAAAAGCCCTGACGGTTGCCAGGGCTTTTAAGTAGTTTTAGAGGAATTCTATTTAACTTCTTCGAAGTCCTCACCTTTAGTGTCTGCCTTGGGAGCTTCTTCATCTTTTTGGATTCCAATAAAATTGGCCAATTTAGATACATCGAATCCTGTTCCTTGCATTCCTGCGAAGAACTTATTAAGGATTTCGATTGGAGCCTGTCCAAATTTGGATACGCTTCCTGAACCGCCACCATTTCCACCGAAGTCGATGATGGAGATATCGTCCACATTTCCAAGATGTGCGGTAGTTGCTGACATTACGCCTGCAAATTCCTTAACCACATTTGGTGCAAGTGTCTGAAGTGCATTAAGTACTTCAAGGAACTTACCAGTTTCATCCAACTTTTCGTAAGCTTTAGCTTTTTCCAAGATACCCTTAGCTTCAGCTAACAATTTAGCTTCAATTGCAGAAGCTTCGGCAAGACCTCGTTCTCTAATTACTGCAGCTTCACCTTCAGCTTGAGCTTTCCTTGCGAGCAATACAGCATCTGCTTCACCTTTCGCTTTGATGGCTACGGCATCTCTTTCACCTTCTGCAAGAATAACAGCAGCTTGCCTATTACCGTCAGCGGTAATAATTCGAGCTTCCTTATCTTTCTCAGCTGGAACTATTTTATCAGCGTTATATCTTTGAGTTTCTTTCTTAGCCCTTTGCTCTTCTACTTTTACCTGAGCAGCTTCTTTAGCAGCAGCTGTGACAGCTTGTGCTTCAACAACAGCCTTAAGAGCTTCAGCTTGTGATAATGGACCAGCCTGATTTGCAATCTCAGTTTGTTTGTCTACCAATGCTTTCATATTGGCTTCTTTAACATCCCTGTCTTTATTAGATTCGTAAATCTGAACTTGGTTAGCGTTAGCTACTTCAACTCCTTCACGCTTGGCAATAGAAGTTTGCTTAACAGAATCACGGTCTGCATTGGCGGTGCCAATTTCCGCATCCCTCTTAATTTCAGCTGCTCTCCTTTTACCCATGTTCACAATATAATCATCGTTATCGGAAATATCTTGGATATTAACGAAATCGATTTTTATACCCATCTTCATAAAGTCCTCATTTGCTTCAGATAATACAGCCTGATTCAATTTGGTCTTATCATTGATAAGTTCTTCCATTGTCATTTGACCAACTACAGCTCTAAGGTGACCTGATAAGTTTTCATGAATATTTTTATCTACCTCTTCATTTGATTTTCCGAGGAATCTTTCAACAGCCATTTCTAATAGACCTTTATCACTTGCAAATTTTACGTTTGCATTACCCTCAATTGTAGTCATAACACCATCCTTGTTAGGAGCATCGTCGACTTTAATTGAAAGCATTCTATTTGATAAGTCCATAAATTTGACCTCTTCAAAAAATGGGATTTTAAATACACCACCACCGGTGATAAGCCTGTAACCTTTTGTTACAACTTTTCCATCAGCATCCGCTGTGGCTGATTTGTTTTTTCGTCCGAAAATTACCGCGGCAGTATTCGGCGCTATGCGAATGTAGTTTTTGGAAAGAAATGCCCATATTGAAAGGAGCAAAACTATACCTCCACCTACAATCACACCTACTAAAACTAATGAATCCATGTGTTTGTTTGTTTTTAATTAATAATTTAACTGTCTATATATAAAAAGTAATTTACTTACCCTCTTTTTCTACTGTTAAAGTTCCAGCACCTAATGAACCAATAATAACTACTTGGTCATTTTGCCTTAATTTCTTGCCATCTTTTTCTTGGCAAGTATATTCTGTTTGGCCCACTGTAGTTGCTACTCTAACTTGACCAATTCCTGTATCGGTTGTAGGTATTGTAATAACTCCGATACTTCCAATAAGATCCGAAACACTTGACATTGAACTTCCTTGCATGCTATACATAAATTTCATTACTAAGAAATAAAGTGCAGTAACTACTAAACCGGCTCCAAATCCCCAACCTAATTGAGTCCATGTTCCGCCTCCTTGGCTAATTACTATAATACCTGTAATTCCAAAGGCTAAAAAGAATGTAGCAATTGTTCGTATTGACACAATACTTGGAGAATCCACTCCTGCTTCAGCATCCGATATATCAAAATCGGTATCGCCTACATCGAGATCTACTCCATCAACATCTCCACCAAACAATGAAAGGATTAAAAATAATCCACCTACTGCGGTTAAAATAATGTACAAAATTTGTAAAGGTTCCATTTTATTTTTGTTTTAATTGTTTTTTAAGTTTTAATATTCTATCTATAAGTTCTTCATTTTCTTCTTCTAAAGAATTTATGTGTTCAACCGCATCTTCTAAATCTCCATCCACATATGCTAATAACTCATTAAGACTTTTAATTTCTCCCTCTTCTATTAAAGATCTTAAATATTTCTCCTCAACCCATTTACAATAATCTCTACTGTAACCAGAAGTTGAGTGATAACCAGACCCACTATGATCATAAGTACTTTTTGGGGGATCCCATTGAAAGTATTCCCCTGTTTCCATCATGTATTGGATATGTAAATCTGTTGAATTTTTAGGCATATCTATTATTTATGATGTAAAATTATACAAAATTTTCGATATTAAAAAACGATTGTTGTTAAGTAGTTGTTAATTATACTATGCGAGCATTTGCTTTATAATCAACATTACCGGCTGCTAAAACAGATACTACATCCGCTGCATGTATTATCTTCACAAGAGGATCTTGTGAAGCTGCTTGATAAGCATATTTTGTTAAACCATCCAATGCTGTTCCGGGTTCTGAATAACCCATGTGCCAACGAATAGCTAAAATTTCTGGATTTGTAAGTTCAATAAACTTAGATACATAATAAACTGATTTTTCTCCATGACCCATAGGAAGCTCATCATTAAAACTATAAGTTTCATACTTCGCCCACCGGTCACGTCCGCCCTCGTTTATTTTAGTGAATTTTTCTTCACCCCATGTATATTGATTTACTTTACACACATCATGGAACAAAGCAGAAATAATAATTGATTCCTGTAAGTTTATAAGCTCGGGCTTATACTTAAGTAACCAATTTAGATTAGTAAGAGCAAACTCTAACACATGTATTGAATGCTCTACTAATCCACCTTGGTAGTTGCCATGAAATCTGGTACTTGCAGGAGCAGTGAAAAAATCTGTTTCATTTTCAAGCCAGTTTACGAGATCATCCAGGCCATCTCGATTAACCTTTAGTAATGTCTTTTTGAATTTTTCTTTTAATTCTGCTACAGTAGCCATGTTATTTTAATTTAGTGCGTAAAAAAAGTTATCGTCAAATTTACTAAGTTCTGGTCTAAAAAATGTAAGTATCTGACCCTCAGATAATTTAAGAATATCTTGGTAAAAACTGATTGATGTTTCCATGTCAATTTTTACCATGAGTTTTCTCATTCCATTTTCATAACCTCTCGCTGAAGCAAATCTTCTCCCATCATAATTTGTATAACCCCTATCTTCTACTAAATGACCAAGATCTTTATAAATAGTGTCACCTTTTGTAGTAACAGTAATAAGATACTTATCATTAATTAATTTAAGATAAGGTTCTAATGATTGATCTGGATGTTCATACCTATAAAGTATCTGTCCATCGTCATAAGTTCCAACATTCCAAACAGAATTAGTTTGTGCAGCTTTACCTTTTGTTCCAAAATGAGACTCTAAAAGAGCCTGTGATAATACAAATATAATATCTGTATCATATTCCAAACATTTATTAACGATATTTTCTGGTGTTAATCTGGAGTTTGGAGCCAGGTTTGTAATATAAGTTTGAACTTCTTTAATAAGTTCGGTTTTCATTTTTGTTTTCAATTCATCAACATAAAGTTGTTCCTCTGTTGGTTGGATTGTCATGGCACTTGCAGAGTTTCGTTCTGAAGATAATCCTGGTGTTGTTTTAGTTACATTTGTAAAAAGTAATACAATTACTAAAATTAACACTTTAAAAAATCCCTTTGGATTTGTCAATCTAATCAAGGTTTCAGATACCTGTTCTGCCCCCTGCTTAATTTGATTCTTCGTAAGTTTTTTCATAAATTAAAATTTAGTTTAACATAGGTATAATTGGTAAATATAACAAAAAAATTTGAGCCGGTTGACTCAAATTTTTAAGTTTTTGTTAAGAAACCCAATTATTCATCAAACAGAGATACACTGGATCCAACTGATTCGTGGTCATCTTCTACTTCTATAGAAGTTGGAACAACGTTCATTACCACTTCCTCAATTATTTCGTCGTGTTCGCTATTTTTCTTTATATATTCAGTAGTACCCGTTATTTTTTGCCCTTCAGCCAATTCTTTAAGCAGCATGTATGGTTTATCCTTAATTATGCCGTTAATTAGCTTAAGTGTTTGGAACAAAAGTAGTTCTTCATCTTCAATTATTCTAACTATCTTACGATTGCCATTTCCTTCAATTAATAGATATTTTCCATGTTCGTTTCCTCTACTGTAGGCAAGACTATCTCTTGAAAACATTCCGCCTTTCGATTTTCTAAAAGTTTTATATTTATCTTGATTCATCCCAACTCCCATATTAACACAATGAGATCCCTTTTCAAAAGTTATTGTAATTTCTTTGAAAGCTTGAGGTATAAGATCTTTAATTGACAAATCTTTAATTTTAAGTTCCTCCTCCTCATTCTTGTGAATATCTTTAGCTGTTAATTTATCTTTTAATTTTTTTATATCACTCTCCGTCAACGGTTCCTGTTCCGGGAGTATTTCTTTCTTCTTTTGAAACATAATTCTTAAATTTTTCTTTTAGTATTTCTATCTCCGCTAATGCTGAGATAACATGGTTTTCCTCAATTGATTTCTTAATCTGACCACACCATGTATTAGGGTCCACAATCATTTCCTTTTGGTTGAAGTATTTTGCAACACCAGCAATTCCTTCATCTGCTGCCTTAATAACTTCTTTTACTCTTGGATATTTACTCATCTTAACTCTAATCCTTTTCCATCATCTGCAACAACTAACCATCTTCCACGATTACCATTATCGCCTGCAACTTCTTGAGCAGTTACACTGATCACCGTTCCTTTATCTTTAATAAATTCATTGACTTTATGATAATTTCCATCTTCATCAGAAGGATAACGATCTTCTACTATAACGAATATTTTTTGCATTATTTCTGATTTATTACCTTTTCAAATTGTTTAATTTCTTTCACTATTAAATCAGGATAAAATTCTAATGCATCATAAATAGATTTTTTATCAATTTCCATTTTGGCTGCATATTGAGAGATAAGAGATCCTGTTATATTATGATTTTTTCTTTCTTTAACTTCCTTAGCCTTTTTAACACCTTTTGTATACATCCACCCAGGAGTTCTACCTTTATAGATATTCCACATAAATTTTTGCCAAAAATCCATAACTCCAGCTTGATTAACTTTAAGGTGTTGGAGAGCATTTGCTTGCATAGGAAATTGTATGGCAAACCTGCGTTGTACCATAAAATATTGTTTTCTCTTCTCTCCAGGGGTTATATTAGCCCATTCAGCTGGATTTTCAAAAAGTATTTTCGTAAATTCAAATAACTGCATTCCAATAAGTTAGTTTGTTATATGCGGCCAAAGCGTAAAAGTTTTACTCCCAAGGAAGTTTTGCTTTAACCTCACCTGGTGCCGGAGTTGCGTCTGATTTAAATAAATCATTATCATAAATAGATGTCTTAGCTTGCTCAGTAACCGCGGCAACAGTTTCAATAAGTTTTTCTGGTGTGAGACCTTTTGTTACTGTTATTGTGTGTAATGCACCACTTAAGGTATTTAACCTTTCTTCTAACATTTTAACCTGTTCCTTAGAAACTTCTGGCGTTGGAAAAATGGGAATTTCAACATGTTTAACTTCTCTAATTACAAATAAAGATGGTTTGCTTTGAATATGCTGAATAAATTCCCAATCACCACTTTCTTCAATAGCAGTGATAAGTTTCTTCAAAAGTTCTCTTATATCTTTAAAATTTTTGCCTTCGAGAACTTTGGCTTCTGGAATAACTTCGTAAAGTTCATTGATATCCAGAACTAATGTTTGTTTTTTCATGTTTGTTTGTTTAAAATAATTGTGTATTCGTTAATCTGTCTATTTCTTTAAAAATTCCGGCTTCAGTTCCTTTTCCTGTTCCTCCTTGACTTTCCTTTACATATCTTGTCCCTTGCAACATTACATTCATATTCATGTTTCCAATTTCAGGCCTTGGTTGTTTAAGAGATTCTTCCTTAGTTTCTTCAAAGGTTTCCACAATAGATTCTGGAAATAATTTAGGATCAAGCACAACTAATTTAATTTGTCTCTTTAATCTATCTTCAATTTTAAAAGGTGGTTCATGTTTAGCAACTTTTCGTATGCCTTGCATAATTTTATCCTTTCTCATGAGCAGCATTTCATGATTTATAAATTCCCTGGGCTCATTTCTTAAAGATTCCATAATTTTTTCAAATGGAGCATTTGTTATTCTAACTTTCTTAGGTTCTCCGGTTTTAGCATCTATCTTTAGCTCTCCATTTTTTTCCTTTGCTATCCAAGTATAAATAGCTGGAATATTATCACCGTCGTCCCCACAGAACACCTTTTTCATTGCTATATAGTTACCATTGGTCTCTTCTACTCGTACATCAGAAGTGTCCCTGATTCGGCGGAAATCGCCTTTATCGACGTCAATTGCAGCATTCATATTCCAAATATCTGCCTCTTCATCTTCCTCAATCCATCTATTAAATGTCCCTTCTGATACATAAAGTTTTCTTGCTGCATTCTTTCCTTGCTTAAAAGGATTAAAAACTGTGGCAAAAATTGGCTTTCGATTTTCATCGGCCCAATCACCAACTAATTGACGAATATCTTCGTCTCCAGAAACTAATACAACATGTTGCTTTTGATTATGAAGTAATTCATCTCTCCATAAAGCAATTACATCATCAGCTTCCGCAGTTGCAATTTTTGTTGTTATCATTCCATTAGATTCACAAATCTCTAGGAATTCATCTAAAATTCTAAATATATTATCCCAATTAATAATTTGAGATTGTTTTCTTTGTCCTTTATAGCCTTCATTCTCTTCAATTGTAATTCCTTTCCTCCAAGACTTATCATCAACTGCAAAAATAACTCGAGATGGATTTATCAATCTAATTATGAAAGACATATCCATGGCTAATTTTCTCATAAGTTCATCTTGTTCCTTTTGAGAATCAAATGTATATTGTTTTGCTCCGAATCCTCCAAGAACGAACATGCTTCGGAATAACATGTTGTTCATATCTATTACTATATTAGTCATATTATTTTTAAAAATTAGATATTGGTAATTGTTTTTCTTCTACAACTATCTTAGTTTGAGATGCAATGGCACTAATGGCTTCATCAAAATTCCTTCTCATGTGTTTATTAAACTCACCTTCATTTAAGAAATCCGGTGTTGTATTAAATTCCACATTGAAATCATGAACCTTTAACATTTCCTTTATAAGATAAGTTATCCTGGATTTTCCAGTATTATTTAGTCCACTTATTGTAACTTTTACTTCTTTCATAATTTTACTTCAGTTTCAGTTTCATACATAAATAATGCTGAATGATAACCATCATGCATGGCATATTTAATATTTTTAATTGTGATGTTTTTATTTTCTTCAATCCATTTGTTTATTTTTACTTCTAAACCACTAGCTCCCCAACTTCTTTCAAATATTTTTACTTTCATGTCCTTTATATTTTAGGATTCAGAAACAATAAGTTTTATTCAACATCCCAATAATCATATTTTAATAATTTTTCAACTTCGGGATACATCGCCCTTAAATCTTTTAATTCAATAGGCACATTAGCATTATCATTTTTAAAAAATGCTTTCCATTGACCTTTTTCAACATGTTTCTGGAGTACGTGATTCCCATCACCACCCACAGGATCAAATTTTATAGGGCCCTCCCAAACTGTTTTCCACTTTTTCTTAAAAATTCCCATTATATTGTTATTGCATCGTTATAAAGTATAATATATGTAAGATAAGAAGATGATGTATTTTTTACACTAAGATCTGTTGAATGAATAATAATGTTAGGATTATTTTTAAGCCAAGTATTTATTTTACTTTCTATTTCACCACCTGTGGCAATGATAACTTCTGATTTCATAATTAATATTGTGTTTCAAAATCCCATTGTGTCACAACTTTCTTTGTAGTTTCACTAAGTTCATATTCTTCTATTCTTCCATCATAACTATAATAGTAGAAAAATTTTCCATCTGATATTCTTTCAAATATCCAAAAAATTTCATATCCTGCTCCATCTCCTCTTTGCTCAACTGATTCTACATATTTATAAGGATCTGTTGTTTTAAATGGAAAGTTTTCTTCTTCTCCATAAAATATTTCTAAGATATCTCTATTTTTCTTTGGATAATCCCAACCCATATCCTTTAGAAAATCTGTTAATTTAATAGTTTCTTTTTTCATAATAATTTTAAATGTCCTGTTATTTTATCAATTTCTTCTGGATCTGCTGGACCAATAGCACAACAAGTTACAGTAACTTGTCCTCCAAATTCAGTTAATCCCTTATCTTCAATTAAAGAACAAGGAATCCCCATTGCTTTAGCTTTTCTATATACATCTACACATTCACCAAGAGATTCAGCTCCAACTACAATTTTCTTAAATGAAGAGTTTATCCACTGAAACATTGGTTCATCAAAGTGTAATTTAATTTCTGTAGTCATGATATGTTCACTATTTTTATCTACTACCCATTCTCTTTTTGCGTGGGCCCCAAAAAATGCTTCCAGTAATACAGCTAATGAAGCATGAGCACCTTGGGCAATCATCTTACCCTTCCTCATATTGAGGTCTTTCCGCATTACAATTACTTGCTTAGGCTCCATCAACTTGATTTAAAAAATGTAAATAATCTAACATATCATCCAAACATGATTCAATGTCATTAAATTCATCTGATTCTTTAATAATATCCACTCCATTATATTCCATGAATCTCCAGAATATTTTTATATCCCAGAGTTGATCATTTTTTACAGGTCTGTTAAAAATTTGAAATGCTAAACCTGATTGCATTACTTTATTGGATTTTTCTGCTATTGTCATTCTATCGTTAATTCAATAAGTTCTCTTTTAAAAACCCAATTTTCGTCTGCATTTCCACTGCGACCAAGAGGGTGCGTATGAGAAACTAATTCCCATCCATCTTTTCCAAGACTATTTAAACTTGTTCCGTTCATATAGCCCGATTCTGTTTTATACTCAAATCTTCTCATAATAACAAATATAACCAAAAATAACAACAAGAAACATTGAATGTTGTTAAGTTTATTTTAGTATTGTTTGAATTTTCATAACACAAGATAGCAATGTCACAAGGGGATCTATCACTAAAGTTCTCTGGGCCTGGTGTTCTGCCACTGTAATGACAATTCCAGGAAGCTTATCTAATTTATGTGGGTGATTTGTCTTTAGATATTCAATAAAATCTTGACCTAGTGCGCTTAATGCACTATCTATTTTTGACGAATATTCACTGACAATGAATTTGTAATTTTCATGAGGTTTATCAGTTCCTTGCATACAAAGATTAAATAAATCTACATAATCATAGTTAATATTGAAATTTTTATCATTAAGTTCCTTAACTCCTTTAAGATAATAAGAATTTAATTTGTTCATTAAACTTCTCATATCGGGGAAATCATTTCTAACAAATTTATCCAGTATTTCGGGTGTATGAACTACTCCAATTTTATCCAAAATTAATTTAACTCTAACTCTGTATTCTGCTATGATTTGTTCTTCTTCTTCATTATTAATTGAATCAAAAGAAATACAATTAAATCTTGATTGAATGGGATCTGGTATTTTTGCAATAAAATTACAAGATGCTATAAATCTGGCAATATGATGATATTTTTCCATCACTCCTCTGAGAGCTTTGAAAAAAGATTCAGATGCTCCATCCATCTCATCTAAAATAACACACTTTAAAGATTCCTTTTCTCCCATTAATGACATAGTTGAACAAAATCTTCCAATTCTATCCCTAATCACATCAATACTCCCTTCAGAGGAAGCATCAATGTAAAGAGTCGTATAACCCTTGGATATTATTTTTAATGTTGAAGTTTTGCCTGTTCCTGCTGATCCGTATAAAAGGAGATTTTGTACTAAACCTCTTTGTAATTCATCTTTTATACGTGGGGGAGCTATTAATGTGCCCAGGTCTTGGGGTCTAAATTTTTCTGTGAACAGATCTTTTACGACACTCATTTATTATTGTTTGTTGTTAATATGTAACTATGTTCCCTTTGTTTTTTAAAATATTGTTAAATTATCCAAACATGATAATTAATTGATTCTCAAAAACAAACATTTTATGTCCTTCAAAAAGGCTACTTTTCTTATTATATTTTGCATCATCCCTTTCTCCTTGGTGTTCTCCACCTAAGATAGTTCTAACGCCTTCTACCGTTTTGTTATCTGCATCCTCAAAGGTGTAAACAATTGCCGGTCCAGTCCAAATAACATCTTTAACTTCTTCGTCACTACCATGAAATATAGTAAATCTAGAAGAAACTGTAACGTTTTGACCTTTACCATTAAAGTTTAAAGATTTTTCAAGGGCTGCAACCATTTGTTGCTCTAAATTTAGATAATTTTTTTTCCACCAATTATAGTTTCTATCTAATATGTTTAGAGTTTCGGTAACATAAGGGAATTGATCTTCTGTACTATTTGCAAATGAAATAGATCCTTCTGATTCCACGATCATTTTAACTTTTTTAACTTTCATAATAAAGACTTTATTTTATATATTTACTTCGGCTGAATATCTCTGCCATATCCACCACACTAAAATAAAATGGGATATATGTTATAAGCAATATAAATCCGTATGCTCCAGACTTCATTCCAAAGCACATCATCACTATTCCACCTATCAGGAATAACACATTTACTCCTGACCAGAACCAAAAGAATCTCCGGTTTTTTCTTGGTATGTATTGAAGTTGTTCTAAGAATGTCATACCCAAGTTTCCCATTTAGACCAAATATTATCCTTTGAAGCTACAGACCAATGTCCTCCTTTAACAAATTCAACACCAATGGTGTCAGTAGCTTCATTAGTTTCATCATTTAGTGCCCTAACTTCTATAATTTCTCCAAAATTATGACACCAAGCTTCAAAAATATCTCCTTTTTTTAACATTCTACTGCTTCGGTAGTTCCGTCATCCATTTTAATAATTGCTACATTTGACTCCCATTTAATTAATGTTCCATCAAATTTCTCATTTCTGAAGTTTTTATAGAATACCCTGTCTCCGATTTGACACATGTAATCTATTTGTTGTATTTTTTTAGCCATTTTTTAAATTATTTATCAAACTAAAATATAACCATAATTATTCAATGCCATTTGAATTCTTCGATCGTGGTCAAATGCCCAGTCCCCTATTGAAAAAATATCTTCAACATTTACCCATTTCACTTCTGCTATTTCTTTATCTTTGAATTGTTCCACTTCTCTCGGAATTCTATCCATCTTGTACATAAACAAATAAGATAAAGAAACATTTTGTTTCGCATCAGACCAAGGATCTGAATGCACATAAAAGGGTTGGTCACTTGAATGAACTACACTATCCTCATAATCAGGTATGAAAAAAGAAGTTTCTTCATACACTTCTCTTATAATTCCTTCTAATCCATTTTCATCCCAATCTAAATATCCAGAGGGAACCGCCCATTTATTAGGTTCATCCATTATTTCAGATCTTTTTTCGGTTAATACATAAGTTTCATCTTTAACTTTTATTAAAATTACTGCCACTATTGCAGAAGCTCTGGATAACCAAACAATTCTTCCATCAACCAATTCCGCTTCTTCATTTAATCTATTTTTAAATTCCATTTTATAATTTTATAGGTTTCTTTTCTGGATCGATAATTTCTGGTTTGAGTAAACTTTCGATATGAGCATGAAAATTATCTCTTTCTTTCTCTGATTTAAGTTTAACCTCACCATCGTATTTGATCCATTCTATTTTAACATACCAGCTCTCTTCATTTTCATCTCTGGAACTTCTCCAATGACGTTTTGTTACTCTAACACAATCTCTGAGATTGAGCATCTCTCCTGATTGTATATTCTTTATCCAAATATTTTCCATTATAGTGTTGTTATTGTTGTTACATTTGATGCATTACAGTATAATAAAACTTTATTTAAGAGAATTAATTTTTCTTCTTTTGTATCACTTCTCCAAGTTACAGTTTTACTTTTTAAATGAAAATCTATATCGAGATCATCTCCGGTATAGATATAAATTAATCTATCTAGATTTACTGGAGAATGATCTGATTTATCTGCGTAAATTAAATTCATAATGTTATTTTTATTCTGTTAAATCTTCTATTGTTATTGTACAATATGTTGTTTCACATGGATTTACATTAACTCTTTTTACTTTTACGTCTGCAAAATCTTCATAAAGAGAAAACCAAATTTTAGCTTCTCCAACTGGGATTCTTTGGAATTGTGTTTGGACAAAAACTCCATCTATAGCAGGTAAAAGAATAGGATTATTTTCTTTTAAATCGTCCCATCGCACATCTGTATAAATATCTAATTTTGAAGCATTTTCCACCATCACAAGACCCTGATCAAGTCTTTCACAGTTTTCCCAAAAACCAACTTCTTTTTCACAAGATAAAAGAAATAAAACAATTACAAATATTTTAAATATTTTCATGTTTTTCTTTTTTATAAATATTCTACTTCAAGTGTTCCTGTTGAATCTTGAACATCTGGTAAGATGTGCCAATTCCAAATTGTTTCTGAAGTAGGTGGTCCAAGTTCTTCATTAGGATGTATTTGAATAGTGATTTTTCCATGAAAAAGATCTTCCCTGATTCTCATATAATACATTTGTCCTTGAGAATCCTTACACTGTAGTGTCACAAATCCATCAATCCTAACAGGAATCATCATACAAAAAGTGTATGTTGCAATTGTACTATCAACTGGGTTGGGATTACTAAGATCTACTTCTATTTGTCCAAAAACTGATGAACATATTAAAGTTAAGGCCGCTATTGCTGTAATTATTTTCATTTTCTATACCTCTTTTTTCTAATAGTTATTAATAGTTGATCAACAATTTGTTGATCAACTTTATCTGGAAGATCAGATTTTTCAAATAATTCGTCAAGGTTTTCAATTAAATTTTCTGCGCCAAAAAGTAATTCTTCATAATCTAATTCTCCTCTTCTAATTTGCATAAGAGTTGCAATTTCATCAGATGGTCTTCGAACTATAATTTCTCCTTTTGCAATTTCAGTAGCCATATTAAGAAGTCGATAGGTGTGCATCATGTTCTTTGAATCATATTGCTTTCCATGATCTCTATTCATCTTGAACCTATCTTCATTTCTATTATCAAGCCATTCTTTGTATTCTGCATATCTCTTACAATGAGTTGAATAAGCATCTTTATTGAATGTAAGAAAACCTTCAGGTTTTAATCCTTTTGGAATTGAAGTAAGTTGAACATCATTTGCCTCACTACCTGATACAATACCAAATAAACCTGGAAGATGTCCCAGATAGTAAATTGCATATACATCATGTGCATGATCAACTTTAGCAAGCCCATAATCTTCTTGAACAGGTTCTTCATTTAAATGATCATAGTTATGTGTTTCATAGCTATACTTTTGAATTTTTACAGGGAGCCACTCATTAAATAAAATAGATCCACCATCCTTTAAAACATAACAGAAATCAAGAACAGTTTTTCTAACCATCTTTTCTTCTTCCCAGTTCATCTTCTTGTTATAACCACGAGCCTTTTTAATCTGCCCAATTGCATATCCAGCAAAAGAATTTTTACATTGCTTAGTAACAAACTGATCCTTTTGGTCAATAATTAAATCAAAAATAGGATCTTTAAAAAGTATACAATCCTCTGGAGCATTTAGTAATTCAAGAATATTTGGATTATTTGTTTGAACAAGCTGTAAAAATCTTTTAATTTCATAATAAACTATGTCATTTGTTTTATCAGCAACTTGATCTACATATCCTAAGCCTAAAATATCTTCTTCTGGTTGTATAAAAACTCCCCTGATGTCAGTATCAGAGGTTGGAAGTGATGTACCATAGGCTCTCGAGCCCATAATTGCCTCAAATATAATTAATTTTTCTTTCTTTAATATGTCAATAGTATAATTTCTCATCCTTTAAATCTTGTTCTATTTTTCAATTCTTTTCTTTTCTCCCTTAATTGATCAAAGTGTTTCTGTACTTCTGGATCATTGAAGTTAATTCCTTTAATTTCAGTATCCTTAAAATCCTCTTTGTCTTCATCTTCTTTTTTATAAAAATCACTACCAGATGAATGGACCGATAAATCATAAGGATCTCCATCATCCCATTCATTAGGCCAATTATCTAAATCAAGAATTGGTTTCTTAAAGGCCTCATTTACTTTATCAATATTTCCTTTTAAATCTTCTAATGTTTCAAATCCTCCGAGATTTTCAGCATCTCTACTGGATCCATCGGGCACTCCATCTTTATCATAATATACGCTATGAATGGCAAAGATTCGTACATCTTTGTTTTCAGCCATTTTTTTATTATTCACAAATGCTTTCTTGTATGAAAACAAATGAGTGCATACTCTATAATTCCAGCTCATCACACGAATTTTTTTATTTCTTTAGGCTCTGTTTTAGTTTCCTTTAATTTTTCAAAAAACTGAGGATAGTAATGAGGATTGGATTTTGATCTAACAAACATTGTTTCAGTTACTATAATTTCATAACTTGGAGTACCTTTATAATCTAATAAGATTAAAGTATTTCCACCTGTTATACGGTCTCTAATATAATCCTGGCAATAATATGAATAAGTTTTTCCGTCATGAGATACCTCAACTATGAATTTTTGATTATTAACTAATTCATCTTCAGCTTCTGGTACAAATAAGATTATTGCCTGAATTATGATTAAAATACTCAATGTAATTGGCAACAATAGTTTTCTTATTTTTTTATTCATAATTTGGAATATTATGTGATAATAAATCTCTTTCTGTTGCAAAATTATAATGAATTTTCTGGAATCCATTAGGATATTCAGCTGGGAATTTCATTGCATCATCCCATATATTTTCTGGTTTAGCAAATGAACGACCTAGTCTAAATCCTATTGGCATATCTTCATGATCTTCTCCTTTATTAAGAAGCATTTGCCTCATATCAACTTGAGACTTCTTGTGTAATTGATTAGTAGAAAATAATGATTGAGCATGCATAGAAATAGCATTCCTCATAGCATCTTTTTGTCTCCAAACAAAGTAATTTTCAACTTCAATAGGATCTGGAATAGTAAAAACTCTTGCATCAAAAAATGCTAATGACTGTTCTTTAATAGCACTTTCATGAATCATATTGCCTTCCATACCTACTGCATACCCATCCATCCCTTCTTCTAATTGCAGCATCAAATTATTAAATTTTGCAGTTGCTAATGAAGCAGCAACTGAAACCATCTTTTGAACTTGACCATCAAACCAAGCTGCAGTTTCAATTTTATCAAAATCAGTTAATAACAAAGAAATTTCATCAGATTGTGTAAAACCAAATTTACATCCTTGGATCTCATTACACAGATATATAGTAGTTTCATCCATCACCTCAGCAAATTCCTTATCAAAAGGTCTTTTCATTCCGCGTGTGAAGGTATGAAATGCTTTACCATCAAGCCTTATAATTGTATATGTTCTTCTTGGAAGGAAGGTCCGTGTTCTTGTCTCATATTGATCCTTCATTCTTTTTCCGAGATCGTCATTCATTTTATTCAGGTCTTGCGTGAGCTATCATTAAAAAATAGTGACATCCACTAAAACCCTCTTCATAAGCTGCCACTTTTATACCAATTGCGTATCTTGCTGTTTCTTCTACTTTTGTTGCAAATATAGCACCAAAATTTTCTTTATTATCTTCTCCAACATCATACCACTCATCTGTTATAGGATCTTGTTTTAGAACTTTCATATCTAAATCTCTTACCATAACATTCTCTCCTTCAGCATACATAATATATGTCCATCCCTTAGAAAGGTTTCGATAAATGTATTTGTATTCTTTTCCTAATACAATATCCACTTCTAAATGAACAATTTCTAGGGCCATTTCATTTTCTGCATCTAATACTTCTTCAGATGCCTGGAGCAAAATTCTTTGAATTGAAGTAATTTCATTATACGCCTCATTCCCTGGTTTTTGTCCAAAAGTTACTAATATCATTGCAAATAAAGCAATGAACATCATTGTCAGCTTTCTCATCTTATTTGTTTTTTGATTATCTATTATTTTTTAAAAATAACAAAAGGTTCTCAATGAAAGAAATCTTTTGTGTTAAATTTTTGTTATAGTTTTAATTTTTTTCACTTTCAAAATTCAATCGCCTGTTAGTAAACTCCTTTATTGTGATTCGACTGTAAAAAGTCGGTGGATTACCTGAATTGGTTTTTTGCCATTCCTTAACCTGTTTATCTATATCAAGTCTGTGCATCATCTCTGCTTGCTTTTCTTGGTCATTGTGGAAACAAGCCATAGCAAGGTTTTTCTTATCTTCAGTATTAAATATTACGAACATTTTGATATATGTCTGTTTTATGTCTTAATAAAATATTATGAGGATCCCTTCCAGTATGAAATCTTAAACAGTTCTTACATTTATAAGCTCTAACCTTCCAAATATTTTTTGGATTTTGATTTTGTTTATGTGCCCAGGAAACTGCATCTTCAAAAACTTTAAAAGTTTTCTTTGCCTTACCCGTTGCAGTCATACACTGTCTCATCGGTTTCATTATTCAATACATTTACGAGCCGATTCCAGAACAGAGAGAAAATCATATTTTCCTTTTATAGCATTTTTCTCGTATGATTTTTCAACTTCCATTATCAACTCAGTTAAAGTTATATTCCATTCTGCCTTTTCTTCTTCAAATATTATCTTTTTCTTCACCGGTTTCTTTTTAGGTTCAGTTATAGTCTTGTTCATATAAGTGTTTTAAGTGATTTATAAGCCCATTAAATTATTGGGTTAATGGATTCCATTTCAATAGTTAAGTTGTGTCTTGCTTGAAATTCTAATGTACTTCTATAGGTACCTGTATAATAAATAAATTTTTTATTTAACATAGTTTTTAAAAATTCTTTGCGACCCTTATTAAATTCTTCATCTGACAAATGAGAATATTCCAATCGAATTTTTGCACCATTTTCAGGTTGCCAATCTTCTGCAAAACCTCTTAGATCTAAATCACATAAAATTTTCTGTAATTCAGTACGAGCAGGCAAGTCAGGCTTAGTCATCAATATTAAATCTACAATCTCTCCCTGGGATAAATCATCTAACCCAGCAGTTTGACAAAATGTAGTTACAGTGATTGCAGATAAAGCTTCATTATTAGAACGTGAGGCATCATATATTAAATCATGAAACCATATTGCAATTTCTAATTTAATTTTCTCTGTATCTGTTAATTTAAAATCTTTCACATGATCAAGCATATACTCAATATGTTTTAGATTATGATAATGTCTAGTTTCTGCAGTATATGCAGGCTTTAATACCATATCATAATATAGAGGTAAAATGTCTGTGCTTACTTTGAATATTTTACCGATTCTTTCTATTAAATTTAACCAGCGATCTTCCATTATTTCTCTAATGAAACAGTGTCACCTACAGCATAACCATCATCAAGATCAACTACCAATATAGTTCCATCATCAATAAATTTGACTTTATAATCATCAGTTTTTTCATTAACTACTTCCACGATTACTGCTGGATATTTTAGTGCATCAGGTTTTCTTGCCTCAATAATCCCCTCAACTCCCCCAAATACTATAAATCCAACTATTAAAAACCACCACCATGATTCTTCAAAAAATTCTATCCAGTCAAATCTTTCTTTTCTTCTTCTACCCATTTTTTTTAATTTTTGTTATTGATACTCATTTTTTCTGAGGTGTATAATCTAATAATAACCCTACGTTGGTTACATTAGTAAGTGTTAGATTTATTTGATTTTCTTTTATAATATTTCGTAAATGAGATACAAAAACATCTAGCGACCTACCAACAAAGTAATTTGAATCTCCCCAGCCCTTCTCAAGTATAATATCCTTCCTAACTGTTTTTCCGAAGTTGGCAGCCAATAATTCTAAGATACTACCTTGTTTTGGAGATAATTTTCCATTATCCTTTTTGTTAATTATACAAGGAACACCGTGATGAAAAAGTACTCTTTTCTGGGGGTCGTATTTACAATCACCAAATTCGATTACATCTTCCAATTTGGCTGTTAATCTTTGAAGAGTTTCAAAGTTTTTTGAGTAAGCATAAATGTTATGTAGAATAGCTTGAGCGAAAAAATCTGTGTTAATGTAATCATTAAAAGGAAGCATAATATCAGCGCTTGTGATATCATACTCTTCTCCGAAACCCATCACAATAATCGGTGTGTATTGGCTATGCTTTTTAATGAAATCGACTGCTTTTTGAGAATATGATTTGTTGTTTGCTATTACAAAAGCATTATATTCAGGATATTCAACCAATTCAAACAATTTCTTTTCAAGTTTCGCTATTATAATTTCATCCGCATGTTTCTTTGCCGCTCTAATTATGGAATTCAAGATTTCATAATTATCAGTGTTCACTACTATTTTCATGTGTTATGTCTTAGTAAATTACAAATATAACCAATAATCCGGAAAGATAAAAATAAAACTTAATAAAATTTTAATTATTTTGTTAAGCTTTTGTTAAGACTATGCACTGGGCAGTCTCCTCTAATAATTCTGTAGTTAGTTCCGTAACTATCTGTGTTATCAAGTTTTGGACATACACATTTAGGAACTTCCCACCACCTATGATAATTAGGATCTTGAGGGAATCCCCACAATTCCTGGAGTTTAAAATCTATTTCTGTTATAGATCTATTTAATACTTTTAAAGCAACAGGATCTTCAGTTTCTTCCATTTTAAATATTACTCCAAGCCTTTCATAATGAACTTGTTTCAATTTTTCAACAGTTTCAATAGTACATCCCTGTTTTCTTATTAATAATCTATTAAGAAAAATACTTCTGCCATCACGAGTTACTTGTGTAAGTTCGTTAAATGCTAAATCATTAAGTTCTTTTGCAAGAGCTTGTTTTTGTCTATCTAAATCACTCATTGTGTATGTACTATTAGTTTATGGTCTGTTGTAGTGCTTCTGTATTCGCAGTGCAATACAACATCTTCACTATTTTTATATGCTTTATGAAAATCAAATTTCATTCTTTCTTCTTCTATTCCAACTATAAAAATAGTAGGGGTATATAAATCTCCCCATTGCAGTTTTGAAGAATGCACAAGAAACGTATTAGTATCTTCTAAACGAGTTACTTCATCACCATTTCCGTATGTTACTGTTTGAGGTCTCATGTGTGTGTAAATTCTACTAAAATGATTATTAAAGGAGCTGGGGTAGTCCGCTTTTGCGTATAAGCTCCTTTAATAATCAAGAGATTCTTTCAATAGATAGCCAATTCCATAACTTATCCATCCTCCTGCAATTAATCCTGAAGAAAGTTGAAATTCACCTCTAAACGATAAAATTATTGCGATAATCCAGCATGTTAATGCTACAATCCAGGTTAAAATAAATAAAAATACTCTCATTTAAATCATTTTTTCTACAAATGCAATGTTTCTAAAATCAGTCCATTGACGATATGCCCCGGATATATTGTATAATTTAAATTTCTGTAATGTTTCGTCTTTTGCTAATACTTTTACCAAGTCTTTTACATGTGTCCGGTATACGGCATTTATCTCCACATCATCCACTGCAATAAAATCGCCAGCCTTTTCTTTATCCGCACCTACTTCTTTATAACCTGCGTAATCTTTCGATTTTCTCCATCCTTTAGGTAATACAGGTAAGTCTTCCTTTGCCATAATATTTTTATTAATTTATAGGGTTTACTATTAACCATTATAGGTTCATAGGGTGTTCAAGATTCAATTTAATGTAATTAATTATATAATATATTAACCAAAATAAAATGGGATTCTTGGGCACCTAAAGTACTTAGGTCATAGAGTGCCCAAGAATCACCTAAATTTTTAATTAATATAATATATAACCAATAATTCAGGGTGCCTTAGATTCACCCTAATTATTGTTCGTGTTGGTTTGTGTGGATTTAATTAATATACCAAATAACCACGTTAAAAATACTGCAACTTTCCAAGTTAGTACAGGAGCGATTACTCCAGATTCTACTAATCCTGGAAAAGCCGCCGGTACACAAAGTGGCCATATCCAATAAACAATTGTTCCGCCTAATACTGCAAGTATTGCAACTAATGCGATACCCCCAAGTCCAATTAATAATCCTTTTGCTATCATAATTTTTATTTTTTATGTTTTTCGTTTTCTTTTACTATATCAAAACTCATTATGTTATCCAAAATTGCTAAATTATCTTCAATATGTCCAAATCCTCTTGAGGAAACACTAACAGTTTTCTTTTTCTTCTTTTCTACAAATTGGTGCCATAACCACCAACGAATATTAAATATCATTCTAAAGAAAAGTTCAAAAATTTTCCCTACAATAGACATTCCAATCCAAAGAATTGGAATACTTAAAAAGCCCCATCCGACGCCATGAAATATAGTCACCAAAATAAAGCATAGTAATGTTCCCCAACCAAGTAAATGGCCATCAATAGTTAACAGTTTATTATGGAGATTAGTGTTAGTATCTTTTCCATAATACCTGATAATATGGTACCATTCATATATTTCAGTTAACATTTTTCACCTCCAATGTATCTACATCTACAACTAGTGTATCAGTACCAAATCCTTTTTTGAAACTGTCACTTATTTTTCGAGATGCTTTTCCGATGTCTTCTGCTACTTCCTCTATAACATCTTCTCCTGCATCAGCTTTGGCCCCAAAATAGTTTACTACGGCTACTATCCCCCAAATGAGGAAACCCAGAGATACTAAAGAAAGGGTTAATTGGAATACCATAACTCCTCCAACAGTATTTCTGGTCCTGTTAAAATTTCTATCAAGATTACTCATATATTTTATTTTTTCATTTGTCTATTTCCAATAGCATTCTCCCAAATTTCATCATAATATTTATAGTCTTCAGACCAACCTTCTTCAGAAATTTTAATACTTATTGTATTTTCCCTACAAGTCCATTTACCTTTATAAATTTTTTTCGGAGAATTATTTTCCAAGTATGTTAATTGAAGAGAACCATTTTCTTTTAATTCATAAATTTCTCCTTGATAACTCACATCACCAAAAACTGTATATTTTCCAGAATATTCGCTTAAATATGGATTTATTTTTGATGTGGCTGTATCGGCATTTTCCCAACCTTCTTTTAACATGGGCTTAGCAACAGTTTCCCAGTTTTCTTTAAGAGATGGTCCACCATCTTCATCAGGCATATTTACAATACCTGATACAGCTCCGGCAGTTCCAGCGATTATAACTACCACAATAGCTACACTAGCTAACGCTAATCCTAATCCTAAAATTTTACCTAAAATCTTAAATATTACCATGACGATTGATATATGATTTTTTCATTCTTCCAATCAGTTTCATCCACAACTTTTTGCAATTGTTCAATGGTACTTTTCAAATCATCAAGATACCATTGATCATAGTCGGTACTCCCAAAGAAAAATCCTCCTTGGGTTGGAAGTTGTTCTGTATCTCTTGTTTCAAAAACATAATTACAGATTAGTAACAATTCTTCTAATTGTTTTTTAGTAACTTCATGAGGCTCACATTTATCCACTCCACCCTGAACGTTTTCAACAAACCAAGCATGAATTGCATTAGCCTTTCTCCAATATGCAACTTCAGTACTATCCTTTGATTCACCAATTGCAGGGACTTTAGTCACCCTGTCTAAATACATATCTAAACCCATTATCTTATAGTTTTATGTTAAAACGTCTTTTTTGTTTTTCTAAAGAAGAATCTGGAACATCATGCACATTTTCTGATCCATGTCTATTTTCAACAATTATAGTAAAAATTCTATAATTATATTTTTCTCCGGCTTCAATGTAAGGTCTTAATTCTCTTTCAGGAGCAAAAGTATTAGCAACAAATATTGGAGAAATTCCTTTTGCCATGTCTAATTCAGTTTGTTTTAAACATTTAGCATGTACCATTGGAAGTAATCTAGCTTCCCAATTATATTCTCCATCCGCGTTATAGAAATAATTATCAGCAGAATTGACAGAACCATCTGAATAGTCTGCCAATGCTTCTGCTAATGTAGTTTTTCCACTTCCACTTATGCCTCTTACTAATATTAAATCACCATTAAACATGTTTTTCCTTCAACTCCTCAATATCAATTTTTATAAAAGTAAAACCTAAATCGATTGTTATTCCCCTTCCTGATGCAACATCAATAGCAGCAACTCGCTCCCGACTTCCTTTAAAAGTTTTTCCTTTGTACATAAAAGTTTCTTTATGTCCTTCCAAAGAAAATAATTCGCCTGGAGTAAATCCTTTAATGTCTGCAGTTTTTGTAATCACAGACTCATCTCTTCCAAGAATTTCAGTTACAAACGGTTTATTTTGAGACCTGTTTCTCCAAATTGGAACAATTGTAAAATTCTCCTGTTTGCCAATTTTTCCCCAGAATTTAACCCTTTTCATTTCGGTAAAAGTAATTTTTGTACCGTCTACCAAAAGAAGAACATCTCCTTTTTTAACAAGTTTCATTTCATGATTATTTTCCGTGCCTACAGGTAAAAAAGCTTTGTCTTTCATGTTTTATTTTTTATAAATTTATTTATAATACAAATATAACCAAAATAATTAACAGAAAAAAATTAAATTACTCAGGGGTACATTCCACTTGGATCCTTTTCTATTTTTACTACTTCATAAGCGCACCTCACAGTAAATGTTACAATGGATAGTAAAATAACAATGACCAGTATGCGGTCAATTATTTTTACAGTTCTTTTTTTCATATTTTCTAATGTATTTGCGTAGTCTTAGTTAAAGTTTCATACTCTGCGTCAAATGAAACAATGCTTCCATTTTCAACACCTTCAATAAAAGCAGTGAAATCCTCTCCTCGCAACCGGAAAATATTGTAAAATGGAGAGTACCAGCTGACATGTTCAGGTATATAAGTAGTTTTCTTAATATCCTGGTAATATCTCTTAATAATAGGTTTAGCACGGATTACTTTAAAAGTAATTTCATTACCAGTTGACTTTATTGTCATATTTACCAATGATAACACAAGTCCCTTAGGATATCTTATATAACTACCAAATCCTGGTTCTCCATCTTCATAATATTTTCGAAGGCCAGTAATGAGATCATCAACCAGTTGAAACTTGCTTCCTGTTTTTAAATTTTGAATAGTCATTTTGAAATAAATTTTGTGAATTAAAATCAATAATATCTGTATCTCCTCTATAAGAATCTTGCACTTCCTTTAACATATTTTCTTCATCTATTCCCTTACCAATAGATTCTGCAAATAACACATTAGACTCAAAAATCTGATCATCTTTAGTATAAATGCAATATAACTTAGATTCAATATAATCTGAAATAATCATCCCAGTATAAAACCCTTTTAACTTATACTTCTCAACAAATTCATTAGCATTACACCAAATGTAAACTCCAATTTTTTCTCTAAGTAGATAAACTAGTCTGGAATCGATAATCATTTTATCGAATCCAAACAATCCTTTTTTACTTCCATGACCCAACATCACAATTCGTTCGTGATTTTTGATATTGTCCTTTAATTCTCTTACACCTGGATTGTAATCAATAACTTTCCAATCCTTATCTTCATAAATGGCTTTAAGAAAATCTGTTGTTGGATCATTTGGATGTATTACTAATGTTTTCATTAACTATCTGTCAATTTACTGTCAACTAAATATCGTTCATCATCATAAACAAAATAGTAATGGTAAAGTTCTCCAGTAGTTCTAGAATATTCCTTTTTAACAAATGCTGGTTTAAAAGGTTTTTTGATTTTCATCCTTCCTTCAATGTAAATAGGTGTAACTAAATCTTCCACCGTTACAATTGAGTAGCCGTTTCTTTCCGTGACACCAATAATTTTACCAACATTTTCATAATTACTCTTCCAGGTTGAATTAGGACGATAAGTTTGTGCTGGCTTGATGCTTGCGCAAGATGCCATCAAAAATACTACTAAAATTAACATTATATTTTTCATAGTTTCCATTTTTTATAAAAGGAGGCTGGGTGCCGAGTTTTAGCCTTCCAGCCTCCTGTTTGCTTGAAGCAATTGTTTTAATTAGACACTGGCATGTATTCTTCAGCAATTGACCAAAGCTCTTTGTTGAGGTCAATATTCCTGGAAGCGTTTGTGACGCCCCTGGTTGTAGAATTCCTACCAGAACCTGTGATCCTGGAATAACCACCATTGATCATTCTCTCTTGGATCACATTAAATACGGTCCATAGATTATCAGCCCTGTCTTCACCACGTACAGGTGAAATAATTTCAGTTGGATTGGTTGACTTTGTCACCTTCTCAACATTTACAGTTCCATCCTCATTTATAAAAAGATGGGGCTCCCTGCGGGCAATTGCACGAATGGCAAATTCCTCAGACTTATCAACAGTCATTTTGACTTCCTGCATATCTCCAATGTGGTCTCCAATAATTTTGTATTGCTCACCAGCTACTTCCAGAATCCTGCGAAGTTCCTCATGGTCAACACCCATGTGGCGGAATTTAACAGCTGTGTACATCCCTGGCATTGCTACTACCAGTCCATTGGTGCATACTAAGCGGAAGAGACCCATGTGAATTTGGGCGGATGAACCACGATTGTGGCTATTATCCAGGATAATTTGAGGTTTTACGTTATCTCCTTTAAGATCATAATAACCCATACTTGGGTTGGAAAAACGTACTGTGTGGCGGGAAAAAGGATTCGGACCATTCTGTTTTGCGGAATGTAGTTCCCATCCCAAGGAAAGAATTTTCTCAACAATTTCGTTTGTTGGAATAAAAGAATACCTGTTCGTAACATTTGGATCAGGCTTAGTTGCATACACCGCTGGGGCATACTCCTTAAGTTCCTCCAAGGTATGAACGCGATAACCAATTGACGTTAACGGATTTTCTTGCATGATTAAATTGTTTTAAATTATTTTTATATATAGTGTAAATTTAACCATTTAAACCCACAGATAAAAATATTTTAACACTTATTGTAAATTATTTTTCAACCCATTTTGTAGACCATGGATAAGGATATTCATCCACATTCATATTAAAATTAGAAAAAATGCTCCACTCATCTGGATTTTCAATAATATCCATCATTTTTAGTTGAACATTACCAAGTGCACTGGCCCACCCCTTCCTTTCATATGAATTGCCACTCCTAAATAAAAACTCTTTTTCTCCGAATTGAGTTTCATAATATAGAATACTTCCATTATCTAGAGCATCTATAAGTATTGCTATTTTTTCTCCTCGTGTCATTTTATAAATCTTCTTCTTCTTTTATTAAAACTGGAGCGATTACAAAATTACCGAATACGTTTAAAACAATCATCCAAATCCACCAAGCAGATTGGTTAATTTCCAAGTCAAATCCTACAGTAAGAATAATTCCTATAATAAAACCCCAAACAATGGCAAATATTAATCCTTTTTTCATGAGTCTACTCCTAAAGTTATTACATTTTTTTCTTCATCTATATAAAAAGTATGGATTGTAAGGTCTCCCATTGAATGACCCCAAATTCCATATTTATTCCAATCTTCATCATCCTCAACAATACCATTAGCGTAAATGCCCTCGTTCACATACTTATACATTTGATGATAAGCATTAGCTGCTTCATCCATGAGTTCTTGGCGAGTTATTCCTTTGGCTCCAATCTCAACATTAATTCCAAATTCTTCGCTAACTGGATAATTTACAATCAAACGATAAAACCCAGGCTCGATATCCAATACTTCATCAGCCGGAGATTCTGTCATTTCCTTTTGATACCTTTCATAATCAGCTTGAGTATGATATGGACGCTTAGGACTTGGTTTTTCACTCCACAATTCTGGATATATTGGAAATCCTGCCCCTGTCCAATGTCCTTGCCAGAGATATCCAGCTACTATTTTTTTATCTTTCATAGTTAAAATACTTGTTCAATTACACAATTATAAACAAAATCAGTGTCATCATTCAAGGCATCAAGCTGATCTTCAGTTGCTTCTTTACCATTAACAGTCGCTGAACAAATATATGCATCACAAAAATCAGGGTAATCATCTCCATTGATATCATCCAACTCAATGTCTTCTACTTCCCAGCTCCCAAACTTTTTCATACCTTTATCAATTTAAAATTAATCAATGCTCTCTTCCACATAGGTGCAAAAGCTGTATAAGCGGCCCTACCTAATTCCTCATCTAATTCCATCATCACCTTTCCTTTAGGATCAAAAAGTTTTTCAGTTTCCTTTAACTTTTGTTCTTCAGATTTAATGAGGGCAGCCATAAATGCTTCCGCTTCTGCTTTATTTCCACCAAACTTAGCTATTATATTTTCTTTTGTAAACATATTGTAACTTTTAATTTATAATATAAAATTAACCAAAATAATCAACAGATAAAAATATTATCCTTGATTTAAAAATAGTTTTGTTTGAAATATCATGTCTTCCAATTCCTCGGTTGACTGAGTTTCTAAGTACGCCATGTTTGATGCATCATACTTAGGATCATCTTCGATATAATTCTCATTAAACAAGAACTTTATCATTTCTTCTCTTGATTTTGTTTTGCTCATAATTTTATAGTTCCTTTAGGTTCACATCCTGAATATTGAGGTGTGTCTGATTTTACTTCATCAAAATATTTATTATGATATAAAGTTCTTTCTCCTCTCCAATCTCTCTTATCTGTTGTTTCCACAAAGATTGCTTTGTCCACATTACTACTTCCTTCAATTATAGCTCTACTCCTTGTCAACAAACGAGTATAATATGTTAAGTTTTTTCTGTTTAATCCCAGCTTATTTTCATATAACCAAGGCTTTCTTTTAAAAAGTTCCTTTCTTGTTATAGTTCCTCTTGAAATATCTTCTGCATCATTCAATACCTCAGGATCTGGAAAATTTCCTTCGTTTACATATACAGCAACTTTTTCATTGTTGAAATTCTGTATTGCAAAAAGTCTATATAGATTCACGCTCATGACACATCTTTATTTAAATATTCTATTTCTGTATTTTCTTCTTTTATCTTGCGGATCTAATATGTACCACAACACAACAAAGAATGTTACTATACCTACTGCCCAGGGTAATGCTTCTAAAATTTCAATAATTATTTTCATCTTGTAAATCTTTATATTTACTTTACAATTTCAGTGAAACCTTTTTCAGGATCCCCATAAAAATAGTACTGAACGTCAGTGAAAGTACTACTTCTATACTAACTATAACAAAATATTAATCCCTAAGAACTTCATAATCTTCTTTATAATCTTTTTTATATTCTTCTTTTGCTTCTTCTAGTATTTCTTTCAAGCGTTCGATTCTACTCTCATGTAGTTTACGCTTAATACTGGGATAATATTTTTTTAAGAAATCGCTCATGATTTTATTTTAAAAATAAGTTCACTTTTTCTTAAGGGACAATATTCATGCATCTTTTTTTCTTTAACTTCTTGAGATACATCTTTAACGTCTAAGATATAGCATCTGTCCCCACGTCCCACATTAAGTGTTCGTAGGGCACAGTGACCACAATGTTCAATAATAAAAGGTAATTGTGTCATATTTTTATATTTTCTGAAAAATTATCAGCAATGGAACCATCAGGTATCCATGGCTTTCTCAATAAGTAAGCTCCGTTTATAATTTTACCATAACCATCATAAAATTGATACCCTGGGTTCTTCTCGTATACCATAGGGTAACCGCCGTATATATAATTGTGGTATACTATGTTATAATTAAAGGCCCACTTCTGGTTCACCTGATGAATATAGAACTTGGAATCTACATGATCTATTTCATAAACAAACTCTCCATTTGAATCTTTATTCCTCCATGATGATTTTAAAAAAGGAATTTCTTCATGTGTTCCAGGTAAATATTTTTTAAATTCATCTAAATAAAAACAATATCCTTGAGCTTCTTTGTTTCTATCAACCATTGTTATTGGCATTGATAAGAAATGTTCAAGTATTCCATGAAATAAATACACATCTTTTTTATTCCTTTTCAATTTAGGAAACAACCAAAAAAGATAGTCAAGAGGAATTTCATTTATTGGAGTTCCCCAATGTTTTCCGAGCCATATCTTATCATTAGGTCCTTTCACTTTTTAGGACTTATTCTAATAGATTCTTCGTTTACTGTGAGCTGAACTGTATCTCCAGTTTCTTCATCTTTATAAGAAAAGGTATAACCTGCTGCAGTTCCACCACTTGAGATAGTTACCATCTCATTTCCATTCAATGGATTTATAACTTTTATACATTTGTGAATTAAATTAGTGAGGGTATTGAATTCTGAAACAAATTCAACTCTTGCGTCTAAACAACGCTTGATGGCACGTTCTCTATAATCCACTTCGCCAGGAACAAATTTACTATCCCATTCTTCGTTTAATACAACTCTTAGGGGATTAAATCTGTGCTCATCAAATGCTGATTCTTTAACATTTAATGCCTTTTCAATTTCTTTTCTTTTCATTTAATTATATTTTTTTATAATATAAAAATAACCAAAAAAACTCAAAGATAAAAATATCAAATGTTAAAAAAGGTTAAAATAATTGTTTTGCTTCGATGAAATAATCTTTACTGTCCATCTCTTTATCGAATAACATACAATCATTAAACAACCTGAAGTACTCCATTTTTTGAGTAAGATTAAAATGAAATAGAGGTTGTTTATAAGGTGGGTAACTTTTTTCTTTGGCCATGTGCTTATCAATATAGAATTTGATTGTGTTAGCTTTCCTATGGCCTTCAACTTCTCCTTTACCAAATCCGAACAATATAGCATTTTGATATGTCACAACATCTTGGAAATACCAATGCATTAAATTAAAAATTACTAAGTTGAAGTTGAAATGTTCTACTCTGCATTTACGCTTATTTGTAGCAGAAGGTTTCAAATTCAAGAAATCTGTTTTATCTTTCATTAATTCTAAGATAGCTTCAAATTCTTCTGAAAATACTTTATTAAATTTTTCAATATGTGTTTTACCAACCCAGCATTGTGTATCACTTATAGCTTTTCGAACTGTACGATCTCCAATAAAGTCTACAATCCACTTATGTTTGGCTCCATAATATTTTTCAAGATTGTAAAAATTCTCTGTTTGAAAAATAAATTCATCATCACTAAATTCAAATGGAGCAAATATTGTAATATCATCATCTGTAAAATAGAAACCATTTTCCAATTGTTCAGGATAATTTCTTATGATAAAATTTATGAAATAATTTTTGGTAAGAGTAGTAAATTGTTGGTGAAAGTTGTCTTTATAATATTCTTTAAAATTTTTCCGTGTTACAATAAATACATTATAATCTTTTAAAATGTCTTTAAATTCTTGTATTTCCTTATCATCATCTTTATCTATATACACTATTGCTCCTTTTATTGCAGCTCTATTAAGAGGCATCCTTAAAAATTCCTTTAAAATATCTGTGTTGTAGGTAGTTAGTAAGTACTTCATAAATCAACTTTATTTTTATATGCTTCCTAATCCCTCAGGTTTTGCCAAGTATTAATAATATCCGAAAGGTCTAGGTTAACCAAGAATGCCCGTTTGTTCAACGAATTTGGAGTGTCAAAGAATCTATTAATCCTATCAACAGTATCTGCATTATCATCGAAATGAATAGTTATGTCATGCTCTTTCATAGCCAAATGTTTCGGATTCTCATTTACAAAAATACATTTATTTTTTGGAATACCCAGTTCTTTAGCTCTTTTCCAAACGTCATCATTTCGTATATGACCATCATTATCACGAGCAGTCAATATAAACACATCAACCCCGGCTCCGATTAGTATCTTAGCCAGGGTCTGAATGTGAATGTTGTCATCTAAACAATCATCAAAATCAAATGAGACCTTCATTTTTTGGTTTTGATTAAAGGAGTGAGTTTTTCACCCCGGATAAATTATCTAACGGGAACTGTTTTTATTGGTTTGTCGTCACCACCCATTGTCAGAATAAGTGTGTTTCCATCCTTTTCTGCGAATTTAGCGATCACATCCAATTCGTATTTTTTATTATATTCAGGGAAAGCCCTCATTGCTCGACCAATCATCTCAATAGATTGTGCTTCATTACTTGCGGCGATCAATGCGTTTTTACTGGCGAGGATCTCATCATCTTCTTTAATATTGGAGATTGACACACTCATCAATAAAACGGGTGCCCCTGAGTTCTTAAATATATCATGAGACGCCAAAGTTATCTGTCCGTTGATTTTTTCTATATTTGACATGACATCTTCTGCGGATTTATACCCTGCAAAAATCTCACGAATCTTTCCTCGGATAGTCATTTGTGCATACTGTTCATAGATTCTAACAATTGAAACCAGATACACTCGATCATTACCAGTTTGTGTCGGTGTTATTGAGGTGAACACATCATCAAGTACAGATTTATCGGTTGGTACTCCAATTTGGACATAAATGTCTCCGTTCAAAGGTGTACCATCTGATGTACGTAACCTGTGGTCTTCTT
>Ga0307376_10001004_pt1 | contig 32224 bp, 45 predicted proteins | sample TR2MG_FD_202536 | JGI IMG/M metagenome (GOLD analysis project Ga0307376, IMG submission 202536) | Soil microbial communities from Risofladan, Vaasa, Finland - TR-2 | ecosystem: Environmental > Terrestrial > Soil > Coastal area > Acid sulfate soil | place: Finland: Risofladan, Vaasa | collected...
GTTGTTGTCATCTCCATCATCTCGGACGTAATATGTCGCCATTTTATGACCCTTTATTTAGATTTTCTTTGCTATCGCAATAGCAGACTTGAAATCAGAGATGTTTTTACGCTGAACTGATTCGTTTTCATTCTACACAACTATACGAAACATTTCAAGCCTTCTTTCAAACTTTTATTAAAATAATTATCTATCTCATCTAAGCACTGCAACATTCCACCAAAAAATATTCTTACTCTACCGCATCCCATTTTCCTAAAGGACATTCTTGGCTAGCCAATATTACTTTTCGATGAAAAGGACACCCACACTCTAGGCATTTCATCTTTTCCCCATCATATTTTCCACATTCGTTACTTTCACAAATAGATGTACGCTCTTTAATTATATCTTCATTTGCTCTGACTTCTTTTCCTTGAACATAATCAGTTGCAACCTTTAACATAGCCTGAGTAAATGTCAGCCCCTGCTTCCATATAGGCGGTGTAGTTTTTTTAACATTAATCTTATTTGGTTTTACAAATTCATCTGCCGTGACCCCGAAAGGACATTCTCCATCCCACTCAAAATTCTTCATTAACGATTCTCTGAATTTTAAGTCTAGTCGGCAGTTCTTACAATGATGTCGGCTTTGGCGTCGGCTTTGGCAATAAAGGCTATCGGTAAATTTTTCTTTCATCTTTCATCTTTCATCTTTCATCTTTCATCTTTCTATAAACTTCTTTTACCTCAGTATCCACAATCTCCTCCGCTCTTGTTAAAATAGAATCTAGATGTTCTAAATTCTCTTTATTCTTAAACATCTCATCAACCATCTTAACAGCCACGCTTGAACCCACTCCTTTAGCTATCAACTCAGAAGCTTCAGCCATAATCTTTTTCTGAGACAATAAAGAAGCGATTAGCATTTTCTGTTGCTCCTCCAAGGGAGTAAGCCCTCCTGTAGACTCTCCCTCTCGTTTACCTTGCTCTCTCTCAAATAGGATACCCATCACGACTCCTATAAAAAAAGACAAGCCACTTAATGCTAATCCAAAGAAAGCAGCCATCCAATTAGTTGAGAAATGGCTAATACCAATACCGCCAAAAATTCCCATCAATATAATCAACCATATAGATGAAGTTCTAAGCATCGCTTAATAAAATTTCCTCTGCAAGGTCTCTCAATTTATCAGCCACATTTATGGCATCGGTTGGATTTAAAGAAACTTGATTAATCTTCATACCGAAATTCATCACAACAACATCAGTATCTCGACCTAAACTAATCTTAACTAGATTCTCATTCTTCAATGCCTGAGTCTCTTCCATCTCCTCTCCATCTTCCATCTGCTCTCTGCTTAAATCCGTCAAAATCGCCTCTCTCTATTTGAACTAAAACCCTTTTAGGTATCTTTCGTTTATTACTCATATATTTTGATGCCAATTCATCGACATCTTCTCCCCCAATTATACAAACAAACTGTTCAAATTGAGCACCAATCTTAAAAGATATACATCTTTTCTTGAAACTAACATAACGCTGCTCCATCTCATCCAATGAGCCCACCCATGGAATAATTTTATGTTTTAAATCTACAATAAAGAAATTAAAGTTGTCCGTCATGAAATCTTCCAACAGTAATCAAACAGTCTCCCGCCAGACGCAACTCATCATACGTTCTACAAGCTTCTACTCTTTTCCTGAAATAACGAAGACCCTTGATATTATATTGCTTGTACAAAAAGTTTATGGTCTCTAACAACAACCCCCTTGCACTCTCAAGTTTTCTTTCATCTTCCTTCAAAGACTCTATCTGTAAAGGACTCAGCAACTCTTCTAGGCTCTTGTCCGTATTCCTTGTAAAACCACCATCATAATCTTCCTCTTCAGCACTCATATCAATCCTCTCTTAGATTCTTCTTTCAATATTGAACCAATAACAGAAGCAAGCATCTTAACATGCTCATCAACTGTGTATCTACTTAAACTTATCGACAATGTGGAACGACAAGCACTCTTCCCAAGACCAATAGCCTTCAAGATATGCGACTCCTCATCACCACAACAATCAGATTTTCCACCACCAATACAAATATCATGATGAATATCAAGTAAAGATATCATCATATCAACATCCACTCCAGGAAAAGTAACATTTGAAATACCAGGCAACCGATTTTCAGCAGTCGTATTTATCACCGCTCCGTACTTCTCCACCACTGATGCCTCAAAAAACTGAATAATCCTACGTTGACGCTTATCTTCTTTACGCCAACTCCGAGTACACATCTCCACCGCTTTGGCAAATCCCAAAATACTTGGAACCGGCACAGACCCTCCTCGTAAACCATCTTGCTGAGCCCCACCATGATGCAACGCCTCAATCTTATAAGAAGGATTCACGTATAAAGCTCCAATACCCATGGGCCCATGAATTTTATGAGCAGAGATGCTCACCATCGTAGCACCAATATCCTCCACATTGAAAGGGAACTTCCCGAAGCTCTGACATGCATCCATATGATAAGGGACTCCATACTCCTTGCACAAATCACTAATACGTTTCACATCCTGAATAGTCGCAATCTCACCATTCGCATGCTGAACACTAACAAGGCGTACCCCACCCTTATCTAAAATCTTCTTCAATTCATCAAAAATTATCATACCATCGGAATCAACAGGAATTATCTCCAATTGTGAAAAATCCTTTGAGTCCATCCAAGAAGCAGGGGCCAATACTGAAGAATGTTCTATCTGGGAGACAGCCAATCTGCCACCCATTCCAAGAATAGACTTAATCGCCCAATTATTTGCCTCTGTACCTCCGCTAGTCCAATAAACACCCTCAGATACTCCTAACTGCCTCTGAATCTCTTCCAGGGCACTCTCTATTGCCTCTTGCGCCTCTCTACCCATTTGATGGGGCATTTCTGGAGTTCCATAGACCTCCTCAAAATAAGGAAGCATTGCATGTACAATCTCATCATCCATCATGGTAGTAGACGAATTATCTAAATACACTTCACCCTTTCTTACATTAAAACTTGGTCTCATAATGCATACCTCTGCTGTTCGCCACTCATCCTATCAGCAAAAATCTTTGGTACCGCCTGTGTAACAAGTTTATGTTCAAGCTGATATGGACATTTCTTTGGTATTTCTGAATTCATAAACATAATTTCCTCCTCCTCATCCACAGAACACTCGGCAGAAGGGAATAAATCAAATTCGCCCTTCTCGTTGCATCGGTGCCCCATGTACTTACCATGAGGACACTTACGACAAAATTGAAAATCTATCATTTCTTCTTCTCGCCTACTTGTAATAAAGCCAATACTAAATTCTCTTCACTGTAAATAGTAATATTAGATAATTCTTGATAAGCCCCACGCCATATTTGCCCTTTTTTAGCACCTGCCAATACCTCGTAAACTACTTTCTTCTCTTCCTGTTCAACCATCAGAAGCTTGGCAGGAGTCTTCTCATTCTCCAAGAAAGGAATGAAATAAGAGCCGATGTGGGCATGCAACTGAGATGCGTTTATTATTTTACTCATGATTCAATCTTTTATTCAATTCTTCTTTAACCTTCTCAAACTCAGTTGCGAGTAGGCATCGCAACCCAATCTCTAAAATATTTTGACCACCTACCAATGTCTTATTATTATTCGCCTCATAGTCTATATTCCCTCTCAGAACGGCTAGGAACAAATCGCCCTCACTCAACAAATCCAAAAACTTACTACAATCAACCACATCCCTCTCCACATTAATAGAATCCAATCGTAACAATGAATCCCTACCAATGAAACGATTTTCCAAAAAATAATCACCATCTTCAAGACCATCCGAACCGGCATCTACAGGACGACTCAATGATAAATCGCCTTCATTATAATTAGGATAAAAACGACGAAAAGTCTTAACATTCTTATTCCGTGAATAGCGAACAATACGATTAGTTAAAATAAAAGCAGGCTTCTCTCCATTCTGAGTATTGATATATACCAAGTCTTTTATCTTGCCCCAACAAGCCCCACCATCCAATTGCTCATAACATACAAACCTTCCCACATAGTTAGGTCTCTCCAATTCCAGGTCAAATTCATCATTTCGTTCATTATCCATTGCTCAATCCTCATTTGAAATTATTCATTTGCCTCCGTCTTAGGCGGAGGGTCTGGCAATTTAGGCTTTTTTGGTTTAGGTAATTTAGCAAGTATCAGTCCTTGCATATACTGCTTCGCCAATTGATTTATCGTACCATCAGGATAAATCAACCTCAGTCCCTTCAATCGAATCAAAGTAGGTCCAACATGCTGAGGCTTAATCCCGGCAACCGTCCCCCACAATGATGCATTACATTCCACAACCCCCCAAAGCCAATCCCACCTATCACATTCATTATCACAATCACACGCCTCATCATGCTTTCGAGAAATCCGAACCGACTTCCAAGCAACTAATGCCTGTCTCAGCTCTGCATCATCAACCAAAGGAATAATATTCTCTGGCTCTTCATCATTCTTAAAAATGCTTAATACTTCTTCGAATTTCATTTATTAACAGTCTCCGTTGTAACATCACATCCCTCTACATTCCAAGTATGAGAACAACAAGGACAAACAGTATCACCCTTTGACTCATCATTCGCCCCTCCTCCGCCTCTTTCATTATCGACCAAGGATTCCCTCAAATCTTCAAACCCCAACAAATCAAACAAATCAGACTGCGACTTCTCAATCTCATCCAATAGTTCATTTATTGGCTCGTCAAACTCACCCTCAATCTCAGGATTATTTAAGGTAAGATTAGCCGACTTCTCAACCGACTCTTTCATCTGAACAACAATAACCATTGCCTCTGTAGCACCATCAGATTTCAATATCTCATACCGCTGATGACCTCCTACAATATTGCCCGTAATTTCATTCCAAACAATCAACTCCACATACCCGAAATGCTTCAAGCATGCCTCTAGTCGATTATAATTATCATCACTTATAACCCGTGCATTATAATATGCAGGGCTCATACTATCGAGTGGTATCTTTTCAATCTTCCAACGGAACGTTGCCATTATATATCACCTTATTACTTTTCATTTCCCAACGACTATCACACTCTGGACAAGTCACTACTGCAACCTCTTTATAGTCCCGGTCTGGAGGAGGAGTACCTCCTCCGTCATTGTCATAACCCGACTCTTTGGCAAAATCTCCAATGGATTTCTTCAAATCGCCCAAACCAATTTCATTAAAAATACTTCCTATCTGAACTTCAGTCTCTGCCAATTGAGACTTGACCTCTTCAGTAAATGAGCCTCTAAGATTATCACTATTGAGTGCAATATTTAGGACTCGCTCTTCTTCTTCGTCCCAGTCCCCGACTACAACGGGAGTAGAAATATCACCCTGCTCAACAAGGTGGTCATATCGCTGATGCCCCCCTACAATATTACCACTGCGCTCATTCCAAACAATAAGAGACAAAAGACCAAAGTAATCAATGGCACCATCCAAGCCCTTCTTTGCTTTTGCCTTAATCTTTCGAGGATTATAATCAGCAGGACGAATGTCTTCCAACTTCATCTCTCGTATAACTGGTTGCTTAATCATTTACCATTCCTTAAAATTCTATTTCAAGCTCTTCGCCCTCATCCACATATCCTGAAGGGTCATGCTCTAATCCTGTTAAAAAATCAAAATCAATAATCCCAAGCCAACGAGCCTCTCCATCTAGAGAAGGCATTGACGGGATACCTCCGGCTCTTAAATCACCTACAGACATTATATGCTCGACAGGGGTTCTTTGAGAAACCATTTCGCTAATACTTTCATAAACTTTGGCTTCTACCTCTTCTCCACGATACGGCTCACCTGATTCCATATCTATTCCGCTACTATAAGCCCCCATCTTTCTCCAACTATCATAAGCCAATTTAATGGCCTCGGCATCAGGACTATCCTCTGAAATATTTTCATACATGTCCTTAACCCACTGTGGATTCTTACTCGTAAAACGATATTCCCCATTGTATTCCTGATTAGCTTTGCCAAACTCCTCATCTGGCTCATCGGGGAAAAACTCACCGGTAGGGTCATAATCCTCATCAGCATCCTCGCATGTAGACCGAGCCAACTCCAACATTGAAGAATTATTTCTTTTAGGCAACATCTCGTACCTCCTAAATAAAAAAGCAGTCTCCCCAATAAAAGAAGACTGCCCACTAAACACCAATAAATAAAAACTACTCTGAGTCTTCCTTCTTAGGAAGATGAGCAGGGTCATACAGATTTGCCGCATGAACCGCTCCATCCTTAACAAAGGAAATAATCAATTGTCGAATATTTTCAGGAATCTTCTCATTCGCATCAATATCAGAAGGAATCAATAAAAATACCCCATCGACATAAGACGAATATTGCGGACTCTTGAATGTGGTTGTAAGCAATTTATTAACCCCATCCCTTAAAATAGATTTTGTTATCTTACCATCTTCAAGGAATTTAACCAAAGCATTACATAATGCCACAGCCTCATCTTTCTTAATTCCCTCATCCAGTAAAACAGTCATTGCCACATCACCAGCGCTACGAGCCGTAGACTGCTGAAGGTTATAAGTATAACTTTCAGTACTTACGCAACCAGTCATAAAAACCAGTCCCAACATCATTACCATCATTACTTCCTTCATCATATTACTCCTCATTTAGTTTAGAAGTCATCATCTAGGGCACCCGTTTGATAACTGGTAACCTTTGTTTCAAAAAAGTTCTTTTGCTTGTCTAAATCAATCATCGTTGTCATCCAGGGGAAAGGGTTTCCCTTAGTCTCATATTGATGGTCAATATTAAGATTATCCAATCTCCTATTAGCAATATAACACACATAGTCATTAAACATACTAGAATTCAATCCCAGCAAGCCTCTCGGCAATACATCTTCCGCATATTTAATTTCCAATTCAATAGCACGGTCAACCATTCCAACCACCTCAGACTCCAATTCCGCAGTCCATAGCCCTGGATTCTCGGCTCTTATTTTATTGATTAAAAGAGTCCCAAACTCAATATGAATAGACTCATCCCTCAGAGTATACTGAATCTGCTCAGAGATACCTGTAATTTTATTTTGCCGACCTAGACTCAACAACATCGCAAAGCCTGAATAAAAGAATATTCCCTCACAAATCACATAAAACAAAAAAAGATTCTTTACAAATTCTCTCTGCCCCTCGATAGTCTTTGTATTAAAATCAGGACGATTCATGTTTGTAGTAGACTCCATTAGGAATTTTGTCTTCTCACGAATAGAAGGGATTGCCTCATAAGCCTCTCCAACCTCATTAACATCCAAACCCAAACTATCGCATATATATACCACAGTTTCGTTATGAAGAGACTCCTCATAAGCCTGTCGAACAATATATTGCCGAGCTTCTGCATTTGTTACCCATTTAAATACCGATAAGAGTAAATTATTATTCACCAAGCTCTCCCCACCAGCAAAGAATCCAATACATCTCTTCACCAAAAGCATCTCATCTTCTGTCAACTTTCCAGTCTTCCACTGGTCAATATCTATCTGCATAGGAACTTCAGTTGGAACCCAATTATTATTTTGACCATTCTTATACAACTGCCAAAAATCAGGATAATGAAGTGGAACAATTTGATTCACTCCAATTGATTCATTTAACAATCCAATTTTCTTTGCTACTTTCTTTTTCATTTCATGCTATCCTTACGGTATCTTTTATTTTATTGACACGACTCGCAGTCAAGATTATCAATAGAACAAGCTTGCATTATGCCATCCACTTCTTCCTCGATGTGTTTAGCTTCCTGCTCAATATGCTCCAATACTTCCCTATCCACCGAAACCTGCTTGGTGGCAGATTGCTCAACCTCTGAAGCTGCCTGGGACCTCAAATAATAAGTAGTCTTTAGACCCAACTTCCATGCTCCCATGTAAATATCATTAAGGTGCTTTTTACTAGGCTGCTTATGTTTCAATACTTTGAAATCATAATAAAGATTAAGGGATTGACCCATATCTATCCACTTCTGGCGCATTGCAGCACAAGCAATCAATCTATCATAAGGCATTTCAAATGAAGTCTTATATTTCTTCTTAAACTTAGTCGGAATACCTTGAATGTCAGATATTTTACCCCGGACTCGTTTAACCGCATCAAGCAACTCTTCCCCCCATAAATCCGCATCCTGCATATCTCTTAAAAAATGCTCACTAACCTGGATGAACTCGCCAGACAAAGTAGAATAAGTATACATCACACTATATTCAGGCTCGATAGATTGGCTCACACCAATAAGAGAAGCAATAGTCGCAGTGGGAGCAATTGCCATAACATTACTATTACGCATTCCATTTTCCTTAACAGCCTCACGAACCACGCTCCAATCCATACGAACCGTGTCACTCAGTGGATAATCGCCCCGATACTTCTTCATGAAATCAAAATAGGTATCAATGGGCATCTTCCCTTTATCCCACAATGAACCCTCATATGAATTATAACGTCCACGCTCTTTTGCTAATTTGGCACTATTAAGAATGGCATGATAGCTAATAAACTCTTGGGAATAATCAGAGAAGTCAACGGCCTCATCACTATCGTAGTTAATATTCAAAGAATGCAACGCAGTGTGGAATCCCATGACACCCAGTCCAACTGGACGATGTTCCAAATTGGAAACGGCCGCCTCTTTAGCCGGGTAAAAATTAATATCCACAACATTATCTAACATTCGCATAGCTGAAGCAACTGTCTTTGCCAACATTTTCTCATCAAGTTTACCATCAAGAACATGCTTCGCTAAATTAACAGAACCTAAATTGCAAACAGCCGTCTCGCCAATCGAACCGTTATGCTGAATGAAGTCATCATAAATAGTCGGCTTTGTATGAAGCAATATCTCAGTACATAAGTTTGAACTATTCACTGACCCCATATGCTGATTACTATAGCGATAATTACTTGGGTCTTTGAAGGTAATCCAAGGATGTCCAGTTTCGTAAAGCATCGTAAGCATCTTCTTCCACAAATTCTTCGCCTTAATTTTACGAGAAATAATACTGCCCTTCTCTGCCACCTTCTCATAATGCTCATAACGTTTATTGAACTCTTTACCAAATAAACCATGTAAATCACTCACTTCATTTGGGCTAAATAAAGTCCACTCCTCATCAGCAATAACTCTCTCCATAAATAAGTCAGGAATCCAATTGGCAGTATGACTATCATGAGTCCTACGCCTCTCATCGCCCGTTGGCTTTAATAATTCCAAGAAATCCTCAATATCCACATGCCAAGTTTCCAGGTACATGCATCCCGCACCTTTTCTTTTCCCTCCTTGATTAACAGCAATCAAAGTAGAGTCAAAAATCTTAGCCCATGGAATCAATCCTTGGCTCTCACCATTAGTCCCTTTAATATAAGACCCCATTCCACGAATAGGAGTCATATCAAAACCAAGACCACCTGCATACTTCGATAACAATGCTTGTTCACCAATAGTGCCAAATATACCTGTAATGCTATCATCTACCGTAGAGAGGTAGCATGAACTCAACTGAGGATGAGTTGTTCCTGAGTTAAATAAAGTAGGAGTACTACTGATAAAATGGAATTGACTAAGAACATTATAAAATTCTATAGCACGCTTATTCTTATTACGACCTTCCCCTAAAGACAGACCCATTGCAACACGCATCCAAAAACCTTGAGGGGTTTCCATTCTACGTTTATTGATATGCAAAAGGTACCGGTCATAAATTGTTTGAAGTCCATGATACTTCCATAGCTTATCCCTCTCTATATCCAGATGATTAGACAATCGTTTTAAATCAAAAGAGAGCAATCGCTCATCCAATCGACCGTCCTTAACCAATTCCTTTAGATTAAAAATAAAAGATTTTGGATACTGATAATCAAAAGCATCACTATCTACCTCTTCTCTAAAAACTTCCTGATAAATAACATCTAAAAGCAATCTTGCTGCCGCGTATGAATACGCCGGCTCTTTCTGTATCTTATCCCTGGCACTTAAAATGTTACACTTATCTATCTCAACAGTTGGGATTCCATCATACATCTGAAACTCAGAATCAGTAATAATTTCACTAACTGAAACTCTATCCTCCAACCCTTCGCAAGCTCTTTGAACTGCCTTGTTAATCTTCTCCGGATTAAACTTTTCCTTTTTACCGTTTCTTTTAGTGACATTAAAACTACCACTCATTATGATGACCTCTCCATTTCTGTTAAATTAAATATCTTTAGCTTCCAATAACCTTACGCCCAATACTCCCTTAAATTCTTCTCCCTTGTATTCGACGATGATACGACTGAACATCTCTTCAATGGTCGCAGGAGGACCGAGCTCCTTGGCCACCCACTGGTGAATTAAAAACTGAGAAGGATTAATATCCTCTACCGAATCTACAATTTTAGCACCGCCATTCCATACAGACTGACAATGTGAACAGACATAATCATAACCAGTCTCTTCAATCATCAATAATAAAGCTTTGTAAAAATCTGAAAGAACTATAAACCCACCCTTCACAATATGAATAATATCACAATCGACCTCTACAATTTTTGAAAGAATTTCACTCTCACTGGCAAGAACCACCTCTGCTTTAATCCCCTCAAGACCTAATCTTACTGAAGACTCGGTCAACCCATTCAACTCATCTGAAGATGAAACAATAAACACCCGTAACGGTAACATTAAAACTCCTTTATGGATTCAATCAATTAATTTTCTTACTTGCAACAATCTTACGGTCTTTGGCCGCTTGAGCTGCTTTTCTTTCTGCCAACTCTCGGCTTCTCCCAGGAGCTCTCTTGGCAGCCCCCTTCTTCCACTCTTTCTGCTTCTTCGCAATCTTACTATCTTCTTTTTCTTTAGACTCCTGCATCCTCTCACGCACGCAGTCACCTTGCGACTTAACGTCATTATATACACTTTTTATATCATTTTTTCCAATGGGGTTAATTTTCTCAACACCATAATTTTCTCGTAAATCAGAACGCATGTCCGTTTCTTTTTTTGCTTCATTGATGAAATGATTGGTGGCAAGCGTTTCTCTCAGCTTAAAATGGCAAGCTGAAATCATCTTCTTCATATCTTTACCACACTCTTCACATTTTAATTGTGGTTTTTCAGAAATACTGTGATTAACCTCTCTCTCTCCATCACATGCTGTACATCGGTAATCATAATTGGGCATAAAGGAACTCCTACATTCTTATTCATTATTCTATACTCGCAAGTCCCTTTAGAATAAGCAACTATCAATATCTTGAAGAACCCACCTTGATAGACGACGCCGGAACATCTCATAAGCAACCGACTCAGCAATCTTTAATTTCTTCTTCGCTCTGTCAGTTAAATAGATATCCTCGTTCTCCAAAAACTTAACCATCTCTCTCTGAATCTTCTTCCAGTTATCATAAACTGTCATCTGCTTATAGCCCTTATCCATCAAAGGATTCGCAACATCCTTTAAAACATTTACCTTATCTGGAGAGCCCTTACGATTAACAGCATTCAACCAAGTCTCAAAAACATCCGATAATACCTCTTTCTTCTTGGCATACTGACGCACACTATAAACCAAATCCTTATAAACACTATTCAGCCATTTACGGTCTATATCGCTTTCCTCCAAAGGAGCCTCTAAGCTTTCAAGAGGGCCACGCTCATTGCCTTCAGAGTCCACTAATGATTCCTGCTTATTTAAAAGAGTCTGTTGCTGCCTCACAAATTCTCTTGCCATATACTTGGTCATATTAGAAACCGTTGCTTTCCAATATTTACCGAGAGCAAGCGGGCCACTCTCTTCTTTGAACTTATTAAAAGCCTTCAAACCATCAGCATAAAATTCTCCAACCATATCCTGGGCAAGCTGCTCAGCATAATCCATAGAAAGACCTTTACCCTTTGCTACATCCATAACGGTCTTCACAGCGATAGCATCATACATTCTACCCTTGCCACTCCTCTCATCTCCATATTCCTCATAAAGCTCAATTAATTCCTCAATCTGCTCACGTTCAGAACCAGTCGCTCTCTTTAATTTATTTTCCAATCTTGGAATAAAAATGGTTCGAATAGCATCCCTAACCACAGCCCCCAATACAATATTTGCCAACATGGTACGCTGAGTTCTAGCCAGGACTTCTCTCAACCCTGTAAAAAAGTTTAACATATTAAAAATCTCCTAAAATTTGCCGTCTTTTATAAAGAGCATATATAAAGAAATTATGTATAAAAACCAATAAGATGATAAATGCGTATTAAAAATCCTCCCCATAGACCCCCTCATCTTAACATCAACCTCTCCAGGCTCAATATCATCTGTAATTACAAACATAGGGGCTAGCCCCCTCATATGAATACGAGCTCTCTTCAAGGTCATCACCTTCACTCCCAAATCCTCCAGAGAAACAGCCTCCTCTGGACGATTATGGCCAATATATGCAACAGCATAACCAGCTTCTATACACTTTACTGCATAATCTACTGCATCTGAAGTCTTTCCACTTCTCCTTGGACGTTGATGGAATCCTTTTGAATGGTCGGTTTCTAAGACATGCAATATTTTATACTCACACGTTTCGGGAACTATAGATGTCCCCCAAGGGCACGAGTCACACCCCTTCTTTATGCAAGTTAATACCTTACGGTCTAATCCTGACACAACGCCGACGTCCAGAAAGGAGCTATTTTCTCAATATCATATTCTTCAGATACTTTCTTACGAGCATTCTTAACCACAACTTTAATAGATTCTGGATTGTCAAAACATGAAATTATAGATTCCTTCCACTCATCCACGCTAGATACCAAGATACCTACTTCCTCCCCAGACTCGTCATCCATTTGGGGAATTACCAAATTATAAGGCTCAACATTACTCGCCACAGTCGGAATCCCCATCATCGAATATTCTATCCATTTAATGGGACTTTTAGCCTGATTGAAAGGAGTCAACTGCAAAGGAGCAATTCCAACATCCGCTCGAACATGCTTTATAATATTGAAATACGTCTCACTATCATTAAATCCTAAATACTGCACCCTGTTCTTCCAATGAGGAAGACCCAACCGCTCCTGCACTAAAGGAGGAAGAAAACCCAATATTGTTAAAATGACATTATCTCTTTCTCGCATCACAATATCAATAGCCTCAATACACTCACCCCAATCCTCTCCATGGGTTGCAGACCCCTGCCAAAAAATACGCTTCAAACCATCAGGACTTCCAATCTTATCAATGTCAAGCCATCCATTACCCAACTCCAAAGCATTGGGAATAATCTTAACAGCAGTATCAGGCAACTCAATCTGAAGACGCTCAGCCAAAACTGTACTCGTCGTCGTAACCACATCCGCCAGTCCCATACAACTCAATGCCGCCGTTTGGGCATCCCTCGTTAAAACATGGTAAGCCGGATTCGTAGGAGGAACATTGAAAATATCATCATCAATATCATATACCAACCGCTTACCCGCATCCTTCAACTTCTTAAGCATGTAATAACTGTCCCAATCATGCATCCGCTGAACAAAAATAGTCTCGTACTCCAATAAATTATCAAACGAGATTGGAGCAGAAGTCACATCCACATACCATCCTTCGACTTTTAAATGCTTTGCAGGAAGAACCATTCGCCAATAACCACTTCCACTCTGGTCTTTCAACATCACAAGACCCTTTTTACCAGACCTGAAATCGCCATCAGAGATAAGCCTATCCGATGCCATCTTGTGAATTTTCAAAACCTCATCAGGAGACATATTCCCCAAAGTTGTACTATTGGGAACACAATAATTCTTCACAATACTCTGAGCAATTTTCTCAGCTAAATCATAATCCTCAACATTGTAGACACCATCATTCGAACCTTTCCATTCCACCCCAACCGCATCATCATTATCACACCATGGATTAAGTTTACTAGACCCTAAAACAATCTTAACCACCAAATAGGGCAATTCTCTTAAACGTGCCGCAGGAGGCAACGGAGAAGCTCCTTCAGTTACAGTGACCATCATGCCCACCTCGGCTTCAATAAGGCCGCCGACACCATCCCTGCCGTAGACCAATCAACTCCAGAAGAACCACTAAGAATATCCGATACTCGAACCACTTCCAAATAAGTTAATTCCGAATCTTCTTCCAATCCGAAAGTCTCACCACTATTGATTGATTGTATCAATTTGTCATACTCATCACCATTAAGTTCATAAGAAAACACATTGGCCATATGACTTGAAAAAGTGCCCATCAACTGGCGGCTACCAACAAATACCATCCTATCTTCATCTAACTCAATCCCAGCCTCCTCAGCAGCCTCCTCTAAAGCCACCGACTTAGGAGCCTGCTCCTCCTTTGAAGAACCTCCAGGCAACTCTCTAATAAAACTGTCAGAGGTTCTGGAAGGCGACCGAAACTCTTTAACCAATATTACTTCACAGTCATCTGCATTTTCCCAAAATCGTCTTCTATAAAGAACCACGGTATTAATATCGGTTCTAGAAAGGACATATTCATTTTCCTTATACCGTTCCTCAGAAGCAATCCAAACCTTGACCCAAACAACCCAAGAAAAAACAATCTTAGCCTTAGGCATTTTGAAAATCCAAAGTTGCTTGGCATCATCCAACCGATTACCAACTGAAATCTGATTATCATACCAACTCTGGAAAGGAGAAGTGCGCCAAATCTGCAAAGGGACATATCTCGCACCTCCCTCTCGAACAGGCCCAGAATCTTCAGTCTGCTCTATTAAATCCTCGACACACTTCTCAAGACTATCATGGGGCGATTTCTGATAATACTCTTCATAAGTCTTGTCAATATAGGAAACGTCATCCTCCAAGTCTTTAGGATGACCTGTAATCACTTTCCCCGTATCAAGCATGTCACCAAACTCAATACAACTCACGTCACTTACCCTCGGCCACCAGAAAATAATGCAATCAGCTACAGAAAGCATCTTCCTTTCCCACGCCACCTGCTCTTCGTAATTCTCTTCATAATCTTCAGCAACAGGGTCAATAACAACACCCTCCCACCCCTTGGCTCGAAGCATCTGAATTGCTTCTATGCGCCATCCGGTAATTGGGCCCGCTAAAAAAACAGTTCGTATAATTTTATCTGGCAATTCTGAACGAGCCTCCACCACTGATACTTTACCCGACTCTTCTCCAACCATTTTCCTCACAATTCTTTCAATAGAGTTCATATCCTTGCATCCTCCCCATGTTTATCTTTAAATATTCCTAAATGAGTCTTTTGTACGTCTCTTATCTCATCATCGCTATAAATAGTCCTGAAAGTCGTTCTATGATTATGAAAAACATATGAACCCATAGAAAAAGCACAACGAAGTCCATTATTATTCATTCTCTTACAGAAGTCATCATCATCGCCCAAGCCATACCCATAATCCTCATCAAGATATCCAATTTCTTCAAAGACCCTCTTCTTAAAAACTGTACAAAAGAAAGCCAACATCTTACAAGGACGATAAGTATTACCATAGGCATAAGAAAGAGTCTTCCCTCTCTGAATAGTATCCATCCCTCCGAACCGTGCAGGAATTTGAAACATTGGAATTACCTGGCTAGCATTTGCAAAACTTTGCCAAGAACTACATTCACTTGTCACAGGACCAACTGCCCCTAAATTGTAATCCTCTTCCAAAACATTCATCAATATATTCAGCCACTCTGGAGATACTTCTACATCATTATTAAGGAAAACAATATACTCAGCATCAGTCTCATAGGCGTCTAGAACCAATCTCAATCCATGGTTAGTTCCGCCAATAAATCCTGCATTGTATGGCAACCAGGCTGTTAGATATGACGGATGCCTTCCAATCTCTTTAAGAACCGTCTTCCTAGATTCTTCCGAACTTCCATTATCAACCCAGACCAATCGGTAATTATCAGTATATTCATAAACTGACTCAAAACACCTAACAGTATAATCAGCATTCTCATAAGTAGGGACAATTATCTCAGCTTTCATTTTAATCCATGTTTACGTTTTACAATATCCATACTATCAGGTATAGATATATTCTCATTATTGCTAATTCCATCTCTCATTGGTGTCTCAAATAAAACACCACCAGCACATATTCCCATCCTTCCCTTCTCAGCCATGCTCAGCCATAAGTCCCAATCCTGATGTCTTTTTAATGATTCATCGAATCCTACAAATTCGCCCCTCCTAACCATACTCATCGTGCTAATAAAATTTCTTACATGTAGTGACTCTAAATCAAACTCTCTCGGCTGAATTATATCATCTCCCCACTTGAACCCACCGTATGCATAAGTAGCCTTTTTATTCTTATTCAAGCATGAAAGCAAAAACTCAAATGACTTATGATAAAAATAACAATCCGAATCCACAAACATTATAAATTCGCCAGAAGCCAATTCAGCCCCTCTATTTCGAGCATAAGGAGCACCCATATTCTCATCCAACTTAACTAACTGAATCCCATCCATTAAACCTTTATAAGTCTCTATTACCATAAAAGCCTTGGCAATCTCTTTCTTCTCCGAACCGTCATCTACTACAATTACTTCAATACAATTATATGTTTGTTTTAGAATACTTGATAAACACCAACTGAGTAAATCTGAACAATTATAGTGAGGAATAACCACGCTAATCATACCTGGTAATTCACCATCAGGAATTTTACGTAAAGGAGAGACACGAAGCTTTTCTTCCTCAATCTCAGGAGCATCTCCACCCCAATCAAAGTTACAAGACAATTCGCCATTAACTAGGCGAGGACCAACAAAGAAGTGGGTATCACGATGTTGGCGACCATACTTTGCTGTTACAGAAGCCCCATTCCGGCAATTTTTAGTCCTAAGTCTTAACTCATAAACATTACCCTGAACTATCTCAGCATTAATATGAAACAAATGGTAAGAATTGTCTTCTAATTTACCCAAATCCTCATGAGCCTCCCCCACCACTTTGTTATGAATCGGCTCCACAACTTCTACATACATAGTCCCCGAATTCTTACGGCAATAAGTTCCAAATTCTATGGAGACATGATTAAGAAAATTAGATTCTCCCCTGAAAGTCTGGCGAATTCCCTTCCCATCATAAATCTCATTTGTTAGGTGAGCTCTGCTCTGGCCATATCTTATAATCATAAGGTATTACCTATGAGTCTAATAAGGCATTATTGGCTTTTAGATAATTAACAATGTTCTTTACCTTATCAAGCCTTTTACCCTCATGGGTTACTAATAAAGGAGCAAAATTACCAGGGTTTCCGAAAGTCTTCATAAGCTCCTCAGTCGCCTCGTTAGACAACGCACTAAAAACATGAAGTTTTTGGTCCTCTGAACCTCGGAAAGCATCATCCACCACTGCATCAAAATCAATTACTGAACGAACATTGGCACACTCAATACAATCTTTTGACAAAAAAAGTCTATCAATTTTATCCATTATATTTCCTTTCATAATATCGGCACCGTTGCTTACAGCATCCGTTATGTGCATATTGTACACTCCGCAACACACATTTTACTCGAACTTTTAAAGTTTCTTTCCCCCCACAGCATTTCACCACCTTCTTACTGTATATACCCTCATAATGCTTACAGTCTTGCTCGCCTAATGGATTATTAGCAAGTCCCATTATCTTTACACACAACCTTCTCAAATCTTAACTGAAGCTCTTTGTCGGACATATTTGTATGTTTCAGGACACCTTTCATTGCACCGCCAAGTTGGATAAAATCCCTTAATTCTGGGAATTCCTTCAGACTTCGAGGATTTTTAACAGACCCGTTTAATGAGTCTAGAAAACGATTTAAGGCTCCCTTAAACTTACGAGAATTCACAAATATATCATTTGCCAACTCTCTCAACTTAATAACCTTAATCTCATCCACCAAAGATGCCGCCAATTTGGGGTCAATTTCCTTCAAATCATCATATGCCAATTTAAGTTCGTTTTGAACCATACTTGCATTAAATTTCATCATAAAACCTCATTAAAATGTTTACCTAAGAGCCCAATATCAAAATATTGTTACTACTATTTATCAATCAATCGTCATCGTCATCGTCATCGTCCTCTTCTTCCTCAAAATCATCAACATCTAATTCAATTTTAACATTTATATTGCGGCAGCCACAAGACGCCCAATGCGCAACCCTATCAGCAATAGAATCAACCACCAAATTATGAACAATAGAAGCAGCCTTGCCATGCTCTATCTGGTCATCCTCCCATTCAGAAACCGCCTTGCCAACCGCAGACAATATCTTCCCCCGATTTTGACGATTCAAATATGGATTAATTTCCTTCCAGGTACTGCTTACATTAAGAGCATAATCCAACCCCTTCCTTCCATATCTCTGAAGTTTTGGATAATTATTAATCACTTGGTCTACAACCTCCTGCATATAAGCTCTCACCTCAGCAGGGTCATTATAATACTCATCCAAGTCAACCTCTAAAGTATTTTTAACACGACTCCCAGTCTCAGTCTTTTTCTCTTTCTTAAATTTATCAGCAACATGGGTAATCTCATGAATTAAATGGTCCCACAGCAAATCTGATGATTCTTTGGTATCCTTAAACACACGAACAGGATATCGACCATTTAAATCAATAACCACCACCTGATTCCCATTTGGAGTCTTTCCCACCCCACCCCCTGAAACAAAAGATGGACTAGATGATGGAACTGCCCTCAATGCCACAGTAATATCAACCATCTCGCCATCCACCATCTTTAGAGAGAATGGTCTTTGAGTAATAGACTTAACAGTGCCGAGCTCCTTATCTTCATCCTTCCTAGAAACATAACGATTCATATCCCTTATGAGCTCTTTCTGCAAACGCTTGATAGCACTCTTATCTATCCTGATAGCCCCTGAAGCCTTTTTCCCATCTACCTTATTGGCTACCGAATAAGCTATGGCAAAGCACTTATCTTCAGGACTGCCAGACTCCAAACAACTATTAAAAGAACTCAACCAACCTCGTTTAGCCTTCTGGCTATATTTTACCAACCCATTATTCTTCTTTTCGGCATCGGTGATGTTCTTATAAGGCATCGCTCCACTCCTTGGCAATACGAGAGCTCATCGCTATGCGAGTAGCCATAGAAGCAGCCTTATCATTAACAACCTTGAGAGGAATCGTTGTATCCTTATCGTCAGCCGAACTAAATAACAATTCTTTGAAATTAATCTCAGTACCATCAAACAACCGACCAAAATACTTCCGATAATAATGAGGATTATCTGGCTTTCTCTTCAGATACGCCAAAGTCACATGAGGGTTATAACCAGGAAAACTATCCGTAACATCAAAATTGTTACTTACAAAATCATTCAAGCGAGTCAAGCAGTCACTACTAACATCAATCTTCAAAACAACATAATCAGTTCCTTCATTGTCAAAAGCCGTTATTTCGCCCAATGTCGCAAACGCCTCATCTTGTTCTGATAACTTATCTTTTACTTCCTTTCCATCATCTGTATGCAATCCATACTTCACCGTTACATGAGGCATCTCTTCTCTACCATGCTCTTCATGCTCTTCATCCCCATTATCATATATCTCATCATCCGGGATAAGGTTAGCATAGGCCATTGTACGAGCAGCCACATCTTTTGGCAAGTTTGCCATAATACAACCATAGGAATAAGCTTCTATCTTTTTCATTCAACAGCCCTTTCAATCAAACAGTATCAAATTCATAAGTGTCACGGCTTACCGGGTCTTCCCAATAACCACCAAAAACATTGCTATTCTTCTTAACCCAATCAAAACCTTGCGCCTGCGCCCATCGGTTAAGAGTTGCCAACGAACCCTTCTTAATTGCCTTACGTTGACTATCACTTGTACCAAAACGATGATAAAGAACAAAACGAGCAGCAACCTTGTTCAGAGAGGCATGTCTCCCCTTACTTTGAGCCTTCATCTCCAACGTAAGAGCCCGAATAGCATTCTCCACAATAGGTCTTTCCTCATCACTACTAATCATCTTAAGGTTCTGCTCTAATCCTCGAATAGCATAACGCAAATGGTCTTCGTGAACATCTCTAAAATTCCTATCAATCAAATCTTCCAGGGTTGTTAGAGTATCATAGGAAACACGAACATCTACCCCATCCAAATCCTCATATATTTTTCGCCAATTTATCTTCCCAGAAATTCTCAATCTAGAAGCAATCTCATTAAGGTCTTTAGGACCTCTCGGATTGCCACCTAAAACCTTATTCACAACGCCAGAATCATAAGCAGTTAACATTGCCTTCATATCTTTCAGAGAAAGCCTACGCTTCTTTGCCCAGTCACGCCACATATCCCATAGCTTACTCTCGTATTTTGAATTAATAGGAGTGCCGAAATATTGAGACATCAACTTCGCATATTTGCTATCGTTAGGATACTCTTCATTGAAAAGGCCCCTAATCGTACCTCCCGCGATACGGTCTGCCATGACAATCTTGTCAGATATTAACTCAATCCTATCATCCATCACTTTAAACCTCGAAAACTTTATCTAGTCCATACATTCTGAAATTATTCTTGTCTTTATTGGAAAAATAACGATAAGGAGTCACAATCACCCTTCCCATCGTAATAGTGTCTTCTGCCTCTAAGGCACTTTCCATGGCACTCCTATCAGTCGTACCTCTAGCTTTATTGAGTTTATCAACAAAATAAGCACTCCAATTGCTTTGGTCACTTATCATGACCAAAGTATCTTTATTCAGAGCCACCCTGGAGTAATCAGCAATCCGGTCAATCATTGAAGCCTCTGTAGAAGGCTTCAAAGTCTCATCTGTATGAGAAGGCTCTCCCTCAACAGGAACCTCCTCCTTAACATCTGTAACCGCAGCGACATAACCCAATTCTTTCTCAAATTCGACACGACTAATTTGATACTCGCCTGCTCGAATTTGAGAAGCACAAACGGGACAATATTCTTCCATCTCATCCGCACTTACAAAATTCGATTCTACAATCTTATTGGCAATTTTTTCAATATTCATAACTGTTTTCCTATTCAAATCTTTATCTACTAAACAAAAATAAAAAAATAATCAACCCCAAACAGTCACAACCTTGGCATCCGCAGGGTTTTTTGTCATATCGTAATCAACCACCATAGTACCCAATCCAGGCTCTTTGAACTTAACTTTCTTCCTGTCAGGCTTCGGCAACTTCGTTCTTAACCGCTCAGTTACCAACCGATTAACCATCTCAGGGTTAACATCTCTCAAATCGCTCCGATACTCAGCATGATTACTCCAATCAATATCCAATTTCTTCCTCTTACTCAAAGAAACGTCATCTCCATAATCCACATCTCGATATATCTTACTCGAATCCGAAAGACTTAAATCCTTCGATTCATCTTTGGTCTTGTAATATTCCACCACCTTATTAATCAACGACTTCGCCAACTCATCATCTCGAATCTTACGAACTATCTTATTCAAAACATCTTTCACATTGGCTTCTCGGCAAGATGCTGATTTCAACGACCCCTTAACTGTCTTCAAAGCTTCCACTATTTCCTTCTGAACTCCTATTTCTTCCTCAGAGGCATCCTTGGTCTCCATGGCTTTCAATTGCTTAGTCTCTTCCTTGTAAATCGAATTTATAAGCAACCTAGCCTTGTCTTCACCAATTTCCCCAATCAACATGGCAACAGCCTTCATTAAATCCTCAGGAGAACCGTTGCCACTTAAAAGGGCATTTATGGCATCCTCCAACATCTGTAACGCTTCTTGAACCGCATCATTATTTAATAAACGGTCTATTTCCTTCTCCTTCTCGTCATTCTCTCCATCACCAGGGCGGTCATCCGTCCACTTCTGAGAACCCGTGCTATAAGTAATACGCCAGTCATTTCGGCTTCCAGGGGCGGTCTTTTCTACCTCTTCTGCCTTGGCCTCCTTCTGCTTCTTGGTCAAACCACGAGGGACCTCCTCAGGAGAAGGCAAATAGGAACTATCATCCCCACTTGATTCGGGGAAAATATCAGCTCCTCTTAATCTTCTACCAATTTTTAACATCAATGAACCCGACTCATTAAAAAACTCCTGCATGATAAGCATCCAAAACCTTTTCAGCTTCAGCTTGGCTCTCATATTCCTGTGGCCACAACTTACCTGTCTTCCCCGACATGATGCGCCACGCTCCTCCAATACTACGGATACAGCCCTTAGGCCCACACTTATCCCCCTCGGCGGCTACCAAATCTTTAGCAACCATTAATAATTCTTGTGCTATACGAACCTTATTCATTTTCATTTTCATTTTCCTTTTATTAAATCCCAATCTCACAACTTGGAATCCTATCTAATAATCTATTAAGCTGAACCATATCAGCTTTCTCTTTAATCAACTTTTCCTGTCCCTCGAAAACACACTTCTTCTTGTGCTTTATTTTCGCTTCATATTTATTTTTGATTAAATTGAATTTAGATAATCATAATTCTTAAACAAATGAGGACACTTATCTCCAACAATTTTTGATTCTGAATATTTTGATAGAATCAATTTGTAATAATTTAAGTATTGTTCTGAATCTGCCATAATATTGGTTTCACTGGCATCAAATAAATTGAAACGCTTTTCATTAAAATGCCCCTTACTAAGAACATTTTTATTGTACAATCTTTTAAACCGCTCCATCCCCAAGCTAATTTCAGGATGGCTAGATATCAGTTCAGTAAGTATGCTAGTACCTGAACGACCCGCCCCGGCAATAAATAGATATCTCACAATCTGACCTCATAACATATAAGCATTAACTTCATAATTCCCTGAGTCCATCTTATGCCATTGAACTTGTAAAGATGCGTTCTTGACGGTACCTCCATTATAGGCAAGCCCAATTGAAGCCCGACCATCTCTTCCCGTAAGGAATCCACTCCAGTAAGTACCATCATCATCTATGGGAGTAACCTTATGCTTTTCAAGAATTCCAAACATCTTCTTCAATGGAACCTCTCTAAAATAACTATTTGAAAGAAACTTACTCATATCACCACTTATCTTCCGACGAACCCCACTCGGTAATGTTATCTCGAAATCCCCCACCAAAATAGAGGTAGATATCCTCAATACCTCTTTAGCAATTTTTCTCATCATAACTCCTTAATTAACTGAGGAATAATCTCCTCAATTTTATCATTTTCGATATCTTCATCAAAAAAAAGCCTCATGCCAGATACAACCCTGTATTTCTCATGCCTGTCCTTATTAACCAACAATAACGAATCCTTAGATTTTCGAGCCCGTATCATAGTAGAAGTCTCCTCCTCAATGTAATAAACCTCAATATCAAACCCATCACCGTCCACGCTAATGACATATACATTGTTCATAATAAATCAGGAGATTAAATCCTTAGCTATTTTCAATATTTCACTTGCTATCAAATCCTCATCTCGCAAACCATCTCCTACCATCACTTTCGCTAATTTCGCCCCAGAGGTAACAATGAATTTACTTTTAAGCTGTCGAAGACCATCCTCATCAACAATCGTTGTATTGCTATTCGCAACCTTCGATGCTGCTGACCTAGATTTTGCGATACCCCTAACAGATATCCCAATTCCATCTTTCTCTACAATATAAAAACTCATCTTTTCAAATATCTCCAAAATCGTTTCTACCTTTTAGGTAATTATAAAATAAATATCACCACAAAATGAAGTATTTTTGATGCGTTTTACACATCTTTACATATAGCGACTCTTGAAGGGTATACATAAATCATTAAAAATAAGACATATACGTCTATATTTTTACTTTTTGGAGTGTAATGCAAATTCTATAATCTGAAATGCATATTCTAATTGTATAATAACCTCATGGGCAACTTCTCTAAAATAAAACAAACTGAAAAACGTATTCGAGATAGCAAAATATACGATGACTGGGTAAAACGGAATATCGGTATTGGATGCCTGTCATGCGATACTAACGAAAACTTGGAATGTCATCACATCGTTACCCTTTATCACATCCTTCAGGGATTGTGGGGACTATATGGGGACTGGGAATCAGTATTCCAACATGCTCTTTCCATTCACCAGGAAGATAAAGTCGAACATTGTACCTTATGCACTGAATGCCACCAGAAAATACACCCCTACCAGAAAACCTCTAATCCCGAAAGTATCCACATTGCTAATTGGACGACATTCCCAAGAAATCTAGATATCCAATTTGCCCACGGCACTAAGACCACAAAAGAAGGATATTTTGGACTCATCAGCTTTCAAACCATTCTTGGTCTTGGGTGGTACATACTTAATGGACACCTTGACTCAAAAATCATCAATTTTAACAGCAGACGCTTTGCGGAGTTGTTGGGGAAAACCCCAGGAAGTGCCTTCAATAAAAGCCTCGATAAATCAATGGGGAACCTCTATCTCAAGGAATTCATCCTTTCTTACCACCGAGAAAAAAATGATGTAGAAATCCATATGTCGCCCGATTATCTTGCAGCCCTCTTAGATAATCCTTGGTTCTTTACTATGGATGATGTTGTAACCCCTAAAATGACGACCCTCACTCTGAAATGGTGGTTATCTTTCCAGAGCAATAAAAAGATTTACAAAATTGGAGACAAAAAATTGTTTACCCACCTCGGACTCCCAACCAATCGTAAAACATATTCAAGAGAATTAATAAGGAAAGCCACAAAAGAGATAAAATGGGCATCAGTAAGTTTTAATAAGGTCTTCATCTTTCAAATAAGAAAAAGAGGAGCAACCCCCATTCACTCCCTGAGAGACATTTTGGAAGACTCAATCAATCAAGATTGAAATTCGGTCTTTCTTTTACAACCTTCTTGACCGTCTCAACTTGGTACTTCACCCATGAATCCAAATCATTGCCATTTAAGACATCATAAATAGCCAATCCCATATATGCCATTGCACAGGCATCTGCCTGGTTGTCATCAGCCGCCTCAATGTGCCACTTCTTAAATACTTCCCTCACCACGATACTCTTATCACAATTTCCTTTCCCGGTCGCAAACTTCTTTATCTGATTAGCTGTAGGAATATAAAAAGAATAGCCATTCTCATATAATGCTAATCGCATGGTCGTCCCTAACATTACCAAACGCATTGCCGACCCCATCTGCAATTTTGACTGAGGAATATAAAAATCTTCCAAGCCAATCACAGATACCTTATCTGGCTCTGGCAAGCGGTCCATCACCGAATCAACAATATATCGAATCCGTAGCAACTCATTTGCACAAGTTTTTGGAGTGGTCTTAATTGTCTTAATATCAAAAGTATCTTCATTCTTTAAGAAAAAACCAGTTCCAGAATAGGACATATCTAAGCCTGCAACTATTACCCTATTTGTACCTGTATTATTTACATCCTCAACTGCTCTTCTTTCTACCATAACCTTTCCTTTTCATTCTAGCCTTAATTCCTTCCCTGGATGCATCACATTGACTGTAATAAGGACACCAAGGACATAAGCCGGATGGGGAAGGCTGAGGGTCTATTATAGACTCTATCTCATTGCCAACCTCAACAAGCCTTTCCTCAGTCCTCTTAGCATCCTCAAGCGTAAGGCTCACTCTTTGAACATAATGTCTTAAAACCCAAAATGATACCATAACCACACCAGTAACATCGGGATACATCCTACGAACTGCAAAATTATAAATATGAGCCTGCCAATTATCTGCCAATTCAGGCTCACTAAATGCCGCCTTCTGGGTCTTCAAATCCTTTATATCAAACCCATCTCCCATCCAATCCAACCTGTCAATGAATCCCTTAACCGACATACCATTTGGCAACAATTCATTAAACTCAATTTCTTCTCCCACCAACTTATCAATCTTCCTAAAATAGCCCCACTCAGAGACATTATCGAGCAGTTCTTCCATCAGTATGCGCAAATCACCTTGAACTTTATACTTCTTCATTACAGCCGATGTCAAATCTTTTGGATTCCACAGCTTTGGATGAAGTCCAAGCCTTCTGGCTCTCGTAGATATCTCTGAGGCTTTATGAACAGCAGAGCCCATCACCGTCAACGGATGAGCTTCCGATTTCAATCCTAAGTCATAAGTAGCATGATACTTTAAATGACACTGCTTGTAGGTTTTAATTCTAGATGCTGATAAATGCTCAACCTTCATTTATACCCAAGAGGGTCTCAGCCTCCAAAACATTCTTCTCAGCAAGTTCATCTAATTCTTTAATCATGCCAGGAAGTTCCTTTACCTCACAACCAAATTTCTCATTACACTCAGCCTTAATATCTTTCAATTGCTTCTTAATGGCATCCAATTCGCCCGTCAAACGAGAACGCTTCTGGCCTTCCTCCTCTGCTTTCTTTTTAGCAGCCTTCAGTCGCTTAATTTTGTCTTCAATATCGCTCATTTCCTCTCCTCTGGATAGTCACCATACATTGTCCCATCCAATAGTGGCCTTAAGTAGGAAGACTCAATAGACCTCAATTCTTTCTTTTTTCCGTGTTTGCACGTATCACACTTCAAAGGGCAGTCTCCCATGAATGCATTAAAATCATTATCAGAAACACCATCACCAGCTTTAATCAACTGTACCCCATCGCATCCAATCTTCTTATTCTCGCAATAAAGAACTTGGAACGGAATGTAATCAAACTGCTCCTCCTCTGGGGCAAACATTGCTATCTTACTTTTAGGAATACGAAATACCTTTCCCTTTTTATCAGTAGATGACTTTACATAAACCAATGATTTCTCATTCCTTAACACCTCTCCGGTAAACGGACGAGGAACACCATCAATAATAAAGGTTACCTCTCTTCCAATATATTCTTCCATCTTTAACTCCTTTAACTCCTTTCGGTTAAGCACTCATGCGACTCAATACTACCATCACATAAAGGACAAACATCAAATGCATCTCGCTCTTCAATAGCCTCAGCCAATCTGACCTCGCATGCTGCTAGCTTTTCTTCCTTTAATTCTATACTTGAAATAAGCTCATTATAAGATTTTAATACATTATTCATCCCTGAGTCCTTGGCAATGACTATAGATGCCTCATCCAATAAACCAATTACCACATCAGAATCAGGAATCGACTCCAATTCTTCCTTCTTCGCTCTTCCCGTACCAGCGATAGCCCGATAACCCGATAGCATCATCATCTTACCATCCATCTCCTTAAACAACTCATCCACTCCATTTAATAGCCCCATGGCCGAATCCACATCCATCATCTGGTCAATTTCGAACTCAATCCTCTCCCTACTCTGGTCTGATTCAAAAAATCTGCGGTAAACATCTGCCATGCTCACCAATGAATGGATATTATCATCAGACATCCCAATAAGCCTCTCCACTTTCTCAGTATCGGGAACTTCAGACAATTTCTCCTCAATTTCTTTCTTGGATAAAACTGCCTCCTTTGCCCTTAAAACCACACCCTCTATATCCCTCTTCACCTCCTTGCACTCAAGACGTTCTTCTTTCAACTCTTGAACTTTATCTAAAATTACTCTTTCCTTCTTTAATCCATCCTCATCATGCATCTCAGAAATTATTTTTTCAATACGCTCCTCATTCTCTCGAATATCAGTACCCTGCCGATGGCGGTCTAAACTCACAGATTTAATCAAACCCTCAATCCCGGACAACCCACTTATCTCATCAACCACTTGGGCTCTAATACTCCCTGATGCCTTCTTGTCGCCAAGACCCCTCAGCATAAAATGGCTTTCTTCTTGATTCATAATATTGACAGGGACCTCAACATCACCCAAGCCTATCATTCCAAAACCTAAAACCTCGCCAACCAAATCAGGAACCGCATTCTTGCCAATCTTTTTGAAAGTAACAGTCTTCGAAACCTCTGGATTCCCACATGAAGGACAATCAACCTTTTCCATGGAATTCCAGATATTCTCACAAGAGGTGCAAAACCAGACACCCCTACGCCTGATGTCCCAAATATTGTCTTTCCCCCTGGTTACTCTGACCGCTCCCTTATCTGTCGTAATCGTCACCTCACAGTTTTTACAGCCAGTACGAACAGAGGAAGGGTCGAAATCATTATAAGCCACAAGCTTAATAGCTCGAACAATAGCCGTTTTACCCGAATTGGATATTCCGCAAATCAAGGTTAAACGTTCTGATAACCCCTCAATGACAGAATGCTTATGGCTTTCAAAATTCTTAAGTTCTATACGCTTTATCATACATACATTATACCTGAATAAAGCAATTCTTAATTCCTAAAGGGCTATTTTATCACGTCAATCTCGCCGACCATAATCGGAGATTTATTACCCTCATCGCCCTCACGAGCTAAAAATACAAATTTAACATAGCGGTAACGTGCCTTGTTCAAAGCGTCTATCTTCACCCAACCCGTCTTATTTTCAACCTCAACATCTTGACCTGCCAAGACCCAAGGACCCTTATCGCTCATAGAGCCGTATGCCATTACTGCTAAAGGTGCTTTAACTCCTTTTATCGAATGAAGATAAACTTTGAATTCAGACACTGTGTAAGCTACTATCAGTGGAGCTCGTGGCTCAGAGGATGCTTGGGTCTTCAAGTTAATAACCACCTCAACCTTAGATTTCCCTGTCCATTTATGAGCATCTTCTGTATTCCCATTAGTAAGCTCACCATCATCTCTTATTCGAGGACTCAATGAATACGTACAGCCATATGCCAAAGAATTTATTGGAGTATTCAAAATATTCTTGTCAGGGGAAGCTCCATAGGCTGATGTATACAATTTCCGTTCTGCCATACGCAAATTGGTAGCAAACTTCTCTTTCTGCGCATCTGTTAAATCATCCCTTTTGCTCTTCTCTAACTTATCTGCCTCTTTCCCCATTCTATAAGCATGGGTCATGATAATCGCAATATCAGGGCGTAACCGGAAAAGAGCCCTCATCGCCTCCTCGCCTTGCTTCGGTTGCCTGCCAGTATATTCATTCAACAATAAAATCTTCTGATAATAAAACACAGGATTGCTTTTAGCATCTATCTCATCGTTATCCTTATTCTTTTTCTCCAAGGCTCTGGCTATCCGCAATAACATACTGGCAAAACTACTTGCCTTCTCCTCAATCATCTCATTATTCAATCCACGCTTCTTGTAATTACGAATTATCTTCTCACGATATATCATCGCATCAAAATAATGTCCCGTCTTCTCCAAGGTGTGGCTATACTTTGTGTTAAAATCCTCGTAGGTCTTGAATGCACCACGCTTAACCAAAGAAGCAAAAATCTTTCTAGCTTCTTCATACTTCACCAGAGCAGATTTATCTTTCCCCTCTTTATCCAATTTTCGTGCCTTTTCATAGAGATACTTTCCATTCCTGTAATCAGTTACGTCACCGGCGGAAACAACAAAACACAAACAAATAAATATCAATATCAATCTCATCATATTACTCCTCTTCAATATTTTCATCAACATTATAATAACGGTCAAGGGCTACCTTCAACTTGTCCATATCCGAAATTTCCACAACCTGCTCAGCATATCTGCGCACCTTGCGCTGAATTTTATCCTTCATTTCAGGAGCAAAATTAGCATGGCACCGAAGCCGACAAACCACATGAGACAAGAAAGGAGCATCAAACCCACTAAACCCCATCCCATTCTGCTCTACACTCACTCCGCTCGTTTTCTCAGATAAAGTCTGAAACTCATAAAGCCTCAATAATGCCTGAGATGTCCAGTTCCAATCATACCGAAGCCGGAGCCTCATATAAGATACTATCTGCTTTCTAGTGTAGCCCTCTATCTTTTGTAGCTTTCTGTACATTTTAACCTCAATATGTCATTAGATTCATTACTCTATAGCATTTTCACGGGCAAATTACGGAATTTTACAAAAAAATAACCCAAGTCAAAAGACTTGGGCTTCATAAATTATTAAAAATCTTAAGATTCACCGAAAATTGGAGGGCTAGCACCCTCTGGGAAGCCCTCTGGCCTGGGTTCATTCTTTCGATGCCAAATTAGCTCTTTCCCTTTCGTAGTCTTAAACCAATCAATAATGATAATTCTATTGGGCAAATCGGTATGAACCTCATCATGACAGGCCCCACAGATAAAGACAATATTCCACAAATGATTGGCATTTCTTACCTCACGCCCATGAATATGATGCTCAACAAGTATGCCAACTCGATTACAAATTGGACATGCCATTCCGCCGGAGCGATTTGCCTTTCTTATAGCTCTCTTGCTCATCCTGTCAATCCTTCATTTGAAGGATATCCGAGTATTAAAATATTATTACGAATTAAGCATCTCAACATATCTCTTTGAACCTAATTGTGACAAGCTATAAGCCTTTAAAGGATGGTCTAAATGATAAATCACTGACTTCATTACCCATTCCACTTTACCACCCTTCTCCAAACAACGCCTTACCAAGTTATTCTCCTCTCCGCCCCATCCTACATCAAATCCCTCATCATACCCTCCAATCTTATCAAACAGAGCAACGGGAACACTCACATTGCCTCCCCATACTCCGATAGGGTCTTTGTTTGGGTCTACCGATGCAATGTAAGAAACATTTGTTTTCGTAGAAGGATTCGTTGTCGCCAAGTCTTCTAAAACGCCCCACTCTCTTACCATCTGAATATCAACATCATGAGAATATGGCTCCTTAATGCCTTTGAAAACGCCACCACCAACAGTGTTGCTATCCAACATTCCATGAGACATAATCGAAGAAGGGCAATGCACTTGGTCGCCATTTGTAAAAAGTATCCTTCTTCCTTTTGCATGCTGAGCGGCTAAATTATTCAACGAGGCCAGACGATACCAAGTATGTTTCCTCGTAATATATCTCACGGGAAAAGGATATCGGTCGCCTACTTCATCCAACCATTCCAAGGTACCATCAGTCGAACCATCATCTGCAATAATGACCTCCAAAGGCAAATCCTCTTGGAAATACATTGCCTCAAGAGCCATCTCTAGAGTTTTTTTTTGATTGTAACTACTCATCACCACAGATACTCCATTTTCATTAGAAGACTTATCGACCGCTACCTTAATATTCCAAAACTTAGGATGATGAGCTCTTATCTTATCCAACAACCTCCAATAATTCTTGGGCTCTTGAACATATGGAGTCATTCTGCCATCATGTGTATCATCAACCAACACATAGACTCCTCGGCACTTTTCAAACTTCACTCCATGTTCAATACAGGCTATCCAAAAATCCCAATCCTCATAACCTTCACGCAATTCCTCCCAGTAACCTCCTACCTTCTCCCAGGTAGATTTCCGTATCATTGCGCAAGAAGCTATAGTATTCTCTGCCTTCAATCTCGTTAAATCTAGCGAGAAATTAGTCATGCTCCCATCAGACATCTTCTTCAAATCCAAATAAACTACCCCAATATCATCACTCATCCGAGAAAGGCACTTCTCTAAGACATCTGATGCTCCTAACGAATCATCAGCATCCAAGGTGAAAATAATATCACAGTTAGAATTCTTAAAACCTGTATTTCGAGCTCCCGGCAACCCCTTATTATCTTGCTCCACATAAACAATATCTGGATGGTCTTTTAACAACTCCATACAAATAGACTTTGTATCATCAGGACTATCGTCATTCACAATGACAATCTCAGCCTTAATTGTTTGATTTAAAACGCTCCCTACTGCTCTTTTCAAATACTGCCCCTGATTATAACATGGGATAACCACACTTACCTTGGCATTTCCCCCCGTCACAAGAGTTTCGGGGAAAAGAATATCCTTCAACCAATAATCTAAATCCGAAGAAGAGACAGGAATCTGTCTGTCCGCCATGGCTGCTAAGGTCTTTTGCCATTCTTCCGCATGAGCCCTCAAATACCCATCACCAATTACTTCAACAGGAACACCCATTAAGGCGGCCTCATAAAGGCAAGTCGTGGTTAAACAATAAACCAAGCTCGCATCCTGAGCGTAGTCTAAAAAAGAACCTGAGTCAATAAATTCAGCAGTGGTGGTAGTATAGGTGTGCATGTCTATAGGATGCTTCTTGACGATAATCCTCTCACCCTTAAACCTTTCCTCAACGTGGTCAATAAATGACTGCATCTTCTGAAACGGAGAGTGTTGAATAATATTGGTATCCCATTCTAACTGC
>Ga0307376_10001009_pt1 | contig 32134 bp, 24 predicted proteins | sample TR2MG_FD_202536 | JGI IMG/M metagenome (GOLD analysis project Ga0307376, IMG submission 202536) | Soil microbial communities from Risofladan, Vaasa, Finland - TR-2 | ecosystem: Environmental > Terrestrial > Soil > Coastal area > Acid sulfate soil | place: Finland: Risofladan, Vaasa | collected...
TTCAGTACGATCAAGCGTAGGTGCAGCGGGCGCTTGCTGCGGCGATTCATCGGCCAAAGATACGCGTGCCAGTGTTGTCCGACACGCTCAATCCTCTGCCGCGTAGACTCCACCAGTAGCGTGGTGTGCGGCAGATCCGGCATCATCTGCCGAAGATGTGATCGTTCGCTGCTATGACCAGGCCCATCTCGACGATGAAGTCTGCGGAGACGGCCCTCCCTGGCCATCTTCATCGAAACGCTCCCTTCTGCCACGGTCTTTTTGCCAAAGCCAAAATTGGCAAAATGGAGCGTTTCTCATTGCTCTCAACGCGCTACGAGCAAAAGATAGTTAACGGCGTTGCATGCCACCCAAGATACGTGGTCAGCCGAGTTGTTTGCGGAAGCGGGTCAGGCTCAGGGCGATGATGATCGCGCAGCAGGTCAGCAGGCCGATGACGTGCGGGATCAGATCGCGCAGGTCGGCTGCACGGAGAATCACCCCGCGAAGGATCTCGATGAAGTACGTCACCGGCAGCGCGAAGCTGATCAGGTAGATCGGCAGCGGCATCTCCGCGCGGGGGAACATGAAGCCCGACAGCAGCACCGACGGCAACATGATCATGAAGGCGAACTGAATGGCCTCCAGTTGCGTCGTCGCCAGCGTCGAGATCAGCAGCCCCAGCCCCAACGCGGTGATGATAAAAAGCGTGGCCAACACCATCAGCAACACCAGGCTGCCGTGGATCGGCACGCCGAAGACAGCCACCATAAGCGTCAGCACCAATAGCAGCTCGCCGAAGGCCATCAGCGCGTAGGGGATCAGCTTGCCAAACAGCAGGGCCGACCGACTCACCGGCGTGACGAAGAGCTGTTCCAGCGTGCCCAGCTCGCGCTCGCGCACGATCGAAAAGCTGGTCAGAAACAGCAGCACTAGTTGGAGGATGATGGCCACCAGCCCGGGCACGAAGAAGTAGGCGCTTTGAAGGTCGGGGTTGTAGAGCAGCCGCGCGCGGACTTCGATGGGCAGCGCCGCCTCGCCCGATGGATCGCGGGCCGGCGCCACCTGCAAGGCCTCGCCCGTGGCCCGCGCGCGGTTGATCGACATCAACGTCCCCAGCAGATTGACCGTGTTCAGGGCGGTGGTTGCCACCTGCGAGTCGCTGCCGTCGATGAGCACCTGCACCTGGACCTGCTCCTGCCGGAGCAACCGCTCGGAGTAGTCGGCCGGGATCAGTACCCCCACCTTGACCCGCCCACTGTTGAGCGCACGGCGGAACGACTCGTGGTCCTGCACCCGCTCGACCACCTGAAACGTATCGGTGTTGACCATGGCCTCGACAAATCGGCGGCTCTCCTGGCGGCCGTCCAGGTCGTAGACCACCGTCGGGATGTTCTGGATCGTCACATCGATCGCATAACCGAAGATGGTCAACTGAAGGGCGGGCACCGCGAAGGTAAAGAAGATCGTCAGCCGGTCGCGCCGGATGTGGACGAATTCCTTGAACAGTACGGCGCCGAACCCCTTCACGATCGCGCCTCCAGCGCCGCCACCTGCGCGCGGCTGAGGATGACGAACACGTCTTCGAGCGTCGGAGCGACCGGCCGAACGGTGGCTGACGTGTCACCCTCGGCGATGCGTTTCAGCAACTCATCCGGCTCGAGTTGAGCATCGAGAAGCACGTGCAGTGTGTCGCCGAACAGCGTGGCGTCGCGCACGGCGGGCAGGTTGCGGGCGCGGGCCAGCGCCTCGGTGGGCTCGGCGCAGCGGACCTCCACTCGCCGTGTGCCGGCCGGCGTGACATCGGGTACCGACTTGAGCTGGTCGGGCTTGCCCACGGCGATCAGCCTCGACAGGTAGATGTATCCCACGTGCGTGCACCGCTCGGCCTCGTCCATGTAATGGGTGGTGACCAGCATCGTCACGCCGCGATGCGACAGGTCGAACAGCAGGTCCCACAGGTCGCGCCGGGCGACCGGGTCGATGCCGGCCGTCGGCTCGTCCAGAAACAGCACCTCCGGCTCGTGGATCAGCGCGCAGGCCAACGCGAGGCGCTGCTTCCACCCGCCCGAGAGGTTGCCGGCGAACCGGTCGACGTAGTCGCCGATGCCGGTCAGCTCGACAACGGCGGCCTGCCGCTCGCGCTGTCGCGGCGGGTCCAGCCCGTAGATCCGCGCGTAGAACTGGAGGTTCTCGCGGACGGTCAGGTCGCGGTAGAGGCTGAACTGCTGCGACATGTAGCCGATACGCTGCTTGACGGCTTCGGGGTCGTCACGCACGTCGATGCCCAGCACCGAGGCTGTCCCCTCACTGGGCGTCAACACCCCGCAGAGCATGCGGATGATGGTCGACTTGCCCGATCCGTTGGGACCCAGCAGGCCGAAGATGTTGGCACGCTGCACGTCGAACGAGACGTCGTTGACGGCCACGAGATCGCCGAATCGTCGCGTCAACCCATTGGCTGCGATGACCGCACCGTTCATCCGCCTGCCACCTCATCCAACAGAACGTCGGCGGCCATACCCACGCGCAACACGTCCAGCCCCTCCTCCAGCGTGACCTTGATGCGGAAAACCTGCTTGCTTCGCTCTTCGGGCGTCTGGATGTTGCGGGGTGTGAACTCGGCCTCGCGCGAGATGAAGCTGACGCGTGCGGCAAACCGCCTGTCGGGAAAGCTGTCGACCATCACGGGCACACGCTGGCCGAGCGCGACCTGACCGAGCCTGGCCTCGGGCACATAGGCTCGCACCCACAGCTTCGACGGGTCGAGCAGCGAGACAGTCGGCGCGTTGGGGGCAACCAGATCGCCGGGCCGGAGGTCAAAGGCTTCGACGACGCAGTCGCAGGGGGCCACTACTGTCAGCTCCTCGATCTGCACCTGGATGGCTTCGACGCGGGCCTGTCTGGCGGCGACTTCGGCTGCGGCTTTGGCGATGTCCTCGGCGCGGTAACCGTCCTCCAGCAGCTTGAGTGCCGCTTCGGCCCGGGCCAGGCCCGCCCGCGCCTCGGCGACTTCCTCCTTGCGTGTGCCCTCTTCGAGCAGGGCGAGTCTCCGCTCGGCGGCGGCTGCGTCGGCCCGCGCCGTCTTGAGCGCTCGCACAGCCTGGTCGAATTCGGTGGGGGCGGCCTGTTCGGCTTCTCGCAGGCGGTTCAGCCGGGCGTATTCGGACTCGGTCAGCTCCAGGCTGGCCTTGGCGGCGTTGAGTTGCTCCCGGGCGATCTCGATCTCAGCCGGACGGGGCCCGGCGATCAGCTTCTCGAGTGTGGCTTTGACCTGGTCGCGCTGTGCGCGGGCCTGCTCGACCTCTTCGTTTCGATAGCCGTCCTTGAGGCGGGCGTGCTCGGCCTGGGCCGCCGTCAGAGCCGCGGTTGCTTCAGCAAGACGCTGGCGCAGATCAAACGGATCGATTCTCAGCAGCGGCTTGCCCGCCTCGACGGATTCCCCCTCGGCTACGAAGACCTCGGCCACACGTCCGCCGACGCGCGAGCCGACCCGAATCTGATCGGCTTCGACCAGGCCCGACACGATGAATCGCTCGGGGCGACTCTGCGTCCAGTACAGCCAGCCTATGATGCCGGCGGCGATCAATACGAAGGCGATGACAAGTCGGCGCATGATCCAGTGCATTCCTTAAAGGACGCGTGGCTTGAAGGGGCAGAGGCCCGATCTCGCCCATAAGGTACCGTAAACGGCCATCGCGGCCTAGCCGTGAGTGATCGACGTGTGCGTCACAACTGCGCGCCGTACAACCCCGCGTAGAAGGTGACAACCCGAACGGCCACAAAGATGACGATGAAGATGTACAGGATGCGAGGCACGATGCGGGCCAGATCGGCAAGCGTCATCTCCGCCCGTTCGCCGGTCAGGTTGGCCAGTCGCAGCGTGACTTCTTCCAGCGAGCCGCTCTCCTCGCCCACTTCCCAGGCCTGGACAAACTCCGGCGGCAGGCTGCGCGGCAGTCCGGCCGAGACGGGCTGGCCGGCTTTGGCGCTGTGAGCGCCCTTCATCAGCAGGCGGGCGACCGCGGCGTTGCCGGTCAGTTCGGCGGCCGTCTGCGACGACTCAACGATCGGCACGCCTGCCCCGTAGAGAAGGTGAAAAGTCCGGCAGTAGCGGCTGAGAGCGAGATTCCGCAAAGCCCCGCCCAGCAGCGGTACGTGCAGCCATATCGCATCCATCAGCAGGCGGATCGGTCCGGTCTGCGGCGTGAAGCGGTAGAGGGCGTAGACGACCGCAACAGGGGCGTAGAAGCACCCCAGTATCGATGCGGCGCCAAGCAGGTACTCAGCGCCGCTGATCTGACCCAGTAGCAGGGGCGGGGCCGACGGAATCAGCACGGCTGCATTCAGCAGTATAAGTGGGTAGATCATATTGGTGATGATGGTTCGGCGCATCCGCAGGCGAAACCGGTACCAGTCGGCCAGCGACTCGAGGACCTCGGTCAAGTCGCCCGATCGCTCGGCTGCTTCGATGGTGACGATGTCGAGTCGGCTGAAGGCCCTGGGGTGCCGGGCCATGGCGCCGGCGAGACCCTCATCGAGTTGCTCCGCCATGCGTCGCGTCGCAACGGCCAGGGGCGAGCGGACATGCCCACCCGCGGTGCGCAGGGCGCGGTGCAACGGCAGGCCCGACGACAGCAGGATTGCCAGATTGTGATAGATGTCGGCGCGGGTAAGGGCCATGACGATCCCTATTGAGCCGGCACGGCGGGCCTGTAATCGGTGACCATCTCGCCCAGACGGATCATCTGGAAGATGTCGGCGTTGGTGGGCAGGATGTCACCAATGTTTAGGATGACGCGCCCTCCGAATGCGTCCAGGATCCGCCGTCCGAAGTCCAGGATCACCCGATCATCCACGTTCTGGGTAAACAGCGTAGCGGGCACACCGCAATAGGCCCGCATGTTCGCGGGCAGGGCTTCGGCCAACTCCTCCGGTTCGTAGTTCATCATGGGGGCGGGCGTGCAGCCGTCCAGCAGGTCGAAGCCGGTCGCACCCAGCAGAGGGAAGTAGCCTTTGAAGTTGCCGTCCAGGTGGGTCGAGACGATCTTGCCGGCCTGGTGGAGGATTCCGTTGAGCTTCTGGTAGTGGGGGATGCAGAACCGGCGGTAGTAGGGCGGCGCGATCAGGTTTTCGTCGGCGTGGTCGGACAGGATGACAATTCGGGCCGGGGCCTCGGCGGCCAGCCGGGCGAGCTGAAGGTCGTACTGCTCCCGGAAGGCCATAAAGTCCAGGATGGTCTGCGGGCTGTCGTGAAGGGCATAGATCACCTGCTCGAAGCCCATGTATTCGTGCACGAGCTTGCCGAAGGGCGAGCGCATCAGTGTGATGTCGATCACGCCTTGCTCGCCGATGGCCTCGAGAACCGCACAGACACGCTCGTATCGCGGCACGAAACGCGAGCGCTCGACGGCGTACTGCATGATCGCCAGGTCGGCCAGATCCTTGACGAAGTGCGTCGTCGGACCCCACGAGCCGTCGTCGGCGAGCGTGTCGACCTTTTCCAGTTGGCCCTTCGGACAGCGGATGCGCGTGATGCGGTGCCGGCCGTCGTCGGCGACGGTCTTCTCGACGCCATCGTACTGGGTTTCGAACCAGTTGTAGACGTGCAGCGGCAGACCCCAACCGAAGTGCTTGTACAGATCCAGGAAGGTCATGTCGGCGAACTGCGCGGGCATGTCGCCGGTGACCTGGTGGATCGGATCCTCGTCGGGGATGAACGCGCCCGAGCCGTGGTGTCGCGGCTGGCCGGGCGGTGTGCGGCGTGCGGCGTACCAGTTGGTCACGTCGGGGAAGAAGGGAGGCCGGTCGGTCGGCTCGCCAGCCATCACGGCGAAGAATCGCTGCCTATTGGTCATCGCGTTTGCGTCTCCTTGCAGGCGCCATAGGCAAGATTATTGCCGATCGCGCCGATTACAAGTCACCCGATGCCGGGTCGCTGAGCTTCATTGCAGTTGCCAACGGCGGCGGAGCAGCCATTCGCACGTCACCAGCAGGGCAAATCCGACCAGCAGGGCAAACGGATGGTCGAACAGGTTGAAGCGCCACTGCGGCTGCGAGGCGGCGAGTTGCTCGGCGTGCTCGTCGAGCAATCCGCGAAGCACTCGCCCCAGATCGGCCAAGGGCACGTACTGCCCGCCCGAGGCGAAGGCAATCTGCTCCAGTAGTGCCCGGTTAAGCGAGAGTGCCTGCATCTCGTCGCCTGGGGGCTCGACGAACAGGTCAAGCTCGTCCGAGCCGAGCGGTCGACCGTCCTTGGTGGCCTGGACCGACAGGTGATAGTCTCCCGGCTGGGGCGGCGGACAGGTGCAGGCGTAGCGTCCGGACGTGTCGGCCGAACGCGGCATGGGCATATGCCGACTGTCGCCGTCGCGGGCGGCGATCGTCGCCGAGACCAGTGCATGGCCGACCGCTTGGCCAAGTTCGTCGCGAACGATGGCGGCGATCTCGATGCCCTGACCAAACGCGTAGGATGTGCGGCCCATCCGGATCTGCACCGCGGGCCCGTCATGCCGGGCCGGATCAACCTTGGCCAGCCAGCGGACCATTTGCCCCCAGAAGCGATGATAGACCGGCTGGTCGAGCAGCTTGCGGGCCAGACACCATTGACTGGTGGTGTCGGCGGTGAAAACCGCTGATCGGCCCGAGCCGAAGTTCTGCACCGCCAGCACGATGGGGGGCGGCTCCTGATCGTCTTGTGGGGGCACGGTGGCCAGCACGGCGGCGCCGGGTTTGGCCTGGTCGACGATCACGCATCCCCGCAAAGGCGGCAGGGCGTTGGGTCGATCGGATTGGAAGACTTCGGCGAGTCCGCGGAAGATCGGATGCCGGCTTCCTTCGGCCGTCAGAACCGGCAGGAATGTCTGTGTGTACTGCCGATCGCGCCCACCGGGCAGCGTCTGATCGCCGACCGAAACGGGCAGCGCCTGCTCGATGGGTGTGCGGGCGTAAAGGCCGGGTCCGAGGTTGTGTTGCCCGCCGATTACCAGCAAAGCGCCCCCGTTACGGACCGCGTCGCGCATCGTCGACATCTGCGATTCGGTCAGTTGCGAGGCATGGACGTCGCCGATGATGATGACGTCGAACGGGCGGATAAGCTCGCCGAAAGCCCCCTCATCGGCGGGCCATTCGGAGGGTTGCTTGCCCCCGACCGAGCCGCTCAGCGTCCACACGCCCACTTGGCGCTGCTCGACGGTGAGCAGCTCGATGCCTGCATCACCGGCCAGATAGTCACGCAGGAACTTGAACTCCGGGCGGAGCCGACCTTCCAGATAGAGCACCTTGATCGTCGGGTCGACGACCTGAAGGCTGAAGCTGTGGTCGTTGTTGTGCGTGATCGGTTCGGCCGGGTCGGGCCCAACCGAAACCGTAAGATTCTCGCGGCCAACCGTAGCGGGGGTAAAGGCGAGTGTAACCAGATGCTCCTCGGTCGAGCGGCCGAGCACCAGTTGTTCGCGGGCAAGTTCCACTGCGTCTCGGGTCAGGCGTACGGCGAGCGCCCGGTCGGGCAGTCCGTGTGCAGCGATGCGGGTCTTGATCTGACACAGGTTGCCGACTGCCGTTTCCGGCGGCGCATCGACGGCCGTCACCGCAATGTCGGGGACGGTCTGTTCGAGGTTTGCGCCGACGGCGACGGCGCAGATGGGCCAGCCAACCTCGCCGGCGGCAGCGACCGGGTTTTCGCCGTGGTTGTGGTTCCCGTCGGTTAGCAGGCACACCGCCAGGAGCGGCGCGTCGGGGTGGGGCGCTGCCCGCAGAGCCGCAGCCAGGTCGGTGTTTTGGCCGGTCGGGGCGAAGTCCCGCAGGGCGCCTGGCGAAACCACCGGTCGCACGTCGGTATCGAAGATGAAGCAATCCGCTAAGAGTCTGTCGGCCAGGTCGGCCAGCTCACGTCGGCAAGCCTGAACGGCCCGCTCATAACGCGACGGGCCGTTACGGGCGTCCTGCACGCCCATGGACTCGGACGCATCGACGAGGACCGCCACCGTGGGCCGCACGGATGCATTCGAGACGGACTGTACCGTGGGCCGAAACAGCGCCAAGAGAATGGCTGCAACGGCCAGGCAGCGCAACGTCAGCAGGCATGCCGAGCGTCTTGCACCCAGGTAGACATAGACCTGGCGGTGAAGGACCGCAACGGCTACGCAACAGATCACGGCGCCGCCGCCCAGAAGTGTTCCGGGCTCTCGAAACCGCGGTACGGCAGCCGTTAAAACCAGGAACAGCGCGCAGGCTGCTGCGGCGCTGGCGGCGACAACGTCGTCCCGTGTGCGCGGGCGACCGCGCCGCCAGGTGCGTACGGCATCGAACGCAACAAGCAGCGTGATCACGGCCAGGGCGCCAACAATCAGGCCAATGTCCAAGTCGCCGGGAAATTGCACACCCAGACGAGGCATGGGGCTCACCTTAGAACATCATTATCAGCCTGAGGGACGCACCAGCAATGCTGAACGCAGGAGGGCGCGTGGGGTACGTGGCTTCGGTCGGGCTGGATGCGGCTGGCCTGACCCGCCGGCGGGCCCACTCGACTGCCTGGTATAGGTCGCGGAAACCGGACTCAGCCGCGGCGGACGATTTGCATGCCCGTGTACATTTCGGAGAGCCGATCGAGATTGGCCGGGGCAATGGCCACCTTCACGTGCAGTCGGGAATCCGCCACGCGCTGTTCGATCACCTGTGCGTCACGATGCAGGGCCGACAGGGCGGCACCGTCGTCGCAGTCGATGAGTACCTCCGCGCACACACGCTGTGCACGCACGCGGCCGAGTACGTCTTCGATCAACAGGTGCAGACCCTCGCCGGTCTTCGCTGAAACGGGAATCGCCTCAGGACGGCTGGCACGTAGAACCTGGAGCATGGACGGATCGTCCAACGCGTCGGTTTTGTTCAGCAACAGTACCGTGGGCTTATCTGCGCAGCCCAGTTCGTCAAGGACTCGCTCTACGGCCTTGATCTGTCGCTCCACGGCCGGGTTCGAAACGTCGGCTACGTGCAGAAGCAGGTCGGCGTTGATCGCTTCCTCGAGGGTGGCCCGGAACGACGCAATCAGGTGGTGTGGCAGGTCGCGCACGAATCCCACCGTGTCGCTCAGCAGCGACGAGATGCCCTGCCCCAGCGCCCACTGGCGCGTTCGCGTGTCCAAGGTTGCGAACAGCTTGTCCTCCACCTTGACGTGCGCGCCGGTGAGGGCGTTCATCAGAGTGCTCTTCCCGCTATTGGTGTATCCGACAATCGAGACGGTGAAGCATTCGCCGCGGCTGCGGACCTCTCGCAGCTTGCGCCGATCGATTCGAGTCAGCTCGCGTCGCAGCGCCGTCAGCCGATTCTGCACGAGGCGTCGATCGATCTCGATCTGTCGCTCGCCCGGGCCTCGGGTGCCGATCCCGCCGACCGAGCCAGCCTGGGTGGCGCCGCCGACTCCGGCGATTCGTTCGAGGTGCGTCCACATGCCCCGCAGCCTCGGCGCGGTGTACTCCAACTGGGCCCGCTCGACCTGGAGTCGGGCCTGATGCGTGCGGGCGCGTGTGGCGAAGATGTCCAGAATCAGTTCGCTGCGATCGACGACCTTGCAGTCGGTGATGCGTTCGAGTTCGCGTATCTGAGCGGGTGACAGGTCGTTGTCGAAGATGATGACGTCGGCGTCGTTGGCCTGGGCCTCCCTCGCCAGTTGCTCGGCCTTGCCGCGCCCAATGTAGCAGGCCGGGTTGATCTTCCCGGCTCGCTGAAGCAGATGGCCGACCACACGTGCGCCGGCCGTCGTCGCCAGTGCAAGAAGCTCTGCCAGGGGGTGCGGATGCTCCGGCTCGGAGCCGGGCAGCAGAAGCGCAACCAGCATGGCCCGTTCCTGGCGGACGGACAGTTCGTCTCGTTTGATCTCGCCCAAGATGCTCCCGTTACGGTGCCCGTTTGGGTCGACAAGGCCCAGCCGGCCCTAACGATCCGCCGACTTGCCGGCCTTTTACATTCTACCTGCCGGAGTCGGAGCGGGCAACGCGGTTGCTGGACCCATTTCGGTCGCTTGGCTACCGCCCGCGGATCAAATTGACAGACCGAGGGCGTACTCTACAATGAGCCGCTGGCGTCGGCCCGGGGCACAGGACCGAGCCGGTAGCGAGCTTGTGGCATGAAGCTCAATCATTCCTGCGAACAGGTTGTGCATTGTCAGGCGTGAGGATTGATTCGGTGTGGGCGGTGAATCGAATGAGCAGGAAACTGGCTGAGGTCTTATCCGGTGGTCTGGCCGTTGTGCTGCTCGTGTGCGGCTGTCAGCAGCAGCCGATGCACTCTGAGCCGGTCCGGCTGGCGCAGGTCGAACTGCACGCGAACCAGCAGCCGGCTGCGGTCGACGAGAAACAGGTCCGCCCCGTGCCCGACCTTCCGAAGCCGGGTGAGCCGTCGCAGACTCAACTGGCCGGGCGGGTCTCGACCTCGCGAACGCCTCCCATGAAGGACATGCGTGAGCTGCTGCCGGACCCGACGGCGGCTTCGCGGACGCTAACGGACCGACTGGCGCGAATCAGGGATCCCGAGCGTCTGAGTTCGTCTCGCGACACGGCAAAGTTGACCGAGCAGCATTTGGCCGAGGTTGAGCGAGCCAACACGGTCTATCTCTCGCTGGCCGAGTGCGTGCGGCGGGCGCTGGCGAACAACCTGGCCATTCGCTTCGAGGGATACAGCCCAGCCATCGAGACCACAAGAATCGTCGAGGCAGAGGCCCAGTTCGACCCCCAGGTTTTCTTCAACTTCACCGAGAACAAGCAGAACGCGCCCAGCAGTGTGCCCGAAATTGACGGCACGACGACCGACACGCGCTCGATCAACACCGGGCTGGCGAAACTGCTGGCTACGGGAGCGGCGGTCCAGGCGGGCTATTCGTTCTCGCGGGTCGATTCGGATCTGAGTGAGCAGGTGGGAAGCCTGGACCCCGCATACACGACCAACTACGCGCTGGAGATACGCCAGCCGTTGCTCCGCAATTTCGGTATCGACTTTAACCGCGCCCAGATTCGCGTCAGCCGCAACAACCATGAGATCTCCGTAGAGCGCTTTCGGCGGCAGGCGCAGGACACGTTGCTGGAAGTGGAACGCCGCTACTGGGAACTCGTGCAGGCGAGGCGGCAGGCGTGCGTTGTGGCCGAGGTCCTCGCCCAGGCCGAGACGTTACTGGATACCGTTCAGAAACGCGTCATCTTCGATTCGATCCCGGCGCAGATCCCCCAGACTGAAGCCCGGGTGGCTGAACGCCAGGCCGAGTATGTGCGGGCCAAGGCCGCCCTGCGCGATGCTGAGGACCGACTCAAGCACGTGCTGAACGACCCGCAACTCAATGCGGCCGAGGATCTCGAGATCGTCCCCACCGACAATCCCGTCCTTGAACCGATGGTGGTTGATACGTTGGCCGAGTTGCAGACGGCTCTGGAGAACCGCAGTGAACTGCGAGAGGCCGAACTCCAAATCAAAAACGCCCATATCGCGCTGGGCGTGGCCAAGAATCAGGCCTTGCCTCGATTCGACGTGACCTTCCGCACGACCTTCAACAGTCTAGGCTCAAACCCTGACGACGCATGGGACAAGCTGAACGCCGCCGACTTCATCGAGTATATGGTGATGCTCGAATTCGAGTGGCCGATCGGCAATCGCGGCCCGCGGGCAGCGGTCCGGCGGGCACGGCTTGAGCAGTCGCAGGCGCTGGTGGGTCTCAAGCGGGTCACGGAGGAGATCATCCTGAGCGTCAACCTGGCCGTTCGGGATCTCCAGACCAGCTTCAATGAGATCATGCCGAATATCCAGCAGGCTCAGGCGTCGGGCGAATTCATCCGCATGCTCGAGCTGCGCAAGGAGACGATGGACGCCAACACCCTGAACACTATTTTCGGTTCGCAGGAATCGCTGGCGGCAGCTCGCGTCCGACTGCTGCAGGCCTTGGTGGGTTACAACATCGCCATTGTCAATCTGGAACGCTCCAAAGGCACCCTGCTGAAGTACAACAACGTGGTGCTGGCCGAGGCCGAATGAGCAGGCCTTGCAGCCCGGCGCCGGGTGGGTGTGTCGGGCCGGCCTGACCCAAACGGTCTGGGCGGTGTGCGAGAAGGTGCCAGCCTCGTGTTGTCAACAATCCCGATCAGCAGCCTGTTGCCGTGGGGTCTGAGCGAGGCGTCCCTCCTGGCGGGTGCACTGCTGGTGGGTTTGGCTGTTGTCTTCAACGTCGTTGCCCGCTGGGCGGGGCGTGGCGAAGCGACCGCCCGCTTGCTGGCGGCGCTGGCCCTCAGTGTCGCCGTCGCGGTGATCGTCGTGTCCTTCAGTGAGGGCATGGAGGTCGAACCGTTGGCCGCACACGTCGGCGCCGCAATCGCCGTGGCGTGGATGCTGGCCGCGCTGGGCATTTCACTTGCTGCCGGGGCCACATCCGGATGGGTGCGTGCGGCCGAGTTCATGGCCTTGGTCGGCGCGATCGTCGCCGCCGTCGCCCTCTGCTTCGAGATCGAGTCGATGCTGCTGGTAAGGGTGCTGCACCCTTACGAGTGGTACAGCCGCATCCCGGCATCGGCCGACGGGATCCTCGATCTCGCGGCCATTGTGGCAGCCATCGGTCTGTGGCGGTGGCGGAGCAAGAGCGGATTGCAGGTCTTGAGCCTCTTTGGGGTGGTGGCCATGGCCGTCGTTTGGGGCGGGCTGATGATTCCGCCGGATCTCCAGATCGTGGCGACGGCTTGGCCGGCGTGGTTGCCGTGGACGTTGTGGATTCAATTCGGTTTGGCTGTGCAGGTGTTGGCATTCGTGTGGACGGGCGAGATCCTGCATCGGCGGCGTTGGGCACACCCCTGGCCCGGTCAGTTGGAGGCGCTGATCCAGCAGCGGCCTCGCCGGCCCGGACTGCGACAGGCGATCGGGATCGTCAGCATGACCGTCCTGGTGCTCGGTGTCTTCCATATTCTCATCGTGCCTGTTCACTTCCGCACGGCGGCCACCATCACATTTGCCTCGGCTGTCGCGGTCTCCTGTGCGACCTTCCAGCTTGCCCATGTGGACTGGAGCGTGAACCTGGGACTGGTGGGGGTGGCCACGGCCACGCTGGCCGGCGCGGCGTTTGGCCTGATCATCTATCCTGTCGACACGTCGCGCGAACTGTCTGGGCAGACGCCGATCTTGCTGAACACCGTGCTGATCGGCGTCATCTTCATGGCTTGGCTGTGGCATTGGCTGCCGTCGGTGTGGCGGCAGCAGCTTCACGAGAATCGCCCCTGGACGACCTCGGGCCGCCTGTTGCCTGAGGCGCTTCGCGCAGGATACTACATCGGCGCCTTGGCGGTGATGCTGTCGCTGTTGATGAGCATCTGGCCTCACCTGGGCCTGTATGTCCTCACGCGCGACGATGCGCCGGGCCGATGGGTGGCCGGTCTGGTGACCAACACCATGCTGATCGGCGTGTTGGCCTGGTCCGCGCGATCGGCGGGCAAGACCACCGTAGCCTGGCTCACGTTGCTGGCTGTCGTGGTCGGCGGCGCGTTCGTCGTCGCTCGACTGCCCTACGGTGGGGCGGGCAGCGCTGCGATGACCTATTGGCCGCTGGCGGCTGGACTGGTCGGCGTGCCGGTGTGGCTGTTGGGACGCTCGCTGGCCGCAAGTTCCTGGTCGGTATTTGCCGGGCCGCTCGTGGCCATCGCGCTCGCTTTACCTGTGATCGGGCTGGCGGGTGGCGTGGGCCTGTCGTCAGACCCCTGGATGGTGGCCACCGTCTCAGCCGCATGGGTCGCAACGCTGGTATGCCATTGGGCCTTTGGGAGTTCAACCCACTTGTGTGACCGACGGTGAGGAGGGCGTGGGCCACGCCGGCAGGAGTGATGAAGGCCAGTCGAGTACACAGGCTGCTCCAGTTGATCCTGCTGATGCGCTCCGGCAGGAAGCTCGGCGCCGATGCGCTGGCTCAACAACTGAACGTGTCACGCCGGACGTTGTTCCGCGATCTGGACATGCTGGCCAAGGCCGGCGTGCCGTACCGCTTCGACTCGCGTCGCGGCACCTACGCGATCAGCGATACGTTCTTCCTGCCTCCGCTGAACCTCGAGTTGCCTGAGGCCTTGGCGTTGCTGCTGGTCCTACGCAGGTTCGTCACCCGTCAGACGGTGCCCATTGAGGCCGACGTCGCGCGGGCGGCCGCCAAGATCGAGGCCGCGCTGCCTTCCGCCATGGTCGAGCACTGCGGCTCGGTGTTGGACGCCGTCGAAGTCCGTTGGCCTGCCTTGAGCGAGGCAGGCAGCCTGGACAAGGTGTTCGTCACGCTGCAACAGGCCATCGTCGAGAAACGTAAAGTGCAGCTAGGGTACGATTCGTCGTTCGAGGGTGCGGAAATCGAGACGATGTTGCATCCGTACCGCTTGGCGTTCGTGGGCCGGGCCTGGTATGTCATGGGCTACAGCGAACTGCATGAGGCGGTCCGAACTTTCAAGCTCGACCGCGTGCTTCTCGCCCAGCCGGGCGATGGGCAGTACCGGCTCGACAAGCCGTTCGACTTGGACGCCTACCTCGGCAACGCTTGGCAGATCATTCCCGAGGGCAAGAGCTACCATGTCGAGCTTGTCTTTGCCCCGATGGTGGCCGGCAATGTGGAGGAGGTGCTCTGGCACCGCACGCAGAAGACGCAAAGGCTCGCCGACGGGTCGCTTCTGTTCGAGGTCGACGTGGACGGGCTGCGCGAGATATCGTGGTGGGTGCTGGGCTACGGCGATCAGGTCGAGGTCAAGGCGCCGCCGGAGTTGCGCAGCAGGATTCTGGAGGTGGTCCGGCGGACCGCTACCTTATACGGGAATCCGCAAAAATGAGGATTGTGGTCCAACGTGTCCGTCGTGCGTGTGTCCGCGTCGACGGGCAGACCGCCTCGGCCATTGGGCAGGGGCTGCTGGTGTACGTGGCCATCGGCCAGGAAGACGAGGCCCCCGATCTCGAGTACGGCGTCGAAAAGGTACGGCACCTCCGCGTCTTTACCGACAAGGCGGGCAAGATGAACCTCGACGTGGTCGAGGTGGGGGGCCAGGTGCTGGCGGTCAGCGCGTTCACCGTCTATGCCGACGCACGAAAGGGCAGGCGTCCGTCGTTCGACGCCGCGGCCCCCATTGACCGAGCGAGGCAGTTGTTCGAAGACTTCTGCCATATGCTGAGCGAAACCGGCGTGACGGTGTATCGCGGGATCTTCCGCGCCAAGATGGAGGTCGATGCGGTCAACGACGGGCCGATCTGCGTCCTGCTTGACTCTCAACGGCGATTCTGAGGGTGCTACGATTGGGCTACGTCCGTTGCGGACGGTGGCTTACCAGCCCTGATAAGCGAGATCGCAACTGCAAGGGCAACGCCCGTCATGTCCGCCAGCCAGTCGCCAAGCGTGCAGCTTCGACCCACCAGTGTCTGCAGCAGCTCATCGACGGCTGCATAGCTCGACAGAACCGCGAACCACACAAGTGCTGACCGTGCCGCTGAACGTCCTCCGGCGTGCCACGCCGCCAGGGCCAGACCCGTCAGCAGGGCGTATCCCGCTACGTGTGCAAACTTGTCTTTGTAGTGTGGACCCGGGCAGGCAGGAAGCTTCGATAGGTGGGTAAGCCCGAACAGTGTGACCCAGTATGCCACGAAGATGATCCGTAACACGCGACGCCGTGTGACAGCCGTCCACTTCATGGCTTTTGATCGGTCGCCGCGCCGGTGCATGCCGCAGGCGAAAAGCTTCCATCGGCGGCACCAGGCAAACTGTCTTCTGTGCTTGGCTGGACCATGGCCAGCACTTCCTGGGCAAGGGCCGCGTAGTCGCGGGCGCCGTTGCTGTCCGCGTCGTAGCTGAAGATCGATTTGCCGTGACTGGGACACTCCGCCAGCTTGATGTTGCGCCGGATGCGAGTGTGGAACACCCTCGCATCGCACCACGGCACCGGCTGCTGGCGTGCAGCCTTCAGGAACGACTCGACCTCCTCGACGACCTCGGCGGCAAGGCGCGTACCCGACTCGAACAGGCACAGGACAATTCCGCTGACCGCCACGTCCGGGTTGATGCGCTGCCGCACGAGCTGCACCGTCTCCAGCAACTTGCCCATGCCCTGCAAAGCGAGGAAGTGAGGCTGAAGAGGTATGAAGACCTCATCAGCCGCTGTCAGCCCGTTCAGCGTCAAGACCCCCAGTGAGGGCGGACAGTCCATCAGGACGAAGTCCCATGCCGACCCGGACGATCGCAGGATGTCGCGAAGGATGACCTCACGCCCCACGACCCCGACCAACTCGATTTCTGCAGCGGCCAGGTCGATGTGCGAAGGCACGACCTCCAGCCCCTCCGAGACCGGGTGCTTGGCCCGTTCTACGGGCAGCGACTGGACCAGCATGTCGTAGGTGCCGGTCGTTTGGCTGGCTGGCTCGAGGCCTGCGTGTATGGTGAGATGGGCCTGGGGGTCAAGATCGATCAGCAGCACGCGTTGGCCGGCCCGCGCCAGGGCCGCCCCCAGATTCACCGCTGTGGTGGTTTTGCCGACGCCGCCCTTCTGGTTGATGATCGCGACCTTGCGCACGCCTGCCTCCAGGATGCAGCCTCGAGCGCATTATAAGCGGCAGGCGCACGCGTGCCAGTCGGAAACCGCCGCACCAAAGTGGATCAACGCGGATGGCGAGCGCAAAGAAAGATGGAAGGTGTCGCCGTGGCAGTAACACCTTCCATCCAGATTGCCTGTGACCTTCCCTGGGAAGATCCACCCAGCCGCGTGTCACGAGTCTTCCGACCGTCTCGCGGTCGGTAGTTTGGCGGCTTGGATGCTAATGGCTCATTCTGTGTTTTGCCCCCCGCAACAGGCCTTAACGCTTCTTGGTCTTCCTGACCTTCTTGGCCCTCTTGACCTTCCTGGTCTTCTTGGCCTTCTTGGCCTTCTTGACCTTCTTGGCCTTCTTGGCCTTCTTGGCCTTCTTCCTGGTCTTCTTTACGGCTGCTTTTTTAGTGGCGCGTTTCTTAGCCATGTGCATCACCTCCTCTCTGGTTGAGCGATACTACTACCGAGTGCAAACTTGTCAACAAGTTTTCTTGCGCTCACGCGCAATTTCTGCACCCTTGCGTTTTGTACCTTTATCGACCAGACGGCAGTTTTCCTACAGCGGTCGATGCGCTCGGATAGGTCGGACGCCGCTCGCTGACGTGCGTGCACCTGCGATGCGGTCGCCGCATGGGACCGAGCATTCGCGCGTTGCAGAAGGTCGTCTGCGATGTGGCGCAGGTACGTTCATCGACACAACGCACGCGCTCAGACCGCGCAGCGATTCGTACTTGACTGGAGGTCTGGCCCGCCTCAAACGGTATGTGACACCATCCTCATCGGTAGCTTGACCGACTGATTACGGATCTAGAACGCTGCAACTCGGCTGTGAAGCCCATCCTGTAAGTCTATGAAAGAAAGGGACATATGAGGCACAGTGCCGGGCGGGCGTGGTGTGGCTTCGCGGGCCTGTGACGTCTCGGCTGGGTCGTGCGAGTCCAATCGAGGCGGGTGCCGGCGAGGACGCGCTATGATCGAGCGGGCTCGGGCAACGTAGCGCTCAGCGCGTGTGACTCGTGCGTTTGTCCGCGTGCCCCGGATGTGTCTGCATCAGCGATGCCCAGGCCGATGCGAGTCGGTTAGACTGTTGCGTACGGCTGGCGTTCGTATACGTCGGCCGATGCAAAATGGTGCGATCCAATGAACCGAACGGCGATCATATTCGACCTGGACGGCACCCTGGCGGACACGCTGCGGGACATAGCCGAGGCTATGAATGCGGCCCTGACGGCATGTCATCTGGCTGTTCATCCGGTTGAAACCTATCGGTCACGAGTCGGTCACGGCTGGGCTCATCTGGCGCGCGAATCGGTCACAGGGGTTGACGTCGCTCAAATCGAAGAGGTGTCGCGCCTGGCATTTCAGTACTACCAATGGCATTTGACAGACTACACGCACTTGTACGATGGGATCCGCCCGACGCTTCAAGGACTTTCGGCACGGGGGATACGTATGGCGGTTCTGTCCAACAAGCCGCATACGCTGACCGTCGCCGTAGTCGAACGGCTTGGCTGCGCCGGGATGTTTGTTGCCATTCAAGGCGCCTTGGCGAACGTGGCCCCCAAGCCGGATCCGGCCTTGGCGTTGGCGGTGTCGGATCGCCTTGGCATCGCGCCGCCAGAAACGTTTCTTATAGGCGACTCGGCCGTTGATGTGGAGACCGCGCTGCGTGCCGGCATGGTGCCTGTAGGCGTGACGTGGGGGTTTCGCGATCGAAGCGAGCTGGTTGGCGCGAGCCCTATTCACATCGTTGAGCGGCCCGCGGATATCCTCCGTCTGCCCGGCTTGGGAGGTACGGGGCGAGCTACCCCAGCGACCGTTGCGTGAGCCGGCCTTCCATCAGCGCTGGCGGTCTTGGCTTGTGTTGTACATGAAGGTACTTCCGGCCGATGGGCTCGGCACGTCGTCGTGGGGTAGCCATCGGCGAGTCGCCGACTGTAGGTGAGACGGTCCCCGCGCAGGCCGTAGCGCGAGGCGTCGGTTGCGGCTTCTTTGGCACTGAGCCCACGCCCAACATGCAGGTGGCTCTCGCTCGGGGGAGTGTGAGGTGTCGGCCAGGTCTATGGCGCAGGCACGGCCCTGCCGGTGGGCTCGGTAAGCCCCGAGCTGCCTGAGCCCAGCCACCAGTGGATAGGCTCATCTGCGTGAAATATCTTGCCGTTGAAGCTTTTGCGCCGCGATGATTTTCTTGACGCGCTGGATGATAACTCGTACGTTTGTTCTGGGATATCGATTGATTGGGACCTGGCGGGGGCGGAGACGCGGCGATGGCGAGCGATGGCAGACATCAGGAGCTTGAACGACTGGCAGAGGAGATCTTCGAGCTGAGCAACCTCGGGTCGCGGTCGCGTGCGGCCAGGCGCCGTCACGGGGCGATGGATCTGTCCGAGTCGGAGTTCCTGACGCTGGACACGCTGGCCAAGGGCGAGCGCATGACGGTTGGGCAGCTTCAGCGGGCGATCGGGGTCTTACCCGCCCAGATGTCGCGAGTTGTTCGATCGCTCGAGTCGAAGACCGACGAGCCGCTGATTCACTGTGCGATCAATCCTCAGGACCGCCGCCGTATCGACGTGACCCTCACCGAGGCGGGCCGTCACGCGTACCACGAGTATCGCGAGTCGCGGTTGTCCGGTGCCGTCGAGGTACTGGCGGAGCTGAAAGACCGGGATCGTCGTGAGTTCATGCGGCTTCTGAGGGTGATACGCAAGCTGATGGAGCAGCGCGCAGGCCAGGCGGACGCGACGGCAGCTCGACAATAATTCACTTTATGGAAATTTTGTCTTTTGTTGTGCGTCTGGTGGGGGTAGAATCAGACGCGCGTTCCGCAGCGTCGGCCGGCGGGCCGCCGGCGTCGGGCAGGATGACGGCCGACAAAGCGAGGTGATGTCGTGAAGTCCTTGAAAACAATGATCTTAGCATTGATTGGCACCGGCGGAGCCTGGTTGGGGCTCGCCCCGGACACGGCCAGGGCCGACGTCAACATTGTGATCATCACCAGCGACGGTCGCTCGGACAGGTGCGGCGGCTACGACCAGGTCGTCTACCGCCCGCGCCATGACCGCCGTAAGGCCGATTTGTCGCGTCACCGAGGCAGCCTTTGGGGCGACTGCGACTACCGGGAGCGTAGCGGGCACATCGGCAGTTTCGCCGAGGCACGGCACAAGGTGCGACAAGTTCGCAGGCACCGGATCGTGCATCGCACGCGTGTGGTGGCGATAGCCCCTTCTCGGATGCACCATGGGCGGAGCTACACCACGACACGCCGACACCACCGTCAGGCGGGCAGCTTCTCGTCGCGGTGGTGAACAGCCGGCAAGACGAGACAGGGGCTGAACCGGAGCGGTCCCTCATGCGCTGGGTGGGCCGTTTGCGGGCTCGTAGCGTCCCCACAGCAAAACCCGGGCGCCGCCGGGACGACTGGCAGGAGCTAATCGGTCCAGGCGGACGAGGTGCGGTCAAACGCAGACTACGGCCGACACCTCGGGCACTTTTTCCCGCAGGTTGCGTTCGATCCCCATCTTCAGAGTCATGCCGGCAGCAGGGCAGCCCACACAGGCCCCGTGCAGCCGCACACTGACCACGCCGTCTTCCGCTACGTCCACCAATTCCACGTCGCCACCGTCGCCCTGAAGGGCTGGGCGAATGGCGTTGATGACCTGTTCGACACGCTCCTTGAGCGAAGTCTGCTGTTGCTGGGACATATGTACCTCCCGAAGGGTAACTAGCGTTTCCGTCGATTCTAGGCGGATCGGCCGGATGCGGCAATGTCGGTCGTGGCTGGATTAGTCGCCGCCGCGGTGGGCCGGCGCGGGCGTTTCGGCGGGCTTGATGGGCCGCAATCCCCGTAGCCAAGCCAGGATGCGGGCTCTGGCGCCGACGGTCAGGCTGAACAAGGCGGGCACGAGGAACAGCGTAAAGATCGTGCTGAACAGCAAACCGCCTACGATGACGCTGCCCAGACCGCGGTACAGTTCGCTTCCGGCACCGGTTCGCAGGCACAGCGGGCCCATGCCGAAGATGCTGGTCAGCGAGGTCATGAAGATTGGTCGAACGCGCGTGCGGACCGATTCGGTGATGGCCTGCTGGGCCGGCATGCCACCGTCGCGCATGTTGTTGAGGGCCTGGTGGACGATCAGGATGGCGTTGTTGACCACGATACCCAGCAGGATGATGAATCCCAAGCCGGTGAGCACGTCGAACATTTGCAGAGGCGTCGCCGGGTCCATCGTCGAGTATATGAACGCAGAATAAATGCCGACGAACCCGCCGACGGCCGCGAGGGGCACCGAGAACATGATGACGAACGGGTAGAGGAACGATTCGAACAGGCCGGCCATCAGTAGGAACACCACGAGTGTGGCCAGGAAGAACCGGCTCTGAAACAGGTTGACCAGGGATTCGAGAGTGAGCCCCTTCCACTCGCCAACCAGAGCATTGCGGGTCTGCTTGAGCTTATCGGCGTTGCCGGCGAACGTGATGGTGACCGACGGGTCGATCAGGCCCTGTTGGCGGAAATCGGTGACGATCTCCGCAATGTTCGTTTGGAGGGTGTCCAGGGCGACGCCCTTTGGTGCGTAAATCTGAAGGGTGACGGCCCGCTGCTCCTCGATGCGGTTGATCTGCTGCAATGAGGTCGTGTCCACGCGTTTGGCTATGGACCCGAGCGGCACGACCCGGCCAGCGGGCGTGCATACGGGCACCTGTTGGATCACATTGGGCGCGCGGTCGGAGGTGCCTGTCAGCTTGACCAACAGGTCGATCGTTTTGCCGGCTTCGCGGAACTCGCCTACGATCGCGCCATCCACCGCCGCGCGCGCAATGAACCCTACATCGCGCACGGTCATGCCCAGATCCGCAGCCTTGTCTTGATCGATCTCGAACCGCGTTTCGTGCCGCCCGCGCGAGAAGTTGACAGGATCCGGCTGTGGACGGCTGCCGAATCGCTGTGTGCAGGCGGCCATGAGTTGCCCGGCGGCGGCGGTGACCTTATCCAGGTCGTCGCCGCGGATGTCGACGTCCAAATTGTCACCAGGCCGGCCGACCCCGAAGATGTCGGGCTGGAAGAAGACCGCAAACACGTCGGGGATTGCCTGGGCCGCGCCGTTAAACAGGTTGGCGAGCGGCAGGACGACGTTCTCGTCCTTGCTGACCGCGCCCATGAAGGCCAGTCCCTGGTAGGAGACGTAAAAGAAGTGGTCGATGGGGGGCGGTGGAACGGCCAGGCTTGGCAGCTCGGCGTAAGCGGTCCTCTCCTGTTGGTTTTGCAGGTTACCGATCTTGCTGCGCAGGGCGTCCCGTTGAGTTGGTTCCTTGGCTGTCCGTAACTGCTCGCGGAGCGCAGCCATTTGCTCTTCCATCCGGGCAAGGTTTTGCTCGACCTGCGGCTTGAGCTGCGTTTCAAACCGTTCAAGCCACTTTTCGGACAGTGTTGCGTGTTCCGGCGAGCCGAGTTCGCACTGCCAGTAGGGCTGAACCTGGCCTTCGATGACCGCGCCGATGCGATCGAATTCCTGCAAAGAGTACCCGGGTGGCGGCAGCAGAATCCCGAAAACGAAGTTGCGGTTGCCGGCGGGCAAATAACTGCCCGGCGGGGCCAGCTTCCAACTGGCTACGATCGAGAGCATGGTAAGACCCACCACGACTGCCAGTCGCGTGGAGGTGCGTCTGTTGATCCATCCCACGGTAGCGGCCACCGCTCGAGCAAACCGGCCGCGTCCGCCCTCGGTCTCGGGCGAGTGACCGAAGTAGGCCAGAAGACAGAGGATCAGCCACAAGAACCAAACGACCATCGTCAGACCCGCGGCGCGTAGGCCCCAAAGCAATCCCACCACCAGGATCAGGACCATGGGCAGGGCGGCGATGACCAGGAAAGGCGTGGACTTCAGAGCGGCAGCCAAGGTGCGGCCTTGCTGCTTCCTGTCCACCTCGGTGACCACCCGGGCCGACAGTGTTGGAATCACGGTCACCGCGACGATCAGCGAAAGCCCCACCGCCGATGAGATGGCGATGGCGATATCGCGGAACAACTGGCCGGCCTCTTCCTCGATGGTCAGTACGGGGATAAACACGGCCATCGTCGTGAGCGTGCCGGCCAGCACCGCGCCCCACACCTCGCGTGCCCCCTCCAGGGCGGCCTGTCGTCGGCTCTTGCCCATCTCCACGTGTCGATAGATGTTCTCGAGCACGACCACGGCGGCGTCGACGACCATACCGACGGCAAAGGCCATCCCGGCCAGCATGACCACGTTGATGTTGCGGCCCAGCACCGTCACGACAAGGAACGTTCCGATCACCGAGATGGGGATCGAGACGGCTACCACGAGCGTAGCGGTGGGGCTGCGCAGAAAGAGCATCAGGACCAGGATCGCGAGCAGGCCGCCCACAACGATGTTTTGTTCGACCAGGGCAATCGCCGAATTGATGTAGATCGTTTCGTCGTAGACCTTGGAAACGCGCATGAAGCTGCGTGGCCCGGTGAGGATCTCGCTGTTGATCTTTTCGATGGCCGCCTGCACGCCCTGCATGACCTTCAGGACGTTGGCGCCGGTTTCGCGTTGGACGGGACAGGCCAGCACGGGCTCGCCCTCGCCCCGGACGATGGCGAGTTGCTTGTGAAAACTGCTGACGACGTCGGCCACGTCGCGCACGTAGACCGGGCCGCCTTCGCGGTCGATGATGACGGTATTGAGGACCTGATCGGCGGTCTCGTATTTGCCCACGGTGCGAATGGCCAGCTCGCGCTTGCCTTGGGCGCTGGTGCCGGCCGACACGTCGACGTTATGCGATCGCAGAGCGGCCGCCAGTTGAGCGAACGTCACGCGTCGCGCCGCCAGTCTTGCCGGGTCGACAATGACGTGGACTTCCTTCTCGCGCCCGCCCAGGAAGGGGGCCGACGCGACACCCGGCACGCGCTCGAGAAGCGGCTGCAACGTATCATTGCAGAACGTCTGGAATTCAGTCACATCTCGACCGTTAGCCGAGAACATCAGCCAGGCTATCGCGTTGGCATGTCTGGTCTCGGTGGCCTCGACTACCGGCTCGTCGATGGCCTCGCGATCCTCGTAGCCCGAGACCTGCCGCAACTTGTCGGACACCTCGCGGACGGCGACGTCCTTGTCGACGCCGACGCCGAACTCCAAAGAGATCTCGCCTTGGTTGTCACGCGATACGCTGGTCATCTTGACCAGGTTGCTGACGCTTTTGAGCTTCTCTTCCTGGCGACGGACGATGTTGTCCTCTACCTCCTGGGGGGTGGCCCCAACCCAGTTTGTGGTGACGGTGATCAGTGGCCGGTCGACGTTGGGAATCAACTGGATGGGAATCGTAAACAGCGACAAAAACCCGAACAGGCCCAGCAGCAGGACCATGACGGTGACCTTGATCGGATTCTCGATGGCAAAGCGAATGATGTTCATGGCAAGGCCCGTTTACTGCGCATCGCCGCCGGGGGCAGTGGTCGGCTGCGAGGCGGGCGGGTCGCCGACGACAGGCCCGGACGCCTGGGCGACGGCGCCCACAGACGCGGCCGTCACGACCACCGGTACCGGTCCGGGGGGCATGAGCAGAAACTGCTCGTTGCCGCGAACGACGACTCGGTCGCCGGGGGTCAGCCCCTCGCCCTCGATGGCCACGCCGCCTTCGTACTCGCCCACCAGGCGAACGAGAACGGGCACGGCTTCGGTGATTCCCTGACTGCTATAGGTTGATGTGGCACGGGTTTCGGCGGGCGGTTGTTTGGCTCCTGAGGGTGGTGAATTGGGCTGCTTGTTGGGGGCCTGGGCGGGTCGGGTCCTGATCACGTAGACCAGGCGGACTTCGCCCTGCTGGGCGATCGCATCGCGCGACACCAGCAGCCTGTCGGTGGTCGGTCCGGCCGGCACATCGGCCCGGGCGAACATGCCGGCGACGAGCGACTGCTGGTCGTTAACGAGCTCGATCTCGATCGGTACGGTCCGGGCCAGCTCGTCCACCTGACGAATCACATGCTTGATGCGCCCGTTGAACGTTTGGTCGAGCGCATCAACTGTCACCGTGCAGGGCTGTTCCTGCTTGGCGTATGGCAGTACGGCCGACGGCGCGTCGACACGCACCAGGACGGTAGACAGATCCACCATTTCTACGACCGGGCTGCCCTGGGCCAACCACTGCCCCACCTCGGTGTGCAGCGCCACCACGTATCCGCCGAACGGGGACTTGATGGCGGTCTTGGCCAACTGGTCGGCGAGTTCGCCAGCCTGGGCCTGGAGCGCCTCGCGACGGAACCGTGCAGCCGACAGGCGCCGCACCGCGGCGGTGTAGGCGGTGGTGATATCGCGGTATTCCTTCTCCATCGCCGCGCCGTTTTCAAAGAGACGGTCGATTCTTTTCTTGTCGGCGGTGGCTTGAGCGGTGGCGGCCTCAAGTTCCTCGATCACCGCATCCTGGGCTGCGATCTGAGCGACGACCTGCTGCTGTTCAAATTCGAGGCGAGTTTTGTCAAGCTGGCAGATGAGTTGCCCGGCTTGCAGCGAATCGCCCTGTCTGACCGGTAGTTGCTCCACGAGGCCGGGCACTTCATTGCCCACCAGACTTCGGCGAGCCGGACGGATCGTGCCCACCACGTTGATGACGTCCGGCAGCCGCTGCTGAACGACCGGCGCCACCTCGACAGCGATGGGCCCGCCGAACTGGGCTTGGGCCGCAACCGGGATGGCAATCAGCGTTAAGCCTAGATAAATGGGACACTTAGAGATCATGGTTCTTCCTGGAAAGCCTAAGCAGACCGATCGGCGGGACGCGATGCGAAGCCATTAGTTAACATGCGCGAATTATATAGCTGCCCGGCAAGATGGGTCAACCTCGTGATGGGGTGGCGCCTGGGCAGGCAGCGTTTCAGCCGACGGAGCGGCTTGGCGCGGGCACCGAATGGGAGCCCGGATCGGCGGAAAGGACGACGCATCCCTTGCCTGATTGCTTGGCCTCGAGCATGGCCTGATCTGCCTTCTCGATCCACTCCGAGGCTGTGGCGAGGCGATCGGCGTGGACGGCGTGGATGCCGATGCTCAGGGAGCAGCTAAGCGAGTCCGGCACGATCTGAGCAACGTCGTGGCGAAATTGGTCGGCGATTCGTCGCGCCAGCGTACAGGCGTCCATCGCCGTGCTGTGCGGCAGGAGCACGACGAACTCGTCGCCGCCGTAGCGGGCCGGCAGGTCGGCTGCCCGAAGTTGCGCGCGAAGAATCCCAGCAACCAGGACGAGGATTCGGTCGCCGGCTTTGTGGCCCAGTCGGTCATTGATCTGCTTGAAGTTGTCCACGTCGATCATCATGCAGGCCAGATCGTGTTGGTAGCGCTGGGCCTCGGCGCGCCGGCGGTCCAGCAGCTCGTCGAAATGCCGACGGTTGCTCAGGCCGGTCAGGGGGTCGCGCTCGGCCATTTGCCGCAGCAAACGATTGGACGACTCGAGCTGACCGTTCACCTGCTGCAACTGTTCGTTGCGCCGTCGCAGCGTCTGCTGGAGCCGCTTGTTCTGGTCCTTCAGCTCACCCATGACCAACGCCTTCTCGACCAGCACGGGCAGGACGGTCAGGTAACCTCCCTGCTTGACGATGTAGTCGCACGCGCCCGATCGAACGGCCGTGGCCACACTGTCGCCATCGCAGTGGCGCGTGACCATCAACACGGGCAAGTCATGATGGGCGAAGATGTGGCGGAGTACGTCCAGGCCGGTGCAGTCGGGCAGGTCGATATTGAGCAGAACGGCGTCGAATTGCGTCAAATCGGGCTGACAGGCCTCCTGCCCCGTGGCAGCTACCATGATGTGCACGCCATGGAAATGATCTTGAAGCGCGTGAGCGATTCGGTCGGTGTCACCAAGGTCGTCCTCTATCAGGAGGATTCTCGGCCAAGGTTTGTCGACGGTCTGCCCTTCTCTCACAGCGGCTCCCCCGGCGAGCTCCTGTGGAGCTTCGCCGCTGCCGTGTCCCTCCGATGACAGTATAGAATGCCCCGAACAGCCGGGCCAATTCGCGCGGCATGTTAAGATAGCCAGTTGGTGACGGCTCTACCGATCGGGCCTAAGGTTCGGACGTATGAAGCGGCTGATCGGCTGCGATGACTTCAATCGTCATAGGAGCGTCGACAATTTTATCGATTTGCACGAAGGCGACATCCTCGCTGTTGCGCCAGGTCCGTCGGAGCAGTCGTCCGTCGGCGTAAGCCCAGCACGGCATGCCGGACGATCCGACAAGCTTGAAGGTCGGGTAGAAGCGCAGTCGGCGGCGCCCGTCGATGTGGAAGCGGGTCAGGCCGTTCTCCATCGCGATGGTGTAGTAGCCGCCCGTCTCACAGAACCCGTCGTTGTCATCGTCGCCCGATCCATCCCGTACGAGTTGCCCCACCTCGATGTCCAGTTGCGCCGGCATGCAGTAGTCGGCGGCCACGAGGCCGGCTTCGGTGAGACTGTCGAGGTCGTCGGGCCAGACGCTCAGCATCACCGCCCATCGAGTGTCGTCACCAATGGGTTGACCTCCGCACATCATCACGCCGACGCACGCTTCGCGGTCGTCCCGCAGTATCTCGTGAGCCGGTGCGTCGTCAGCGCGATGCACGACCGCCAGCAGATCGGCCTGACCCGTCTGGCGGCGGGCCAGCAGGGCGAAGGACAGGGCGGCGCCGTCGTCGGGGCGTGTTGTACGGGGGAATTCGCACTCGAAGCCGGCGTCGGCGCCTACGCACAGGGCGAAGCCCACATCTGCGGGCGGTAGACCGCTTGGTTTCAGGCTGCTGGACAGGTCGAGGTAGACGCGGCCCTGTGGCGTGATTGTGTAGATGTAACGCTGCTGAGCCGGCGGGGTCGGCTCGGCCGTGGGGCTGCTCGGCTCGGCTTGGCTGTGAGGGTCGAAGTATCGCCAGGTTCCCTCGACAACGACGCGCGACGGATGCAGTTCAAGCAGGCGCTGACGCGACTCGGCGACCGGGCCCACGGCCGAAAAGTCGGCGTAGCGGCTCAGGTCGGCGTGGCCGTCGACCACCGGCTCGGGCAGCGCGAGAAGGTGCGGGCCAAGACCGACGCCGGCAGCCAATGGCCGGCTTCGCTGCGGGTCGCTGCCCAAGTCGTACCACTGCTCGAGCCGTCCGCGTCTGAAGACCAGCTCGAACCGGCCGGGCGAGCCCACGTGAAGGCTTCGGCCGCGGCGGCGTACGAACAGCGTGTCGTCGGCGTCGTCGGACGGTGCGAGCAGGTCCTCCTGGTTGTCGGCGAGGATCAGGTCGTCGAGGTAGAGTTCGAGCGATTTATCCAGTTGCGAGCACCACCAGTGCAGGCGCCGCACGTCGGACAGATCGACCTGTTGGGCGGCTTCACCCAGATCGACGCGCAAAAGGTTCCAGCCCGGCTGCAATCGAAGCCCGGCCAGCTCGAAACGTTGCGGCTGGTCCTGCCCGCTTTCGATGGCGAAGGCCAGGTGATCGACCGGTTGCGCGGTGTAAAGACTCATCAGCAGCAGCCAGTGTCCGCGCCAGTCGCGCGGCAGCGCCCAGCCTTTTGCCTGCTGGTCGTCGCATATGAGGCGAGCGTGGCGGTCGGGCAGGACGAAGCGCAGCGAGCCGGCTCCGGTCGACAGGCGCGACCGGCGGATGCTGATTGTGGGTGTGGTCGAGGACGGCTCAAGGCGAAAGAGGGTCTGGTGGCGGCGGTGCTCGAAGTCGGCGATGGTGAGGAATCGGCCGGTTGCCAGGTCGGCGTAGGCGGCCTTCAGGCGGTCGGCGACGGGTCCGAGCGCCGACGGGACCCGGGCGGGCGGCTGCACGCAGCCGCGCCACAACGTTGACGCCAGCATCAGCCAGCAGCAGGCAGCCACCAGCCGCCTGGTTGTGTGTGGTCGAGTCGTGGGAACGGACATTTATCTGCCTCCGTTGGCCCGCGAAGTGCGGGTCAGACGCATGTTGGCCTGTAAGATTGACCGCACGGGGGGTTGATGGCAACAATATTGCCCGCTAAAAGAGTAGCAGCGGCCGCCGGTGGTTGGTGGCCGGACAACAGAGCCCTCATCGTCTAGCGGCCTAGGATACCAGGTTCTCATCCTGGCGACCGGGGTTCGAGTCCCCGTGAGGGCGTTCAATCTGCAAATGGACATCCGGCGATTCGTGCGGGGGGAAGGTAGCCCCGTCTTAGCCGAGGGCGTCGCGTCGGGCCGTGATCGACTCGGCGGGGGGATTGGCGAGGCGGCAGAAGACCCGCAGCGCATCACCGCCGATCGTGTCTGCCGGCGGCGGCGCCGGGTCGTCAGGGCTTGCCTCCCGTCACGATGCCCGTTCACAGAAACAAACCCACGAGACTGTTAGCCACCGTTTGCGGACCAGTGCATCGTCAATCACCAGCATGACCGGCCTGTCGCCCAGTCGGGGCTCGATCAGGTCGAAGATCGCCGTAGGCCAACTCGTTCGCCGACCACCGCGCCGTTGCAAAGAAGCGATGGAAGGCGGAGTGATGCATGGCGCGAACGGCACCGGGGGCTTAAGATCATGTTACGCACGGTACGCGGAACGGCCTTGGTTCGGATGGCGGTTGCGTCGATGCGGGGGTTGCCCGAACGCCAACCCAGCAGTACGCTGGCCGGCCGTGCCCAAGGCCTGCAGGGGAATAGCGTATGGCGCATTTCCAGGTCGAGCGTTTGAGGAGACTGCCACAACACCTTAGCGAGACCTGGCAGGGCGGATGGGTGCGCCTTCCATCGTGGGTGATGGGCGAGGACGAGACGCCGCTGCGGCCCTGGCTTCCACTGTGGGTCAGTTCGCAGACCGAGGTCATGCACGCTGGCAGGCTGTGCCCGTCGGGCCAGAAGGATCTGGCGGGGGCATTGGACGCCCTGGTGGACTTCGCCTGTAACCAGAAGCTGGCCGGCTATCGCCCGGGCAGGCTGGAGGTAAACAGCCCCGACCTGGCTACAGGACTCTCGGATGCACTGGCCGGACTGGGCGTCGAGGTCGCGCATACCGAAGAGCTGTCCGATCTGGATCAGACTGCTGAGTATATGCGCGAGCATATGAGCGGCGGGCAGCCGGACCCGGGCGCGATGGACGTTCCCGGCGTCACGGTCGAGCGGATGCGGTCTTTTGCCGCGGCCGCCAAGGCATTCTACCAAGCCGCACCGTGGGATCACCTGACTGACGAGGACTTGATCCGGATCGAGACGCCGCAGTGCCAAACGGAGCTGGGCTACGTGACGGTGCTCGGGGCCGGTGGGCAGACCTACGGGCTGGGCTTCTTCGATTCACCCGACGAGTACTGGCGGATGCAGGAGTCGGGGGACGATCCGCAGGCGTACTACCAGAGCCGCAAGTCAGGCGCGTGGGTCGTGCTGTTCGGCAGCATCACCGAACTGCCCCTGGGCGACGCGGACCTATGGGAAGATCGCGGGTTGGCCGTGGCCGGCGGCGAGGCGTACCCCAGTGCGTTTCGCTACGTACCCGGCGAACGTATCGAGCGGCCAGGCCCGGCCGTGCTGTCGTTTTTGGAGGGGTTGCTGTGGTGCCTGGCGAAGACGACGGAGGCCGAGATCGATGGCGGGCGTTGGACCAAGCAGGTCGACGCCTTCGACGGAACGGTTACTTTCACGCTGGCACTGCCCGAGCTGCTGGAGCCGCGGAAGCCCGAGGAACTCATCAGGCGAGGCATCATGCCGGATCGGCGGACCATGGAACGGATGTCTGCCCAAATGCAGCGTTACTTCGACGACCATCCGGCCAAGGACGTGGGCGAGATGACGGAGCTGATGAACCGCCAGTTCGTCGGCAGGGCGATGGACGAAATGGAGTTCACGCCTCGCACACCGTTGGAGCAGGCCCAGGACCTCTGCTACCAGGCGTTCGATGCCCGCGGCCGACGGCAACTGCAACTGGTCCGCCAGGCGCTGAAGGAGTGCCCGGACTGCGCCGATGCCTATGTGATTCTGGCCGAGCGGAGTTCAGATCCTCGCCAAGCCAGCGATCTCTACGCCCGGGGCGTCGCCGCCGGAGAACGAGCGCTCGGCCGCAAGACGTTTGAGCAGGACGCCGGTCGCTTCTGGGGGCTTCTCGAGACGCGGCCGTACATGCGTGCCCGGTTCGGCTTGGCGCAGTCTCTGGCCGCTCTCGGGCGGCCCGAAGAGGCCGTCGGCCACTATCAGGAACTGCTGCGCCTCAACCGCGACGACAACCAGGGCGTGCGTTACCTGCTGCTGCCGGCGCTGATCGAACTGGGCCGCGACAAGGAGGCGGCAGACCTGACAGCCGAGTCGGGCGACGAGGACACAGCCGCGTGGGCCTACGCCCGGGCCCTGCTGGCCTTCCGCATGGAGGGCGCCGGCGCCTCGTCCACGAAGCTGCTGCAACAGGCGGTCAAGACCAACCGGCACGTACCGAAGTACCTGCTGGGCAACAGCGAGATACCTGCATCCCTGCCCGGCAGCTTCAGCTTGGGCAGCGAGGAAGAAGCGTCGATCTGCGCCGCCGAGCTGATGGATGCCTGGAGCGGCACGCCCGGTGCCGGCAAGTGGCTCAAGGCAGAGTTGAGATTTCACAAGCCTCCCAAGCGTCGAGCGCACAAGAAACGTGGAAAGAGGCGAAGATAGTCGCCGCTCCCGGCGCAGCGGCGGCAATCGCTTGCCGATCGGCATTTTCCTGTCCTTTGGCGAGCCCGGGGGGCACGATTCGAAGTGTGCCACTGTTCTTGAACAGTGTCTTCCCTCACGTGCGAGGTGTTGGGTGGTCCATCCCGGCGGGTGCCATCCGCCGACGGCGGACTCGTCCCCCAGTGCTCGTAGGGCGCGTCCCGGCGCGCCGGGATTGCGCGCGTTGGGTGGCCCATCCCTTCAGGGATGGGGGACTCGACGATTCGCTGGGTGTCCCGGCACAGCGGGATCGGTCTTGCCGCCGACCGGCCGTCATCGTGTCCCCCGCCCTTGAAAGGACGGGCCACCCGCCCGCCTTCGGGTCTTTAGACCCCAAAGCCCATTGCACTTAGCTTTCGGAGGGGTTACATTTGCGAGGTCTCTCATAGAGCCGTGCGGCTCAGGTCGCCGATGGGGCAGATTTGGAGTTGGGGACAAATCGATGGCCACAGAGCGACGGGACTTCGTGAGGATCCCCAGGCGGATGGCGCCGCAAGAGCCAAGGGTCGCGCCGTCCGCGCGTCAATGGCGTGTTGTTCGGTCAACACAAATACACGCCGCATCTTATGCAGATCAATCTAATCGCTGTTCAGCCAGTTCGAGATAAGGACACCTACGAATGGGATTTCGTCGTGATAGCGTGGAGAAGCTTCTCGCGGCAACTGGACGTCGCTGCTGCATTTGTGGAACGCTGCATTGCGTCCAGGTCCACCACATCGTACCCAACGAGCACGGCGGTTCAGACCGAATTGACAACGCAATTCCCCTCTGTCCGAATTGCCACGACAACGTGCACGCTCAGAAGGCGTCGGGGAGAACAACGCGGAGCTACAGTGCCGATGAACTTAGTTCGACTTTCGCACTTTCGGAAGGTGATGAATGATCGTGGTTTAAGCAAAAACAAGCCTCCTGGCCGATGCGTTGGTTGTAGGGACAACGCATGGAGCAAGGAGGCTCGCCGTGACTCTTG
>Ga0307376_10001014_pt1 | contig 32066 bp, 42 predicted proteins | sample TR2MG_FD_202536 | JGI IMG/M metagenome (GOLD analysis project Ga0307376, IMG submission 202536) | Soil microbial communities from Risofladan, Vaasa, Finland - TR-2 | ecosystem: Environmental > Terrestrial > Soil > Coastal area > Acid sulfate soil | place: Finland: Risofladan, Vaasa | collected...
GTAATCTATATGAACCGTTTCGACGCTAAATATAGAGGAGTCTTCGAAAACAGTAAAAGAATGGTACGGCCAGGAGGAAGCTATATTGCATATATGGAAAATGCCCCAGAACCATTTTTTACAGAATTATCCAGGGATTTGGGGAACTCTTTCAATATTATGTTCAGTAAATTCGACCCGGTCAAACGAACTCTCCTCATAGTAGGAAAAAGGCCCCTCTAACTCATTGATATTTATAGTAAATAAAAAGGTATAATTCTCTGCTTGTTTTTGGTATAATATAAGTAGGAGATATTATGCGGTATTTATTCTTATTAATTTTCAGTTTTTCAGTAGCCGGAAGTAATATGGATACTATTATGGGGTCCCGTTCCGATCCATATGAGTATCTGAATATTGATTTTGCATATCATTGTGCTATTCTGGATATGGCTTCAGCATTAGATTCTTCCATTGGATCTGCTCTCCTTCAAGGTATTCCCGTTATTATTATTGATGATGATACTTTAAGTTGTGAGGAATTTCAGGACAGAATTTATTCCGATACATCATTGTCAAAGTTTTATCAGATACAGGTACAAAGCTTTATAACGAGTGCTCATTATATGGCTTATAGTATGATATGTGCTCTGGAAGGCTGCTCAGATATCCCTAAATATATGAAAATAACCGAGGAACTTATGGAAAGATTGAAAGTAGAAGACTTGGAAAAAGAAGAATTGTTTCTATATACCCTGAAATTATGTCATGAAGTTGAAGAGAATCCTCAACTCCTCAAATCTTCGAAAAATGCTTCAGAGTAGTCCTATAGGCAAGCTCTTTTATAAGATTCATATCTGATTGATTCTTTTTCAAAAAATTCTGTAATTCTTCTTTAATCTCAGCATATTCAGGCTGATTAACTTTTTCTATTAAACCTTCTGATACCAGTTTGGCATAGTTCTCTTTCGATAACCCGGGCCATTTTTTCTCAATATCCTTTTCTATCTGTGATAAACCATTCTCTACTTTATCCTCAAAAATTTTTTTAAAAGCCGGTAAAAAGGAAAACGGGCTGGCCATTAATTTTCTATCAAATTTTGTTATGAGAAAAGGTATAAGTCTTGATACCTCTTTGATGTCTTCAGGAACTATAGCTTTATCTTCTGATATAGTTTCTATAACCTTTTTCAATGTATCAGGCTTTGAAGCATCCTGAGCATCAATATTCATAGCAGTCAAAAGAACTACAAGAGCAGATATCAATAATCCTTTTGGACCCGCTTCTACAACCTTCTCACCCCTTAAACGCTTTATTACATCAGGCCAGACCTCTTTAATAGCCTTATCCCATCCAGGAATCCTGCGTACCATCATAATAGCCTTATCAAGAGCCCCTGCCCTTACACACACAATACCCGCTAATCTTATAAAATTACTCGATAATGATATCAACATAAAAAGTTCTCCTTAATAATAAACCATTAAATTAAAGGATTATTAATCTATTAATAAAAACACCTGTTTTTTATACTCAGGAGAACCTGCAAATGTCTATAACCATGAATGGACCAAAATCCTTAAACATGCCCTCTTCTGGAAAACCTTCAAAACCCACAGAAAAACCTCATAGCTTCAAAGAAAGACAAAGACAGAGACTTGAAGAAGAGAAAGCCAGGATAGATAAGAAGCTTAAGAGGATATCATTGGCGAATGTTTTAAGGTCTATTCTTTCATATGATCCTAATGATGATCCTAATGCTTTATATCGACAAATCAGGCCTATTTTAGTTAAAATGGGGATAGCTAATAAAGTTAATCGTCCTAAAACGGAAATAATGGAAGATACAAATAAAAAAGGAGATCGACTTTATAAGATAATTCTTCGAAGAGAGGATACTCTTACGGATAATGAAATTACACGAATGAAAAGACTTGAAGATAATTTTGAAGACTTGAAATGGTCCCAGGCAGGTGTTGAAATTTATCTTTGGGCCCCTTTTAAAGCTCCACAGACCGTCCCTGCGTGATGATAACACATAAAGCCCCAGATAGTCCTATAATTATTGCCCTTAAAAAATGGAAAAGGGACCAGGGAATAATATCTCTTACTCTCGAAGAAATGAAAGAGAAATCAAAAGATTTAACTCTTATCATAGAACAAAAAGTAGATGGTCAATCTTCAATAGTTGATTATAGAAACGGTAAAGCTATCTTTGGAAGTCTCCATGGCGTCCTAATGGAAGATTTACCTGTCCTTGATGAAATTATCAGTGTCTTTAAAAAGAATAAAATATCTCAGGCCAGAATAGTAGGAGAAATGGCCGGAAATGATAAAGGAAAAATACTCCCTTTTGAACAAACCGAATCAATAATCAAGAATTCCAAGTCAGATAAAAATAAAATCCATTGGTATCCCTATCAAATCCTAGAACTTAATAACAAAAGCTACGATAATAATTTCAAGTCCTATAAAGAATCCTGGCCAGAAATAAAAAAACTCTTCGATGACTCAATCCATATACATCCAGTTAAATACTATGAGGGTGGAATAAAAGACCTTGAAAAGGCATGGAAGACTCTTGTTGAGAAAGAAAAAAATGAAGGTATTGTTATACGGACATCGGATAATAAAGTTTATAAGATTAAGCCTCTTCTTACCTATGATTTGGTTGTTGTAGCTGTAGGGGATAAGAAACTGAAGAATTGGTCGAAGGGTCTTATCGGGAATACATTAATGGCCTTTATGGATAATAATAGGGTATTCAGGACAGCTGGAGAAGTAGGCACAGGATGGACTGAAGAGCAACGTCGGGAATTGTTTAAATGGGCATCAAAAAATAAAGTTGATGAAGATAATACTCATATATGGGTAAAACCAATGAAAATTATGGAGGTGGAATTAGAGCGTTCGAATATTAAGGATATGAAAGCTTATAAATATGAACGTGGAAAATATATTCCTCAGGGGAAAAAACCTTCTGTAACAATAGTTAAACCCAGATTCTTAAGATATAGGACGGATAAAAGTGTGAATCCTTCCGATTTGAGACTCGAACAATCACCAGCATGGTCGAAAAAAGAAAAAATGGCCCGGTCAATAGTTGCAAGTTTAATTAAAAAGCCTGATTTAATATTAACAATAGGGATTCCCGGGTCAGGTAAAAGTTTTTGGATTAAGAGCATGAGTGGATTCAAAGTAGTATCCCCGGATTCTATTAGAGCTGAACTATCAGATATATCTGATCAATCCGTTAATCCTCAAGCATGGGCAATAGCTAAAAAAAGAGTTTCTGAGTATTTAAAACAAGGAAAGAATGTTATTCTTGATGCTACAAATCTTATATCATTCTACAGAAAATCTTTCTTAGAAGAGCTCCCACCACATAATCTGAAAGCTAAAATATTTAAAATTGACCCTGAAACTGCAAAAAAAAGAATAAAAGAAGATATTCAAAAAGGCCGCTTAAGGGCAAAAGTTCCTGATAACGTCGTAGATATGATGTATGAGGATTTCAAAAAAACAGTACATGAAGGAGAATTGGAAAATGAGGGCTTTGAAATTTTGGGGTCAAAAACGGCAGGCTGGTGGAAAATAGATACTGTTGAAAAAGGTCAGATCGATTTTAAAAACCCCCCTGAGGGTAGAAAGCTTTTAAACGCTTTACCCGGAATAGACCCTACCGATCATAAATATAATGGGGATGGACCTGCAGATATCATGGATGATGCTGTAAAAAAAATTTTTAAACAATATCGGGATTCTTGGAAACGTGCCCCAAAAAGAGATGAAATGAAGGCTGTATTTAATTTCTGCACGAATAATATTCAATTCCATGGTGAAGAAAAAGATAAGACTAAAACAATAAAAATGGCTCAAAGAATAGCCTCTCAGTGGGTTTTTGCTGATTATCCCGACCATCCTGATGATATAGTTATTCATAAAAGTGAAAGTATCCTGGGAAATACACTCAAGGAACTGGATATCTGGTCCTACTATGAAGGAATAAAATCTGAACTCATAAAAGAACTTAAAGGTAATGACCTGTTCATCGCTATTAAACCGGAAGGTATACTTAAAAAAGGTCAAAAACCTGTTTATATTCGACATCCCTACGACAAAAAGACTGAATTTATACGCATAAATAATGATAAAGAATTCGAGGAATATCATTCTGGGAGGACCGTGGAGTATCATATTACGATGCCTTCCATGGCTCCATATTTTATTGTTGATTTTGATGCCATGAAAGATTTTGGAAAAGCAAAATCTATTACTGGGGAAATTGCAGATAAGCTCAAGAAACATCCTGATGTTAAAAGTATAGACATTCATTATACGGGTAAACGAGGATTTCATGTCTTCGGATGGTTAAAGAAAGCCAAACCTATCGATAATGCCCGGGAAGAACTTCATACATGGCTCAAGGAAAACTTTTCAGACCATAAGGATGTTGTGATAGGAGAGTCCCCAAAAGGCTCTAAAGGGGCCTTAGGATTATCACCTATGAAGTTTAATGGGGGTCATATATCCAAGTGGTCGATGAGGGTGTCTGGCCTTTGCTGCGTAGAGGTCCCCAGAGCCTCCTTATCCTCTTTTGAACGCAGCCAGGCTCTTCCGGAAAGGGTCTATAAAAAACTGGCAGGAAAGGCCTTTAAAAGGGAAAAAGAGCCCAAAGTATCGAAAGTTATTTCAGAATTTATCAATGATGGGTATGATATAGTAGCTAAAGCCGGATATGATAGAAAAAAATTAGAGCCCGGGTATAAAGGTAAATTTGTTATCCAGAAGCATACGGCCGAAAGAGCTGGCAAGCATTTTGATGTCAGACTCGAATTTCCAGTCATATCCTTATCCCGATCTCTACATAAATATATCAAAGGAAGACCGGATACTAATGAACCTATTAAAGACTATGAAAATGATGAAGGTTCGGTATATCGTTCTTTTGTAGATAAAAAGATGGAACTTCCTGCCGGTAACAGGAAAATTTTTCTTGTTGAGACCGAGGATCATCCTATTGAGTATGGAAAATTCAAAGGAACAATACCTGAAGGTTACGGAGCAGGCAAAGTCGAACTATGGGATAAGGGGACATTTGAACTTTTAGAAGTTGAAGGCGATAAAAAATATGTCTTTGATTTCCATGGTAATAAACTGAAGGGTCAATATGCTTTTGTAAGATACAATACCGGATATTTGTGGGTAAAAGTGAAGGATAAGAAGGCATCAGCTATTGATTATCCGAAACCTACTCTTCCTCCTCAATTATGGGACCTTACTAAAAGCCCTCCATTACTTAAAGAAAGTGTTAAAAAGGATATCATGGATAACCTGATATCAGCCTATGCTTCAAAAGGATATAAAAATCCTTTTGAATGGATTACAGGTCTTTATTTAAGCGGATCCTCTACAAGTAATATTTATCGAGAAAAAGGCGATGTTGATATTGATATTAAATATGACCCTGATAAATTAAAAAATCTATATCCTAACCTGAAAGAAATCTCAGATAAAGAATTGAAGGGCCTTATTGAGGATATCATCTATATAAAAAACTGGAAGAATGTAGCAGGAACCAACCATTTGTATGCGTATACTGTTTTAGACCCGAAAGACTTTCCGGTTTCTGAAGGTGTCTATGATATTATGAATAATAAATGGTTAAGAGGTCCTACATTGATACCAATGGATTTTAATCCTGATAAAGCATTTATAGTTCAAAGGGATAAGGCAGAGAAGATAGCTGAATATATTGATATTATAAATGGAAAAATTGTACGCTCATTAGATACTCTTAAGAAGATTGATGAATATCAGGAGGGGGCACATGGAGATATGGAGGCACAAAAAAGTGCTTTGATTAAGGGCATAAAAAAATTATGTTTAATATTACGGATATTAGAGCAGTGGATTAAAAATAGTTTTATACGATCAAGGGAAACGGAGAATCCAGTTTATCCGGCATTTAATTATAGTCCGGATTGGGAACAGAATACAATAGTTTTGAAATATCTCGCACGTTCAGGATATCACAGCCCTTTTAAAATCCTCACTAAGCTTATTAACGATAGTCCTTATTTAAAATTAATCAGGCAATTTCAAAATGGTTAAAACATTATATGTGGGTAATATTCCTTGGGACACTACCCGGGAAGACCTCAAAGAGTTTTTCTCAATCGTTGGTGAAGTTACAGATTCCAAAGTTGTATTGGATCATGAGACGGGTAAGGCAAAAGGATACGGCTTTGTTACTATGAAAAATGCTGATGAAGCCATGAATAAACTTAATGGATCGGAATTTAAAGGCCGGGCATTAAAAATCAATGAAGCAAAGAGAAACCCTATTCAGCAGAAAAAACCTATATTTATATATTAACTGTCATCATCTCCATCAGAAGGCCCAAACAATTTTTTTAAAAGGTCAGGGTTAAAAGGTATGATTCCGGAAGGGTTAAAAGGTATGATTCCGGAAGGTGCTTTACGCTGTTCTATTTCTACCAGGACTAAGACACCTTGTTTTATACGAATGCCATAACTATTATTATTTTCCCAGAGCCTGAAATGGTCTTTAAGTTCTACCCATATCTTTGCGGATTCGATATGTAAAAGGGATCCTCTTCGAGATATTTTGTACATTAAGGAAGGATTTCCAGTCAATCTGAACTCCGCAGAATCCCTGGCCAACAATATTGTCTTTCTGTTATGCTTGGAAATTCTACATGAAAGATTCTCAGGAATAATTCCTATAGAGGTCTCATTAGGAGCTATTCCAGTAAAACAGGAACTATAATCTTTTCTAGCTCTGGGCTTGGAAATAATATCCTTTATTTTATTTCTTTCTGGATGTTCTTTAATAACAGGAGAGTTTAGATAATCCAAAAGCTTCTTCCAATAAGAGTCAACCTTGGAAGGACGCTTCTGCCATTTCTGTTTAAGCTCAGACAGAGTCGGTTTCAAATTAGGATCAAGCTTAATAAGCCTATCAATTGTATAACCAAAGTTCTTCATATATCTAATTATACTTGATTTCAATTTAAAAATCCACCCTTTCAAAGAAAAATATTAGATTTAACTTTATATATACCTCAATAAAAGGTATTATTATTGGATACCTTAAAAAACAGCGGAGATGGTATATGATAAAACTCAACCAATTAATTTATTCAAAAGAATTCAATCATGCTATGACCCAACGCTTATTATACGCTGTCGGGTCCTCTGACTGGCTGGAACAGCTCCTAGATATTATCAAAGAGTATGATGGTTTGATGGGGATGAATAAAAGCCAGATAGAAGCCCTAATTCATTCTTTAGAGGAAAACTCCCCCAAAAAAATCAATGTCGTTTATTCCGAATTATCCGATGCAGAAAAAATTGAGCTGTTCATAAATAATCTTAATGAAACTATCAATGATTTAAACGATAAAGCCAATGATTTAAACGATAAAGCGAAAGCATTGAAGAGGGCATTGAAGAATAATAAGTCATTTAAGATAATCCACAATGGCGTTGTTCTTCCGAATGCTGAGATAATTTTCGAAGAGGGGAATTAAATGCTACAGTCACTTACTACTATTCAAAAAGAGATTCAGGACATAGGGTCTATGATAGAGGCAACCAAACAGAAGATACAGAATAAAAAAATAGTTCTTATAAGCTTGAATAATCAACTTAATAAGATCCTCGAGAAGCAATATGGGCTGAAAGAAAAAGAACTTCATATCTCAGAGATATTAAGGTTGGCTTCTTTTCATATTCCCCGGCTCCGCAATGATGAAACTGAACTGACGGAGAAGGATTATGCTGAACTGGATAAATGGATCCGAAGGGCCAAAACCATTGATGGATTAAAAAATATTGTCCGGGCATTAACCGAAATTTCGAAATATTATCCGAAGGATATAAGAACGAATCTTTATGCCCTTATACAGAAAATCATCATTGAAGGGCCATTAGTAAAAGGAAAATAAATGTTACTTTTGATCTCTAATGAAGGAATTCACGCAGCATTCCTGAGGAGTAGAGCAGCGACCGCATTTTTGACACTCAAATGAAATATTTTCGGCATATTCTCGGAAAGACTTGGCATATTTATTTATCCAGTCTAAAGCGGCAGCATTATGGCCAATATCTCTACCAGCCTTCTCAGATTCAATCCATTTATGGATTTGTATCTGACGGATCTCTTCCTTTAGAATAAGCCTTTGCTTACACAATTTAAGGCCCCCAGGAAAAATCAGAGACCTAAAATATATTAATGGATTATCACAGGGGCAGAAGGACTCGAACCTTCGTAAACGGTTTTGGAGACCGCCATTCTAGCCGCTGAATTATGCCCCTATATAGTGGGCTGACAAGGACTTGAACCTTGGACCTGAGCGTTATGAGCGCCCTGCTCTAAACCAACTGAGCTACCAGCCCTTTATATCAAACAAAATAGGGACAGGGGGATTCGAACCCCCGATTTCGACAGTGAAAGTGTCGTGGATTAAACCACTATCCTATGCCCCCATATAAAAAAACCCTGTCAGATTATCACCTGACAGGGTTGAATATTCAAAATTGAGTAAAGAATCCCTATCAGGTGTTGTTACCCTCACGTTCTATCTCTATTATGCACCAGATAAAGTTCTTCATACTTATCTAATGTACCATTCTTTTTTAAAAAAGTCAATAATAATCTACTTGTAAGATATATAATTTTATATGATATCTTTATTTGATATGTTACGGATAGCTGCTATGAGAGTGGGAATGCCTCTTTCCATTAGTTCTAAAGGCAATATCGACTTTTATGTTGAGCAGCTCGATAAAAAGTCTCTTTCAGAACTAATTGATGACCTGGAAAAAGGAGAAACTATTAAGATACCCCGGGATTTTAATGAAGGTGTAAGAACTCTACCATTACTTGCCATATCAAAATCGGATCTATTAGAAAAAGACTATGAAGCTGTATTAAAATGGCTCAAAGGAGCCCTGAGACTTTATTCTAAAGAAGAGAATCTCTTTGAAGGACCTCGCAAACTTAAATACGATCCTCATAAAAAAGAATATGTCCTTAAATGAAAATCAAAATGCCCTATAATTTAGTTTGCACGGTACTTTACGTTTAAAGTTGGCTGTAGCCGCCCGCTCCGATTTTCTCTGCGCGGCACGTTCGGCAGCAGAAACCAAATCTTTGTACCGTATTTTCATTCCCATCGGCGCACCATCTGGACAGCACACAAATATCCCACTATCATCCTCATACCACCACCCAGGACGGCAATTGTGCGGGAACCGATAGCGTTGACTCTTTCTCATTTTTACCCCCTGCCGCGCCTACATCATGGTCGGGCAGCTATTGACAACAACTCCCATAACAAATTTTATCTTCCTACTAAAGATAATTTCAATCAATATATTCATACTTTAAGGCCTTCCGGCTCCTTATCCTCATATAACCGCTGAAGCTTTATCTTAGCATCCTCAGGGATATTCATTTCTTCTATCATCTTTTTATGCCTCTGACGGGCGGCGACATCATCCACAGCTTCCAGTGGAATCCTTATTAAGATTTGATATTTCATTTTTAAACAAGCCTTTTCTGGCATAACTTTTGCTCGTGGAAAATTTTATTTTATGAACTCTCTTTCTTAAGACCCGCCTATGATTTTCCCAGAATTCCACATAATTCTTGTTCAATCCTGCTACTCTTGTTAAAGTAGAAAGAACATGCATATTAGGTAGTATGTTCTTGTTCGTTTTACGAAAATCCTTTTCATCAAGATTTAAATATCTGCAGGCAAATACTCCCACAGCACCAGAACGACTTATTCCTGCAGCACAATGAATAACCAGATGATCCACATGCGAATGCTTGTTAATAAAATTGATGATCTTCTCCGCATGACCATCATTAAACAGCACAAACTCAGCTATTTGTTGCTCGATATCCGCAAAATCAATGCTTAAAAATTCCTCACATCCCAGCTCTTTCAATCGATCCATTATCTTGAAAGAGCTTATCAGCTCATGCTCACAGTGTATTGAGATAAGAGCCCATGAATGATCAAATTTATCAGAATGGTCTATTATATATTCTATTTCATTTCTGGAAAGCACTGAAATCTTTTTAATCATCAGGTTTTTCTTCTTCATCTAGGTCATATTGTACACTTATCTCATCAAACCCACTTTTATATACTACCTTTTTAAGCTCATACTCATAGTGACAGAAGAGCTGATGAGCTTTTTTTAACTTATCATGGTGTTGCATATCTTCAGACTGGGGATTTATAGCAAGCTCTATTACCCTTTCCCGGATACGCTCATCCTGGCTCTGAAATAGCTCATATAAAAAAGACTCGAAAACTTCCCAGGAAGTCTCCGACTCCATGTTCTCCCTGTTTTTTTCTATCTTTTCCACAACTTTTTTCAAAGCTTCTTCTTTGCATGAGAATACTTCATGTATATCCATTGTTATACCTTTTTTATAGTGAATATAACTTGACATTCGATAAAAAATCCATTATTATAATAGGATACCTGTTATTTAGTGTGTGAGTCGAAACAAACAACCAACTTTATTGTTCCGAATCTAAGGATTCGGGGAAAGAAGGTTCCGATGGACCCTCAATTCATTCCTCTCCTAAACGCATCATTCCTTAACCTTTTCAAGCTCTTCGATACGATATCCGCACCGGAAGAGGCCTCTTATGACCTGTTAAGCTATATTGCCTGGTCAGATACATGGCAGGATGACCCGGATGATAATTGGCGAAACTGCTATGCTGACATGTATAATCGTGTAGACCAGCTATCAAAAATCAACATCAAACCCCAGGAAGTCACCATTTTCGAGAAACGCTTAAAAATAATACGAACTAAAAACAAAGCCTATAGAATAGCTGTTAAACCCAATCCTTCCGTTGAAGACCTTGAAGAATTTTCTTATATCGAGCCTTGTTATTCCATTCTCTGGCCTTTAAAGTGTTACTTATTAGATCACCCTGAAAAAGCTCTGACATATAAAGGATGTCTGCCCTTTGGAAAACCTGTTCAGGATTATTTCAATCAATGCCATCCTGACCAGCAGATCAAAGGCACTCCTGACTACAAGGATCATACCATTTTAAAGGACTGGTCAAATAAATTGGCGATGCTTTGTAATATTCCTTCCGTCACAGTAAACACTCTCATGCATCTTGGAGGATTTTCAGGTATCTTAGGAGAAAATAAATACCGGATTACCAAGTCCCGGATTAAACTCCCCTAATAAGTCTGTCTTCCCAGACTAAATTATACTTGTCCTTATAGAGCTTCAGCATCTCATTGAGGTACTGAAGCTTTTTTTCATCATTCATAAGAGGGGCTTTACAAATCTCTTCAATAGGTTTTGCTGTTCCAAACATTTTCATGTCTGGGTTAATATCTCCGATATCCCAATGGTATTCCGTAAAAAGAAAATTATTGCTTATTAATTTCCTTTCATCAATTGAATAAACAACAGTTCCTTTAATGCGGCTAATAATGAATCCATGCTGATTACTATCATAAATCCCAAGAAATGAATTCCTGGCTACGATGAAATAAAGATACCCATCCTTACAATCCTTAATCAATATCATAACAACTCCTGGGTTTCAACTCATACACCCATGAAGGATGTGCCACCATTTTACATTGAAGATATAATAAATCTATGCAATAAGTCTATAATTTAAAACAACAATGTAAAAAAGGGGAGAAGGGACTCGAACCCCCAACAACGAGATCCAAATTCTCGGGCTCTACCAATTGAACTACTCCCCTATGAAATGGTCGGGGTGAGAGGATTTGAACCTCCGACACCTTGGTCCCAAACCAAGTGCGCTACCAGACTGCGCTACACCCCGAAAGAATTTTTTATTTTATGTTGAAATTTAGCTGAATGTGACAGACTGCAAAAAGCATTTTTATCACGTTTGTAACGCCTCAATTCTCTTTTAATTTTTTTACCACAAAAAGCACATTCTAAATCAACATATTGTTTCTTTTTTGAATGCGATGAAGTATGATCTCCTCTAGTCATAATATTTAAATTTTCTATTCTATTATCAAATTTGTCTCCATTAAGATGATGAACTACTTCATTTGTTTCTAATAATCTCCCAAGATTAATGGCTGACGAGAGAGGACTCGAACCTCCAACCCACTGGTTACAGTCATCCTAAAATTTCTTTTAGGGCTGGACTATATCATCATCTCATTGAGATGCCGGGCGTTCATTGCCTGTAATCAGGTAGTCTCTACACCTTCCTTATTTCTAAGGCTTGGCTCGGGATTGCCATCAGCATGACCTGTTAAGGTTTCCCCGAATTAACCCGGTTTTTCATATGAGGTCACCCTCATAAGCTGCCACTGACAGCCAGTTGCTCTGCCTAATTGAGCTACTCGTCAATAAAAAGGTAAATAATCAATAAAAAGGTAAATAATCAATAAAATTTTCAAAGAACAATAAAAAAGCCCCCGGTGGTTAACCAGGGGCTTTGATATTCAATTTTAGTTTCGACCTATATCAAATAACAAATACCCCCAGTATACCCATTGGGTTCTGCGGTTGATTATTCATTTGATTGGGTCGCTGTACAAACATCGTAATTCTCCTTACTATCAATAATAACAGATTCTTTCTAAAAAGTCAACGAAAATCATTGAAAGCTTAAATATTTAATAAAAAAGCCCCCGGGTCTGGGAGACTCGAAGGGCTTCGCCATCACACACTATTCATAAATATAATATTCCTGTCATATCATGCAAATCTTTTCTTCTATATTAAGAATTTTATTTAAATCTTCCTGATATTCCAGCAGCAATGGATTATTTATCATTGTTTCATGTGAAACAATTCGTCTTTTTAATCTTTCTATGTCGTCTCTTATATCCTCAATAGGATCATATGTATCATATTTGCCATACCACATATATCTCTTCTCCTCATTTATATATAAATATAGCATTATGGTAAATATTAATCTGTGATTATCATCACTAAAATAGTCATAATTTTAATCTTTTAAGAAATGCTAAAGAGCTGACCCATTTTCCTGTACTTACATCAAAGATTTCTTCGACTTTTTTAATAAAAACATAAGAGTGTGTTGATATAATTAACTGGCAATTATTCTTTACCGCTTTTTCCATCGATTTAAAAAGATTACATTGATTAGATAAGCTGATACCCGATTCCGGCTCATCTATAATAACAATTTGATCCTTTAATGTCTTCATACGGTCAATGATAGGGTATACAGCTTCACCATGAGACACGAAATGACTATGAGCATTATATAAGGCATTAGAGCCGCTTATACTACTTAGTCTTGGATTTTGTTTCTCCGTATCGTAGAACATGTATTGAGGCTTGCCTTTATATTTAACTTTAGAATACTTTGATTTATCGCCCTCCATTAAAAGTTCCAGCATAGTAGATTTACCACTACCATTCTCTCCTACAATAATATTAATACCATCTTTAAAAGAGCATGTAAAAGGCTTGATGCCCCGGTATTCTTTTATGAGCCTGAATTGTTCGATATGTTTCATTTTTTTGTTGGAATAAAAAGGTTTAATAATAACAATAAGAGAGAAGCTGCTCCGACTATTATACAAGCTAACAAATTAGCAGTCATGTCATTTCCTTTTTTTCTTTTTTCAACTCATCAAGGATCTCTTTTATTATCTCTTTATGGGTGCCACTGGTGAGGGCCATTTGAAAACTAAAAGATATTGAAGAAATTCCTTCTTTTATAACAAAAGTATAATAATTTTTAATAGAATCCGGTATGTTTAGAGATATTCTATACTCATGAATATCATCCCAGGATTCTTCACATATAACGCCAGGATATTTAAGCTCATATATTTGTTTAACCTCATCAGTAATTTTTCGAGACCCCGTATATATGACATCAAATTGTTTTTTTTCTGCGTTTTTTTCTTCATACCAGTTATTGCTTGTGGGATCAATTGGCCCTATATTTCTATGACATTTCCAACATGATAGAAAGAGCTCTTCTTTAATATCAGTTCGAGGACAAAAATTTTTTTCTTTACAGGAACATATAGCTTTAATATCACTCAAGCTGCCACAGGTTCTTCTGCCCTTTTTATCCATTTTTATCCTTCCAATAAATAAAATATTTTGTTCTTTTTAAGCCTGCATGGGAATAATAAGTCAAAACGCCTACATCATCCTCTAATTCAATTGCCTTAAATATTTCAGAAGAAAAGTCTGTTTCATTTATGTTGTCGAAGCATGTTATTTTTTTCTCATGATATCTTTTTAACAGTTCCACGAAAAGGTCACAGAATTTTATACCACCGGCGTATTGTTGCAGTATTGATATTATAGCCCGTTTAATTCGTCCATTTTATTTTCTTTCTTTTAAATTTTCAATGAGTCCGGAAACAATTTTTTCTTTACCAATAGGAGAAGTTTTTTCATATTCTTTCTACTCAGATGCAAAAATTGCTTGTCTATCGCCCCTAATAACAATCATATTCATAAATTTACCAACAAGACCTTTTTCATAGTCTTGAGCATTATTCACTTTAGAAAAATACTCTGTACAAGGATCAGTATCTAATACTAACTCTAATTCCTTTGTTACCACCATAATAGAAGGTGTACACGAATATTTAATAATTTCCTGTCTTGCTGTAACTATGCCTAATAAAGTCGGCATTTCAATACTCGCTACTTTCATATTTATTCCTTTCTTTTACTTTATAGTTTATTTCCTTATCCCTATCGGTTGTGTGATTGTAGCCGTGGACTCCTTAACTTTGAGGCCGAACGGCTCATCCCACGTTGCAGGACTAACCCAAACTTCATTATCTGGTACTAAATGATTGGCAATTAACAAGCGCGGCAGACATTCTATAGACGACCGGGAAGGTCGTCTGTTGATCCACCAAAGTCAAGACCTCGTGTCCAGTAATGGCCACAAGCTGTGTTCTCTCAATCCATACATCACAAACGAATAGTGGCATGTTATTCCTTGTACAAGTTGTCGATTATTTCGAATTCACTGTCACGTAAAGTTAAAAAGTTCCTGTTATCTTCATGCTGAATCCAATGATTACCGAAAGGTATTATAGCACAGTTACCTGGTTTATGTCTACATCGATGATAAGATAAGCCTGTTACAACACCAAGTTTGCCAAAGCATTCTTCAGTTGTTTTTTCTTTGTATAAATTGTACTTTGATCTACCTACGTGTTTGATAACTACGACATCGCCTAGCTTACATCTTTTCATATGATCTTATCTTTCTTGTTGTACATACACCCTTTCTTCAAACATTTACGTACCCACTGATAACATGGTATTTTTTTTAATTATTCTTTTATACTGCTTCCATAATTCTGCAAACGGGATTACTGAATCCCACTTACACGCAGTTATTCCGTAAGGCAAATCACAAAGTATCATATCAACACTCTTATCCGGTATTCCTTGCATGACTTCCAAGCAATCCCCGCACGTAATTGTATTTATTCTCGGCGCAGGGCGCGTCTTGCCCTTTTAACAGTTCCATGAAAAGGTCACAGAATTTTATACCACCGGCGTATGTTGCAGTATTGATATTATAGCCCGTTTTACGTCCATTTTATTTTCTTTCTTTTAAATTTTCAATGAGTCCGGAAACAATTCTTTCTTTACCAATGCATGTGTGTATGATAATCTTTTCAGGATCAACAAAATGAGCTATATGTTTCCCGGCATTTTTCATTTCTTCTTTATCATTGGCTATGACAAGATCACAACCACTTTTTATGCCTGATTCTCTTGCTATTTTTACGAGATCTTCCAGGTTTTTTCCTACCGTGAATTTGAATCCTACCAGGAAGATATCAGGTTTCCATATTTTGATTTGTTGAATAATTTTGGGGGTAGGAATGATTGTTTTTCTGATATGCTCAACAAATGACTCCAGACTATTAGAGCTGAGTTTTACTGGAATGTCCCTTTTAAAAGTAAAATCAGATACTGCAGCAGAATGAATGACTATATCGATGTCAAAGGCTTTAATGATAGATTCCATTGTGATCAAAAGGTCATTCACCGTCACTATCTGATGGGAACTGAAAGTTGCTGAATCCAAAATACCCTCATTGAGCTTCGGCATCACAGATTGCTTTGCATGAACATATTGTACTTTACAGCCTTCCCGATAAAATCCTTCGGCCATTCTCGCACCGAGAGCACCCGTAGAAATGTTTGTCACTACTCGGACATCATCAACATACTCCCGGGTTCCTCCAGCAGTAATCATGACCTTCTTATTTTTAAGATTCATAGCATCCCCCTAAAATCCGTTTGGCATTATTATAATAGACATCCTCTTTGATTTTTTTATCCGAAATGGATTCCTCAATGAATCTTATAGAATGCTCATGAGTCTGTACCGGGAAATCAGTCCCAAATAATAGCTGTTTATGTGAACAATTATTCAGAAACATTTTTATTTCTTCCACACAGATGTTAATTTCCTGCTCATCATATTTTGAATCTATGATGCCACTTATATCTGTGTTAATATTCGGATATTTTTGACAAGCTATTATAACTTCATGAAAAAAAGGTTTTGATAGATGACTGAAAATGAACTGAATATCAGGCCATTGTCTAGCCAATACAGATAAAGGTTTGGCGGAATAAGGCGTTGCTACAGTGACCTTGTTATATTTACGCCAGCTTGAATAAGAATAACCGGTATGGAACATGACAGGTAAATGATGCTTATATGCTATTTCAAGAACCATGTTCATCTTATCTGAAAGTATATCGATATTCTGATAACAGGTATAAATTTTTATTCCGTGTATGTATCTTTCGGATGCCAGCTCTTCAAGTTCATTAATGCCTTGATAAAAGTAATATTCAAAATCGAGACTCCCGAAAAGTTTGAATCCTTCACTCCAGTAATCCTTTTTGTTTTTTACCCATTCAAGAAGCCTGTAATTACTGATACCCGATCCTTTATGAGGGAAATACGTAGCTAGAAAAACAGTCTGCTCGATATCATGCTTTTCCATTAGAGACTTTATATGGTCAACAGTAGCATTTCCATCTACAACATCATTGATAGGCCTGTTGGACGTATGACAATGTACATCAATTTTTTTCATAAGCATCAATAATTGCGTCAACGATATTTGTTGTATGAGCTATGATACCCATACCTTTTGATCCACATGCAAGAGTCCCTTCTCTTGGCTTTACTATTATCACATGACCTTTCCTCATAATTGGGATTCCATCTTGAAAAAACCCAAGATCATTCCACATATTAGTATTCATGGCTGGACAAATAATAATAGGTTTACCCATTCCACGAAAAGCAATGAGGGTATTAAGGAGGAGATTGTCCAGTGTCCCGTTTATGAGTTTACGAATGGTATTATAAGTAGCAGGGACAATTGCCATGACTTTTGCCTCTTCTGCCAGCTCGATATGATGGATATGCCCATCATTGGCAAATCTATTATGATCTCCATATACAGGATTATGGGAAAGAGCTGAAAAGGTCAAGGGAGTAATGAACTGCTTTGCCGATTCAGTCATTATGACTTTAACAGGATAGTTTCTCTTAACAAGGACAGAGACTACTGAAGCCGCTTTATATGCTGCTATTCCTCCGGTAACGCCTATGATAATCATTAGATTCCTTCCGGCAAATCCTGTGCTCTTATAATTTCCATATTTTAGTCCAGAGCTTTAATACACTTTCTGAGAAAAGTCTTGCATTCCTTAATACAATGTTGAAACGCATCTTCTTTCTTTTCATGATCCATATCATTAACCTGAGAAGTCAGATTAAGGGTTATTTTATCAGATGATAGAACGGCATATTGAATCCGGTACTTTTTCTTTTCATATAGAGCAACTATTATAAAATTGAACCCATTTATCCTTTTTGAGAAGACATGATCCTTTGGCATGGATTACTCTCCTGATATTATTATACCCAAAAATGTATAAAGTTTATACTTGAATCCTTAAACATGTATTTTCCAGGAACTTGTGGGTGCTTTTCAGTCCATTTTACATGTATAGATAATGTTTTCAGAAGATTCCGGCCTTTCTGGTCTGGCGTTTAAGAGAAGTTATGGGAACTTTTCGCTGTTCCGTAATTCGCTGCTTAATAGCCTTTTTACTCTTTGTACATAAATAACATATTTATAAGAGTTAATGTCTTCATAAAGGTGACCAAGAAAATCTTATCTAATCATCTAATTTAGTACATCTAGGTTTTTTAGTCAAGCTTTTTAGTGTATACAAGCTTTAAAAAGGTAGGTCAACACCACCAAGGATTGAATTTTTCACAATCCTTACGAAAAAACAATGCTAGAGGAGCATATTTTTCAGTTTTATCCTCTAAATCCTTCATTTGTTCCTCATTTAATGGCTTAAACTCCTGTGCTATCCTAATATTTTCTACTAATTGTTTAATATTATCATGGCCTATAATGGCTGTTGAAAGAGGTAAAGTTAAAACATATTCCAGAGCGTCTTTCATACTATTTAAATAGGTAGGTTCAAATATCCGGCCCCGAGAACATACTTTCATGGCTATTATACCCAGATTTTTTTTCACGGCCTCCGGCAAAAGATTGATTTTAAAGCTATGCTTATGGACATCTGCAGCATTAATAGCCATGAGTATAGTGTCATAATCGAAGCGGTTTATAGCCTCTACAAGAGGCTTTGGGTCATAATGACCTGTAACACCCAGGTATCTTACTATACCTTGTTCTCGAGCTTCTATGAGGGCTTTCATAGCCCCATCAGGTCTGAATATCTCATCAACCTCACCCATCCTGTCGATATGATGGATCTGCCAGATATCAATGTAATCCGTTTTAAGATTATTCAGGCTCTTTTCCAGAAGATGCATGGATCCGCTATATGTGCGATCATGGGTTTTGGTAGCAATTATGACATTTTTTCGAAATCCTCGAAGAGCGTCCCCTATCCTGATTTCACTAGGATAATATCCGGCCGCAGTATCATAATATTTCACACCCAATTGATAAGCTGCCTGAATAAGCTCTACAGCTTCTTTATATTTCTCTTTTATTTTGAGAATGCTCTCTCCACCACAACTAATGATAGGAACTTTCAAACCGGTCTTTCCCAGGGTTCTATAGGGCATAATAGAAACAATTTGGGTTGACCTGAGACGTAATATGTCACTTAAGCGCATAATCAATCATTCCCCATATATCGTATCCCGGGAAGCATGCCCTGCTAATGTACAAGTATCTTCACAGATCACACATTCACAACTATCAGCTAAAAGAGAGGCTATTTCTTCATTACAACATGAAGCCTGCTGACATCCATCATATGTGACTATAAAATAGGATTCACATATAGGTCTTTTAAAATGAGGCGTACAACCCATAAACAGCAAAAAAAGGATTAATGATTTCATTTATCATGAAATCATAATAGAAGATAATTATGAGGGCTGATTCTTCCTGATTATCTCATTCAGGAGTTTATCCAGTGGGCCATAATCCTTATCTTTATTTATTAGATTCCGGCAATAATCAACATAACCATCAAGGAGTTTTTCGCAAATCTCGTCTATGACAGGTATATGCGGACCTTTTCCCAGTTCCTGTCCGCTCTTTTTCTTTTCAATAAGAGACAGGAGTTCCGGAAGAAGAGCTTTAAAATCTGCATTCTGAAGTATAGCACCATCCGTATACAATTGTTCAAAAAGCATAGGAGGGGCAGTTCCGTGTCTGAGTGCCCATTCACAGGCATATATAGGTCTTAATACATAGAGATATTTTTTGGCTATAACACCATCAATATTTTTTATGTACTGATTGAAATTACCCCGAGCCATATGCTCATAATGATATATACTGTTTTTACTCCTATAATATTCTTCCGAGCTTTTCTTTAATTGATTAAAAGGCCCATCAGTATTTGCATAGACAATTGGGGACTGCAGCCATTCAGCTATTGTAGGATTTCCTTTAGCTATTAGATACATCACTTTTATAATATCCCATCCACTGATATCTATTTCATAAGTCTTGTCCCAATGGAATATTTTTTTTAAGATGTCTGGAGAGCCGTTCTTTTTATCAATGCAGGATGCTCTATCCCGTATCGTGATATATGAGCTGAGTGGCCTCACATAGATGAACCGAACATCATAATCACTATTTGTAGACTCAAAGCCCCAGGCTCTTGAACCGGACTCACAGGCATATATGATAGTTACATGTTCTGTCTCTGCCGTCTCATTAAGGATTTCTTTAATTTTTCTCATCATGTCGCATCCCTTAATATATACCCCTATCAGGATTCGAACCTGAGTAGCTGGTTTCGTAGACCAGTGCCTGTATCCTCTAGGCTATAGGGGCATTAATTAAATGGTGCCACCAGGCGGTTTCGAGCCGCCGACCCCGAAATTTTCAGTTTCGTGCTCTCCAACTGAGCTACAGTGGCGTTAGTCTTTATTATATGCGCCGTAAAAATGGTGCGGATGGTCAGGGTCGAACTGACGAATACCTGCTTGGAAGGCAGGAGCCATAACCACTAGGCGACATCCGCAAAAAACGGGGCATACGAGGGTTGAACTCGTCACCTTCGGCTTGACAGGCCGACACTCTAACCAACTGAGCTAATGCCCCAAAAATTTTATTTAGCAGCAGGCTGGATCGAACAGCCGACATCTGGATTATGATTCCAACGCTCTAGCCAACTGAGCTATGCTGCTATAAAAAAAGCCCCCGAATTTTCATCCGGGGGCTTTGTATTATCTATTTTAGTTAAATTTCAGACAACACACCCCCGGAGGATTCTACGTCCCATATCAAAATCAAACCCGCGAAACTGTGTTGACTTTAGTGTTTTCATAGTATCTATAATACTAATCTTTTTTAAAAAAGTCAATTAATATCTTTACAAAAATTATTTTTTTAAGTATTATAATCAGAAGCCTTTTTTTACAAGGAATTGTTATGGGGGAAATAGGGCAACGAGTTGGAGCCATTCTTAGTGCTAATGATGATACAGTTGAATTCCTTGGATATGGCGTGTATAAGGGAGATTATCCTCCTAAAGAAGCTGTAGGTTTTATGGCTAAAGCCCTTACAAAGGCCAAAGTACCAAACCCACAGATAAAACTAGATTCAGGGGGAGTGGTGTATGGGTGTGAGTGCTGGTGGGGTCCGGAAGAAGAAATAAAAAAAGAAATTGAGAAATACAAAAAAATAAAAAAGGTAAATATTGATGAGGTCCGAAAAAGCTACATTGGTAAAGCCGACTAAAGCAGATTTCTTTAAGGCTTTTGAATTTATCAGTGAAGACAAGGGATATTCTGTCATTCTTAAATTCTTCACTGAAATATGGGAGAGATTCTCCTCATGCCCTGCGTCTACACGATTCCATGATCCTGGTCCTGCTGATTGGAAAGGGGCATATCCCGGAGGCTTGTTAGATCATACCTATAATGTAGTAAAGACCTGTATTAATCTTTCCGACCTTTTCAAGATGGATGATGGTTTTAAAGGTTCATTAATAAAATGTGCCTATCTTCATGACATAGGTAAAATGGGCAATGATACTACAGAATGCTATCTTGTTAACAAAAAGGATGATGCTGATAAAAAACCTTATTATTGGAACGATATTTCACCTTGTGACCATGAATTAAGAAGTATTTGGTGGTGCCAGAAAAAAGGAATTATATTATCCGAAGAAGAAATAATAGCTATTTTACATCATGCTGGACCTTATAGGCTTGATCATGGTTACATTAATCCAGATTCTGAACATCCCTTGACTATTATGTTATTTTCTGCTGATAATCTTGTAGCTAAGATACTGGGAATTTAATAGAAAAATTTCAAATATAAAATTCAGATCATAAATCATATATATATGGAGGTGCAAAATGGCAGCAAAATTGCATGAACTGCTTGCAGTGGAAAAAGATCGCAAAGGTACTGCACAAAAGATTATCTTTGAGACCACGGAAACGTTCGTTAAAAAAAATGCCCATTTCGATGGGTTTTCTCGCACATATGATCCTAAAACTGAGGACCCGGAGATGTTTGATGCGGAGCAGTCACGGGTGGTTACAACTGTCCCTGAAAAGCTCAGCTACTTCCAGAAGCATATCGCCACGCTTTTTGATGTACTGTTACAGAAGGAGCTCAGCAATTCATCTGCAAAAGCAGATATTGTGGTCAAAGATGAGGCCACAGATGAAGACACCGTCCTGGCTAAAGCGGTACCCGTACAGGCTCTTGTCCAGCTTGAAAACTATCTGGAGCAGGTCCGTTCTTCTGTTTATGACACGATTCCAACCCTGGATCCTAAATTCGATTGGGAGCAGGATGAGAAAGCCGGAACCGGTTATTGGAAAACAAGTGAGACCCGCAAGCGTAAGACCAAAAAGATTCAGGATTTCGTGGTAGTTGTTCCTACCACCCCTGAGCATCCGGCTATCGTAAAAGAGATCACGAAAGATGTCTATACAGGAGATTGGGTCGAGCGTCATTTCAGTGGTCGAATTTCCCCTGCACGGAAAAGCGAATTGCTGGGGAATATCTCCCGTCTTATTGAAGCAGTGAAAAAAGCTCGCGCCCGGGCCAATAACATTGATGTCCTAAACGGTCATCTTGGTCAGAGACTTTTTCAGTTCATTGAAAACGGAAAATAATTAGGACACCATATTTATTCTTAGTGTTAGTGTTATACTTATCATTAGTGTATTGTGTCCCATACTTAGACAACTATCAATGGAGGTGTGTCTTAAGGCTTCCTAAATAAAGCCAGGTCGGGGATTCAAATTCCCCCCCGCCAGCCAGGTTCTTTTTATAGGCTCTGGCTGGCGGGTAGCTCAGTGGTAGAGCATGGCGATTTAGTCAAACGGAAGCTGTTAAGCAGAGCCTGGTTGATAGATACATTCTACTGCTGACATCAGTATAAATGTATTAAACATATTGGAAGGGAGGGCAGGCTACGCTCTCCCTTCTTTTTTGCGGTTTTCTACGGAATATTTGATGAGGTCAGAGACTAATATTATTTTAACCGTATGTAGAATGGAAAGGATATAAAATGCTAACATCCATAAAGCCTTCTGATGTAGCTGATGCTTTTCTTATCATCAAAGATAATAAGACCTTTAAAGAAGAAATAGTCCTAAGTGTTGCTCTTGATACCATAAAAAATCTATGCGTTAAATGCGGATTTGATCTTAGAGAAATCGAGAGGCTCTATCAAGAAAAGAAAGGGAACGCCTTTGATGCTATTAAAAGTAGCTCCGCTCTATTTAGGGGAAACAAAGGATTTCTAATGATATTGAAAAGGCATAGGTCTCAATAGATTGAAAGAGTGGTTCAGTGCAGCATCGACAGGCGGCTGATAGAAAAGGATATGTCGGGTATCCCAAAACGTTCTTTGCCTGAAGAGCGTCAGAAAAGTCCTGATTCAGGTAGGATACGGTTGGCCTCCCACTTTTTAACAGGCATCTATGAGGCCTATGTTTATTATATATTGTTTTAATAATCATACTTCACTTAATTTAAACCCAGATTTAATACCTGTATAAATTAGAGTCCTTATTCCATTCTGTTTTAATTGCTTTAAAGTATAAGGGTTATAGGAAGAGCATATTGTTATAGATTGGACATAGTCATAGAAATGATAATGCAGCCGGAATTTGTGGTATAGATCATATTTGAGTATTTGACCGATAAGGTCATGTTCTCCTTTACCTTTTTTTACTTCAACTGGATATATCGTGTTTTCACCCTTATAAACCATATCAACAAAGCCATATGGTGGACATGGATGCTCAATATTATAAAGCTGAACTGAGTCATTAAAGACCACATCAAGCTGACTTTTATGCTGGTCTATTTTTTTAACCAACTCTTTTTGACGGGTACTACCCACATATTCTGTGGGAATTTCCGGAGCAATAGATGAATCATCATCTATCCATTCAGATTTTATAAAAGAGTTCGTATCAATAGCGCTCTTTATCCTCTTAAGTTCTTTAAATTGATGGGTCTTAAGAGAATCCGGAGAACCCGATTTAGCGTATTCATCCCTAACCAGATTATAAAAAAACTTGGTTTTCTCCTTATCTGTAAGTAGATAAGAATACATGCACTTATAAAAAAGTGTTTCGATCAAGTATAAAAACCTCTCTTTTTTTGGTATAATTAATTAGAACCTTAAAAAGAAGATTATTATTATTATGTATGAAATGCTTCCTAAGACCCATTATGAGAGGGCCTCATCCTATTTGGTTGAGAACAATATGTTTGGTCTTATAGATCAGGCTATCAGACAGGTAGGGCCTGACCCCACGTATGAGCAATTTGCTCTGGTCTTTAAAGACCAATTAGATAGCATTCAAACAAAAAGAGAGCAGTATTTATACAGCAATTATCTTAATATTTTTTTTCATATTCTTCACATGAAGACCAGCGGGGAAAAAATTTATTACGTGACTCCAAGTCTAGTGGCTAAGCTGACCTGCTCAGAAGCAAATATTGACTCCTTCTTTCTTCGCTCCCCTTTTCGGGAAATCTTCGTCCAAATAGACCCAGGGTTTTTTTATATTAGGGATATAGACTCAAAAAGAGTTCCCGTCCATGGATTCTATGTTCATTTAAGGGAAGACCAGGGAAAAAAATTTCTACGGGTAATGGCCTCCTCATTGCTTGAGCCAACACCCGAAATCCCTTTTAATGATTCTACTTTCTATTTTAAAATGGAAATTGGTCCAGGAAGTCTTATAGAAGAAATCAAAAAATTTCAGAATAATATTATAGGACAACAACATATTGACCCGCAAAATAATCTCGAATATATGAAGGATTTTTCAACTTTTGTTTTTAACACTCTTCTCTATCTTACAAGTAAAAACGCCGATATAGTCACAAAGGAACCTGAAAAACTTGCTGATAAATTAGCCTCCTTGAAATCTACCGGGAAAAAAAGAAAACTGCAGAAAAGGATGGATAAAGTATCTTCCTACAGAGTATTTATGGTAGGGTCGAACATTGTATTCAATGACCTCTCGGACATCAAGAAATATGGAAGTATCGGTTCCTGGAAATTGAATAAGCAGATACGGGTTTCCGGCCATTTCAGAGAACAATGGTATGGCAGTGAAAAAGATGGAACAAGGCATCAGGAATTGATATGGATAGATTCTTTCATAAAAGGTCCGGAAATAGCCGATGTCATGAATAAAAAAATCATTGTAAAGGAGAGATGATATGTTTTCATATCTACTCGTTGGAGGTACTTTTGACGATAAGGATGGCAAAAAATCCGGCTATGTCAGGAAATTAAGCGAGTCTTTAGCAACCCTCAATCCTTGTGGTTATGTGCTGAATGGTGGAAATTATGAAATGCTTAAGCATGCCCTAGAACATATCGAATTCTATGACGTAATATTATGGTTCCCAAATGTCCCTAATGATAAGCCTAAGCTCATTAAAGACATTAAAAAAATATATCCCTCCAAAATCCTTGTGTGCTCTAAAAATAATATTGAGGACAAATATGATTTTATGAGTCTGATAGCCAGGGCCCTTTCGATTAAAGCCAATCTCTTTCTGGAAATACACAAAAAAAATGATAAAATTATGGCAAAACTGTGTGACCCTTTAGGGAATCTGTTTTGCAATACGGGAGATATTCCTGAACTCGCATCAGCTCTTATCCATCGCCTATCTGAATTGCGAGGATTTACTCGAATGAGAAGTATTTGTGACGACTTAAGACCCCATCCTCCAACTTCGGATGAAAGCCGTTTCATCAAATGCTCTATTCAATATGCCGAGATTTTTCATGAAATGGTTCATCCAGAAAATACCTCCCGGTTTTTAGGAAACATTTCCTTCAGATGTGAAAAAGGCTTTCCCTCATTCAAAATCGATAATTGTATCTATGTAAGCCCAAGAAACATGGATAAGAGAACCATTACACAGGATATTTTTGTCCCTGTCTATCTTACAAGCACAGGTCTTTATTATAAAGGGGAGCTTAAGCCTTCTGTTGATGCCCCTCTACAAGCTATACTTTATAATTTCTACAAAAATATAAGGTATATGATCCATTCGCATACTTATATCCAGTACATACCTTTTTTATCTAAAATAATCCCCTGTGGGGCAATAGAAGAAGCCTATGAGATAATAAAAAAATATCCTGATTGTGATAAGGATTTTCTCATGATAAATTTAAAAGGTCACGGCTCATTGGCCATGTCTTCTTCTGTAGAAGACCTTGAAAATATTGCTTACATAAAAAGGGATGTTCCGGAGCTTCTTGGCCATGTCTTCTTCTGTAGAAGACCTTGAAAATATTGCTTACATAAAAAGGGATGTTCCGGAGCTTCCATAATGGAATAAGCTTCAGTGTCCTAACACCATTATTAAGGACATCTTATGACTGATCCTTCTCTTTTGTTAAAAGTAGCAAAATACACTAATGGAGCAAACTGCCATAGAATTAATCAGCTCCTTACCTGTTATAAAAACGCTTCCTTTATAAAAGGTCCTTTAACTGAAGAAATAAAAGAAGTCCTTGAAGAATCCGAAAAATTATTACGAATATTCATCTATGAAGAAGAAAAAAAAGAACTCGAAAAAATAAATCCTTACAAAATCTCTTCAAATAAGCGCTTTATCTGAAAAAAGTAAGCAATTATCCTACCAAAAAATTTGCTTTTACTATTTATTGTTCTTGATATTGGTTAATATTCTTGTTATATTAGGTATTTATATTATCTTTTTCAGTGTATTGCTGTACAAGCCACAAAAATATATGAGTTGAAATTATGGGTTTCTGTATTGCCAGTATTTTAGATACCGACCTATACAAGCTTACCCAACAATTAGCCATCTGCAGGTGTTTCCCACATGAAATAGTCCAGTATACTTTTATAAATAGGAACAAAACGATTTTCCCTGATGGCTTTGATAAAGAACTCCAAAGATTAGTTGATGAGTTTAGCAGTCTTGCCCTTACTAAAGACATGAAAAGTTTTCTCCAGGAAAAATGCTACTACATGGACCCGGTTTACCTTGATTTTCTCCACGGTTACCGATTCGACCCTAAAGAGGTTGACATACAACAGCATGACGGAGACCTAAAAATAAAAATTACTGGTCCCTGGTATCGTACAGTACTCTGGGAAACACCTCTCATGGCTCTCATCTGCGAACTTTATTATGATACGATGAAAATCAAGGGGATGAGCAGAGAAAAAAAGAAAACTTTAAATTACAAAAAAATAAAAGAAATAGCTCAATTAGGAGTCACTGTAGCAGAATTTGGTACCCGAAGGAGATCCTCTTTTCAGAACCACCATGAATTTTTAATAGACTTCATAGCATCTGAAAAAAGAGCTTTATCCGGCACCAGTAATCCTCATTTTGCCATGATGTATGATTTGATTCCTATTGGCACTCAAGCGCATGAATGGCCCATGTTTCATGCCGCTAAATACGGGTATCGTCAAGCAAATGCTTTGGCCATGAAACATTGGGTAGATGTCTTTCAAGGTAATTTAGGCATAGTACTACCTGATACCTTTACTACGGATGTCTTCCTTCGCTCCTTTAACACCTTATATGCCAAGCTCTTTGATGGGGGCCGTCATGACTCTGGTCATCCCTTCACATTTACTGATAAATGGGTAAACCATTACAGGTCTCTGCATATTGACTCTCTTAGTAAAACAATAGTTTATTCGGACAGTATTAACAGCGTAGAGGTTATAAAAAGCATTCATAGCTATGCTCAGGATAAAATAAGAGATAGTTATGGAATAGGTACATGGTTTACGAATGACTGTGGAGTCACTCCCTTAAATATAGTCATTAAACTGACCGGTGTTCTAATCAACGGTACATGGGTAGATACTGTGAAATTATCGGATGACTCGATGAAGAATACCGGAAACCCTGAAGCCGTAGATTTCTGTAAAGAGACTCTTTTGGCATAAGAGGGGGATTAAATTTTGAAAATAAAATTTTTAGGCAGTGGGTCTGCATTCTGTTTTGGGAATTATCAGAGTAATATTATGGTCGAAACAGAAAACAAAAAACTCCTGATTGATTGTGGGACTGTGGCTGATGGGTTTTTAGGATTTGTGCAAAAAGGACAGGAATTCGAATTTTAACATGAACAAGACTTTTAAATTGTGGGCTGAAAAAGATATAATTTTTCTAAAAGAAAACTATAATTTAATGTCTATATCTGAAATAGCTTTAAAGATGGGTAGGACAGAGTATTCGATAACGAAAAAAGCTTCAGATTTAAAAATGTCTCATCAACCGTACAACAAAAAATACATGTCTGAAAAATCAAGAAAATACACTTTAGAGCATTCTTTTTTTGACTCCATAAATACTAATGATAAAGCATATTTTTTAGGCCTTTTATATGCTGACGGGTATAATTGTACAGATAAAAATGTTTTAGAATTGAGTCTTCAGACAAGGGACAAAGAAATTCTATCACTTTTTAAAAAATGTTTGGCTTCTAACAGACCTATTAAACGTTATGTTGATAAACGGCCTAAACGGGGAACTGACCGCTCTATCCTTTATGTCAATAGTAGAAGGATATGTCAAAATTTAGACTCTCTTGGGTGTACTAATAAAAAGAGTCATAAAATATCTTTTCCTACAATAAAGGAAAGATTTAAAAAACATTTTATAAGAGGGTTTTTTGATGGGGACGGGTCAGTTTATATATCAAAGGGTAAAATTATAAATGGGTATGTTAAAAGGTCTCCTACAGGCCATGTAGCTTTTTCTTCAAATAAAAAATTCATTGAGGGCCTTTTTAAACAGTTAAAAAAATTCAATCCATGCAAAGTTAGAGATAAAAGAAAAAAAGATACATGGTATTTGAATATAACAGGAATAGCTGCAATTCAATTTTTAGAATCTATCTATTTTGGAACAACTACTTACATAAAAAGAAAATATAAAAAATACCAAGAGGTCAAAAAAATGTATTCTTCTAAAAAGGTAAAGAGGAGGTATTATGTCAATATGCTTGTTTCTTATTGATTGTCAAATTGACTTCTGCGAGGGGGGTGCCCTTCCTGTTACCGGAGCCACAAAAGATATGGAACGCCTGGCTGCAATGATCAAAAAGTACGGTGGTGATATTGATGATATCCAGATCACCATGGATAGTCATTATCACATGCATATTGCACATGCTTGTTTCTGGAAAGACAAAGAAGGAAATAATCCTATTCCTTTTAAAGACGGCCTTCCTACCGTCATATCTCATGAGAGTATTGTTAAGGGTGATTGGATGCCTTTTAATGATAATTTCAAAGACTGGGTACTTTCCTACACAGAAGGGCTCGAAAAAAAGGGTCGGTATCAGCTTACGATATGGCCGGATCATTGTATTATAGGTGGCCCCGGGCATAATATTCATCCTGTCCTTTTTGAAGCCATCCAGGAATGGGAACGAAAATATTCTGCCATTGCTCAGAGAATCACGAAGGGGTCGAATCCTTTTACTGAGCATTACAGTGCAGTCAAAGCTGAAGTCCCTCGTTCTGATGACCCCTCAACCCAGATGAATGGTAAGCTCATCAATACTTTGAAGGATTTCGATATCATTCTTACTGGTGGTGAAGCTTTGTCACATTGCCTGAATTTCACTGTCAGTGATACTGCTGAAGAGTTCTCTGAGGAAGAAGTGAAAAAGTTCGTGCTCCTGGAAGATGGAACTTCAAATGTTCCCGGCTGTGATCAGCTAGGTCAGGATTTCATTGAAAGAATGACCAAAAAGGGCATGGCCATTTCCACCACTGATAAATTCTTTAAATAAGAGAGGATATAATAATTATGCCTAAATTAGGTGATATAAGTCTTGATGATGCCGGGAAAAGTCTTCAGGGATTTCAGTATACCAATATCTCGGTAGAAAAACTGGAAGCCTCAGAATACACTATCGTTCAGGCTGTGATTGATAAGAGTGGCTCAGTCTTTTCGTATAAGGATGACCTGGAAAAGATGATTGGTACTGTTGTTGATGCCTGTAAAAAGAATCAAAGAGCCGACAATCTTCTTATGCGGACTACCGCTTTCAGTTCAATCGGATTCAGTGGAGTGAGCCTTGAAGAGCTGCATGGCTTTTCCACCCTAGATGTTATCGACCCGAATAAATATGTCGGAACTATTAATCCTGATGGTGGAACGCCCCTTTTTCAGGCCACTGCAGAAGCTGTAGGGGCTTTGATTGATTTCGGGCAGAAACTCTATAAAAAACGCTTCCTCTGTAATGCCATTCTTTTCATCATAACTGATGGGGAAGATAATGCTTCTAATGTTACTCCGGAAGATGTCAAAAAGATGATCGATAAAATGAAAACTGAAAAGATTATCGAGTCTTTCCGGGTCATTCTTGTTGGGGTAAATGACATCGATTGTAAACCTGCTCTGGAGGATTTTAAAAACAGGGCTGTTCTGGATGAATATATCTCTATGGGTAATGTGACTCCGGGCAAACTGGCAAAGTTAGCTCAGTTTGTTTCTCAGAGTGTGTCATCTCAATCACAAGCTCTGGGTAGTGGTGGTGCTTCACAGCCTATTGATTTTAAATTCTGAGGACTTTATGAGAACAATAATATTCTGCCATAAGGGCATTGTTGGGATTCAATCTTCTCCTAAAGCTGAAGGTTTACTCAATAAACCTCTTGATAAGGGCCAACTCGGTTTTGTTGTAGATGCCTCGTATGTGGATGTTCAACCGGAGGCTCTGGAGTTACTTAAAAAAGTGCCTGGATCGGGAGATGATCTTGGCGAAGTTGATGTATTTAAAAGTTCTGATGGAGTAACAGCTCTTTCCTGGCTTGGAGGCCCTTTAAAGGCTTTTAAACCTGATGAGATAACGAGCAGCAATGATTACCAGGTAAATTTATTGACTCCTTGTGAAAATGTTGAGACTCCTCAGAGTTTTATTGATTTCGTGGAGAAAGAAAATGGCACTGAAAAGACAAAACCTTGAAAACTATTGCAGAATCTGCTCTGCTGATGGGGATGAGTGTTGCAATTTCATTGAGAGTTTACAGGGGCAGGAGGGTGTTTCAAGTCAAGACTTACTCTGGAAAAAGCGACTATTAAAGAATTGAATGAAATCCTTACCCTAAACACTATTAAGGCTCAACATTACTTGGAGGAGAAAGATGGCCCATATACGTCTTAATTCTGATGCAGTGCTGCACATAACGAAGCAAACTATTGTCGAGATTATGAAGGCCATTGACAAGGCTGAAAAGGCTAGAGGAATGGCCGTACAGGTTGAAAGCCAAAACAGCCATGTCAAATTTTACATAGATCTTGAAGAGAGCGAATCTGAGGGCTTTATACCTTTACAGGTATTTTATAAAGACCGGGAATCGATACCTTTTTCTGAGGACCTCTTATGAAAAAAATATTTTTGCTCTTAAATAAGTCTTATGCACTATTGAACTCTGTTCGCTTAGGGCATGGAATCGGATATGGAATAATATTTGTTTTGTGCCTCCTATCTTTATGCCGAATATAAGGGATATTCATGAATATTGATTCTTATTTTGAAATAGGAAAGACACATCTGGTCTGTCAGGACTATGCTCTGTGCGGAAAATATCAGGATATGGCTTATGCTATAGTATCTGATGGATGCTCTTCTGCTGAACATTCTGAAATAGGTGCCCAGATACTCTGTCATGTGGCTAAATACAATCTGGAACTCTATTACAATCTTTTTTCTCAAGGTATCTCAGAACTTACTATATCAAATTTGCTGGCAAACAGCATTCTAAAAAGAGCTGATGAGATAAGAAAAATTTACCCTATAACTCCGGCAGCACTACAGGCAACTCTTGTTATAGCCGTAAAAACCTACCACTGGACTTATGTGTTTGCATGGGGTGACGGGTTTATTATAGAAAATAACCATACAATGCAATTGGAATATCCGGATACGAATGCCCCTTTTTATCTCTGTACTGATAAAACGCAATATATAGAGAAATTT
>Ga0307376_10001018_pt1 | contig 31959 bp, 47 predicted proteins | sample TR2MG_FD_202536 | JGI IMG/M metagenome (GOLD analysis project Ga0307376, IMG submission 202536) | Soil microbial communities from Risofladan, Vaasa, Finland - TR-2 | ecosystem: Environmental > Terrestrial > Soil > Coastal area > Acid sulfate soil | place: Finland: Risofladan, Vaasa | collected...
AATTCCGCCTAATCTGTCTAGTTTCAAAAGGGCCTAATAGTGCCTTTAATTTAGGCACTTACGGGAAAGCAAGTAATTAATATTGTTATTCCCGCAGCCACAGGCTAATCTCCCGGTATGAAGTCAGACGGCATTTACATTGATAAGCTTCAGATTTTATTAGAAAAGTCAATACCTTATCTATGGCCGTGGTTTTTATTACCTTTGGCCTTTATCTACTTTCTGGACTTCGCAGCTTTGCTTATTGTGCTTATCCAAGGTTTTTGTGCCGGGTTCTTAGTCCTCAACACAATGGCCATAGGGCTCGGTATATTTTTGGGCGTCATGGATCGATTCGAGCCAAAATTCGAATGGTTGCCTAATTCCAAATTGTCAATCATTTTCGTCGGCCTGAAATATGGCTATTCATTTTCCAATTGGCTTTTGTCAGACATCAAAAATAAATAAATCGTTAACACATATCCCTTGGTGTGTTACAACAAAATAAGAATGTCAAAAATAGATTTTAAAACTATCCGGGTAAACGGCACCGAACTAGCAAATGTTCTCGGCCTGTCAAACATGCGAATCACGCAGCTTGAGGACAAGGGCGTAATATCGAGAAATGCTGACAAGCAATTCACACTTAGCGAAGCGGTAATCGGCTACATCGAAATGCTGCGGAAGAAACCCAGCAAGACCGACGCCAACTATGAGGCGGCCAGGGCCAGGAAAATGGAAGCCGCCGCAGACATCGAGGAAATGAACGCCGCAAAGCGCAAGGGCGAGCTAGTTGAAATTGATGATGTCGCCGATATTGTCCAGACCGAATATGGAATCGTGAGGCAGAGGTTATTTGCTATCCCCAACAAAATAGCCCTCGATGTGTTTTCTTGCGAGAACCCGCAGCAAGTACAGGATGTTCTTTTATCTCAGATGAATGAGGCTTTGAGTGAACTCAAATATGACATTGGAAGAACGGTTGATGACGATCAGGGCGATGACTCTGAAACCGTCGCCGAAGATCAGCCTAGTGGAATGGGCCGACACCTTCCGGTATCTCTCTAAAGAGGCATCGGCGGAGCCAGGTCGGTGGCGCACATCTCGAGTAGAAGTGGCTCGCGGCCCGATGCAAGCATTGACAGATCCATCGATTGAAAAAGTTACAATTATGGCGCCTACCCAGCTTTTAAAAACTGAGTACGTTTTAAACATCTGCGGCTATTTCATTCATCAGGACCCGAGCCCAATTCTTGTCGTGCAACCCACCGTCGATATGGCAGAGACGTGGAGCAAAGACCGGCTCGATCCCATGCTTCGAGATTCGCCCGAATTGAATGGCATCATTAATGAAAAGAAAAAAGAGAGCGGCAACAAAATATTACATAAGCAATTTTTCGGCGGTCACATAACAATGGTTGGCGCCAATGCGCCGGGCAACCTCGCTATGCGCCCCGTTAGGATCGTGCTATTTGACGAAATAGATAAATACCCAGCTTCCGCAGGTAAAGAAGGCGATCCCGTAAAGCTTGCGACGGAGCGAACCGCAACATTTTGGAACCGAAAAATAGTGCATGTTTGCTCGCCTACCATTGAGGGCATGAGTCGTATTTCACAATCATATGATGAAAGCGATCAGAGGATTTTTCTCAACCCATGCCCGCACTGTGAAAAAGCACAAGAGATGCAATGGGAGCAAGTCAAGTGGCCAGATGGCGAGCCGATCCATGCTTATTATCATTGCTATGAATGCGGCAAGGCATGGACAGAGAGGCAAAGATTGCGATCGATTCAACTTGGTACGTGGGAAGCAACTAAGCCATTTAATGGTCACGCTGGGTTTAAATGTTCTAAGCTTACGAGCCCGTGGGAACCGATTAGCAAAATCGCGAAAAAATATGAGGAATCAAAAGATAAGCCGGAACAACTAAAGGTTTTTATAAACACGCAACTTGCTCGGACTTATAAAGAACAGGCGGATGTTCCAGATTGGCATAGGCTTTATGAACGGAGAGAGGACTATAAGTTAAACGTCATCCCAAAGGAAGCTATTTTTATAACGGCGGGCGTCGATGTCCAGCAAGATCGCCTCGAACTTGAGATCGTAGCGTGGGGGGCGAACAAACAAAGCTGGTCAATTGACTACCGAGTTTTACAAGGCAGGCCACAGGATGAGGCCGTTTGGGAACTTTTTGATCAATTTGTCGGCGAAGTTTTCGAAGTCGAGGGCCAACGGAGCGGGAGGCATATCGATAAAATTTGCGTCGACAGTGGTTATGCGACCACCGACGTTTATGCTTTCACAGCAAAGCACCCAAGGTCCAAAGTAATTTGTACCAAAGGGTCTGATTCTTTTGATCAAATAATAGGTATGCCCAAGCCTGTAGACTACACCAAAGATGGCCGCAGATTCAGTCGAGCCACTCAGATGAGGACGATCGGTAGTTCATTCCTTAAAGGTGAGCTCTACGGTTGGCTCAAAAAAGACGCGCCACTTGACGGCGAGCCAGATCCATATGGATTCTGTCATTTCCCAATGTATAGCGAAGAATATTTCAAAATGCTGACAGCGGAAGAATTACAGACTAAAATAGTGAATGGATATCCAAAGCGTCAGTGGGTCAAGGTTAGGGAGCGCAATGAGGCACTCGATTGTCGCGCACTGGCTCGAGTTTCGGCGTCGATTTGTGGTCTTGACCGTATCAAGAAAGAGCGCCTTGAGCAAGTCAGACCAAAGGTTGCGGCGACCGAGGGCACAGAAACGTCTAGCAAAATAGATGCCCCTGCGGTAAAAAAGAATAAAACCAAGCGCCGAGAATCGAGTTATCTATAATGGCAGACAGCACGACCTATACACTCGAACAATATCAGGCCTTAAAATGTGCGTTGGCCGAGGGCGCTAAGGTTGTTCGTTATCAAGACAAATGGATTGAATATCGTAGTTTTGATGAGATGAAAAAGATCTTGGGCGAAATGGAAATAGAGCTCGGCCTCAAAAAGACTCGTGGTAAGCGACTTTTTGCTAGTTTCAGCAAGGGAACTTGTTAATGACATTGCTCGATAATGTGATCGGTTATTTTGATCCCGAAGAAAAATTGCGTCGTATACATGCCCGTTTGCGAACGGACGTTTTAGCCGATCGGCAAAGAGCATATGACGGGGCCTCAAAGGGGCGCAGGACCGACGGATGGAAGGCAACGGGCCTATCTTCTGCAGCAGAAATAGCGAGTGCATTGCCAACATTGCGCGACAGGTCACGCGAATTGGTTAGAAACAATGCTTATGCGTGTCGCGGTATGCAAGTCATCGCCACTAACGTTGTCGGCAAGGGTATTCGGCCCGCTATTGTGGTCGATGGCAATGACTCGCTCGAAGATTTAATAAAAACAGCTTGGAAAGATTGGGCCGAGTCAACAGACTGCGATTTTGATGCCCATCACGATTTTTACGGTTTGCAGCAACTATGCATTCGCTCGGTCGCCGAATCAGGCGAGGTATTGGTGCGCCGCCGCCGCGTGCGGTCTGAAAATGACATGCCGCTCAAGCTTCAGGTTTTAGAGTCGGACTTTCTTGCCACAGATCATACCCTCGGGCTCTCGCCTGCGGGCAACGGCAACCAAATTATACAGGGCATCGAGTTTGACCGGCGCGGCGTGCGCGTGGCTTATCATATATATGAAACCCACCCAGGCAATCTCGGTCTTGATTTTAATTTAGGCAAAAGCTTATTTAAAACTATAAGAGTACCGGCATCGGATATTCAACACATTTACCGCGTCGATCGTCCCGGCCAACTTAGAGGAACGCCTTGGCTAACGGCGACGATGTTGCGTCTAAAAGATTTCGACGACTACGAGCAAGCGCAGCTTTTGCGGCAGAAACTTGCGGCGTGTTATATGGCATTTATTAAAGATACCGAAGTGCCTGACTTCGATGAGGAAGCCGAAAAGCTGTTGTCGAAATTTGAGCCCGGCGTGATCGAATTTTTGCCCCCTGGAAAAGACATCGTTTTATCAGACCCACCGCAAGTCAATGAAAACTATGGTGATTATACCCGAGTTATGTTGCAAGCGGTGGCCACAGGGCTTGGCGTTTCATATGAAGCGTTAACCGGGAACCTCAAAGATATTAATTTTTCTTCGATGCGTGGCGGCTGGTTAGAATTCCAACGCAACATCGAAACTTGGCGAAATAGTATTGTGAACGTCCAACTTAATAGTCCGGTTTGGAAATGGTTTGAGGCGGCGGGCGAGCTGCGAGGCCTGCCAGTCAGCGAGTCAAGCGTTACATGGACTGCACCGCGTCGCGAAATGATTGACCCTGCTAAAGAAGTCCCGGCACTTGTCGAAGCGGTTGCAAACAAGATGAAAACACTATCCGAAGTCATCAGAGAGAATGGCAAGAATCCCGAAGATCATTTCAAAGAACTAGCGGCAGAAAAGGCCCTACTTGACAGTCTCGGCATATCATTAGAAACTGATAACAGTTCAAAAAAATCAACAGTTGCCGAATCTGTAAAAAATGACTAGAGTTGATTCATAAAAGTTAACAATAAAAAAAGCTAGCTCATAATATAATTGCCTAGAGGGTATGGATGCCAACTAAAAAGCTATTACAACTAGCACAATTCGAGCGTCTTGCATCAATTAAACCACAGACATTTGACGAAGAAGCAAGAACGATGGAAGTCGTTTTTTCCACTGGCGCTCGCGTTATGCGGTCAAGTTTTTTCGATGGCAAGTATATCGAAGAATTATCCATGGACAAAAAATCAGTCCGGCTCGATCGCTTTAAGCGTGGGGCGCCTGTACTTGATTCTCATATCCGGGGCTCTCTAAGTTCTATTCTAGGGATCGTCGAGGACGCTCGGGTTGAAAACGGCCAAGGTATTGCTCGAATCCGGCTCTCTACTCGAGACGATATTCAGCCAATCGTTAACGATATCAAGGCTGGGATCATACGAAACATTAGCGTTGGGTACATTACCCATAAGGCGCGTGAGAATAAAGAGCTCGACGGCGTGCGTGTATTTGAGGCCACCGATTGGGAGCCTACCGAATTATCGTTCGTAAGCGTTCCCGCCGATGCCGCCGCACAAGCCCGAAATATAGATGAGACATTCGACGTTGAGGTTGAATACCTTGATCGTGAATTGCCTGAAGTTGAACCCGTTATCGAACCCATCGTCGCGCCTTCTGAAGATACGCGAACCGATGTCGAAAATAATCCTAAACATGAATCGGAGGGGAGTGAAATGCCTCAAGAAGATCTTGACAAGGCTCGCAATGAAGGCGCAGTCGCCGAAAGAACTCGTATTTTGTCCATCAAGGACGCTGTTAAAAAGGCTGGGATCGATGTTGAATTTGCAACACGAATGATCGACGCCGGGACCGCGATTGATGAAGTACGGAAACTCGTTATCGATGAGTTGGCGAAACGTGATGATGAAACAAATACCGCTCCGACGAACATCGAAGTTGGTAAAGATTTGACTCGCGAAAGCGCGGCGGAAGGCATCGCAACTGCGATTTTGCACCGTCATGACAGTAGCGTAGCCTTAGACGATAACTCCAAGCGGTTTGCTGGCAAAGACATGGTTCGCCTCGTGCGGGAATCACTCAAAGCTTGCGGCGTGCGTGGCGTTGAAGATATGTCAAACCACCAAGCGGTACAAATGGCGCTCCGGTCACCTGGCTATCACAGTTCTTCAGACTTCCCATTGATTCTTGAGAACGTAATCACAAAAAGTATCCAAAAGGGATATATGGAAGCACCAAGAACTTGGGAGCCATTGGCGCGTCAATTGACCGTCTCTGATTTCAAGCAAGTTTCTCGCGTGCATCTCGGTGAGGCCAGCCAGCTAGAGGAAGTTCTCGAAGGCGGCGAATACAAGCATGGAAAAATGGGCGAACGAGCCGAGAAATACAGCATTACCAAATACGGCAAGATGATTGCTGTTACTTGGGAAATGTTGGTAAATGATGACACGTCAAGTTTTTCAACCGTTCCAATGAAGATGGGTAAAAAAGCCCGCGATTTGGAATCAGACAAGGTTTGGGATGTTCTTAAAAACAACACGCAAATCATGGCTGAAGATGGATTAGCTCTTTTCGACGCTGGCCATTCAAACTTGAACGAGAATGCCGCAAGTGCAGTTTCCGAGGCGACACTCGCCGCGATGCGAACTGCAATGCGCCTTCACAAAGATCTCGACGGCTCAAGCCCAATCAACATTTTCCCATCATGGATTTATGTTCCTGCGGCTCGCGAAGTTGAGGCAGCAAAATTGCTTCAGACTTTAACACCACGTCAGTCTTCTGATGTGAACGTTTTCGGTCAGCTTTCAAATTTCTCAATGCAAATGGCTGTTGAGCCTCGTTTGGATGGCGGCACGAACCAATGGTACGTCACCGCCGACACCGGCCAGGTTGACATGCTTGAGGTTGCGCGTCTTGCTGGTCAAGAACAACCAAACGTACAAAGTCGCGAAGGCTTCGACGTTGATGGCGTTGAGTTTAAAATTCGCCACTTATTTGTTGCTCACGCAATCGATTATCGTGGATTCCAACGCAATGATGGGGTGTAAGCTATGTCAACTAATCAAGTACAACGTAATGATGGGGTGTAAGATATGTCAACTAATCAAGTACAACGCGGAAACATTATAGACTTCACCGCCCCATCGGGCGGTGTTGTCAGTGGCGCCCCGGTTTTAATCGGCGGCGTACTCGCAGTTCCCATGACAACGGTAGCTCAGACCCTAGCTTTTGCCGGGGCGGTTTGCGGCGTTTTTGAAATCGCCAAGGAAGCAACCACCGCAGCATTTACCGAGGGCGAAGCTGTTTATTGGGATGATACGGCAAAACGCATGGACGAATCGGCCTCTGGTCGGTACGAAGTCGGCTTTGCGGTAGCGTCTGCGATCAATACCGACACAACGGTTAAAGTAAAACTCAATGGTTTTAGTGTAGCTGCGGTGCCGTAAGCATGAGTTTTCTTGCCAAGACTGATTTAATGCTTGGGACTCTCAAGCGATCACTTGGCGAGAAAATGATCTATCAGCATTTGGACGGCGGCGAGGTTGCGATCACGGCTGTTTGGAACCGTGAGCACGAGATAGTTGATGCCAATACGGAGACGATTGTTTCGACAGTCCATCCCCATATTGGCGTTCAACTTAAAGACCTCATTCAACCGCCTAAAGAAAACGATACTGTTTTGTTTTTAGGCAATACATTCCGAGTTATCGATGTTGAAGAAGATGGTCAAGGTGCGGCACAAATTATTTTGTTTAAACTATGACGTTACTAAGAAAAGAAATAAGGCATATTACGGTCGAATTATTACTTGGTAATACGTCGGCTGGCAATAACGTTTTTGCGTCAAGAATCATCCCCAACAAACTAGAGAGCCTTCCGGTAATCAATGTCTATACCAATAACGAATTGGCCGACACCTCATCGGAAGCGCCGCTATCTCACAAGCGCACGATGGACTTGGTTTGCGAAATTATCACGGCCAACGCCGTAAACGATGGGTTCGCAACCGATCAGGCCGATGAGATAGCCGAGGAAATTGAAAATATCATATTTCGGCAAGAGGCCGACAAGAATAGCAAGCTAGGTTGTATTGTCGATAGCATAACCTTGGGCGGCGTCACCTTTGAATATGAATCCAATGGCGAGGCCTCTGTAAATTCTTGTCGAATTAGTTTCAATGTAGCGTACAATAAGATTGCAGTCACAGAAGAAGCAGACAATACCACCGATCTCGATCGCATGGGTATTGATTGGGATGTTGGTACGGCAAGCGACCCAGATCCCGAGGCGCAAGACTTAATAGAATTGGGACCATAAAATGGAAAAAATTTTCGTCAAGCCAGTAGAAGGCAAAAGGTGCAAGGACCCACGCAGCAATCTAGTATTGCCCGAGCGCGGTAAGCATGTGCCAAAAAACAGTTATTGGTTACGTCGTGTATCTGATGGCGATTGCCTCTTAGCCGAGGACGATCATGTAGTCGCCAAGAAAAAAGCTAAAAGATCTAAAAAGTCCGATATGGTTGTAGAATCTGACTTGCTTAGTTCTGATTTAATGAATCCTATAACTCATGGTATGGAGGCTGACTTATAATGGCTATTTCATTTAATGGTATTAGTACCTCGCTACGTGTCCCATTCGTATTTGTCGAGTTTGACAATAGCCGAGCGCAGCAAGGGCCAAGTGTTCAACCCTATACAGTGCTTTGTTTAGGGCAAAAGCTGACAGCGGGCACCGAGCCAGAATTGACTCTCAAGACGGTAACAAGTGAGGCACAAGCCAGCACTCTTTATGGCCAAGGCTCAATCATGCATCGCATGGTTAAGTATTACCTGGCAAACAATTTAGTCACTGAAATGAAATGTATGTCGATCGACGACGCGGGCGCGGGCTCACAAGCCACGGGCAAAGTCACGATCCCGACAGGTACGGCGACCGAAGACGGGACGCTACAAATTTATATTGGCGGGCAACGTGTATCGGTTGCGGTTGCCACAGGCGATGATCAAGACGCGGTAGCCGCAGCATTGGTCGCGCAAATTACGGCTCAAGGCGATTTGCCGGTAACGGCAGCGGTCAACGGCACAAACGCCAACGAGGCCGACCTCACAGCAAAACACAAGGGCGAACTTGGAAACGCTGTTGATGTTCGCGCCAACTATTTTGATTCCGACGAATATCCGGGTGGCATCTCGACAACCATAACCGCAATGTCTGGTGGCGCGACTAATCCTGATATCGCAGACATCATTGCGGCGCTTCCCGATGATCAGTTCAATATAATTATCAACCCTTGGACGGACGCCGCAAATTTGGGCGTCCTCGAGACTGAATTGGTCGATCGTTTTGGCCCGATTCGCCAAAGCGACGGTGTCGCAATTTCTTATAAGTTAGATACTTTATCTAACCTCCAATCTTTGGGCAACTCACGCAATAGCCCGCATAGCTCGATCTCTGGCCCTGCGAAGTCGGCACCGAATCCAAGCTATGAGTGGGCAGCGGCTAAAGCTGGTCAAATCGCGGTTGCGGCACAAGCCGATCCGGGGCGACCGTTTCAAACGTTGGCGCTGGCTGGCATCTTAGCACCGGCACCGACCGAGCAATTCACATTGTCCGAGCGCAACATATTATTGTCTGACGGTATCGCCACCGACAAGGTTGCCGCAGGCGGGGTTGTTAGAATCGAGCGAGCCATAACTACATTTCAGTTAAACGCCGCAGGCGCTCCCGATATCAGCTATCTTGATATTAATACATTATTGACTCTTAGCTTTTTGCGTTATGATTTTAGAACGCAAATGTTGAGTCGCTACCCACGCCATAAATTGGCGAACGACGGAACCAAGGCGGGGGCAGGGCAAGCCATTTTAACCCCATTAGGCGGCAAGGCCGAAGCGGTTAGAATCTTCCAAGGATGGGAGAACTTGGGCTTGGTCGAGGGATTGGCACAATTTAAGCGTGACGTGATTGTCGAGCGCAATTCTCAAGATCCGAATCGTTTAGACTTTTTATTGCCGCCTGATCTCACGAATCAGTTGCGCGTGGTCGGTACTCAAATACAATTTCTTTTATAGGAGGCTATAGGCTATGGCTAATTCAAGAGTAGGCGGGATTATCTTTGTTAAAGCCGATGGCGTTAGCCTTCGAGCAAAGGGATCGTGGACGTGTAATCCCGGCGTCAATAAAAAAGAAATGGTCGTCGGGTCTGACAGTGTACATGGCTACAAAGAGATGCCTCAAGCATCCGTTGTTTCTGGAACGATCACGGATTCAAGCGACCTTGATCTCGAGGCCCTATACAGTATTGTTGACGCGACAATCACCGTCGAACTCGCAAACGGTAAAATGTTTGTTTGCGAAAAATCCGTCTTTTCAGGTGACGGCGAATCGACGACTGAAGAAGGCGAAGTAACCGTGGAATTTCAAGGGTTTAACGGAAGGTATGTGTCCTAATGAAAGAGCAAATTTACGTTTTGAAACATCCGTTTACTTGGGACAATAGCGAAGTAAAAGAAGTTAAAGTTACTCGCCCCAAGGGCAAGCATATCAAAAAATTAGGCGCGTCGGCAAAGCTAGAGGATTTGATGGGTATCGCTCATCACATTTCTGATTTTACCGATCGCTTCTATGACGAAATGGATGCGGAAGATTATATCGGCGTATCCGAGGTTATAAGTAATTTTTTGGACAGTGGCCGTTAAACTGGCTTGAACTTTTGTCAATCATGGTCGGTGAGTTTCATATCTCTCCAAGAGAGGCATTGGATTTTGATTCAGAGGAATTCATGTTCTGGTATGAAAGGCTCGCCGATTATCATAAGTGGTTAGAAAAAACAAATGGCGCAAGCAGGAACAGAACTTAGATTAGTCGCGGTTGATCGGGTTTCTACTGTACTTCAAAAAGTCGGGCGCGGGCTTAACAGATTAAACAACAATTTAAAACAATCAGAGCGCAGTTGGAAGGCTTATAGCAAGCGCATTGATAAGACCATTGGCCACCTAACCCGGTTTGCTAAAAAAGCGCGGGCCGTAGGTCGCAGAATGACGACTTACATCACGGCACCGATCGCCGGTTTGATCGCCGCCTCAATCAATGAATTCAGAAAATACGACAAGGGCCTCGTTGGTATAAGTAAGACGACGAATATCACGGGTGACGCACTCAATAATATCGGCGAGAAATTTGCCGGTATGTCTAAAGTAATTCCTATCTCGACGGAAGATCTACTCGCCTATGGCCAAGTTTACGGGCAAATGGGTGGTACGGTCGGTAAAAGCATGGAAGAGGCAACTCGCGACATCGTGGGTTTTGGCGAGATCATGGGCAAGATACAAACGGCGACCGATATCAAGGGCGAGCAAGGCGCCATGGGCATAGCTCGCATATTGAATCTAACAAACGAACTCGCGGTTGATGGCGACAAGAACTTGCGAAAATTCGCCGACTCATTGGTATTTCTCGGCAACACCAACGCCGCACTCGAATCAGAGATCTTGGCCGTCGCCACCCGAGTCGCGGGCAACATTGCTCAATTCACGGGCGGCTCGCAAGAGATCTTGGCTTACTCGGCATCGCTAAAAGGATTGGGCAAAGAGGCCGAACTTGCGGGTTCTGTTACCGGTAAAATGTTCCAATCTATACAGCAAGCACTCTTAAAAGGTGGCCCCGCTCTTGAAATCTTGAGCTCCCTAACTGGTGGCCTCAATAAACAAGAGATTGGCGCAAAATTTAAGGCGAAACCATTCGAACTTTTGCGCGATGTTTTGAAGGGCCTACAAACGGTAAATAATTCTAAGGGCGGTAACGTCACCGAAACATTAAAACACCTGAATCTGGAAGGCGTGCGCGTACTAGATATTATGGGTACGTTGATTGGTCGTCTTGGAGAATACGAGAAAAATTTAGATGCGATCAAAAACGGCAAGCAAATTGGCGCCCTCGAGCAAGAATTCAGACTGTTTTCGCAATCACTTGATTCTGATCTGACTATGACGTTAAACAACATCAAAGATCTTGGCCGCAAAATTGGTCAATATTTAGAGCCTGCCGTGAGATGGGTTTTAAAGCACGTAAGAAATATAGCAAAGATATTTAACGATCACCCAGGCTTTGCCAAGTTTGTCGGCGTTCTGGCCGCCATTGTCGCCATCGCTGGGCCGGTGATATTCTTTTTCGGGGCACTAGGTTTTCTTCTTAGCGGATTATCGACGGCAATCGGTTTGCTCGGACTTGGCGCCGTAGTTGCAGAATTCGGTTTGATCACGACATTATGGGGCGGGGCCGTAATAGCTGCGCCAATTATGTTGTTTTTTGCCGCCCTTGGTTTGGCTATATATCAATGTGCATTACATTTAGACACATTGCTGCAATTGGTTGATGACCTCGCAAATAAGCCCATGGATGGCATCAATGATATATTATACGCCGCCCTTGGTAGCGAGCGCGGTCAAGACGCGATGTTAAAAAGACGCTATGACGCGCTCAAGCCGCAAAATGTTCTCGATGCCGAAAAGAAGGTCGCACTCCATAAAAGCAAGCAATCTCTTGGCGGTGCTATAGAGGCGCCGTCATTTTCTAAATTTACTCCCGGCGCACAATCATTGCAGGAACAACAAAAATTAAATTTAGATATACAACTCAATGCCCCTGCGGGCGTTGGCGTGGTTGTAAAAGATTCTAAAAATATTGATAAGATTGGCATTGCTCGCGGCATGGGAGGCAGGTGGTAATGGCGTGGGATGATTTATTGTTGCCAGCCAGCTTCAGAGGTATTCCCTTTTTTGTCGAGAGCCATGAAAAAAATGGTGGTAGAAACGCCGTTAGTCATGAGCCACCCGATCGGGAATCGTCTTTTGCGGAAGACATGGGAAAAAAGGCCGATGGCTATTCCGTTCGCGGCCATGTTTTAGGCGATACCTATTTTTTCATCAGGGACGCCTTGGTTACCGCCATGGAAACCAAAGAATCGGGCGTGTTGATTCATCCATATCTCGGGTTTATCGATGTCCAACCGCAGGGCTATACTTTCTCAGAGGACACAAAAGAAGGCCGGATATGTCGCTTTGAACTTAATTTTGTCGAGGCGGGTGATCCGTCCATTGTTGGCGATGCCTTCGATATCATCACAGGATTTGTCGGCTCAGTCGTCGCTGGCATTGCTCAAGTCGAGAATGCCTTCGCGGTAGCCGCAGTTTTTTCAGGGCTACCGGGATTTGCTATTACGTCATCCGTTAGTTTGTTCCAAGGGTTTATCACAAGCGTTGGCAACTCATTGAGCAAGTTCGCCCTAAACATTGAGGAACTTCCAACATTGCTTGCCGACCTTGCCGACCTCGATTTAAATAAGAGGTCGCTATTATTAAACGATCCAAACAAATTAGTTCAAGATACTGACAATATTATACGTCAATTAAAAGACGTGGTTTTCGACGAAAAACTTGCCGACACAGAGACAGTCGATACCAGCAAAGACAAGCCAGCTAAGATAGCCATATATGACGACATATTGGACTATACCGAAGAAGTAGACGATACATCGTCAAAAACATTTACGGTATCTGATTCATCAGGCGATTTATTAATTTCGATGGCCACCAAACACCCATTTACGGTGGACTCCAAGATTGAGGTTTCATCCGACGGGGCTTTGCCCGGTGGTTTGGTCGCGGGCATTTCTTATTTCGTTATAGAAATAACATCGACGACATCGATAAAAATATCGACGACATCTGCGGGGGCGTCCATCTCGTTCACTGATACGGGAACAGGTATTCAAACGCTGACATATGACAGCTTATTAGATTTAAAAACAGCTACTAGAATACGCGAGCTAAAAAATGGTCAAGCAATAAGCCGAATGATCCGACAACTCGCCCTGTTTAGGGTGTCCGAGGCTGCCGCAGATATAACGTTTAATAGTATCGATGCGGGTGTTGGCCAACGTGACGCCATCAATGATTTGTTCGACGAACAAATGTCAGTATCAGATATCGACGACAATCTATTTCAGGCATTGAATGATCAAAAAGCAAGCAACGTAAATTTGATTCCCAATCCATCCCAGTCACCTGGAACAATAAAAGTATTAGACATTATATCAACCCAGCCATCGCTTGTGATCGTTTACAATTTTTATGGCAACGTAAAAAATGAAGTAGATGTACTCGATCGCAATAGAATAATGAATCCTGCTTTTGTCGATGGGGAAATCGAGGTTTTATCATTTGGCTAATTTTCTAAATGATGTTTTACAAAAAACAGTCGGACCCATATTCCAAAGTGGAAACAAATTAGGCGATGCCGTATCTGTTAAAATAGATGGCAAGTTATATGATGGCTGGTCGTCTGTTTCTATTGCAAAATCACTTGACCAGCTTTCCCCGTCATTCACATTAGATATCGCCGACAAGTGGCGGCAAACCAAAGAGCCATGGCCCTTTATGCCGGGTGCGGCGACGGCTATTTATATCGGACCCAACATTGTAATAAATGGCTTTATAGAACAATTAGATTCAAACGTTTCAAATGAAGATCGAAGCATAACAGTTTCAGGCCGCAGCAAGGTTTGCGACATTATTGATTCTGCGGCAATTGGCTTAAGGGCAACCTACGCCAATATAACTCTAAGGGACCTAGCCTTTATTTATGCTCAAGACTTCGATATTAAGGTGACCGACGATAGCTCAAAGGCTGGTCAAAAGATTAAAAAAGTAGTGGTCAATCAAGGCGAGACAATCTTCGAATTACTCGACCGGCACGCCCGCGAGCTGGGCGTACTTCTGACCTCGACGCCCGAGGGAGATCTCTTGATCACCAATAGCGGTGGTAAATTGAAATCAGTAGATTTAATTAATCCATTACAACAAAATATATTAGCTGCGGTAGGGGTTACGGGCGGGCTTTTTCAGGGTAAAAACGTTTTATTTGCCGAATCGTCATTTGACGACACCGAGCGATACCAAAGATATTTAGTTAGAAGTCAAGTGCAGGGCGATAATTTCATCAAAGACAAAAACACGACTTGCGGGGCGACCTATACCGATCCCGAACTTGCGGGCCAGGCGAGCTCGGCGACAGGGACGGCATCCAATGCGAGGAAAATATTTAGGTCACGGACAAAATATATCATGGCAGAGAAGTCGATGGACAATAAGGCCTGTCTAGTTCGAGCCCAATGGGAGGCAAACATACGCGCCGCTCGAGCCGCAAAGGTCAGCGTCACCGTCCAAGGTTGGGCCGATGGCAGCGGCAATACGTGGGACGTTAATCAATTAGTTAATACAGATCTCAGGTTTGTCGGCTTTCAAGAGGGCCAATATTTGATAACGGCAATTAATTATAAACAGGATGTTAACAGCGGAACGTTGGCCGTGATAACGCTTGGACGGGCCGACAGCTATGCCGTTGAGCCATTCGTCGCCAAAGAACCGGGCAAGGGCGCGGGGTGGGACCCCTCGATTTTGGGCAAAGCTAATAACGTAAGAGATACCGCAGATCTAATAATATCAGGGGCCAAAAAGATTTTATGATTGATGAGATTAGAAAAATTGTAGAACGCATGATCGACCCTTTGAGGCGCCGCATAAGTTTAATGGTAGGTCGAGCGGTGATCTCGGCGGCGATTGACGATTCGACACAATTTCAGACAATTCAACTAGATGCGCTCGCAACGGAAACCCTATCCGGGCTTGAACGCTTCCAAAATTATGGCTTCACAAGTGTCCCTTTCATCGGGAGCGAGGCCGTGGTCGTTTTCCCGCAAGGCAATCGTGATCACGGTCTAGTTATCGCGATCGATGACCGCAAATATCGCCTCAAAGGTTTGGCGGAAGGCGAGGTCGCCCTCTATACGGATGAAGGCGATAATATTATTATCAAGCGCGGTGGCGTGATCGAGATCAATGGCGCGACAAGCGTTACGGTAAATACAGATGTCGCGACGGTCAACGCAACAACGTCAACAACGGTTACAACGGCAGAGGCCACCATTAACGCCTCGACAAAAGCAAAGATTGATTCCCCTGCGATCGAGCTCGGCACGCTTGCGGTCGAGGCGGTGATTAAGGGCAACACTTTTCAGGCTCTATTCAATGCTCATGTTCATCTTGGGAACTTGGGATATCCAACAGACGAACCAACAATTCCATTGATTGGTGACGAACTCTCACTTGTGAGTAAAACGCAATGAGTGTGGACGCCACAAACATGGCCGATGAGATCCGTTCGGCAATGGGATTCCCCACGCCCGTAACGGCGCAATTGGTCGGCTGGTCACAAGGCGTGCTTGATGAGTTAACGATTAGCGGTTCTGCGGCAACTGGCTCACCCTCGGGCAATGCTATAAGTGGGCTTACGGGAGCATCGATGGCGGCGAGAATTCAGAGCGGTGCGGGCTATCCATCGGTATCAACGGAATTGCTTGCTTACGCGACAGCTCTTTCGAACTACATTAACGGCAATGGTGTCGTTGCGTATACGAACCCACCGACAAATGATTCGGGCGGTACAATATCAGCGATGACGGGTGCGGCAATGGCGACGGCGGTAGCTGCGGGTGTCGGATTCCCTTCAGTTTCTTCCGAGCTTTTAGCAAAATGTACTGCTATAGTAGATCACATACAAAGCAATGCCATTGTTAGTGGCGGGGTGATCTCATAATGGGTGATTTAGCATTAAACATCGTTAATGGTTGCATCGATCTGGCCCTAACCTCAGACGGTAGCCAGCTTGTGCGTGACGACGGGCTCGAGACTGCGGTTCTCATCTCCCTGTTTACAGATCGATACCTAGCAGAATCAGAGTTACCCGACGGGGCCGACTCCCAGCGGGGTTGGTGGGGCGACGAATTCCTCCCTATAACCGGCGACAAAATAGGCAGCAAAATTTGGGCTTTTAGTCGGGCGAAAATAAACGGCGAAACGGCATCGGCCCTACAAGTCCGGGCCAAGCAAGCCTTGAATTGGATGATACAGGACGGGGTTGCTTCGAAGATCGACGTATCGACTCAGGTTTTAGCTACAACTATCAATATCATCATAAAAATATCAAGACCGGCGAACGGCTCAGAAAATTTATATTCACTCTATTGGGACGGTCAATCACTTAAGAGATAATTATGGCTTTTACTCGACCAACATTACAAGCAATCGTCGATCGCGTCCGAGGCGACATCAGAGATTCATTGGGTCTGAGTGCAATCTTGCGGCGCACAACCGAGGAAGCATTCGCCATCGCCATTGCAGGGGCAGCTCATGTGTTGCATGGGCACCTAAGATTTATATCTAAACAGATTTTTCCCGATCAAGCCGAGGTTGTTTATCTTGAGCGATGGGCGGCTATTTATGCCATACAAAGAAATGCTGCGACATTTGCTAACATACAAATTTCTGGTACGGGTGTTGACTCAACCACGATCTCTATTGGCACAACATTTCTAAGATCAGATGCGGTGACCTATACGACCGACGCCGAGGTAACGGTATCGGGTGGCGTGTATTCGGTGGCGATCACCGCCGATGTCGCCGGGGCGGCTGGCAACATAGACGACGGCGATGAGGTCACGCTGGCCTCGCCAATTTCTGGAATTGATAGTACCGCAACCGTGACGGCGACAAATACCGAGGCCGAAGATGTAGAAACCGACGAATCCTTGCGCGGGCGCGTGTTGGACCGAATCAGAACGCCCCCATCGGGCGGCACCGTAACCGATTACTTATCCTATGCGCGTGAGGTGCCCGGCGTTACACGCGCTTGGGTGTTACCGAATTGGCCAGCGGCAGGTTTCAACGGCGAGGGCGGCGTGGGCGTTTCATTTGTGGAAGATGGCGAAAGCCCTATTATTCCAAGTCCCGCGAAGGTTGCCGAGGTCCAAGCAAATGTTAACATCAAAAAACCAATCACAGCGGATGCTGTAGTTTTCGCTCCCGTGGCAAACGTCATCAACATAACCGTTAACATCAAGCCTAGCACTCAAACGGTAAAAGACAATATCACGGCAGAGCTCGAAGACTTGTTTGCGCGTGAGGGTCAGGTCGGCGGCGCGATTAATCCGGCACTCATCGCCGAGGCCGTAACTTATTCGGGCGGCCTATCCCTATCTAAAATTGATGAGGCCATATCGGTGGCAGATGGAGAAGAGGATCACGCCCTTATTTTTCCGACTTCAAACATCACGACGGCCTCGGGTGGGATCATTACGCTTGGAACAATAACATTTGGGGTATTAGTATAGATGTCGTCTAGCCTGCAAAAATATACTTCCCTTATAAAAAATCTATTGCCTCAGGGGTTGGCGTGGGAGCAAGTTAGATTACACCCACTTTTAGCGGGCATCGCGGGAGAATTTTGCCGGGTTGGCGATCGCGCCATTCAATTGCTCAAAGAAATAGATCCGTCTCAGACCGACGAATTATTCGACGACTGGGAGGCTATGGTCGGCATACCGGATGAATGTACCCCTGAGTTTCGCACTCAACAGGAACGTCGCGATCAAATCATTCAAAAATTGGCCGTTCAAAGCAATCTCAGTGCCTCGTTTTACGAAGAAATCGGCGCGTTTTACGGCTTCGATGTAACGGTGACTAATCATTTGTCATTTCAAGTAGGTCGGTCTACTGTAAGGGATGATTTAACCAATTACGATAACCCTCGCGATGTATTCGAGGCCGGTCAAGATCAGGTCGGGCAACGTCTACAAAGTCCGGGGTGGCTATTTTATTTCAATGTTGATTTACCGGCATCGGCGGTTGAGTCATTTATGGTTGGTCAGAATACGGTTGGTCAACCCTTGGTTAGTTTTGGCAATGATTTATTACAATGTACTTATTATCGACTTAAGCCCGCCCACAGCGGCATAACTTTTACGTTTAGTTAATGGGAGGTATACCTTGAAACGAGTAGACGCGCCTGGGGCGACGGGATCAAACCTTTTTACGACTGGAAATCCAAGCCTTGGAATTCCCGCGACAACGGTTGATGACACAATTATGAATGCGCTTCAAGAGGAGATTGTCGCAGTCGTATTAGACGACGGGCAAACGCTTGATCAAACTAATACGAACTTGACGCAACTTCTGACGGCGATCAATAACAAGATCGGCCTCGGCGGGACTCAACAAACGTTTACGATTGTTAACAATACGGTGACGGCAACAAATGTAACGCCACTATTGTTTAACAGTGCCAACATCAAATCGGCTGTCATTGAATATGACATTCACCGGCAATCTGATACGGCATCGAGCGAATTAGATGAAGCTGGTTCGATGCGTCTTTTATACGATGCGGTTGCTGGCAATTGGCGCATAGCTCTTAATTCCAATTTTGACGATGCGCTGGTAACATTTACAGTAACGGCAGCGGGTCAGGTAAAGTACACATCATCCGATATCGCGGGTTCTAATTCTACGGGCACCATGCGAATGATCATCCGAACTATTAAGCAATAAGGGGATATTTTAATGAAAAGCCTAAAGTGGTTACTCGCTGGTTTCTTGCTGACAATAACGGTGGGCGTTGTTTTTGGGGCTAAGATTACAGAGGACACTCTGAAATTATGCGTTCCTGGCACCGCCGATGCGTGTACGATTGTATTCGATACAAATGACGGCGCCTCGAACATGTCGATTCAGGCCGATAGCGGGCAATTAAAAATAAACAACGGCCCGCTAACGAGCTCCCAAATTACCGCCTCAGACATAGACCTTGGAACGGCGTCCAACACATCGCGCCTGACTGTAGGCAAGTCTGATTCTGCGACCTTGCTTGGCTTGACACGCAAAGAGGGAACCGTCCACTATGACACTTCCCAGGCTAACCTTGTATTTGACGACGGCGTTGATTTGCGTCCGGTTGGATCGGGTGGCGGCGCGGGCGAAGGCGGGATCAATACCGTAGAGAACCCCGGTGCAGAAATCAATGCTGCAAATTGGACGGAATCAGGCGGCACCTTTTCTCGAACGGTTGGCGCGTCAAATGTCGGGCTCGGAACCGGCGCCTTTGAGTGGGACGCTTCCGCGACTTCTCAGACACTAGATTCTGATTCAGTACCATTATCAAGCTTTAAAATACTACAAAACAAGCTTTGTACGCTTAACTTTTTCTATAAAGATGGCGATGCCAATTTAACGGTTGGTGTACATGACGGCTCAAATTATATCTCGGCAGTTAAAACATTATCAACTCAAGCGTCATATGTCGGTACTGGCCATATTACATTTGTTTGCCCGTCATCCGGTAACATGTTTGTGCGCTTTGCCTCAACTGCCGACGCGGCAGCGATTCATTTTGATCAGGTTTTTCTTGGGACAACAGTGCCGCTTTATGGTGCGGTTGTTGGTGATATGAAAAGCTATACGCCATCAATCTCAGGATTTTCATCGCCAACCTCGGCCCAATACTATTACAAAAGGACAGGCGATTCTATTTATGTACAAGGATCGGTAAAATTATCGGGAGCTGTGAGCGCACAGATTCAAATCGGTTTGCCAACGGGCTTAACCATGGATGCCAGCAAAATGCCAAACTTTGATGGCATTGGCGGAACGAATCAAGTGTTAGTGGGTGAGGCGTCAGGTAGTATCGGGGCAACAACTTATTCAGCAAGAACACTTAGCAGATCAAGCGGGACAGAAGTATTTTTTGCAAAGCAAGACGAAGATGGAACAACTTCAACTGGTAGCGATTGGGACGGCGCATTCCCCGCAACATGGGCAAGTGCTGACACATTTAGGTTCTGGTTTATAGCGCCAATCACAGAATGGGCAGGCACAAGTTTAGTTTTCCAACCAACGGCTGACGATCTAACCGTTGGGCCGTGGCGAGATATTTCATCGTCTTTTGATTCTGGGGCAAGTGATACAACTAATGTGGTATGGACAGCCAGACGCCGAAGGGATGGACCGTATCTCGAAATAGAGTTTAAGGGTGTATGGTCCGGCGCTGGTTCTACTACTCAGACTTTTACTTTGCCTTCCGATGTAACACTTGACGCTGAGTTTTTAAATGGGCAAAGGGATTGGTTGGGAAAAGGTACGCTTTACGACAGTGGGCTTTTAAGATATCCGGTATCAATAAGTGTGTCAGGTTCTACTATACAGGCTTATTTCATAGCTGAAAGCACGAACACTGGTACGGTTTTTCAAAATACCATGCCTATTACGCCGGGCGCTTCCGACACTTTTTATGGAAATATCAGGATACCCATAACGGAGTACAAAAACATCGGATCTGTTCCCGCTATTGGTGTTGAGCAAGCGGGCGACGGTGTTGTTGGTTTGGCTGGGCCGACTAATGATGGAGATGAGTCAAGCACAAGCGAGGTTTGTGTTGCAAATTGTGACGCATGTATCGTTGACGCAATAAGGTACGCGAAAATAGGCAAAACATTATTTTGGACTTTTTCTGCCTCACTTGACGCGACAGCTTCCTCTCAGGTTGTACATTGCGATATTGACTCATTCGGCGGTGCAAATGCATCTTTGTGGACAATGCAAACGGACGTACTTGGTACATGCTCGGTAACGGCCAACTCAAATACAGCAAATGTTGGAGCGGTTGTTTTTGCTGAAATTGCAGGAAACAAGATAAGGATTCGCGCTCAAGATCCATACACTTCATCTGCTCTTGTTTACTATTGCAGCGGTTCTACATTAATCAGGTAATGTCAAATGAAGGATATTAAGTGTCTATTTTAGAGAGAAATCATCCATCTACAGGTGGTACGGTCTGGATCACACCAAGCAACATTTATTGTCCGTTGGATGATGAGTTTAATTTTGTTTTCGATCTGGCTTGTGATGAGATTAACTGCCAGTGCGAAAGTGGTTTTTATTATCCTGAATTTGATGCCCTTAATTTAGACTGGCCTTTAAATGGCTGGCTTTGGCTAAACCCACCGTACAGACCAATAAGAGATTGGATACAAAAGGCGCAAGAACAAGCGAAACGTGGATGCAAGATTATGATGCTAATGCCAGCAATGGGTTTCGGGAATAAGTATTTTCACAAGTGGCTTCCAACGGAAATAAGGTTCTTTGTTGGCCGTGTAAAATTTGAACAGGTTGGGAAGGAAGAATTGCCAAACACTAGGGATAGTGCCCTGTTTATATTCAATGGTAACAAGAAAACAGAACGACCGGCATGTTCTTGGATCGTTCAAGGGTAATAAAAGATGAAATTTCTCCCACTATTTTTGCTTGCGGGTTGCCAGTCCTTCGACAACCCGCCTCAAACTTCCGGGCCGTCCTGGGAAGTCGAGCAAGTTAGTATTAGGAAGAATATTTATTGCGACCTAGCCAGAAAAGAAATCGAGAGCAAGGGGTATTCTGTCAGTAGATGTGACGGGCTTTTGTTTACAGCTCTGCATAATCTAGCTTGCGGATACCCGTCTCTCAACCCATTTGAAGTGGGCGGGCAATGGTTTAGGTCGCCAACGCACCAATGTTTTACCCCGCCTGATCATTCCAATGGTGCCGATTCTACGATCTCAAAAGACATGTACGCCGGGCTCTTATTAAATCTAGCCGTCAAAAAAGATCGCACTAGGGCCAAACGAGCTCTAGCATATTGCAATAAAAATAGACTTACCACCGGCCTTGGGTGCCAAGTCGGCAAGGGTGACGGCGTGCAAGTTGAGGCATCAAAAACAATCTTGCCACCTACAACCATTAAAATATTGGAAGATATCGCCAATGGCACCAAGACCCATAGCGAAGGCACCAAACAGCCAATCCTTAAAGGCTATCAAGCGCACCTGCAAATACTGCGGCAGCTATTGATCGGCGCCCAATACGGCGGCATCTCATACTACGGGCTCGAACTCTTAAAAGCGCAAGCCGAGCGCGAGCCGTTCAACCCATTGTATCAAGCGGCATACCATTTATACTCGGACGGAGAAATGACCGGGGCCGCAGAACTATGGCTCAAACAATGTCCAAATGGGCGCTTGCCTAATAACCATGACGATTTTTGTACCGACTACTTATATCAGCGGGACTTCGATAACTCAGATTGGGCCACCTGCAAAAACGAACAAAAACGCACCCATGATGGCACCGATTGCGTCTTCGCCGCAGCGGTAATAACGGAAGATATAAAATGAAGGCATCGGAACTAATGGCCGCAATTGTCGGAGCCCTCGGGGCCGGGGCCATCGGTTTCATTTTCTTTTTTGCCAAGCAATATTTCATTCGAAAGGATGAACGCCAAAACAAGAATGAGGACCGGGTTGATCAGGCCAGGCTAGATATAGCTGGTATTAACGCACGATTAGACGAACAAACGAAAACGCTTCAGACTATTGTTAAAGAGTTGGGATTTATAGACCGAAAACTAAGCAAGATTTTCGGTTTTATCGATGCGCCCCAAAGGGCAACCGATATGAGCAACAAAAAAACAATATAGAGGTTTCACATGGAACAGTTATCAATGTTCGGTGTATCGGCAGACAAGATCGCAACCATTATGGCATGGGTTGTGGGGTTACAGCTTTTGTTTCATGGGATCGGCGCAGGACTTACAGAGATAGCCCTCAAAACAGAAAACAAATATGATAATATGATTGGCAACGGCTTTGCCAAGGTAGCTTGGTTTATGGGAACTATGATTTCTAAGTTTGGCTATTCCATGCCCAAGCAAGTCGTGATCAAAAAAGCCGAGGCGATTAAGGCCAAGGAAGATAGCAAGTGAGTTACATCAAGCTTGCCGTGGCTATCATTAATTTTATTATAGCGTTTTTGCGCTACATGGAAACGGCTGAAAAAGATCAACGGAAGATCGAGGCGAAGGCCATAAAGTTTATGAAATTTCGCAATGCCCTCAAGGAAGCCGAGGGCGGGAACGGAGACGGACTTGAAGAAATGTTTACTATTATGCGTCCTGCTAAGTCAAGCGTGTCTGATGACAGCGGGAAAAAAGGGACCGTGGACTCCTGAGATTTGGATGACTAACCCAGATGAAGGCGGCATCGTGCGTAACAAAACAAAGGTCGCCTGCAACGATACATTTATGCATCGGTTTGTTTGCATCGAAAAAAAACAATTAGAAATATTGCATAACTATTGTTCTGAATAACCATGAAATACTCGCAACCTGAAATCGTCGAGACTAACATCGAGGTCAAGACAAGGGGGCACTATATAACCCCGTCCAAAGGACCGCGTGGGCTTGTCATTCACTATACGGCGGGACATTATGGCGGCTCGCAAGAGGCAAAAGGCACCTTAATAAACCTAGCTGATCAGGGCCTCGGGTGCCTCGTGATGGACACCGATGGCAAAATATATCGCGCCAAAAACCAAGGCATGAATGACACCGCTTGGCATTGCGGCAAGTCGAGCTGGTTGGGAACTAGCGGTTTGTCGCGGTATTTATTGGGCATGGAGGTTTGTTGCGCGGGCAAATTGTCGAATGAGGGCCGGTCTTGGTACGGCGAATATATATCGTTACAAAACAGAAGAATGATAGCCGACAAAAGCGATAACCAAATGCCTGGGGTATACCATGCGTTTACAACCCTACAAGAGCATTCACTGATAAATTTTTGCCTATGGCAGCTTGATGTGAATCGAGAATTTGAAATTGATTGGATTGTAGGTCATGATGAAATAGCACCGACTAGAAAATCAGATCCAGGCGGATCATTGTCAATGAACATGCCAGACTTCAGGGCCATGATCAGAAATCTTTCAAATAGGGCGGGAAACTGATGGCAACAGGGCTTCCAATATTCAATCCAGGCGCACCGCTTGACGCCAATGGCGAAGATGTTGCGGGATCATCGACGATTGTTGAACTGGCCAAGATCACGCTACAAATAGATAGAAAATATGAAAGGCTGAACGCCACTGGCCATTGCCGCACTGGCGCTTTGTTCCAAGTAGTTTATAATGATAATGGAGCTGAATCTGTTGAGCGCCACTTTGGATCTGATCCGGGCGAACCAAGCCCAACTTTCAATGACCCAGACTTCAACATAGATACATACGGGAAAACTGGGACACAAGAATTGATTCTGAAATTTAAAAACTTTGGGCCACTCGCTTGTGCGCGTGGGAGTATTTCCACAAGAGAATTCACGGCTTAATAAATAACTCTAAAGAAAGGTTTGGGGTTGACGAACAGCGAAGGTGTTCAAAAACTTGTGGCAAGGACTGCCACGCAAACTTTTATTTTTTCATAGAGGATTAAGAAATGAGTGACAAAACACCATTATTTTACAACTTAGATGACGGCACAGAAAACGGCGTAGCAAGACGCAAGGTTCTGGAAGGCGATGCGGCGGCGGCAAAGAATGCGGCGGCCTCACTCGTAGCCAAAGACAACTCTGGTAACTTGATCTATCTACGGACGGATGCATCAGGAAACCTATTAACTTCAAACGAGGGATCAGCCAATTGTATCGGTGGGCACCTTGCCCTAACCGCTGGTAACACATCGAGAACTCAAGTAGGTTCTGACTTTTCTTTGACAGCGGGCAAAGCGCTTTCAAGCCTTGAATGGAGTTTTGCCAATTTCCGTTCTACTACTTATGAGATTGTTATTGTAGACGATCCCGCTGGAACGCCTGTTGAAACGCCTGTTATGGACATCATTTGTGGAGAGGGTGACTTTCAAGAAAGTGGTCGCATGATTTGCATGGATGACATCGACACTACTGGTATGACTGACCCTGTGTTGCGGGTTTACGGTCAAAACAAAAACGTAGCGTCCGACTTTCGTGGTCGCGTTACAGTTCAAGAAGCATTGTAAAAACTAGTTAACTTACCCCTAGAAATAGGGGTATACTTTTATCATTGATCAATTTTTAAGTTAATCTTTTCGAAAGGAATTAAATCATGGCAGCTACAATAGAAACACATGGCCCGGTGACTGTAAACGGTGCGGCAAATAACTTTATCGGGGACGTTGGCCAATCCAGCTGTTCTTCACCCAACACTCCATCAAAAGGGATCGTAAAAGTAAGTTTGAAAAAAAATGGAACCGCGCTAGCGAGCGCACAGGTGTCAATGAACACGCTAGGTTCTTCTTTGACACCAATGATCTGGCTAAGTGCAGGCGCTGAGGGAGACAACGGCAGTACCTCAACCCTTCTTAAGTATTTTTATAATTCTGCGGATGTCGCTCAATATACGGTAGATTTTGACATATCCGGTAAAATGGATATAGTTTTTGACGGCGTAGCAGCTGGCGCGTCACAACTTTTTTATGCTACCGGCAACGGACAATGCTCTATATCTTTCCCCCTAAGCGATGGCATCTAAGACTTCTGTTTAAAACGAGTTGCTACCCAGCGACGAAGCGCTGGGTAGTTTCACTCTTTTCCTAAAGGACACTGGTGGCTGACAATGTTGACAACGTAGACGACCTAGTTGTAAAAGGCGCGATTGATAAAGACACGCCTGAGACAAGCAATGTCATCACGTACACAGAAGACGGCGACCGTAGGCGTTTAAATGTTGACGCCAAAATCACTGGAAACATACCAGTGACAGCGGCAGTCATGTGTTATTCAAGCAAACTAAAGTATGAGCCAAATAGCTCTACGGTTAACTTAACCAATTCTTTTGTTTCTCAATATTCATATACAGGCTCAGGTAAACTTGTTGGCTTTGCTATGACATTTGACAGTAAAGACGTTGAATGTAAGTTGCTTGTGGACGGAGATACGGTATTTTCTGTTACTGCGGCAGATGTTGAAAACAACGCTGCAAAATTTTCTACAATGGGACTTGACTGGGAACCGAACAAAAAGACAGTTTCATTCTACCCTAATTTTCCCGTGTGCTTTGACACAAGCGCAGATATTCAGGCAAAACAAACGGCTGGCTCACATGCGAGACTTTACTACTTGGTAGCAATCGAGAAAATAACATGAATGTAGATTGGAGCACATTTAAAGCATTTGTAACTGCCAGGTCAGTATCTATCCAGTATGTCTTAGTCGCTGACACCTATTGGCTTAAAGCCTTTGATGGTCCGTTTGAATTGTCTACTACAATCTTTAAGCACACAACCCCTCCGGTGGGTGGCGAGCAAGAGGAGTTCGAGACTAACTTCATTCCCATCTCCAATACTTCTTATACTGACGGCGAAGGCTCGTTACTTAATAAGCTAAAGATGGCTCCAAAGGGCTGGACATACCAGCTTAGAAATATCGGGTTAAAAACATCGACGATTAACTCACTCGCAAACGATGACCATGAAGGCAATGACCTGGGCGGTGTTACGCTAAAATTCTATGACAACGTAGACGCCGAAATAACAGTACAGGGAACGGCAGATACCGATTGCGTAAAAACTGTATTAGATATTGAACCAGCGTATACGTATGAAGTTATCGGCGGGTGGTTGTCTGTACATGAAAATATAACCGATGATATCAGGCTATACGTTGTAGGCGCTCCCGATGTCCCTGAGTATCTTGGCGGCTCAAAGCTAATGGTCACAAACTTAAGCGCTAGATATATAGATCCTTCTGAACGAATCCGTCTGGACGGTAGAACACCAAAGCGTATGACGTATGATGCTACCTACCACACAAGTAAACTTCGTTTGATATTGCTACATGAGGTTGGCATAGCCAAAGACTTTCAAATCTCATTGGAGATATTTAAAGCATGAAAGAGTACAAAGGGTTTAAATACGAAAAGGTGCCTGGTGGTTGGCGTTTACTTTTGCCTACGGGTACAAAGGTCAGGGCACCTGAGAATACAGAAGACAAACTTAAGCAATTCATCGATGAACTAATAGAGTCAATGCCGTGATGAAAATATCAATAGGCGAAAGTTACCCGAATCACTTAAAGCCAATCGCTTGGCTAACAAAAAAGGTTGAGGGTGTGGAATACTCTCACTGTTTTATTTCATGGAAAGATAATATAGGTTTGAGGTGGGTTGCCGAAGCCAGGGGATCTGGTCTTCAAATAATTTCAAACGTCGAATTTAAACAAGAAAATAATATCATCAATATATACGAATATGAATGCGACGAAGAACAATATAAAAAAGCAATGACATACGTATGGCAGGAATCCCATAAAGAATACTCCAAACGACAGATCGCAGGGCTTCTATGGATGCGGCTGGCCAATCGTTTTGCCAGGGCTTTGTGTTGGGAAAAGCGCTTTCAGAATCCCTTCCGAGATGGACCATATAGCCAGATATGCTGCGAGTTTGCCATAAACACCTTGACCACAGCTATGGGTATTGAAATACCTGGTGATGTCGAAAACTACGGGCTAATAGAAACCAGGCGACTAAATGAAAAGTATGGGCTAAAATTAGAACAGGCCATTATTGACAGGATTAACGGGAAATGAAAAAGAAAAAAGCAACTAAAAAGAAAGTAGCTAAGGCATTGCCTGTTAAGAGTACACGCACCGAAGATCTACTTGAGCGGCTTTGTAGGGATCAAGTCAAAGCCATAACAGAGCTTTCAAAACTATCCGAAAAAATGTCTGAGCTAATCCTGACGATCAAAGTCATAGGAAACGAAGTACATAGCCATATAGCACCAGCAAAGGCCACAGCATGAGTCACCCGGTTGATGTCGGTGGGGTTGTTCCACTATTTTATTTATCACCCTATAAAAAAACAACCCTATATGTGCGGGCTCGGATTTATAATTCGATCTCAGGCGCATTGCTTGCAACCAAAGACTTGACCCATATTTCCGACGGTCGCTATACAGATGCCACCTTTTTTATGCCCGATATCGCAGGGATTGAGGTGCGGCATGACGTGTATACCGATGCCGGATATTCAATCAGACACGACCTCGAGGGCTCGATTGAGGAACGCTTCCATCGCTTGGTAACAGATCCCGCCTTGATCAGAAATGATGAGCTGGTCCTGACCTTCGACGATACCGGCGGGGGCGATGAGGTCTATATGACCTTCACAGATGACGGCTTATTTATGTCCATCGGGGCCGACGAGGGCCTTTCTATGTCATTTAGCGATGCCGATCAATTTGACATGACTTTTGTTGAAGGCGATGAAACAATATTCACATTCTATGATTGCTGAGAGGGCTCGCTAATGTCTGTAAATATAACACGCGGCGAAAACAAAACGTTTACGATTACTATCCGAGATCAGGATGGCGACCCTTTCGATTTGACGAATTTTGACCAATACAAGGTTTGCTTACCCCTGACGGCCACCCATCTCGATATCACAGAGATTGCCAATGCCAACGGCTCGGTAACAACCCTTTTAGGGTCGGCGGTTTTGGGCAAAATACAAGTTTATGTAAACTATGTTGATACGGCTCTTTTGAAGATTGGCGAGCGGCAGGATATCGGTGTATTATTGAACAATAGCACCACTCCCAACCCTCGTGGGCAAACAAATACCGGCGTCCTCAATGTGAAGGCCGCGATTTGCTCATAGATAATTTTTTGCCGGAAGTAAACCGACTTTGAGGCCGAAGCTGATAACGAGTTCTAATTAGTCTTGGGCCGCTTGCTTGGCGGCCTTGTGTTCATTTCTGGTTTGTTTTTAGTGCCCTTTGGACTGCCGTTGTCGATACACCTTCAATTTTAGCGATTGTTCGAATTGATAGGCCAGTATTTCTTAGTTTGTTAATACTCTTATCATCCCTGATTTTCTTCCTACCTAGCTTTGAACCATTGGCTTTGGCTTTTTTTCTGGAAGCATTTGCGTTTTCTCTTTTCTTGGACTTACCTAAAATAATTTGAATATCTTTTAATGATTGTTCGATTGCTTTAATCTCGTTTTTCGTGATCACATTCATTATCCATTCCTATTTTGTAGCCCGTTGCATCCCAGCATCAAAGGCAGCATTCATGTCTTCGTATGAAAATAACTCAGCTTTTTTCTTTGGCGGTTGGCCATACACAGCACCAAACCAATATTCAAAGGGACCGCCCCAGTCTTGCCGATTGTGATAATTCGGATACCCGCATTCTTCACAGCCACCTGTTGTAAAATATCCGTCATTGCAATTTGGACACTTGCTCAAAAATTTAACCCTTCAAAAATTATTCCCTATTTGAACATTTCACGCGAAATGTATGAAATTTTTGTCTGTCTTGCATAATCAAAAATAAGCAAACATGAGTAATGGGTGTTAGAATTTTGCGGTACACCATCAAGCAAAAAACCTATTCTCTTATCAATATACCGAATTTCACTAGGGGTGATTCTTGAAAAATAGCTCATATATGTAAAAGGCGGGACCAACATTACAATTTTTGCGCCCTTGAGATATTCAGAATAGCTTTTTTCTAACCATGGCCTTAATGGGCTATACGGAGGGTTTAGCCATAGATAGCCTTTTATCTTGTGCCAATCTTTAGATAGAGCGTCATCTTTAGGCGTATAAAATCTAGTGCATTTTGCGGTATCTTTAGAGGCAGCTAAATCAAAAACAAAATTAAACTCGCTGTCAAGATATTTGAATACATATTCAGGCGTCTCATAGTCATTACCTTTGACAGTCTTAAAATCACAGCCTTGTATTTTTCTAGCCACTTAGCACCCTTCAAGAAACATTACTTTTTAACTGGGCCAATCCCCAAAATTTCATATTCGATATCCGACGATTCTCTTAGAGCCCTGCTGACCAACGGCTCTATATCGTTTGGCTTGATAAAAAAATCTGCGATGTCTGTACTATCTTCATCGTCACATAAATTTTGCACGTTCTTTTCGTACTTGATTCTTGCCGTTACTCGAACTTCAATATCGAAACAGATGTCGCCATTATGTATCTCCACCATTACGCCTCCTATCTTCGACAAGGATTTGTTAAATATGTATCTCGTCGATACCGTGCTCTTTCATCAAGAGCAAAATAGCATCTATAGTTTTTGCCACTTCTGGCTTTAGCTTTGGCTTGCCTTTGTTTATTGATTCAAGAGTTAAAATACTTTTGCCTGAAACCTTCATAATTCAAAATACCTTAGATTTTAGTGCTCTTTGAACTGCCGTTGTCGAAACACCCTCAACCTTGGCGATTGCCCTAATAGTCATGCCCCGTTTTCTCAACTTAGCAATGTTCTCATCATTTCTGATTTTATTGCGTCCGATTCGAGATCCGTTTTCTTTGGCTTTTCTAATCGATGCCTTAGCATTTTCACGCTTCTTAGACCTACCCAAAATAATACGGATATCTTTTAAAGATTGTTCAATGGCTTCGAGCTCATTTTTTGTCAGCATAAAACCTTCAAATGACATTTGTTAATTATGTACCCATCCCAATATCGAATGTAAATTCTTGCTTGCATTTTGGGCATTGAACTTCGCAACCTTTTACTGTTTCACAAATCTGAGCGCCTCTTAATTCTTCCGCAAAATCATCGACACAGTTTGCATCAAAATCATGATTACATTCTGGACAATCGACCATCAATTCAATTGACCAATAAAACTCTCTCGCCATGCTTGCCTCTCATAAAAAATTCAAATGACATTTATTTTCTAGCTTTCTTCTTAATCATTCCGCATTCACATTCAACCTCAACAGGAGGGCTTGAAGAAGTTCCACTATCTACCCATGTGAAATAGTGTCGGTCTATTGAGCATCTAGGTTCATCATAGATTGTTACTCGATTCATCATACTTTTGAGCCTTAACGACCATTTTTTGAAGTTCGTCATCTGCCATTCAAATTCCATTAGGTCTTGAAACGTGTATTCCACCGTTCAATTAATCTATCAGCCCAACCATCCGTATGATGATTTTCAATTCCCATCGAGCAACCACAATCACACGCCAATTTTTTTAGCCATGGTTCGCTACCCATAATAATCATAATTTCAGAACTGCCACAAAATGGGCATGGTTCATCAAGTTTGATTTTCGGATTATTTAGAACGTTTGTAATCATGCTTACCTCGTAAGGATTCATTAATGGTTTGTTATTTAGGCAACGATTTAATCAGTTCCCTGATAACCGCCAACCTGTTCTCAATTGCATGACCAACCTTGACTTGATTTTGCGTAACTACTCTTAAAGCCAGGTAGCAAAGCACAATCCCGATTGTCTGCAAAATTTCTAGAGCTAATATCATTCAAAATCCATTAATTAGATGTAGGCTTTTCACGCCAAGCATCGTTCCATTTGCAGTTTTCATTTTCGCAATGCAATTCGTTTTCCTCATTCGTTCGACAAACCCCACCGCAATATGGACAGGGGACTTGGACAGGTGTTTGATTAGTTATCATTCGTCAAAATCCTTTACCCTTTGAACGCCATACGCTCGCAAGCGATGTCGTAATATTTCTTTTCTTTTTCAATCCCGATGAAATTTCTGCCAGTGTTTTGGCAAGCAACACCCGTAGAACCCGAACCCATGCAAAAATCTAAGACTGTGTCGCCTTCATTTGTGTATGTTTTGATAAGATACTCCAATAGAGCTACTGGTTTTTGTATCGGATGCAGACCACGCTCACAGTCAAACTCGAGATAAGATACGGG